>Ga0209254_10002505_pt1 | contig 16685 bp, 15 predicted proteins | sample FrelakmetDIP11DI_FD_187148 | JGI IMG/M metagenome (GOLD analysis project Ga0209254, IMG submission 187148) | Freshwater lake sediment microbial communities from the University of Notre Dame, USA, for methane emissions studies - DIP11 DI (SPAdes)... | ecosystem: Environmental > Aquatic >... | reverse complement strand
CACCGTTGGAGGTCCTCGACCATGGCCAGCGAGCCGGCGGCCAGCTCGACCGGCGCGAAGGGATGCAGCCCGGCGAACTCCGGCCAGGTGACCGGCTCCATCTCGACCGCTGCGTTGAGCTTCATCGTGCACGACCCGAGCGGGATCATGCCCCGGTCCAGCGCGTAGTCACGGTCGGCCAGCATGCGCATGTAGCGCAGCAGTGCCGTCTCCGACCGGTGTGCACTGAACACCGGGTGGGTGAGGAACGCAGACGTCCGGCGCAGGCCGGCCGGGACAGCCACCACAGCGGCCTGCTCGTCGGTGGAGGTGTCGCCTGCCGACGAGTCGTCCGCCACGTCGGTCACCCCGAATGCGGCCAGCACCCGGTCCACGTGCCAGGTCCGGGTCGTCTCGTCGCAGGCGACTCGGACGTGGTCGGCGTCGACCAGCCCGAGCAGGATGCCGTCCTTCCGGGCCCGGGCCGCGACACTCTGCGCCTGACCGGGCACGCGCAAGAGAACCGTGTCGAAGAAGGCGTCGTGGACGACCTCGACACCAGCACAGCGCAGCCTGTCCGCGAGTCGGCGCGCGTGCCGGTGGGCGGACAACGCGATGGCCGACAGGCCTTCGGGGCCGTGCCACACCGCGAACATCGAGGCGACAACCGCGAGCAGCACCTGCGCAGTGCAGATGTTGCTCGTCGCCCGGTCCCGACGAATGTGCTGCTCCCGGGTCTGCAGGGCCAGTCGGTAGGCGGGTTGGCCGTCCGCGTCGACCGACACCCCGACGAGTCGACCCGGCAACGATCGCTCGAGGCCGGCCCGCACGGCCATGTACGCAGCGTGCGGTCCCCCGTATCCCAGGGGGACACCGAAGCGCTGGCTGCTTCCCACCGCGACATCCGCGCCTATCTCTCCGGGCGGTCGCAGCACGGTCAGGGCCAGCAGGTCTGCCGCCACGGTCACCAGTGCGCCCCGCTGGTGCGAGGCCGAGACGGTTGCGGTGTGGTCGCGGACTGCGCCGGACGCACCGGGGTACTGCAGGACGACACCGAAGAAGTCCTCGTCGGGCGGGTCACCGGTCGGGTCGAACGGAACCAGCGTGATCCCCAGCGGCTCGGCGCGAGTCTGCAGGACGGCCCGGCTCTGCGGCAGCAGGTCGATGTCGACCAGCAGCCGACTGCTCGCGCCCGCCGCACCCCGGGCCGAGCGGAGCATGAGCGTCATGGCCTCGGCCACCGCGGTCGCCTCGTCCAGCAGGCTGGCGTTGGCGATCGGCAGAGCGGTCAGGTCCTGGACCATGGTCTGGAAGTTGAGCAGCGCTTCGAGGCGTCCTTGGGAGATCTCCGGCTGGTAGGGCGTGTAGGCGGTGTACCAGCCGGGGCTCTCCAGCAGCCGGCGCACCACGACCGGCGGGGTGATCGTGTCGTAGTACCCCAGGCCGATCATGGACACCCGCTGCTCGTTGCGGTCAGCCAGCGCCCGCAGTTCCTCCAGGACGGCCCGCTCGTCGACGGAGGGCGGCAGGTCCAGCTCGCCCTGGAGCCGGATCGACCCCGGGACGGCGGCGTCGGTGAGGGCATCGAGGCTCGGGTAGCCGATGACCTCGAGCATCGCGGCGACCTGCTCCGGCCGGGGTCCGATGTGGCGGCTGGAGAAGTCTGCTCGGATGTGGGCGGGGGGCTCGGTCATCGCTGCACCTGACGGTCGGGCGGCCACGGACGCGGTTGCACCGGGCCCCGACTGTCGCCGCTGTCGGATCGGCTCCAGCGAGGTCTCGAACGATCGGTCCGGGTGCCTGAGAGGTTCCGGGGGTGTTGCCCCTTCGGCGGCCTGCGGATGGTCCGCAGGCTCTCTCCCGATCGTCTGTAGGCGACCTCGACCAAAGGCTACCTGGCGTCGCCCACCCGGCGCTGCCGACGGGCCGCGAGCTCGTCCCCGCCTGCGCCGCCGGCCGACTCGGGCGCCTCGCAGGGCAGCTGGACCAGGTCGGCTTCGACCTCGCGCCACACCCGTCCGACCGCGATCCCGAAGACCCCCTGACCGCCCTGGACGAGGTCCACCACCTCTTCCGGCGAGGTGCACTCGTACACGCTGGCCCCGTCGCTCATCAGGGTGATGCCGGCCAGGTCCGCCACGCCGCGCTCACGCAGGTGGGTGACGGCCGCGCGGATCTGCTGCAGGGACACCCCGGTGTCCAGCAGCCGCTTCACGATCTTGAGGACCAGCACGTCACGGAAGGAGTACAGCCGCTGGCTGCCCGAACCTGCCGCCGGGCGGATCGACGGCTCCACCAGACCGGTGCGTGCCCAGTAGTCCAGCTGCCGGTAGGTGATGCCAGCCGCGCCGCACGCGACCGGGCCGCGGTACCCCACATCCTCCGGCAGCGGGGTGACTGGGCCCTCGAACAGCAGTCCTTGAGCCGTCGCCGCGGACCGCGCGACCGGATCACGAGCCTCGTCGGTCTCCGCCATCGCCCGCTCCTCTGCCAGTCACATCGGTGGAACTACATCAACGTTGTCCGACCGTAGGGACTGGCTGCTGGCGGGTCAACGCAACACGCCCAGACCTCAACCTGACGTCGAGGGTCAGGCGTCGGGGTTCTCTGCCTCGAAGTCCTCCGGGGAGACCTGGTCGAGGAACTCCCGGAACTTCTCCACCTCGTCCTCGTCCTCGCTTGGGATGCTCAGCCCGGCCTCGTCGAGCACCGCCTCGGCTCCCAGTACCCGGGCCCCGGTGCGCAGGGCCAGAGCGATCGCGTCGGAGGGGCGGGCACTCACCTGAGTGCCGGAGGCGAAGACCAGGACGGCGTAGAACACCCCGTCGGACAGGTCGGTGATGTGCACCTCGCTCAGCGAGGCACCCAAGGCACTGATGACGTCGACCATGAGGTCGTGGGTGAGCGGACGCGGCGGCGTCACCCCCTGCTGGGCGAAGGCGATGGCCGAGGCCTCCGGCGCGCCGATCCAGATGGGCAGGTAACGCTGCCCGTCGGCCTCGCGAAGCAGGACGATGGGCTGGTTCGACGGCATCTCGACGCGAACGCCGATCACGTCCAGAGGGAGCACCCGTTCACCTTAGCGCCGCAGTACGCGCTGCACGCCGGCTCGTACGAGGGCGGTGTGAAGCCGCAGCGACAGCGCCGCGATCTCCCGCGCGGCCTCCTCGGCGCGGCTCGGGCCGTCGCCGGTCCTCATGCGCATCATCGGCCCTACGGCCTGCTCGACGAGGTCGATCTCCCGGTCGGCCGCCGTCCGGAACGGCCTCAGGTGACGGGGCTCGAGGCCGAAGGTGGCCAGCTCGGCGCAGATGCGCGCGACGGCGAGCGCGTCGGCATCGAAGTGCCCCGATGGGCTCGCCTGGACCAGACCGTGACCCTCGAGCGCGACCAGCAGCTTCTCGTCCGCACCCGAAGCCTCCAGCAGCTCGGGGCGGGTCAGCGTGACTCGCGGGCCGTCGGTGGACAGCACCTGCCCGTCGGGACCGTCCACGTGCCCGACCTCGCGCGGGACCCCGGGTGCGCGCAGCGGAAGCGGCGGTTCGAGCCCCCGGTCGATGGCGTCGAGGTGCTGCCTGATCACCTTCAGCGGCAGGTAGTGGTCGCGTTGCGCTTCGAGCACGTAGCGCAGGCGCTCGACGTCCTGGGGGGTGAAGCGGCGGTAGCCCGAGGGTGCCCGTTGCGGCTCGACCAAGCCCTCGGCCTCCAGGAACCTGATCTTGGAGATCGTGACGTCCGGGAAGTCCTCCCGGAGGCTGGCGAGCACGCCTCCGATCGACATCGTCGGCTGCCGGTCCGAGGGCGCCGGCGCAGTGGCTGTCATGCCCCGCCCGGAACGTGCTGGAGGTCCGGGGTGGCCACGTAGTAGACCAGGCGGTACTTGCCGACCTGGACCTCGTCGCCGTTGGACAGCGCCAACTCGTCGACGCGATCACGGTTGACGTAGGTGCCGTTGAGGCTTCCCACATCGCGCACCAGGTATCCGCTCTCGCCGCGTCGGAACTCCGCGTGCCTGCGCGAGACAGTGACGTCGTCGAGGAACACGTCGGAGTCGGGATGACGTCCCGCGGTGATCATCTCCGCGTCCAGGAGGTATCGGGACCCCGCGTTGGGTCCCCTCAGAACCACGAGCATCGCCGACCCGCGCGGCAGTGCGTCCACCGCCGCCCGGGCATCGTCGTCCAGCGCGGCGTGGCTGACCTCCGCGTCCTCCAGCGACGGGCCGGCCTCGACGTGCGGCGAGGGCAGTGCGAAGGTCGTCGTGCTGTCCACCACCTCGGCCGCCGACCGATGGATCCGAGCACCGCAGAACGGGCAGAACCGGGCTCCGTCCGCGAGGTCAGCAGGGATGTCGCGGCCGCACTGCGGGCAGGTGGTCACATGTCCTCCTCTGGGCCGCAGCCTGCCACGCCGCGATCGTCTCGACGCGCAGTTGAGGGTGAGACTCTCAACCTAGGAGGGCCGGATGGCGGCGGTCAAGACGACTCCGGACGCGGGTACGTCGTGGCGCGGTCCGTCATGCCGTGTGAGCCTGATAGGCCTCGGCGTCGAGCAGGCGGTCGAGGCCGGCGACCTCGCTGACCTCGATCTCTATCATCCATCCGGCACCGTACGGGTCGCTGTTCACCAACTCGGGCCTGGCCTCCAGCTCGTCGTTGCGGGCCACGACCCGACCCCCCACAGGCGCGTACAGGTCACTGACGCTCTTGGTCGACTCCACCTCGCCGAAGGTCGCCTGCGCCGCGAGCTCGGTGCCGACCTCTGGGAGGGAGACGTAGACCACGTCACCGAGCTGCTCCTGGGCGAAGTCGGTGATGCCGACGCGCACGATCCTCGCCGAGTCTTCCGGGGCGTGCACCCACTCATGCTCTGCGGTGTAGCGACGGTCCTCGGGCACCATGACGGGCTCCTTCAGCCGGTTGTCTCGGACTGGTCGGGGTCGGCCGGGCGAGCGTAGGCGGGCTCGGTCGCCTCGTGCAACGCATCGACGACCACCTCGGGGGACTCGCGGACGGCGATGACCGCCCCGGCCCCCTTCAGCGAGGCGACGGCCCCGCCGGGGATGCCGAGCGCCGTCGCCAGGGTGGACGGGTCGCCGATGGCGGCGACGGTGTACGGCGGGGACAGGGCGACCCCACCGACAGCCACCCCGTCGTTCGGCACGTCGACGAACGCGGTGCTGGCCACGACCCGCACCGCCCGGTCGGGGCTGCCGGAGACCTGGATGGCCTCCGCGCCGGCGTCGCGGAGCTCTTGGATGCTGCCCAGCATCGCGGCCGCGTCGACGACTCCCTCCGGGTCACCGATGGTGAGCAGGACGCCGGGGCCCTGCGCCGGGACGGACCCGGCGAGGATTCCCAGCGTGTCGAGCCGTTCCTGTGCCTCGGCCAGGGCAGCCTCGCTGTCCCCGGCACCGGCGACGAGGTCGGTTCGCGCCTGCTCGAGCCGGTCGATCTCCTGCTCGAGCTGGCTGCTGCGCGCGCCCAGCCCGTCCAGGACCTGGATAAGGTCGGCCCGGCTGGCGCGGTCGAGCACGTCGTCCGGTGACGCGATCTGGACCGCGGCCACGAACCCCAGCGAGGCGAGCAGCACCGTGGTGATCACCGTGCCGCGTCCCGAGCGCAGCGCCAGGGCCCGGCGCAACCGCTGTCGCGCCTGCGTCGTGGTCGGTGGTGGGATGCTCACCCTCATGCCCCCAGCAGCAGCCGCCGGACCGCGGCGGCGTTGGTGAAGATGCGGATGCCCAGCACCACGATCACGGCAGTGGACAGCTGTGCGCCCACTCCGAGCTGGTTGCCGACGAAGACGATGAGCGTTGCCAGCAGCACGTTCGAGATGAAGGAGACCACGAACACCCGGTCGTCGAACACCCCTTCAAGGGTTGCCCGACCCGCGCCGATCAGGGCGTCGAGCGCGGCCACGACGGCGATCGGCAGGTAGGACTCCAGCGCCGGCGGCACCGAGACGTCGAGCACGACGCCCAGGACGATCCCGATGATCAGGCCCAGGACAGGGATCACTGCGCGTCCTCCCGCTCGTCCGCCGGTACGGGTCGGGCGTAGCGCAGCGCGCCCACCGGCTGAGCCGGGAGCACGCTGCGCGAGGACACGCTGTCGATGGTGAAGCGGATACCGGAGGAGAGGTTCACCGCCTGCAGCCATCGCCCGCCCGAGGAGCGCAGGAAGTCCGTCGGGAGCGTGCGCGGGTCTCCGATCGCCAGCACCTCGTACGGCGACACCACCGGGGTGTAGTTGACCAGGATGACCTCCTGCACCGACCGGATGGCCGTGAGGGCCCCGATCCGCTGCCCGTTGATGGCGACGGACTCCGCCCCGGACGCCCACAGGCCGTTGACCACCTGCTGGAGGTCGATGTCCAGGACGCGCGACAGCGACTCCTCCGCCCCGCTGACCTCGGTCTCACCGTCGCTGACGACGACCTTCGCTCCGGGGCCCTGGACCGGCTCCGTGCCTGCCGTCACCCCCAGGGTCCCGATCTGGGTGGCCAGCTCGCTTCCCACCGTCTCCGCCCCCAGGGCGGCGTCGCGAAGCCGGCTCACCTCGGCGTCGAGCTCCACGACGCGCTCCTCCAGGGCCGAGGCCTCCTCGCGGGCCTGCTGGGCCAGCGCCACGAGGCTGCTGCGCTCGGAGCTGACGGAGGCGGCGCGCTCGCGCCCGGACACGACGAGGACCGCGATGAGAAGACCGGCGAGCGCCAGGGCGACGAGGGTGAGCAGCATCGGGCCTGCTCCCCTCCGACGCCTCGAGGAGTGCGCCTGACGCCCCCAGCCCTGCTCGGCGTAGGAGGGATTGAGTGCGTCCTCGGAGATGCGCTCCAGCAGCGCTGCCGACGCGTCACCCCTGCGCGGAGGGGTCGACGTGGCAGGCATCGCATCATGGTCGCATCCCTGGGGCGCTGCTCAGCGCGAGGCGCGCTCGACGACGTCGGTCCAGAAGCGCAGCAGCCGCTCGGAGTCGGTCGCCTCGGTGCCCTCCGCCCACAGCCGAACCAGAGCCTCAGCAGGGTCGGGAAGCATCAGGCACCACGACCCGTCCGGCTCGATGACCTTGATCCCCTCGGTGGTGTCCACCGTTGCTCCGGCATGCTGGCGAGCCACTGCTGCCGCCTCGCGCATCACGGTCCCCTTGGCTGCCCAAGGAGTGCGCACGTCGGCCCGGACCACGGTGCTGCGCGGCATCCGGTCGTCGATCTCACCCAGGGTCAGACGGGTACCGGCGACCAGCCCGACCAGTCGGGCGAAGGCGGCGAGCCCGTCCGGGGTCGGGGCGACGGACGGGATGACGAAGCCGCCGGCCCCGTCCCCGGCCAGCAGCAGGTCGGGCTGGGACACCGAGGCCCTGGCGAACGCGTCGGACCCCACTCCGGTCCAGTGGATCCGGGTGCCGTGGTAGGCCGCCACCTGCTGCGCGACCCGCGTAGCCGAGACGGGGAGGGCGACCGCCCCCCCTCTCGCCTCGGCGGACACCAGGTCCACCATGATCAGCAGTGCCCGGTCGTCGTCGACTCGGTGGCCGCGGTCGTCGACGAGCCGGATGCGCTCCCCCACCCGGTCCAGGCGCACACCGAAGGCGGCCTGGGTGGACCGCACGAGCTCAGCCAGCCGGTCCAGTGCGGCACTGACCTCCTCAGCGGTGTCGACCGGCCGCTCCGCGTCCAGCTGATCGTTGACCAGCAGCGCGTCCACGCTGAACGCGCCGAGCAGGCTCGGCAGGACGAGCCCGGCAGCGCCGTTGCCTGCGTCCACCACGACCCGGACCCCGGAGGTGCGCTCGTTGCCCAGGTCCAGCGCACGGACCACGTGGTTGACGTAGGTGCTGACCGCATGCGGAGCGAAGGACAGCTCACCGATCTCCCCGGGGAAGGCGCGGCGGTACTCCTCACGCACGTGGACCCGGTCCACGGCTCGACGGTCGGCCTCATCGATGTCGAAGCCTTGGCCGTCCAGCAGCAGGATGTCCACGCTCTCCGGCTCCCCCGGTGTCGTCCGCACGACCACTCCTGCCTTTGCCACGGCCGCGGTGTGGTAGCGAGCCACCGGCAGGGGGGTGAGCTGGAGGTCTTGCACGTCCATGGCGGCCGTGGTCAGCGCAGCGATGACCGCGCGCTTGAGAGACCGAGCGCCGCGCGACTGGTCCCGGGCGGTGACGACCAGCGACCCCTTTTCCAAGGTGGAAGCGAAGGCCGTCGCCAGCCTCACGACCAGCTCGGTCGTGACCTCGACGTTGAGGATCCCGCTGACACCCGAGACCCCGAATACCGACCGGCGACCGCGCGACTCCCAGATCACGCTCTGCCGCAGGACGGCTCCCGCCTCGATCGTCTTGGCCGGGAACACTCGTACTCCCGGGCCGAGGACGGCCTCCTCCTCGATGACACAGTCGTTGCCGACCACCACACCCTCGTCGAGACGGACCGCGCGCTGCAGCTCGACCCCACGGCCGACGACTGCCCCGTGCATGGCTGACTGGCCACCGATGTAGACGTTGTCGTGGACGACGCAGCGCTGCAGCACCGCGCCACGTCGGACCACCACGTTGTCACCGATGACGGTGGGACCGCGGATCACCGCGCCGGGCTCGATCTTGACGTTCCTGCCCAGCAGCACGGGCCCGGCGATCGTGGCATCCGGTGACAGGTCGACTCCGTCCGACATCCACAGCCCCGAGCTCACCTCGACACCCGGCACCTCCAGCGCCACCCTGCCCTCGAGCGCGTCCACGTGCACGGACCGGTAGCGGTCCAGCGTCCCGACGTCCTCCCAGTAGCAGTCGGTGACGAACCCGACCACTGGCTCTGCGGACCGGACGAGTTCCGGCAGCACGTCCGCGGACCAGTCGAGCTGGGTTCGGGGTGCCAGCCTTCGCAAGACCTCCGGCTCCATCACGTAGATGCCCGTGTTCACCAGGTCGGAGACGACCTGACCCCAGCCTGGCTTCTCGACCAGCCGGACGATCCGACCGACCTCGTCGAGGACCACCCCACCGAACTCGACGGGGTTGGCCGCCTGAGCCAGGCAGACGGTCACGATGGCACCGGCGCGGCGATGGTGCTCGACGAGTGCGCTCAGGTCGATGTCGGTGATGGCGTCGCCCGACAGCACCAGGAACGACCCGTGGCCGAGCTCGGCCTCAGCGTTCTTGACGCTGCCGGCCGTCCCGAGGGGGACGTCCTCCGAGGCGTACCGCAAGGTGATCCCCAGCTCGGACCCGTCCCCCATGTAGGAGCGCACCAGGGAGGCGAGGAACTGCACCGTCATGACCGCGTCGGTCACGCCGTGCCGGCGCAGCAGTCGCAGCGTGTGCTCGACCATCGGGCGGTTCAGCACCGGCAGCAGCGGCTTGGGCAGGCTGGTGGTCAGCGGTCGCAGTCGGGTGCCTTCACCCCCGGCCATGATGACCGCGGGGATCATGGCGGCCCGGCGCCGGCAACTCGGGCCCGCTCTCGGCCGATGAGCCGGCGCGCCTCCTCCAGGTACAGCGCCGCTGCGACCCAGTACAGGCCGGCGCCCCAGATCGCGAACGCCCAGCCGAACACCAGTGCGAGCGTGCCGAAGGATCCGTCGAGCTGGCCGAGCAGCAGCAGCGGAAGCGCGTAGAGCAGGTTGAAGGTCGCGGCCTTGCCCAGGAAGTGCACCGGCAGCGGGCCCAGCCCGAACCACCGCAGCACCGGGATCATCAGTGCGAGGACGACGTCCCGCAGCACGATGAGCAGGGCGAACCACCACGGGATGATGTCGCGGACCACGAAGGCCACCACGGTGGCCACGATGTACAGGCGGTCGGCGACCGGGTCCAGCAGCTGGCCGACCCGGCTGATCTGGTTCCACCGACGGGCCAGGTACCCGTCGAGCCAGTCGGTGAAGGCCGAGGCGGCGAGAATGGCCAACGCGAGCAGGTCCGCCCACGGCTGCCGAGGCACCAGAAGGAGCCACAGGAACACCGGCACCAGCGCCAGCCGGGCGAACGAGAGCAGGTTCGGCACGGTGAGCACTCGGTCGGTGGTGACCTCGTAGCGCTCCAGGTCGAGCTCGCGGCGGGAGGGCCCCTGCTCGGCGGTCACACCCGGCACGGTATCCCCTCCTCGCGCGGTGCGGGTTGACCCCGGCGCACCGGGTTGGCAACTGTTGCTCCCATGCCGACAGCGATGGTCCGCCGCTCCTCCGGTGCTTCGCATGGGTGACGTCGGGTTTGCACGGTGCCGGCACCATGCAAACCCAACGCCGACCTGCCAAACGTGATCAGTGGGGGACGAGGCGAGGGCGACGGGACGGGGGGCGCCCTTGACCGGCGGTACCTGCGCCCCGACGGCCGCCCGCTGCGGCTGAGCCTCGGGCTGCGCCCGCTGGACCTCGAGGAGTGGCTCGAGGTCGACGAGTCCTACCGTGCCGAGGTCGCCGAGAAGGCGCGGCTGCTCGCCGAGCGGCATGACGAGGTCGTCGCAGTGATGGCCGCGGGTGACCAGGCCGCCAGGGAGGCGGCGCTCCTGGTCCAGGAGTGGGTCCGCATCCATCATCCAGCGCTGGCGTCGCCGCCGAGTCAGCGTGCGCACCCGCTGGAGGTGGCGGCGCGCCTGGTCCAGGAGGACCTGTGCGTGCTGACCGCGGGTCCGCAGGGCTACCTGCTGACCGCCGCGGTCGTGTGCTTCCCGTCCCGGTGGCACCTGCGGGACAAGATGGGCGCGACGGTGGCCGGCATCCACGGGCCGGTCCCGGGCTACGAGCAGATCGGGCCCGTCGTCGATCTCACGCTGGCACGCCTGCAGGAAGGGCGGCCGCTGTGGCGGGCGAACTGGACGATCGTCGACGACCCCGCACTCTTCCTCCCCACCGGCCACCACGATTACGGCGCTGCGGTCGACATAGCCGACCTTGTCTTCCGTGTGGAGCGACAGACACTGCGCAGGCTCCCGGGCACCGGGGCCGTCCTGTTCACCATCCGCACCTACCGTGCGCCCCTTCATCGGGTGGCAGCCTCACCGGAGTCGGCCAGGCGTCTGGCCGACAGCCTGCAGACGGCATCACCGGAACTGGTCCGGTACAAGGGATGGTCGGACCTGATGCCGCCCCTGCTGGGCTGGCTGGGGCGGCGGACTCGACACGCGGGGTCTGCGGCCTCGTAGGGTGATCGCACTTGTCGGGCTAGGTTCGGCAGAGGACGGGAAGGGGTCGCGATGAGCACGGCAACCGAGCCGAGCCGCTACGTCTCGCTGAGCCTGGCCACACCGGTCTGGGACCGCTTCTACAGCGTGGCACCACTGGTGCTCGTCGGGACGATCGAGAGCGACGGCTCCCCCGACATCGCACCGAAGCATCTGGCGATGCCGATGAGCTGGGGGGCGCTGTTCGGGTTCGTGTGCAGTCCCGGTCACGCGACCTATCGCAACGCGGTGGCGACGGAGGAGTTCACCGTGGGGTTCCCCTCGCCCGAGCTGGTCCTGCAGACCAGCCTGGCCGCCGGACCACGCGACGCCGACGGGGACAAGCCGACTCTGGAGCTCATGAGCCTGTCTCCCGCCCATGTCGTCAGTGGGGTGCTGGTCGACGGCTGCCGGGTTCATCTGGAGTGCCGCCTGGAACGTGTGGTGGACGACCTGGAGGAGAACTCACTGCTCATCGGCCGCATCGTGGCGGCCCACGCTTCGCAGCGCGCGCTGCGCTCGACCGAGGCCGATGACCACGACCTGCTCGACCGGGTCCCACTGCTCGCCTATGTGCACCCTGGACGAGTGGCCTCGGTGCACCAGACCAAGCCCTTCCCCTACCACCGCGGGTATCACCGGTAGAGGCGGCGCAGCAGGCTCAGCGGCGGCGGACCACCCCGACCAGCCCGGTGCCCTCACCCTCGCTGGCGTTCGCGACCGCGAAGTCCGTCGGTGTCGGCGGGGGCGGCGGCGGCCGCCGCTTGCCCAGCTGGTTGACTCGGTAAGCCATCTCGTGCGTGAGACGAGGTGCGGCTGCCTCCAGCAGGCCCCAGGCCCGGTTCGCGACCGGCACGGCGACCCGCGCCAACGGGGACAGACCGAAGCCCGGGCCGGCGATGCGAAGCACCTCCACCTCGAAGTCCCTCAGCTCGGCCTGCAGCAGCTCGGCCAGCCCAGCCGCGTCCAACGGTGCGACATGCGGCGGGTAGCCCGACCAGCCGCCCCAGTAGCGGCTCTCGTCCGGCGTGGACAGCACCAGGACACCGCCAGGCGCGACGACGTCGGCCAGCGCCCGGAGGAATTCCGGCTGGCGCGCCCGGGCAATGTGCTCGACCACCTCCATGGCCAGTACCACCGGTACCGGGTCGAGATCCGTCGTGGATGCATGCACGGCCACGTCCGGGAAGGCCCGCCCGGCGAGATCGCGGTGCCCAGCGTCCTGGTCCACGATGACAAGTGGTCGCCCAAGCGCGGCGGCTGCCCACACCGAGAACCCCCCGGCTCCCGCCCCGACGTCGACCACCGGCCCGGCGCCCGGAACGTCTCGGGCGAGGTCCACGGCCACCGCGTAGTTCACCGCGTGGCGAAGGACGAGTCCGTGGTCCCACTGATGCCCAGCGTCCCCACCGTCGAAGTTGCGGTGTGTCTTCTCCCGCACCTCGTGCAGCCGAGCCTGAGCAGCGACCAGGACGGGCCACGAGTCCTCCAGGACGGCCACGGGACTATCAGCCAGGCGGTCGGTCACGCGGGAGCCTCCAGTGAATGCCATGACGGATCAGAGTCCAACGACGGGTGAACAGTAGACACCCTGAAGGCAACACCGGGCTGCCGCGTGCCTGCCGGCAGTGGCGTCCGCGGCCATGGATGTCGCACGGGCGAGCGCGCCGTCGGCGGGAAGGTGGTGGATCGCGCGGAGATCGAGCAGGCGTGACGCGCGGCACGTTCGACGTGACCTGCGTAACACCCGCGTCCGTTCGTCGCGGTGGATCGATCTCCTAGCGAGTCAGTTGCCCCGGATCTCGGGGGCGCTGTAGCGGATCAGCCTGCGTTCCTGCTTATCTTGCGCCATCAACCTGACGACTCGACGCGGAGGATCCACCACGCCCATGAAGATCGTTGTTCTCGTCAAGTACGTTCCCGAGCCCACAGCCACGTGGACCTACGCCGATGACCTCACCCTTGACCGAGCCGGTGTGGAGGGCCGGCTGTCCGAGCTCGACGAGTACGCCGTGGAGCAGGCGGTCCAGCTGACCGAGAAGGGCCTGGACGCCGACATCGTCTACCTGACGATGGGACCGGCCAAGGCGATCGACGGCCTACGCAAGGCTCTGTCCATGGGGGGCACCAGCGGCATCCACATCCTGGACGACTCGCTGCACGGCTCCGATGCCCTCGCGACGTCGTATGTGCTTGCCAAGGCTCTGGAGAAGGTCGGCGACTACGACCTGGTCATGACCGGGATGGCGTCCACCGACGCGGAGATGTCCGTCGTCCCCGCCATGATCGCCGCACGCCTCGGGCTTCCTCAGGTGACCTTCGCCGCCGCCGTGGAGGTCGACGGGTCGATGGTGCGGATCCGACGCGACTCCGACACCGGGTCGGAGAACGTCGAGGCTTCCCTGCCTGCCGTGGTCTCGGTGACCGACCAGACCGGCGAGGCCCGCTACCCGTCGTTCAAGGGGATCATGGCGGGCAAGAAGAAGCCGGTCGAGACCTGGACCTTGGCCGACGTCGGCGCGGAGCCGGCGAAGGTCGGCCAAGGTGCGGCACGCTCGGTCACCCGCTCGGCGAGCATGAAGCCGCCCAAGCAGGCGGGCACCGTCGTCACCGACGAGGGTGACGGGGCGGTCAAGATCGCCGACTTCCTAGCCGCCAGCAGACTCATCTAGATCCTCGAACTCGGAAGGAACAGACTCGTGGCACCCGTTCTCGTCCTGGTCGAGCGCCAAGACGGCGTCGTCCGCAAGCCCACCCTCGAACTGCTCACCATCGCCCGCCGACTCGGGGACCCGGCAGCCGTGCTGTTGGGTCCCTCTGACGATGCCACCGTGGCAACGCTCGGCGAGTACGGCGCGACGACGATCTACGTGGTCGACCAGCCCGAGCTCTCGGAGTACCTGATCGTCCCGAAGGCAGAAGCGGTCAGCGAGGTCGCCCGTCAAGCCGAGCCGGTTGCCGTTCTGGTGACCTCTGGTCCCGACGGCAAGGAGATCGCAGCCCGGGTCGCCGTCGCGCTGGAGTCCGGAATCATCACCGACGCGGTGGACCTCCAGCCTGGTGATGCTGGACTGGTGGCGACCCAGTCCGTCTTCTCCGGCTCCTGGCTGGCCGAGAGCGCCGTGGTCGCCGGTACCCCGGTGGTCACGGTCCGACCCAACGCGGCCACCCCCGAGGCCGCACCCACCACTCCACAGGTGGAAACCGTCGAGGTTTCCTTCAGCGACGCTGCCCGCAGCGCCAAGGTCACCGGCCGGACCGCGAAGGCCAAGTCCGGACGCCCCGACCTCACCGACGCCACCGTCGTGGTGTCAGGTGGACGCGGGATGGGTTCCAGCGAGGCTTTCGCGCTCATCGAGAGCCTGGCCGACGCCCTGGGCGGTGCCGCGGCGGCATCGCGCGCTGCCACCGACATGGGCTGGTACAGCCACGACTTCCAGGTCGGTCAGACCGGCAAGACAGTCGCCCCGCAGCTGTACGTGGCCAGTGGTATCTCCGGGGCCATCCAGCACCGGGCGGGCATGCAGGGCAGCAAGACGATCGTGGCCATCAACAAGGATCCCAAGGCACCCATCTTCGACATCGCCGACTTCGGGGTCGTCGGAGACCTGCACAAGATCCTGCCCGCCCTGATCGAGGAGATCCAGAAGCGCTGACGTTCCGGTGCCGGCGCACCTCGCGGCGGCTGTTCCCGGGGCAAGGAAGGAGTCCGTAGGTGCTGGCAAGGACGATCATCGGGGTCCTCATCACCGTCCTCGCCCTGGGAGTCGCCGGTCACCGGCTGTGGTATCTGTATCGGCTGGCCATGGCGGGCCAGCGCACAAGCCCTGACCGCACCAGCGATCACAGAGCCGCCGCGAAGTCGGTCGGGAAAGAGGTGTTCGGGCAGACACGGTTGTTGCAGTTCACCGTGCCTGGGGTGGCGCACTTCCTGACCTTCTGGGGCTTCATCCTGCTCATCCCGACTGTGGTCGAAGGCTTCGGCGCCATCTTCGACAAGGACTTCCACATCCCGATCATCGGCAAGCAGGCCTGGCTCGGCTTCCTCGAGGACCTGGCCGTCGTCGCAGTGCTCATCGGCATCGTCACCTTCGCCATCATCCGACTGGTCACGTCTCCCAAGCGGGAGGGCCGCCAGTCGCGCTTCTACGGCTCGCACCTGAGCACCGCGTGGGTGGTGCTCTTCATGATCATGATGGTCCTGCTGAGCCTGCTGCTGTACCGCGGCGCGCAGATCAACGTCGAGCCCCCGACCTTCCCCTTCTACGAGAGCGGCGGCGCTTTCGCGTCGGAGTGGGTTGCGTCACTGCTGGCCCCACTGGGACCGGAGACCAACGAGATCCTCGAGCACTTCTTCGTGCTGCTCGCGGTCGGCGTCCTTCTCGGCTTCCTCGTGCTCGTCGTCTACTCCAAGCATCTGCACATCTTCACCTCCGAGCCCAACGTCGCCTTCAAGCGGCAGCCGATCGCGCTCGGCGCCCTGGAGCCGATCCGCATCAACGGCAAGGACGTCGACTTCGAGAACATCGACGAGCTCGACGAGGACGCTGCGCTCGGCATCGGCAAGATCGAGGACTTCACCTGGAAGGGCATGCTCGACTTCATGGCCTGCACCGAGTGCGGCCGCTGCCAGTCCCAGTGCCCGGCGTGGAACACCGAGAAGCCGTTGTCCCCCAAGCTGCTGATCATGGGGCTTCGCGACCACGCGTTCGCCAAGGGTCCCTACCTGCTCGCAGACGAAGCCAAGCGCGAGTCACTGCCCGACGCCGTCAAGGCCGAGGCTGAGCGCCCGCTGATCGCAGCGAACCCGAACGGCTACGCCCATGCAGGCGACGGTGCGCAGGGGGGTGTCATCGATCCGGACGTGCTCTGGTCGTGCACGACGTGTGGCGCGTGCGTGCAGCAGTGCCCGGTCGACATCGAGCACGTCGACCACATCCTCAACATGCGCCGGTACCAGGTGCTGATCGAGTCGGAGTTCCCGAGCGAGGCCGGCGTGATGCTGCGCAACCTCGAGCACGCGGGCGACCCGTGGGGCGGCGGTCCGCAGGCGCGCACCACGTGGATCTCCGAGATGGACTTCGACGTGCGAGTCTTCGGCGCCGAGGGCGAGGACCGAATCCCCGACGACGTCGAGTACCTCTTCTGGGTCGGATGTGCCGGCGCTGTCGACGACAAGGCCAAGCGCACCACCAAGGCGGTCGCCACCCTGCTGCACGAAGCGGGTGTGGAGTTCATGGTGCTCGGGGACTCCGAGACCTGCACCGGCGACGCCGCTCGTCGACTGGGCAACGAGTTCCTCTTCCAGATGCTCGGGCAGCAGAACGTCGAGGTCCTCAACGAGGCGGGCGTCAAGAAGATCGTGGCCACCTGCGCGCACTGCTTCAACACCCTGGCCAACGAGTACCCCCAGCTGGGGGGCAACTACGACGTGGTCCACCACTCGCAGCTGTTGAACCAACTCGTGGCAGACGGCAGGCTTACCCCGGTGACGCCGCTGGACTCCACGATCACGTACCACGACCCGTGCTACCTGGGTCGGCACAACC
>Ga0209254_10002504_pt1 | contig 16685 bp, 17 predicted proteins | sample FrelakmetDIP11DI_FD_187148 | JGI IMG/M metagenome (GOLD analysis project Ga0209254, IMG submission 187148) | Freshwater lake sediment microbial communities from the University of Notre Dame, USA, for methane emissions studies - DIP11 DI (SPAdes)... | ecosystem: Environmental > Aquatic >... | reverse complement strand
CCCGCGTCGACCTCGTCTTCGGTTCCAACTCGCAGCTCCGCGCGATTGCAGAGGTCTACGGGCAGGACGATGCGCAAGGGAAGTTCGCCAAGGACTTCGCGGCGGCCTGGGCCAAGGTCATGAACGCGGACCGCTTCGACCTTGCCTGATCTCGGCTGACCGGTCTTCCTGCGAGGATGACCAGGGCGTGGCCTCGACCGGGCATCTTGTTGGCAGGGCCTGGTCGGGGCCACGCAAGGCACTCCAGAAACCCTCAGCTCGAGACCAATTGCCGGACCAGAGCCTCCCGTTGCTGCGGCCACGACGGCTCGCCTTGTCGAGCGCCGGATAGGCGCCAGCGCGATGGAGGGAAACTACAGCCAGACCGGCGCCCGCATCCGCGCCCGCCCCCTAAGCACGGAGGACGAAGCCGAACTCATCGTCAACACCATCGCCCCCTGTCTCAGAAGAGCGCCGAGAGGGTGAAGATCAACCGGTAGGCCTCGGTCCCCTCGCCCCCCTGCTGCTCGTCCTGCTCGTTCAAGTTCTCCCAAATGGGGGTCTTGTAGCCCAGGGCCAGGCTGTACTCGCGCCAGTAGATCCGCACCCCGGGCATCCCGTAGACCATGTCGCCGCCGGTGGCCTGCTCCTTGACCCCGTTGGTTTCGTCCCGCCCCAGATGCAGGTACTGAGCCTCCAGGGTCAGGTCGACGCGCAGCCTGCTGTCCATGTCCATGTAGGCCCGGTAAATGAGGGCGCTGTTGGCTCGGATTTCCTGGCCGAAACGGGTGCGGTTGCCGTCGTCGTAGGTGTTCTCCGTAAAACCGATGTAGGAGAGCTCCTGGTTGAAGGTGACCCCGGGGGTGAATTCTCGGGTAGCAATGAGCCCGAGCGAGTAGCCGCTTATGATCCTCCTCCTCACTTGACCGCGAACAGGGGGACGCCATGGATTCGTGGGGTCCCGCGGTCGGTCGCCGCGAAGGGACCGTCGCGCAAGCAGTCGTAGCAGTCGACCAGACGAACCTGGCGCAGGCCCGCCCGTCCGGCGAGGTCGAGCAACTCCTCGGCGAGGTAGGTGCCTTGGACGAAGCGTCCGGATTGGCGGACCGGCGCCGCCGTGCTCCGCGTGTAACCTCGGTGCCGCGTCGTACAGGGTGGCCCCGGGGGCCGGGTAGCCGTATCCGGGACGGTGAGGAGCCATTTCCCCCAGGGACGGCGAGCACACCGCAGGCGTGCCGCGTTGGCTGATTCAAGACTGAGAAAGGGGTCCTAATTACCCGATTTGACTTGGAAAACATGATCGGCACATGCTATCTTCCAATCAGTTCCGGGCGGGGGGTCCGGAACGGTCTCGGCGAGACCCTAAGATGTGAAGCGACTGGTCGATTTCCTCGCTGCGACGACCGCAGGCTTGCTGTTGGCGGTCTCCCAGCCCTTGTGGTCCGCCCAGGTTGCAGTGGAGGCTGTGCGGGTGTCGGTGGCGCCGGAGCAGACCCGTCTCGAGCTGCACGTCAATGGCGCCGTGACCCACCGCATCTTCTCGCTCTCGGACCCGGATCGGGTGGTCCTGGATATCCCCGAGGCCCGACTCACGGGCGAACTACCCCCGGCGGACCCTCAGGACCCGCTCCTCGTGGGGCTGCGCAGCGGCGTGCGCGACCAGGGTGAGCTGCGCGTCGTGATGGACCTCAAGCAGCCCGTACGGGTTAAGAGCTTCCCCCTTAACCCGGAAGGGGGGCAGGGTCATCGCCTGGTCGTGGAACTGATCCCGAAAGACAAGGGCCCTGCCTCCCAGCGGGGCGGCCAGCCGGGTGCGGGGGCGCCCGCGGCGCGCGGCCGATCGCCCGCGGCGCGCCCGGTCCTGGTGGCGATCGACGCCGGTCATGGCGGCAAGGATCCGGGAGCCATCGGCAGCGGTGGGACCAATGAAAAGAACCTGACCCTGGCCATCGCCCGGCGTCTGGCGGTCCTGGTGGACAAGGAGCCGGGGATGCGCCCGCTCATGATTCGCGACGCGGACGTCTTCGTACATCTGCACGAGCGTATCCAGAAGGCACGCGAGGCGAAGGCCGACCTCTTCATCTCCATCCATGCGGATGCCTTTACCAACCCCAACGTGCGGGGATCCTCCGTCTTCACCCTGTCGGAACGGGGGGCCACCAGCGAGGCGGCCAAGTGGCTGGCGGACCGGGAGAACAGCGCCGATCTGGTGGGCGGGGTCGACCTCAAGTCGAGCGACGATGTGCTGGCCAATGTCCTGCTCAACATGTCCCAGAATGCCACCCTCGAGCACAGCGGCGAGGCCGCCGGCGCGGTCCTGCGCAACCTGAGCCGGCTGGGCGATACCCACAGGGCCCAGGTGCAGAAGGCGGGCTTCGTGGTGCTCAAGTCGCCGGACATCCCGTCCATGCTGGTGGAGACCGCCTTCATCAGCAATCCGGAGGAGGAGGCGCGGCTCACGACCCCCGCCCACCAGCAGCGGCTCGCCGAGGCCATCCTGTCAGGCATCAAGGCCTATTTCCGCAAGTACCCACCACCGGGCACGGGTGCCGCCAAGGTGTCCGGCGCCGGTGCGGGGCGCAGCCATGTGATCCAGGCGGGCGATACCTTGTCCAGCATCGCCAAGCGCTACGGGGTGAGCCTCTCGGCGCTGCGCAGCGCCAACCGACTGGAGGGGGATCAGATCCGGGTTGGCCAGGCGCTGGCCCTCCCCGAGGGCGGCTGAGCCCTTGTCCGCGCTGCCCGACCGCTTCCAGACAATGCCACCGCTGACCGAACCTCGGGTCCGCCCGATCCGCGTCCTTCCGGGCCATCTGGTCAATCAGATCGCCGCCGGGGAGGTGGTGGAGCGCCCGGCCTCGGTCGCCAAGGAGCTGATCGAGAACAGTCTGGACGCCGCCTGCGCCCGGGTGGAGATCGACCTGGAGCAGGGGGGCATCAAGCGCCTGCGGGTGCGCGACGACGGGATGGGTATCCCGGCGGACCAGCTCGCCCTGGCCCTCTCGCCCCACGCCACCAGCAAGGTCAGCGATCTGTCGGACCTGGAGGCCGTGGCGACCCTCGGCTTTCGTGGCGAGGCCCTTCCGAGCATCGCCTCGGTGAGCCGCCTGACCCTGACCTCCCGGGCCGAGGGGGCAACCACGGGTTTCGAGGTCGCCGCGGAAACCAACGGGCAGCCGGGCGTCCTGCGGCCCGCCGCCCATCCGCGGGGCACCACCGTCGACGTCCGCGATCTCTTCTACAACACGCCGGCGCGCCGCAAGTTCCTGCGCACCGAAAAGACCGAGCTCGGCCACCTGGACCAGGTGGTGCGGCGCATCGCCCTGGCCCGGCCGGATCTTGGCCTGGTGCTCCGCCACAACGGGCGAACCCTGCTGAGCCTGAGCCCGTCGGGGGGGGACCCGGCTCGGGTGCGGCAGCGCCTCGCGAGCCTGCTCGGGGAAGGCTTCGCCGATCAGGCCCTGTGGCTGGACGAGCAGGCGGTGGACCTGCGCCTCCACGGCTGGGTCCTGCGGCCGGCCTTTTCCCGGGGCCAGCCGGACCAGCAATTCTTCTACGTCAATGGCCGCATGGTGCGCGACAAGCTGGTCACCCACGCGGTCCGCCAGGCCTTCAGCGACGTACTCCATCACAGTCGGCATCCGGCCTATTGCCTGTTTCTGACCCTCCCCCCCCGGCTGGTGGACGTCAATGTCCATCCCGCCAAGCACGAGGTCCGGTTCCGGGAGGGGCGCCAGGTCCACGATTTCATCTTTCGGGGGCTGTCGCGGCGCCTCGCCGCCGGCGCCCTTGCTCCGTCGGGATCCGCTGACGCGGCGGTTTTGCCATCCGGCGGTCCGCCGCCGAGCGCGGGGCTCCGGGACCAGGGCACCGCGCCGCGCCCGCCGCTGTCACTCCCCGGGCGCCTGGCTTTCGGGGTGGCGGAGTCGGCACCCGCCTACGGACCCTGGCTCGATCCTCGGGAACCGGGGCCGGTAGCCGAAGCGGCCCCGCCGGAAGGGGCCGAGCCGCCGCCGCTGGGCTTTGCCCTGGCTCAGCTCCACGGGGTCTATCTCCTCGCCCAGTCGGCGGATGGGCTCATCCTGGTGGACATTCACGCCGCCCACGAGCGGATCGGCTACGAGCGGCTCAAGGCCGCCTGGGGAGCCGGGGGGGTGACCCGCCAACCACTGCTCGTGCCCGTGACGGTGCAGGTCAGCCCGCGGGAGGCGGACCTGCTCGACTCCCAGCTGGAGGTCCTGGCGACGTCCGGGCTGGTGGTGGACCGGGTCGGGCCCGATCGCTTGAGGGTTCGGGAGGTGCCGGCCCTGCTCCAAGGGGCGGACCTGGAGCGCCTGCTTCGGGACCTGCTGTCGGACCTCGCCGTTCAGGGCACCAGCGAGCGGGTCGGGGAGACGGTTAATGGGATCCTCGGGACCATGGCCTGTCATGGCGCCGTGCGCGCCAACCGGCGTCTCGGTCTGGCGGAGATGAACGCCCTGCTGCGAGACATGGAACGTATCGAGCGGGCCGATCAGTGCAATCATGGCCGTCCCACCTGGGTCAAGGTCACCCTGGGGGAGCTGGACCGGCTCTTCTCCCGCGGCCGCTAGGGGTCTGCGCCGTCCATTCTCGGGTGGCGCCGCTGAAGCAGACCATGAGCAAGCGATTGGTCCCGGATCCCAATCCGCTGGCGGTCCTGCTGATGGGCCCGACGGGGTCCGGTAAGACCGATCTCGCGGTGGAGCTGGTGCGGCGCCTGCCCTGCGACATCGTCAGCGTGGACTCGGCCATGGTGTATCGGGGCATGGACATCGGGACCGCCAAGCCCGGACCCCAGGTCCTGGCCGTTGCGCCCCACCGGCTGATCGACATCCTGGATCCGACGGAGTCCTACTCCACCGCCCGCTTCCGCACCGATGCCCTGGATGCGATGGTCGCGATCAGTGCCCAAGGCCGCATCCCACTCCTGGTGGGCGGCACCATGCTCTATTTTCGCGGGCTCCAACGGGGGCTGGCCAAGCTTCCCGACGCGGCCCCCGAGGTGCGACAGGCCCTGCTGGAGGAGGCCGAGCGGGTCGGCTGGGCGGCCCTGCACGCCCGGCTCGCGCGTGTCGATCCCGAGTCCGCCGCCCGGATCCATCCCAGGGATCCGCAGCGCATCCAGCGTGCGCTGGAGGTCCATGCGGTCACGGGAGAGCCCATGAGCGCCCTGATCCGCGCCGGCGCCCAGGGCCCGCCGCCCTACCGTCTGCTCAAGCTGGCGCGGGCGCCGGAGGACCGCCAGGTCCTCCATGGGCGCATCGAGCGGCGCTTCGCGGCCATGCTCGACCAGGGCCTGGTCGGCGAGGTCGAATCACTGTGGGCGCGGTGGGATCTCAACGCGGACCTGCCCTCCATGCGCTGTGTGGGCTACCGGCAGGTCTTGAAATATCTACTCGGCGAGTACAGCTTCGAGGAAATGGCCCTCCGTGCCCTCTTTGCCACCCGCCAGCTGGCCAAGCGGCAATTCACCTGGTTGCGGGCGGAGGCCAGCACTCACTGGCTCGGGGACGCGCCGTCTCCACTCGACGGCGCCCTTGGGCTGATCCGCGAGGCCTGGAAGGTGCCGGGCTGAGCGGGCGTAACCTATTATTTTTCCGAGAATCCGCGCTGAAGGCGCTCAAAATGTTCATCTCCCTCCGGGAGCGCGCCTGGGTGAGGGAAGCCCTGGATTCCGTATGATTTTTCATGGTTCGGGGCGACACCGGTCTCATGAAGGGCTAGGCTCCGGCTCGGATCAGACCCGGCTGTCATCCTGGTGGTGGAAAACCGCAATGGTACGGCGGCGGGTAATCGGCGACACTAGTCGCCGGGATTGGGTGGATCGGCGCGTCCCGGCTGTCCTCCACCTGCTCAGTGGCGCGGCATTACCGTCTTTGGGTACCGGCCAGTGATTCGAGCCGGGCATCTTTGCTTGTCATGACTACAACAAGGAGTCAAACCATGTCTAAGGGTCAAAGTCTCCAGGACCCCTTCCTCAACGCCCTTCGAAAAGAACGCATTCCCGTGTCCATCTTCCTGGTCAACGGCATCAAGCTCCAGGGGCAGATTGAGTCGTTCGACCAGTTCGTGGTGTTGCTCAAGAACAACGTCAGCCAGATGATCTACAAGCACGCCATCTCAACCGTGGTCCCTGCACGCAACGTGAAGCTGCCCGTTGCGAGCGATGAGCCCGCGGATCCGGGGAACGACTGATCTTTCGTAACCCCGAAGCCAGTCGGCTGGGGCCTGGGGCCCGTCGCGAGAGCGACCGCTGGTCGCGGGCCGCCCTGAGGATTGCCTGTGTTTGAGCGCCCCGAAGCGGGTGAGCGTGCCGTACTGGTCCATCTCGACCTGGGGGGGGCGGCCGAGGCAGACGAGCGGGAGGAATTCCGGCTCCTGGCCGCTGCCGCTGGTGCCCGGGTCGCGGCCGAGCTGGGCGGGTCCCGCGCCGTGCCCGATCCCCGGCTCTTCATCGGCAGCGGTAAGGCCGAGGAGCTCAAAGGCCTGGTGCTGGCCGCCGGTGCGGAGCTCGTCATCTTCAACCACCCGCTTTCCCCGGCCCAGGAACGGAATCTGGAGCGCCTGCTCCAATGCCGGGTGGTCGACCGCACCGGCCTGATCCTCGATATCTTCGCCCAGCGGGCACGCTCCTTCGAGGGCAAGCTCCAGGTGGAGCTTGCCCAGTTGCGCCACCTCTCGACCCGCCTCGTGCGCGGCTGGACCCACCTGGAGCGCCAGAAGGGGGGCATCGGTCTGCGGGGACCCGGCGAGACCCAGCTGGAGACGGATCGGCGCCTGCTGGGTAAGCGCATTGCCGTGCTCAACCAGCGGCTCGACCGAATCGAGTCCCAGCGGGCCCAGGGGCGCCGGGCACGGGCCAAGGCAGAGCTGCCGGTGGTATCCCTGGTGGGCTACACCAACGCGGGCAAGTCCACCCTGTTCAACCGGCTGACCGACGCGGGCGTGTTGGAGGCCGATCGGCTCTTTGCCACCCTGGACCCGACCCTGCGGCGCCTCAAGCTGCCCCAAGGGGGTCGGGCGCTCCTGGCCGATACGGTCGGTTTCGTCAGCAATCTCCCCCATGAGCTGGTCGCGGCCTTCCGCTCGACCCTGGAGGAGACACGCAACGCCGCCCTGTTGCTGCATGTGGTGGACGGGGCCGCTCCTCACCGGGCCCGGTTGATCGCCGACGTGGAGTCGGTGCTCCGGGAGATCGGCAGCGCCGAGATCCCGCGCATCGAGGTCTGGAACAAGCTCGATCTGATGGCGGGTGAGCAGGCCCGCCTGGGGCGCGACGCAGAGGGTCTCCCCACCCGGGTCTGGCTGTCCGCCCATCGGGGCGACGGGATCGACCTGCTGCGCCAGGCCATCGCCGAGCGCATCGGCGACAGCCGGGTCCGGCGGTCGCTGCGGTTGGCCCCGGGCGAGGGCCGCCTGCGGGCCTGGATCTTCGACCATGCCACGGTGCTCCAGGACCGAGCGGCCGACGGTGGGGGCTGGGACCTGGACCTCCTGATCAGCCCGGTGGACCTGGATCGACTGGCCGCGCGGGATCCCGCACTCGGCGCCCGGCTGCGGGCCTCCGCTTGACAAGGGTTGAACACGCGCGAAACGTCTGTCGGGACCAGGGTCTCGCGGCGGGCCCGGTGCCCGGCCGGGACTCGCGCCGCCTCCGATCGGTTTGCCCCATTCGTCACCCTTCCCTACAATTCGCAGTCTTGTCGCCGGCCGGCCACGCGCGTCCTTGCTTGATAAGGTTTGAACGCGGCGGCATGTACTACCCACAGCGTGACGGGCCCAGGCGCGTGGACCGCCGGGCCGTTCGATCCGTCGGCAAGCAGGCCCGGAAGGCGCCTGTCCCCGTCTCCCTCTGTTTCGCAAACGACCACAGGTAGAGTAGTTATGGCTTGGAACGAGCCAGGCGGCGGCAACAAAGATCCCTGGAGCGGAAAGGGCGGGGGCGATCAAGGCCCGCCGGACCTCGACGAGGTCGTACGCAAGCTCCAAGAACGCCTGGGGTCGCTCTTCGGGGGCAAGAAGCCCTCCGGCAACGGGTCCTCGGGGGGATCCGGAGGGTCAGGGGGTGGAGGCGGCGGCTTTGGGTTTCCCACCGGGGGCCTGAGCGCCCGCGCCGTGGGTATCGCCGGTGGCATCCTGTTCGTCCTCTGGCTGGCCTCCGGGATCTATATCGTCGGGCCGGCGGAGCGCGGTGTGGTGATGCGCTTCGGCAAGTATGTCGATACGACCGACCCGGGCCCCCATTGGCGCATCCCCTTCCCGGTGGAGTCCGTGACTACCGTCAACGTGGACGAGGTTGCAACCTTCAGCCACCAGGCGGCCATGCTCACTAAGGACGAAAACATCGTCGACATGGAGTTAACGGTGCAGTCCCGTATCCAGGATGCGGCGGATTACCTGTTCCAGGATCAGGACCCCAACCGGACGCTTCGGGACGCCACCGAGACGGTGGTGCGAAAGACCATCGGCGGCAGCCGACTCGATTTCATCCTGACCGAGGGGCGTGGTGCCATCTCTACCACAATCCAGGAGCGCGTCCAGGCCCTGATGGATCAATACAGGACGGGTCTGCTGGTCACGTCCGTCAACATGCAGCCCGCGAAACCCCCGGAGCAGGTCAAGGAGGCGTTCGACGACGCCATCAAGGCGCGCGAGGACAAGGAGCGTTCGGAGAACAAGGCCGAGGCCTATTCGAATCAGATCTTGCCCCAGGCTCGCGGCGAGGCGGCTCGGATCCTGGCCGACGCCAAGGCCTACCGGGACAAGGTGATCGCGGAATCCGAGGGTGAGGCGGCCCGTTTCTCCGCCGTCCTCGCGGAGTACCGGAAGGCCCCGGAGGTGACCCGTCAGCGTCTCTACCTCGACACCATGGAGCGGGTGCTGGGGGACAGCAATAAGGTGATGCTCGATGTGGGCGAAGGCGGCAATAGCCTCCTCTATTTACCGGTCGACCAACTGATTAAGCCGCGGCAGGAGGCCAGCGAGACCCCCTCAGCCCCCCCGACCGTGATGCCCATGCCACCCGACACCCGTCAGGGGGCGGTGCGGCCGGTGGATCGCGAGCGGAGGACCCGATGATGAGCCAATACAAGCACTTCCTGCCCGCGGGGATTGCCCTCCTGGCGGTCCTCATCTATGCGTCGACCTTCGTGGTCAACGAGTACGAGACGGCCATCAAGCTGAGACTGGGCGAGATCGTGGCCAGTGACTATAAGCCCGGCCTCCACTTCAAGGTGCCGATACTTCACGACATCAAGAAGTTCGACCGTCGCATCCAGACACTGGACTCCCCGCCCCAGCGCTTCCTGACCATCGAGAAGAAAGACGTAATCGTCGACTCGTACGCCAAGTGGCGGATCGCGAATCCTTCCCAGTACTTCCGTTCCACCGGTGGGAACCTGGGGCGGACCTCGCGGCTGCTCTCCGAGCGTATCAACACTAGCCTGCGCGACGAGTTCGGCAAGCGCACCATCCAGGAGGTGGTGTCGGAGGATCGTACGGAGTTGATGGCCCAACTCTCCCGGGAGATCGACCTCAAGGTCAACGAGATCGGGGTCGAGGTGATCGACGTGCGGGTCAAGAAGATCGACCTGCCCCCGGAGGTCAGCGAGTCCGTCTACTCGCGCATGCGCGCCGAGCGGGAACGGGTGGCCAGGGACCTGCGTGCCAAGGGCAACGAGGCGGCGGAGCGCATCCAGGCGGACGCGGACCGCCAGCGCACTGTGGCCCTCGCGGATGCCTACAAGGAGTCCGAGCAATTCCGCGGCGAGGGCGATGCCAAGGCCGCAGAGATCTACGCCAAGGCCTACGGCGAGGATCCGGACTTCTACGCCTTCTATCGCAGCCTCAACGCCTATCGCAGTGCCTTCGACAGCGGCAGTGACGTGATGGTGCTCAAGCCCGATTCGGAATTCTTCCGGTTCTTCCGCAATCAAGCCGGCGACTGACCGGCCCTCCGGGCGATCCCCGCCGCGCCCAAGGGGGAGCGGCAGGGTGCCCCTACACCCCTGCGCTCCACAGCCCCGCGGGCGTCAAAGCGCCTGGGGGTTGGACAAACAGCACGAGGTCTGAAACACTTCGCGCCTTTGAGTGAAGCGCCCAGGGCCCCTCGAGTCGAGGGTCCTGGAAGGCGCCCCTGGGTCTGGCTGGGTTTGGAATTCTGGTGCGAGATCTCCTCGTCGCGACCGCGCTCCTGCTGGTGATCGAGGGCATCTGGCCCTTCTTGAGCCCAGGGAGCTTCAAGCGCGCCCTCGCCCAGGTCTCGTCGGAGGGCGACAGGCCTCTGCGGGTGGCCGGATTGATCAGCATGGCGGTCGGTGTCGGCCTCTTGTACTGGGTGAACTGAACCGATGGCGACGGACGAGGACCGCTGGCTCCTGCCGGCCGGGATCGACGAGGTTCTGCCACCCCAGGCACAGGTCATGGAGTCCCTGCGGCGGGACCTCCTGGACCTGTATCGCTCCTGGGGTTACGAGCTGGTGATCCCGCCCTTCGTCGACTTCCTGGATTCGCTCCTGACCGGGACCGGGCAGGATCTCGATCTCCAGACCTTCAAACTGACGGATCAGGTGACCGGGCGGCTCTTGGGGGTGCGGGCGGACATGACGCCTCAGGTGGCGCGGATGGACGCGCACCAGCTGCGCCGGGAGACCCCGACGCGCCTCTGCTATCTGGGAACGGTCCTGCACACCCGGGCCGACGGTTTCGCCGGGACCCGCAGCCCCTTTCAGATCGGGGCCGAGATATACGGCCACGCGGGGATCGAGAGCGATCTCGAGATCCTGCGCCTGATCCTCCTGACCCTGCGCACCGCGGGCATCAGGACCTGCTACCTGGATCTCGGTCACGTCGGCATCTTCCGGGGGCTCGCGCGCCAGGCGGGGCTTGATGGGCGGCGGGAGCACGCACTCTTCGATGCCCTGCAGCGCAAAGCGGTCCCGGAGATCGAGGAGCAGGTCGCCGGGCTAGGGTTGGATCCGAGACTCGCCGGCATGCTGATCGCGCTGGCGGAGCTCAACGGCGACGATGCCCTGGAGCGGGCGACCCAGGTGCTGCGGGGTGCGGATGCCCCGGTCCATCAGGCCCTGGATTATCTGCGCCGCCTGGCCGATGCGCTCCATGAGTTCCTGCCCGAGGTCTCGGTCCACTACGACTTGGCGGAGCTGCGCGGTTACCGGTACAAGACGGGCGCCGTGTTCGCCGCCTTCGTCCCCGGCTGGGGGCTGGAGATCGCCCGCGGCGGGCGCTACGACGACATCGGCAGCGTCTTCGGGCGGGCCCGTCCGGCGGTCGGGTTCAGCGCGGACCTAAAGGGCCTGCTTCGGCTCGGTTCCGGACTCGGTGAGCGCTACCAAGAGGGGCCGGCGGTCTATGCCCCCTGGTCCTCCGAGCCGACATTGCTGGTCGCCATCGAGGCCCTGCGCCAGTCGGGGCGCCGGGTGATCTCCGCATTGCCGGGTGCCGAGGTGAACCCGCGTGGTCTCGGCTGTGATCAGCGCCTGGTGCCAGGGGCCACGGGGTGGGAATTGCAAACGATCGGTGAGGGGTAGGAATCGCTGCGATGGGCAAGAACGTGGTCGTGATCGGCACCCAGTGGGGTGACGAGGGTAAGGGTAAGGTCGTCGACCTCTTGACGGACCGTGCGGCCGCCGTGGTGCGCTTCCAGGGCGGGCACAACGCGGGTCACACCCTGGTGATCGACGGGGTCAAGACGATCCTGCACCTGGTTCCTTCGGGTGTCCTGCGCAGCGGCGTCCGTTGCCTGATCGGAAACGGTGTGGTGCTCTCGCCCGCCGCCCTATTGGAGGAGATGGGGATGCTGGAGCGCTCCGCGGTGCCGGTGCGCGAGCGTCTCGGCATCAGTGCCGCCTGCCCCCTGATCCTGCCCTACCATATCGCCCTGGACCATGCCCGGGAGCGTGCCCGGGGGGCCAAGGCGATCGGCACCACCGGCCGCGGGATCGGCCCGGCCTACGAGGACAAGACTTCCCGCCGGGGCATCCGGCTCGGGGAGCTGCTGGATGGAGCCCACTTCGCCGAGCGGCTGCGGGAAGTGCTGGAGTATCACAACTTCAGCCTGGCCCACTACTTCAAGGCCGAGACCCTGGACTACGGGGCCCTCCTAGAGGAGGCCCTGACCCAGGCGGAGCAACTCAGGGGCCTGGTGGTGGATGTCCCCGGCGAGCTTCACGGGCTGCGCGCGGCCGGGGCCAATGTGCTCTTCGAGGGGGCCCAAGGCTCCCTACTCGACATCGATCACGGCACCTACCCCTACGTGACCTCGTCGAACACGACGGCCGGGGGTGCCTGCAGCGGCAGCGGGGTGGGACCCAAGGACCTGGATTACATTCTGGGGATCGTCAAGGCCTACACCACGCGGGTCGGCGGTGGACCCTTCCCCACCGAGCTGTTCGATGGGGACGGGGATCGGCTGGGGGCGCGCGGCCAGGAGTTCGGGGCCACCACCGGGCGCAAGCGCCGCTGCGGCTGGCTCGATATGACGGCCCTGCGGCGTGCCTTTGCCGTCAACAGCGTGACGGGCCTGTGTATCACGAAGCTGGATGTCCTGGACGGCATGGAGACCATCAAGATCTGCACCGCCTATGACCTCGACGGGCAGGAACTGGCGGTCCCGCCCGTCGGGGCCGACGCCCTGGCCCGCTGTACTCCCGTCTACATGGAGCTGCCCGGCTGGTCCGAGTCCACCGCAGGGGCGACCGCCCTGGAGGAGCTGCCGGCCAATGCCCGTTCCTATCTGGAGACCATCGAGCATCTCAGCGGCCTGCCCATCGATCTCATCTCCACCGGGCCGGACCGCAACCAGACCCTGGTGCGGCGGCACCCCTTCGCGGCCTGAGGCGGAATCCTCAGGCGCCGGCCATCCCGGGGAGGTTCGGATCCATGGAGCCCGCCGTGGTCGATCTGCTCATCGAGGGGGTGGGGCTAATGGTCATCGGTATGACCATCGTCTTCGCCTTCCTGCTGCTCCTGGCGGGGTCCTTGTTCCTCATGTCGAGCCTGGTCGCGCGCCTGGGACCCAAGTCGGAGCCCGTGGAGACCCTGCTCCGAGGTGGGGCCCAGGCGCTGGGGGCGGGTGACGAGGATCCCCGCCTGGTCGCCGTCATCGCCTCCGCGCTCAGCGAGTATCGGCGGCGTCGCCGTCCCTGAGCCGAAGTCGAGCCATCGGGAGGCCATCGGGTCATTCCAAATGGGATCGGCCGCGACGCGTCGATTCAAGGGTTGCGCGAGGAGGTGATCCGGGCCGACCGGAATCGAGCCGGGACCAGGGCCGGCAGCGACGCCGAGCCCTTGGCGCGACCCGCCCGCGGTGCTGGGGACGCCACCCAACCGAGAAAACGCGAGCCTGGCGCAGGAGCAAAGCCGTGACCGAACCCAAGCCCCTGGGGATCACGGATGTCGTCCTGCGCGACGCCCACCAGTCCCTTCTGGCGACGCGCCTGCGTATCAAGGAGTGCGCGGCACCACCCGGCGCCGAGGCGGTGCCCCAGCCCAACCTTGCGATGGCGCCGGTTGGGGCTGAGATCTTTCGGGTGGACGTGGACGGGCACAGCTACCGGGTGCGGATCTCCCCCCGAGGGGGACCTGCAGTCTGTCACCCCGATGGTCCCGCCGGCCACGACAGCCACCGGCCCGGTGGTGCAGGCCCGTCCGATCCCGGCGCCCCTCGCCGGGACCGTCATTCAGACCAAGGTGAAGCCTGGTGACAGCGTCAGCCGCGGCGATTTGATTCTGATCCTGGAGGCCATGAAGATGGAGACAGAGGTGCGCTGCCCCGAAGGCGGTCGGGTGATCGCCGTGGCCGTCAAGTCCGGCGATTCGGTCCAGGTCGGCCAGACCCTGCTGACCCTGGGCTAGACCATGGAGGCCCTACTCAGGCTTTGGGAGTCCATGGGGATCACCAATCTGACCTGGGGTCAGACGATGATGATGGGCGTCGGCGGTCTCCTGGTCTATCTGGCCATCGTCAAGCGGTTCGAGCCCCTGCTGTTGGTGCCGATCGGTTTTGGCGCCATCCTCTGCAACATACCCGTAGCCGGGATCGGCGGGCCAGACGGGCTGATCGGCATGATTTACAAGGTGGGCGTCGAGACCGGGGTCTTTCCCCTGCTGATCTTCATGGGGGTGGGGGCTCTCACGGACTTCGGCGCCCTGATCGCCATGCCCTGGACCCTGCTTCTGGGGGCGGCCGCCCAGTTCGGGATCTTTGCAACGCTGATCGGGGCGGTCGCCTTGAACGCGATTCCCGGCATCGATTTCACGCTGAAGGAGGCCGCCTCCATTGCCATCATCGGCGGGGCGGACGGGCCGACGGCCATCTTTCTGACCTCTCGCCTGGCCCCGGAGCTGCTCGGCGCCATCGCGGTGGCCGCTTACTCCTACATGGCCCTGGTCCCCATCATCCAGCCGCCCATCATGCGCGCGCTAACGACCCCTGAAGAGCGCCGAACGAAGAGCGCCGGACGGTCATGCAGCAGCTGCGGCCGGTTTCCCGGTTGGAGCGCATCCTCTTTCCTTTCGCGGTCCTGCTCCCTTGTCTCCTGTTCCTGCCGGACGCCGCCCCGCTAAGCGGCATGTTGACCCTTGGCAACCTATTGCGGGAGAGCGGAGTGGTGGAGCGCTACAGCCGCACCGCCCAGAACGAGGTCATCAATGTGGTGACCCTGCTGCTCGGGCTTGCCGTTGGCTCCAAGTTGTCCGCGGAGCGCTTCCTGACCGTCGAGACCCTGGGGATCCTGGCCCTAGGGGCCATTGCCTTCGCCATCGGCACCGCCGCGGGCGTCCTGATGGGCAAGGTCATGCACCGGGTCACCCGCGGTAAGGTGAATCCACTGATAGGCGCGGCCGGCGTCTCGGCGGCGCCCATGGCCGCGCGGGTGGTGAACAAGGTCGGGCTGGAGGAGGATCCCCACAACTTCCTGCTGATGCATGCCATGGGGCCCAACGTGGCCGGGGTCATCGGCTCGGCGGTCGCGGCCGGAGTCCTGTTGGCCCTGGTGGGCGATTGAGGTCGGAGCTGCGCCGGTCTCAAGCCGAGCTGGGGGCCAAAGCCTGGGCGACCCAGCGCCAATTTGACGCCAGAGCGCAAGATCGGCTACCTTTGCGCGCTTATGTCGGCGCCTTCCTCCCGTGATCCCGGTGCCAGGATCGATCCCTGGGGGGCGGTTGCGGCCGAGCAGAGGTTTGAAGGAGAGGCCTTCGCCTCTGACCTCCCAAGATTGAGCGATGCCCTTTCGGACATCGGCGGCGTAGCGGAGTGGCCCGCCCGGTTTGACCTGCGACTTGGCCGGGATTCGGAGTCGCGGCCGGTGGCGTTGGGGCGGGTGGCGCTGACCCTTTGCCTGGTCTGTCAGCGCTGCCTCGGCGAGGTGCGGATACCGCTGGACGTGCCCATCGCCGTGGCGCTGGCCCGCGATGAACCCCAGGAGGCAGGCTTGCCCGATCACCTGGATCCAGTGGTGGTCGAGGAGGATGGGATTCGTCCCCTGGATCTCGTGGAAGACGAGCTGCTGCTCGCCATGCCCCAGGTGCCCCTGCACGCTGAGGGGGACTGTGAGCCCTTGGCTCGAGAATTTTCACAAGGCCCGGCCCCGGCACCAAGCCGGGTCAACCCCTTCGCCGTGCTGGTCGGGCTCCATGCTCCGGTGGCCGACCCGGACAAGGGCGGCAAAGGTTGATGACGGCGCCCCTCGGTGGGTGCGGTCGATCGAGTTCAATTAAACACGAGACGGGTGTCGCGGCTGATCATCGGTGCCGGGCATCCAGCGGAGAAACGACATGGCCGTACCCCAGAATCGCAAGACCCCCTCCAAGCGCGGCATGCGCCGTTCTCATGACGGCCTGACCCAGCCCACCCTGTCGGTGGAGCCCACGAGCGGCGAGGTCCATCGCCGGCACCACATTTCCAGCGACGGTTTCTATCGTGGTCGCAAGGTTCTGGATAAAACCGAGTGACGGACGACCCTGACTCAAGGGTCGCCGTTAGTCCCAGCCCGAAGGCCGTTCCGGACCATCGCGGTCCCAAGCCCATGAGCGGTCGGCATACGATCGCCCTCGACGCCATGGGGGGCGATGTGGGGCCCGACGTGGTGGTCCCGGCCGCCCTGCGCTACCTATCCCGTACGCGGGACATCGATCTCATCCTGGTGGGCGATCAGGAGCGTATCAGGTCCCGGCTTGGGGAGAACGCGTCCCCGCGCATTCGGGTGCGGCATACCACCGAGACGGTGGCCATGGACGAGTCCCCCTCCAAGGCCCTGCGCAACAAGAAGGACTCCTCGATGCGCGTGGCCATCGACCTGGTCAAGAGCGGCGAGGCCCACGCCTGTGTGAGTGCGGGCAACACTGGCGCCCTGATGGCCACCGCCCGCTTTGTCCTCAAGACCCTTCCCCATGTGGACCGCCCCGCCATCATCACCGCGGTGCCGTCGATCCACGGGGACACCCACATGCTGGACCTGGGGGCTAACGTCGACTGCACCGCGGAGCACCTCTTCCAGTTCGCCGTCATGGGCAGCGAGTTGGTGAAGGCGGTGGACGGGGTGGCGGAGCCGCGGGTGGCGCTCCTCAACATCGGCCAGGAGGAGATCAAGGGCAACGAGCAGGTGAAGCAGGCCCATGAGCTCCTGAGCCGCAGCGGGCTCAATTACATCGGCTACGTGGAAGGG
>Ga0209254_10002503_pt1 | contig 16696 bp, 13 predicted proteins | sample FrelakmetDIP11DI_FD_187148 | JGI IMG/M metagenome (GOLD analysis project Ga0209254, IMG submission 187148) | Freshwater lake sediment microbial communities from the University of Notre Dame, USA, for methane emissions studies - DIP11 DI (SPAdes)... | ecosystem: Environmental > Aquatic >... | reverse complement strand
GCGAGATCGGAGGAAACTGCAAAAGGAGATCCTGCGGGATCTCAACATGTTTGGCATAACCCCGGACTCCTTTGGCGGTTCAAAAAGGGCTATTGAAAATATTAAAATTCCTGATAAGAAAGATGTCAACAAACAATTAGCCGATGTTGAAGAAGAAGTCAAGGATCTCGACTGGTTGTTTGAATAGTGATTGAGGGGGGGATTCGTTGATCTTTTTTTGATTTTTCCTAGGATGTAGGAAATTATTTTGATGTAATTGGCTCCAAACGGAATCGATTCATTGGGGATCTGAAAGACGTGTTGATACAGATCCTAAATATGATGAGGCATTTTTTCGAATTTTTTCTATTGTGGAGACAAGTGAAACGCGGGTTTAATAGCATATCTGATAAATGGTTGATTAAGAAAGGAATAGGAATAATCAATGTCACCATTGCGTGTTTCTATCATTGGGACAGGATATGTTGGGGCTGTAACAGGAATCTGTTTTACCGAACTTGGCCATTCAGTCATTTTTATCGATATCGATCAGAGTGTTCTTGACAAAATTATGTCCGGAAAATCACCAATTTATGAACCCGGACTCGAAGAACTATTACAGAAGAATCTCGACCATATTTCTGTGACTCGTGATTATTCTTCTGCGATTGCAAATACCGATCTGACATTTATCTGCGTCGGAACCCCGTCCGGAGAAGATGGAATGATGGATTTGAAATATATAAAATCAGCAAGTCGGGCAATCGGTGTTGCATTGAAGGAAAAAGAAGACTATCACTCAGTAATCGTGAAAAGTACTGTTCTTCCAGGAACTACTGAACAGATAATTTGTCCATGTATTGAAAAAACCTCGGGAAAAACGTGCGGGATTGGTTTTGGTATTGGGATGAATCCGGAATTCTTACGTGAGGGAGAAGCTGTAAATGATTTTTTCAATCCTGATAGAATTATCATTGGTGTAAGTGATCTAAAGACAGAGCAAATCTTAGTAAAAATATATTCTCCTATTCATAGTCGAAAAGTAACAACCTCAATAAAAGTTGCTGAAATGATAAAATATGCCAGTAACGCATTTCTTGCAACCAAAATCAGCTTTGCAAATGAAATCGGGAACCTCTGTAAGAAATTAGAGATTGACAGCAATGATGTTTTTCAGGCTGTCGGATTGGATAAGAGAATTAATCCTCATTTCTTTCGTACCGGCATTGGATTTGGAGGGTCGTGTTTTCCAAAAGATTTGAGGGCACTCGAATCATTTGCAAAATTTCATGGAATCGAGCCTATTATCCTCAATGCGGTGATAAAAACCAATGAGAATCAACCAGAAAAGATGATCGAGCTTCTGAAACGGCATACAAATATTCGAGGTAGCAGGATAGGCATTCTCGGGCTGGCGTTCAAACCTGACACGGATGATGTCCGGGAGAGCCGTGCAATCCCCATTACGAGGACTTTAATTGATGCAGGGGCACAAATTATAGCATATGATCCAATGGCAATGAATAATTTTAAGAAAATTTTTCCTATGATAGATTATATGAAATCAGCAGAAGATGTACTGGAGGCTGATGTGATCCTTATTGTTACCGAATGGAAGGAATTCGAAAATTTGAATTATCAAAATAAAATTGTAGTCGATGGACGAAGAATCAATAAAGCAAGACGAGAAGCAGTTATTTATGAAGGAGTCTGTTGGTAAATGATTGTAAGGAAAGCAGTTATTCCCGCTGCAGGATTAGGAACCCGTTTTCTTCCATTAACAAAATCGATGCCGAAAGAAATGCTTCCAATTATTAACATTCCTGCAATTCATTATGCTGTTGACGAAGCTATCCAGGCCGGAATTGATGATATACTCATTATTACAGCCAGGGGGAAACGATCCATTGAAGACTATTTTGATGATGCACCTGAGCTCGAAGCACGTTTGGAACAAAATGGAAAATCACATCTTCTCAAAATGGTCAAAAACGCATCAACACTTGCAGATATACATTACATCCGGCAAAAAGAACCCCTTGGACTTGGAGATGCAATTCTTCGTTCAAAGCGTCATGTGAATAATGAACCTTTCGCGGTCCTTCTTGGTGATGATATTGTTCGATCTAACACTCCGTGTATATCCCAATTAATGAATATATTTGAAGATCTGCGGACATCAATCATTGCAGTCGAAGAAGTACCTGATAATATGGTCAGTAGCTACGGCATCATTCGTGGTAAATGGATGAATGAAAGAACAATTAAGATTGACCATGTAGTAGAGAAACCACAATTAAAGGATGCACCATCACGTATCGGGGCAATCGGCCGGTATGTTTTCACTCCGGAGATCTTTAAGTCTATAGAATCAGTCAAACCTGGTGTGGGCAATGAAATTCAACTTGCCGACGCGATTAATTTCCTCATTCAAAAACAGGATGTCATGGCATATCGCTTTGAAGGAACTCGCTATGACACGGGAAATGTTTTAGGTTATTTACATACATTAATTGATTTTGCTATGGATCATGATGAAATCAAGAAAGATCTATTATCCTATTTCAATGAAATTTTATCCAAGTTCCCTGAAATAGGAGGTAGAAATGAATGATAATCTTGTTCGAATAGGTGTTGTCGGTGTTGGGTATTGGGGTCCGAATATTATTAGAAATTTAATCGATATGGAAGGAGTATTTTTAGTAGGAGTCTGTGATCTATCTAAAGACGCATTAAAACGAATAGAATTGCAATATTCTGATGTCCCTCTTTTTGTATCATTCGATGATATGATTAACCTTGCCAAACCGGATGCAGTAGTTATTGTAACTCCTGCAAGTACACATTCACTGCTGGCCAGTTGTGCATTACAACAGGGCATTGATGTATTTGTTGAGAAACCTCTAGCCACGACGTATGATGATGCTTTAATGCTAACACGGATTGCAAAGGATAATAATCGCGTGCTAATGGTGGGACATACATTTTTATATAGTGAATATGTGCGGACTTTGAAGAAAATTATCGAAGAAGGAGCTATTGGTAAAATACTACATATTTACAGTGAACGCCTAGGGTTAGGCCAAATACGAACGGATGTAGATGTTTTATGGAATCTCGGCCCGCATGATGTTTCCATTTGTAACTTTCTCATTGGCGGTATCCCGGTAGAAACAGCGGCATGGGGTCTTAATTTATTGGATCCGGTAAAGGAAAAGGCCGATATTATTCTTGGAAAGCTTGTATATGCACAGGGTGTAACGGTGTATTTACATTTTTCATGGCTGGATCCTCAAAAGGTAAGGAAAATGGTCATTGTTGGTACGGAGAAAATGATTGTGTATGATGACACTAATTCTGAGGCTCCCCTCATTATCCATGATAAAAATGCAATAAAGGGACCTGAAGGAAAGATACTGACTCGAAATGGGGAAAAGAAAATATTACCGGTAACACTTCCTGAACCCCTTGGTATCGAACTCCGGCATTTTGTTAGTTGTGTTCAAACGCGAGAAAACCCTATCACAGATGGAATTCATGGTTCGGAGGTAATTGCAGTGCTCGAATCATTATCATTGTCGATGAAGAAAGGTGGCTCACCAATGAGAGTCCAGTTGAGGGGATTATGATTCCACTGGTTGATTTAAAGGCGCAATATGCTGCATATAAAGATGAATTAGATGATGCAATCAAAGAAGTCATTGAAAGTGCTCACTTCATACACGGGCCTTATTGTCAAAAATTTGAAAGAGATTTTGCATCTTTTTGTGGCGGGGGTAGCGTTGCACTCTGTGGCAATGGAACTGATGCACTTTATCTTTCCCTTCGTGAGATACTTGGCCAGGGAAATCACAGGGATGAGGTTATCACCGTTGCAAATACATTCATAGCAACATCAGAAACAATCACCATGGCTGGGTATCATCCGGTTTTTGTCGATATTAATCCGGATACCTATCTGATTGATCCAACGAATATTGAGAAGGCTATTAACGAACGAACAAGAGCGATTGTGCCTGTTCATCTTTATGGACAGATGGCGGAGATGGATTGGATTATGGATATCGCAAAAGACCACAATCTCCATGTGATTGAAGATGCTGCCCAGGCACACGGAGCGACTTACCGGGGAAGGGGACCTGGTCAATGGGGTGACGCTGCATGTTTCAGTTTTTATCCAGGGAAAAATCTTGGTGCTTGGGGGGATGCAGGTGCGATTTATTCAAAAGATAGGTCGCTCACTGAAAAAATTAAAATGAGGGCAAATCATGGGAGAGTCGAGAAATATATCCACCAGTTTGAGGGAATAAATTCCCGCCTTGATGAGATACAAGCAGCAGTGCTCTGGGTAAAATTAAAACATCTTAATTCATGGAATGAAAAGAGGAGAATGCTCGCGACACAATATTCGAACTTATTTTCTCGCGAAAAAACTGTTGTTATACCTTATGTTAATCCACAATGCAGCCATGTCTACTATGTCTATGTAATCCAGATACCGGATAGGGATAGAGTCATTAAAGGTCTCCAAAAAAGAGGAATTGATGCCGGAGTTCATTACCCAGTTCCATTACATCATCAACCCGCCTATACCTCTCTCAAGAATTTTGATTATTCACTCCCCATAACAGAAAAAATTGCAGATCGGATACTATCTCTTCCTCTCTATCCAGAGCTGAAAGAAGCGGATGTTCAGATGATTGCTGATACTGTTGTGGATGAATTACGAAGAGGGATCTGATAATACAATGAATGATATTTTTGTTCTGTTTATATAAAAATTGAATCTAACTAATATTGGAAGGAGGAAAATTATGGTAGGTCAGATGCTTGGCAATTATGGAATAGTTAAATTAATGATAAATCATAGGATTGCCAAAAATAAACCTTTTTTTATTAGAATAGGGTTTCTGCTTTTTGGTCCTTTGATAATACGTTTTTTTGGCTACCCCTTTAATAATTGTAGTAGGGATAGAGCTAAATTGGTAATGCAATACTTAGAACCAAAAAAAGATGAAACAATTTTAGATTTTGGTTGTGGTATTGGATATTATTGTTTCGAGCTGAACAAAAAATACGGATGTAAAACAATTGGGGTAGATATAGACAATGAAGATATTGATTTAGCAGATAAAATCAAACGCTTATTAAGATTAAAAAATATAGATTTTATTAAAGGTAGTTTGGATTATAAGAAATATGAAAGCTTTTTTGATAAAATAATAGTCAGCGAAGTTTTAGAACATATTGAAGATGATAAATATATAATTGAGAATCTAACTAGTCTCTTAAAGAAAGATGGAAAAATGATAGTAACTGTGCCTTTTTCGAGAAATCCCATAGAGTTTAAAGAACAACATAAAAAATTGAGCGGCGTTGAGGGCGGACACGTTAGGAGTGGTTATAATGTTGAATATTTTATAAAGAAATTAGCAAATTTACCCCTTCAAATTATTGGAGAAAATTATTCATGCAAAGGGACAAATTTAATACTTACTTTAAAAAGGTCATGATATAAATGGAAAGATACTGATAAAATGAGAATAATAATTATTGCTGATACTGTTGTGGATGAATTACAAAGAGGGATATGATTTTATAATGATTGATATTTTTGTTCATTCTACAAGTAATATTTCAAAAAACGCAAAAATCGGTAGCGGTACAAAAATCTGGCAGTATTGTACGGTTCTTGAAGGAGCGGAAATTGGTGAAGAATGTGTCCTCTCACAAAACGTTTATATTGAAAGTCATTCGAAAATTGGCAACCGTGTAAAAATAAAAAATAATGTGAGTATTTATGAGGGAATAGATATTGATGATGATGTTTTTGTGGGGCCGAGTGCGGTATTTACGAATGTACTGACACCTCGAAGTTTTGTATCACGGAAGCATGAGTTCCTTCCTACAAAAATCATGCGTGGAGCGACTATTGGAGCTAATGCAACGATTATCTGTGGAACAACAATAGGACAGTATGCACTCATTGGAGCAGGTTCTGTTGTTACCTGCGATGTTCCTCCGTTTGCTCTTTTCTATGGTGTGCCTGCTACGCATCATGGATGGGTGTGTGTCTGTGGAGAGAGAATCAAAACCCATGGAAAGGAATATACCTGTGACCGCTGCAATAGTAGATTTAAAATTTTTCAGAAACGATGTGAGCCGAAAATACTCACAATACCCTAGATATTCTTATTAGACATAATTAACTCTGGATTTGTAGAATCTCTCCACAACAACCTTTATGTAAGCCAAAAGAAGAGAAAATACAGAGGTTTTAATGTATTTAACTGCTTAATTAATTAAGGGAATATACAATGAGAGTTTTATTCGATATAGGACATCCAGCGCATGTTCACCTCTTTAAAAATACGATATTTAATTTAAAAAAAGATGGTCATGAAGTTAAGATAACCGCCCGCAAAAAAAAAATATCACACGCCCTTTTAGCCGCCTATGGTCTTGAATATGAAGACCGTGGGAAAGTTTACACTGGCTTATTGAATAAAGCATTTGGCTTGATTAGGATTGATCTGAATTTATTTTTCATTGCACAAAAATTCAAACCGGATTTACTTGTTGGAGTGAATAATCCTTATGTTGCACATGTTGGAGCGGTTCTCAGAAAACCAGTAATCATTTTTAACGATACGGAAAATGTTACGATTGCCAGAGTTATTACGTACCCTTTTGTTCAGGCTATCCTGACACCAATGTATTTCAGTGAGTATGTCGATCCAAAAAAACACATAAAAATTCAGGGAATGAAAGAAATTGCGTACCTTCACCCGAATTACTTCTCTCCAAATCCTCACGTACTGGAAGAACTCGGTCTTCTTCCCACCGAGAAATTCATTATTATTAGCTTTGGTTCATGGGTTGCGACACATGATATCGGACAACATGGAATCAGAGATAAAATCAGATTTGTAAAAACTCTTGAAACCTATGGGCGTGTACTCATAACCTCTGACGTAGATCTCCCCAAAGAGATTAAACCGAATTTAATTAAGATACCTCCTGAAAAATTTCACGACCTGCTCTCATATGCATCATTGTACATTGGAGAAGGTATTACGATGGCATCAGAAGCTGCGGTACTTGGAACACCGGCAATAAATATTACCTCAACTGCCCAAGGAAAGCCAACGTGTGATTTGTACGGTAATTTTGTCGAATTGCGGGAAAAATATGATTTGGTACATTTTTTTGCTACGGATGAAGACGCTTTAACTGACGCACAGGAGATTCTCAAAAATCCCAATTCCCATTCTGAATGGCAGAAAAAAAGAGAGAGATTTCTTACAGATGTTGTCGATGTCACCGCATGGTTAACGGATTTTATTGAAAAATATCCGGAGAGTTTTTTTTCTGTAAAAAAAGATAATCGAGTTTGATAATGATTTCCCTATACTATAACACCGACAACCCTTTCAGTCTCTATGGTATTCGGCATTTCATTGAAAAAACCGGAATCGCTGTTGAAATAAACAAACCCTCCCCCTCGGGTATCGTTATAGCTTATGGCATTGAAGCCAAAGGAGATTTTGTTATAAAAATCGAAAAGAATGAGATACAAAACCATATCTGCGGAAGAATCTCCCTAGATAATGAAAAAATTCCGATTTGTGAAACCCCTCATGAAACCGGGGCCGGACTTGAAACCGTTGCATATTTTGAAACACCAGACAAACGATACCCTTGCCTAACGAGGTATGAGTGGGGTATTACCCTTGGAATGGATATTTTCAAGGAAACTGGATATCTGTTGTCAGGACACCTGGATAAAATACGGGAAACTCTTGACGAAACAACAAAAACAGAGATAATATCTAAGCCAATAATTGATTTTCTTGAAAATCTCCTCTTTTCATCGATTCTGAATGCCTGCGAGACATTACGCATCCCGCTGGTTCAGAAATCGTATTGGCCGAACAACAAATCATTTGCAGTCTGCCTAACCCATGATGTTGATGAGCTGAAAAAGACCTACCAGTATTTTACCCGTTCTGTCTTCTGCCTAATGAGAGTTGATTTACAGGGTTTAAAAGGCCAATTGAACACTTTTATGCAAAAAATGAGAGGAAAGGAACCCTACTGGACATTTGAAGATATTTTTGCAATTGAAAAGATATTCCGTGCAAAATCCACTTTTTTTATCCTTATAGAACGTGGTAAACCTTTACTCTTTTCCAGACAATCATGGTCTGTTTTAGGGAGAAACCGTGATCTTCAAGGGCCTGAAATGCAGACACTGATCCGATTATTAAAAGAAAACGGCAATGAAATAGGAATTCATGGATCTTATTTCTCTTTTAAAAATCCACAGTTGCTCATGGAAGAAACCCATGAACTTGAACGATTAATCGATGAACCTGTAATCGGCACGCGACAACACCATCTCAATCTTGATATTCCCAAAACCTGGGAATATCAGATTCAGACAGGATTGAAATACGACTCGACGCTTGGATTCAATCACAGAACCGGTTTCAGATGGGGTACTTCATGGCCTTTTTCTCCTCATAACGGACAAGATAGTATCTCCCTTCTTGAGATCCCTCTCATTATTATGGATGGCGGTCTAGCAACCAGTAAGAATAAATTACATGAATGTCTTAGTCTTGCAGAAGAGGTCAAACGATATCAGGGTGTATTAACACTATTATGGCATCCACGTGTATTCAATACACTGGAATACCCAGATTCTTTGGATATATATGTTAAAATTAATCAGTACTGCTTGGAAAAAGGAGCCTGGATAGCCAATGCTGGGGAAATTTATAAATGGATATCCATGAGGACCCGTCAAAAATTTTCCTGCTTCTATCACGATTCTTCGTGTAAGATTATTCCATCAGAAAATTATCCTGAACATTTCTTTACCCTATATCTACCTCAAGGTATGAAAGGGTCCATTCGTTCAGAAAATGCAGATTTATTACGAGTGGAAGGGAATTTTATGTATATCAAAACTCACGATCTTAACAATAAGAAGGAGATTATTGTTGACATTGCATGATAGTTGAAATTCGGATAGCCAATGATGATGATGCAAAAGAATGGGATATGATTATTTCCCAATCCCCACATGGGACAATTTTTCATCAATGGAAATGGCTAAAGATCGCAGAAAAGCATACAGGGATGAAGTTGTACCCAATTATCGGGTTAAAAGGCAGTACTCCGATAGGTCTGTTTCCTTTGTTTTTCCAAAAAAAGGGACCGATCAGAATGGTTTTTTCCCCACCACCACATTCGGCAATTTTCTATCTCGGGCCTGTCCTCATTGATTATGATACGTTAAAACAGAAAAAAAGGGAAAATAATTATCATGAATTCCAAAATTCTATTGAACATTTTATCATCCATAATTTAAATGCAAATTATATCAGTATATCACTACCACCTGCTCTTCAAGATCCTCGTCCTTTTACCTGGTCAGGGTATAGCATCGAACCTCAATATGATTATATAACCGATATTAGCATCGGTCCAGATTCCCTGCTTCAGACCCTTGATAAAAAACAACGCCAGAATCTGAATCGTGCGATAAAAAGGGGTATTACCATAGAAATCGGCGGAAAAAAAGAATATGAAATAATACTCGACTTGATGGATATCCGATTTGCCCAACAGGCAAAAATTGTGACTACTTCAAGGGATTATTTTTTGGATATTTATGATAATTTTAAAGATAACATAAAGATCTTTGTTGCAAAAGTTGATGGTGAAATTATTACAGGCAATATCGATTTCCAATACAGAGACGGACATTACAGCTGGATTGGAAACCCCAAACCGAAAAACCCGATTTCTCCATCACCTAATGATCTTCTCATATGGGAGTCAGTCCGGTATGCATATGATCACGGATTCAGATATTATATTACGATGAGTGCTGCCGGGGACAGACGACTTCATGAATATTACGCTTCAAAATTCAATCCTGAACTTAAAATCAATTTTCTTGTTAAAAAAACAACAACTATTGTTAGATTGTTAGAAAAAGGATACTCTGATATACTGAAACCTTTGCGTGGAAGGATGAAACATCTCACATAAGGAAAATAAATGCTTAACGCGAAATTATTTTAGAGGATTGTTTTTGTTTTGTATTGTATATCTTGGGTTAATTTGGAAAATTCATTTATCTCATTCGTTAAAATAATTCTTAAAGGATCATAACGTCAAACAGATTTCAAGGGGAAAAAAATTTTGCACCAGGTCTCAAGAAAAATTATTTTAAATAATTCTCTCCCATGATCTCCCTTACCACTGATATGTTCCTGGATATATTTTTTCATTTTATTCAGATCTATATAGTCAGAACATAAAGGTTCTTTCTCAACAAGCCATGAAATTAACAGATGATGGAATGTCTCGTCTCGGAGCCATTCTGATTCTGGTGTGGCAAATCCAATCTTATCTCGTCTTTGAAATATTTCTGACGGTATTATATCTCTTACTGCATCTCGCAGAATGGACTTTGTCATCCCTTTCTTGATAATAAAATCCTCCGGCAAATGCATAACAAATTCCATTATCCGATAATCAAGGAATGGGACCCGAGCCTCTCGTGAATGAGCCATTGAATTGGAATCTTCCCAGTTCAATAAATGTTCAAGTTTATAATTCATGTGAAATTCAAGTGCTTCGTGGAGAGATCCACATTGATAATAGTTTTGAAAAAATGTAGTCTCTGCTGAATTATTATCGATAAGCTCTGGTGAAGCAAGGGATCTTTTAATAAAATATCGCTCTTGCATAGATATTGGAAATAATAAGAATATCAAAGACATTATTCCGAATTTAAAATGTCCACCATCTGTCAATCCGAATAATTCAGATAAGAATTTGCACATCTTTCCTTTTTTCAGGAAATTTTTCAAATAAAAACCAAAAAAGTAGTGATACCCCCCGAATAGTTCATCGGCCCCCTGCCCATCAAGTAATACCGTCACCCCTTTGGTCTTAGCCAATTTATGAACACAATATTGGGCATAGGGTGAAGGTGATGCTACAGGTTCACTGATGGCACGTATAAAAGAGAACAAATCCTTTTCGAGAGAGGATGCAGTGGGTTGTATTTTATAGTTTGTCATGGATGCCGCTTTTGAAACAATATCAATATATTTTGTTTCATCGAGTTTGAAATTCGGATATACTGCTGAAAATGTGGTAATATCGGAAACGTTTGCGTCTTTTATTATGCATGCAAGGGATGAGGAATCAATTCCTCCGCTCAGACACGTTCCCACAGGAACATCGCTGATTAACCGTAACTTAACACTATCCTTAAGCAGAATTTTTAACCTATTCACGCATTGAGAATATGATTCTGTTGTCTCAATTCTAAAAGAGAATTTCCACCAGCAAATTGGTTTATAGTCCTTTTTTATTACATTGAACTTCAGATAATGACCTTTGGGAACCCTGTTTATATCAGTAAAAAAAGTTTCGGTCATATGAGATGTAATATTGTATAATAAAAAATCGCGGATTGCTTTAATATTCGGTTTTGTTTCAATATTATGAGACAATATTCCTGAAATTTCGGATGAAAAAATAAATTTCCCTTCTTTATAATAATAATACAATGGTTTCACACCAATTCTATCACGTGCAAGGAATATATCCCCCTTTTTTTTATCATAAATCGCAAACGCGAACATACCGTTAAATTTGTGCAAACACTCCGGGCCCCACACAATATAAGAATAGAGTAGCACTTCGGTATCGGTGTTGGATTTAAACTGAATCCCTTTCTTTTCAAGCTCAACTCGTATCTCTTGAAAATTGTATATTTCTCCGTTATAGACCAGATAGTAATTGGTACTCACATCAACCATAGGCTGATGTCCCCGGTCAGATAAATCGATAATCGATAAACGTACATGCCCTAAAGAAACACAATCATCTACAAAATGACCAGTATCATCTGGTCCACGATGTCTGATTGTATCATTCATGGTTTTTATTGAACATTCATTGTTCCAATTAAAACCATTAATACCACACATAGTATTCCTTCAACGTAGTTTGAATTAATTGTTGTGAAGATAGATTCTGAATAATAAACTTTGAATCAATACATGGTTTTTCCTATTTATAATCAAACTTTCCGAAGTTTTTTTCTCATCTCTGCTCTTTTTCATAATCTGGCAAAATTTGTTATTACATGAATTAAAGTGGACAATAGGGGCAAAAAATTTCAATTTGCCTGTCTTTCACCATAATTGACATAACGATGACCCTTTCCTCTTGTACATCCTGACCAAATTGTTTTACCCAAAACCAAGAAATTGTTGTGATAAGAATACTTCTGTTATTCCGATTTGTATCGAAATGTTCGACGTTATCAATAAACACAAACAATGTTCAATTATTCCTGAGTTGAGAAGGGAAGGAAAAACTGGTTGTAACAATACTTTTTCTTTTAAAGAAAGTTTTTGTGAATCCGTTACATCAACAAAATGCAATACTAGATCAAGGAACTCATGAATTCCATGATCCTCTAAAGCATTTCTAAAATTATTTCCTTTTTATCTAACAGGATGGTTATTGGGGAATTTTTAAGAACTAAAATTTATTAGTTATAAAATTTAATCCTTAACAGGCGAATCTGATTGAAAGTATTAGTACAAGGTGGTGAAATTCAGAACGCCTTGACGGTTGTACAATCTCTTGGGAGAAATGGTGCCACTGTTGTAGTAGGGGCAAAATATAAGAAAACGATTTCTTTGTATTCTAAATATTGTAAAAAGCATTTTCATTATCCGTGTCCCAAAAATAATCCTGATGCTTTTATAAAATGCATGGTATCTGAAGTTAAAAAACAGGACTATGATGTATTGATTTCCCTTGGTGAAGAGGGAATGCTGGAATTGTCAAAGCATCGAGCTCTTTTTTTACCCTATGTAAAATTTCCCATAGCGGATAATGAAACACTTCTCAAGGCTTATAACAAAGAAGAAACACTTAAAATAGCCCTTGAAAATAATATACCCTGCCCAAAAACTTATTTTATCAACGATGTTGAGGATGTTAAAAAAATCAAAGATGAACTTATTTTTCCCGTAATAATGAAGCCGACGAAAAGTGAAGGCTCCCAAGGTCTCAGGTATGTAACCATTAAAGGAGATTTGATAGAAACATACGAAAAAACCACCAAAGCTTTTGGACAAATGATTATTCAGGAATTATTACCCCCTGGTGGCGCCACTTACGGATTCGAAGGACTATTCAATGAAAATTCAGAACCCAGAGCAATCTTTGTTCATAAAAGACTGAGGGAATTCCCCATAACCGGTGGACCTAGCACATTCAGGGTCGGTGTGAAGAATCAAGAGATAGAAATGTTGGGTACCCGGCTGCTTCAATCAATAGGATGGTATGGTGTTGCAATGGTTGAATTCAAAGTCGATCCAAGAGACAATACACCAAAACTCATGGAAATTAATCCACGGTTTTGGGGTTCCTTACCCTTGTCTATAGCTTCTGGAGTGGATTTTCCTTATTTATTGTGTAAGATGGCAATTAACGGCGACATTATACCTGTCCATGATTATAAAAAGGGCGTAAAAGCTCGATTGCTTTTCTATAAGGACTTTAAATACTTACTCGCGGTAATGAAAGGACTCGCTACCCCATGGGGATATCAAAGTCCAGATCGTTTAATAACTCTTTATGAATTTTTAAAATTTTATGAAAAAAATATTGTTTATGACAATTTATCATGGGATGATCCTATTCCAGGGATATTAAAAATTCTCTCTCCCATATTCAGGCCTTACTATTAACCATTCTATGAAAGACACAAATACTCTGCTATGAATTACATGAAAAAAAAATTCCGGGGTTTAATCCACATTCATACGACCTATTCTTATGACGGGACGTTGTCACTACCAGACCTCATACACCTAGTAAAAATCAGAAGATATGACTTCATTCAGCTCACTGAACATGCGGAAGATTTCGATGATAAAAAAATGCAGAATTTAGTCGATGAATGTGGTAAAGCTACAAATGAAAACTTTCTCGTAATACCAGGTCTGGAATTTAACATCAACGATTCAATACATATCCTTGGAATAGGTATTAACAAATATATTCACGAGCGAGATCCCGAAATACTAATCCAAAAGATTCATGATAACAGTGGAATTGCAATACTTGCTCATACTGCCGATTACAAAAAAGTTATACCTTATGCACAATTAAAAGATGTCGATTTCATAGAAATCTGGAATCCTCGTTATGGAGAGAAAATATCGCCCAGCATAAAATCAATTAAGATATTACATGATTTCCGAAAAATGAAAAAAACATATATTGCATCAGGTGGATTAGACCTGCATAAACTTCAGGATCTTGTACCCTTATACCAATTAGTTTTTTCTGAACGATTAACCCAACAAGACATCCTCAGCTCTCTGAAACGCGGAGATTTTATTACGACAAATGGATTCATCGAGTTACCCTCTCTAAAAGATCTTGCCATTGCTTCGACCCCCTTCATCTATCTGTCAGCATTTTTTCAATATAGTATAGATTTAATTAAAAGAATCCTGAGAAAAATCTCTAAAATGTGGAAATGGTATCAGGAAAATCGTTTTTAGGAAATGAAAAAGTAACTTTTATTAATTCTTAGGGTAAACTACCCCTTTAGCACCTTTTTTTTCTTAGAACTCACTCAGGATACGTCCCTTATAACATTCCTGGGGACTTCAGCAGTGCCTCAGTTCCCGCCGTTGCGGCGACCCCCCTTAAAACGATAGAACTGCGTATTCTTTTTTTACAGCATCGCGTATATCGGAAAAAATGAGATACTTTTTTTTCAATTCATTTTAGTTCAGTTGTATCAATCGATTTTTACGTAGCAGTGTGATAGTTATTTTTGGTGTTTTATAAGCGGTTTACCCAAAAAGAAAATTTCTGATAATTCTTCCCTATTGTTTTGGGGGGTATATAATTTTCAGTTTCACTTCATCATCGCTACCACTGGCATTCCATACGGTCAACTTGACAGTGTAGGTACCGGCTTGGATAAAAGGATTGACCGGAATCCTTGCATTGCTATCGATCAACCCCTCGCTGTTGAAGTCCCAGGCCCAAGCAGTCGGGTTCCCGGTTGATTTGTCGGTGAACTTAATATTGAGTGGAGAATTTCCTGAGGTCTTGTTTGCCATGAAGTTGGTTATTGGTGCAACTGCAGCTGCAGTGACGTTGATATAATTCGTCTTTGAGATAGTGTGGCTACCGTGGTCATTCGTTGCGGTCAAACTAACCGTGTAGATACCGGTAGCAGCATTCCTTTGGACTGGATTCTGGACAGTTGCATTGGTTAGATCCCAGTCACCGAAATCCCAGTACCAGCTTGTGGGGGAACCGGTTGAAATATCGTTGAGTTGCACAGGTTCATGGATACATATACTAAAATTATTGACAAGAAAATCAGCATTGGGAGCTTACGGACCACTGGGAAATTTCGAATACCCGACATGCCAGACATTACTTGATGTCCAACCAGTATAAAACACATCGAATTCATTGCTTCTTTCAATGAACGATGATTTATATAACTTTTCGTCCCAATACCCGGAAGAACGCCCTACCAATACGGGATTATTTTCCGACCCGACCCAGGTTAAACCATTAGTAGAATTGAAATAAAATAATCTATCATATGATATCGGAACTAAAAGCATCTGGTACTGACTATCGTAATATTTTACCTCGCTATGCCATTGTGTAGAGGACCCAATATTTATCCCAGAAACTGTCCCGGATTTTGTCCATGTGGTGAGATCAGATGTGGTATAATGTTCTAACTGATGGCTTCCTGCCAATGGGTTCCCCCAGGCTTCCCAACCCGTCCCATTATAAATAAAACTCGGTGACAATAGAGACGCGAGGTTTGTTTTTACTGGAGAAGTCCACGAAATCCCGTCAATGGTCGTGGTATAGTTGATGTAATCCACGCTTGTGCCATTATTATACCTGTAAAACATGTATAGGGTGCTTCCATTTAGCACAATATTTGGGTCAGAATAATGCCCAGATACTGGTGCTGAAAAAATAGGATCTGGTTGACCGGAAATCTTCTCCCAGGTAAACATATCATTTGAATATCGCATGGATGGTTTTTCGTGGTCTTCAACACCGGCAGGATATGGAGTCATGGCCATGAGGTAATTGTATCCGTTCCATCCAGTAGAAGTATAAATCACCGACGGGTGTGTCAATTGGGATGTTCCATCGTAAGTAGAGATATTTAAATATGTGGCATTGTGGTTAAGTTTTTTCATAGTTGGAGGGGGGTTATTACACAAAACCTTTACCGCATTTGTTTTGTTTTCCCAATCGCTCCCTGCAACATTTGACACTTTTAATGATACGGTAAAATTACCACAATATCCATAATTATGATTTGGGTTTTTACTTGTAGATGTATTCCCATCACCGAAACTCCAATACCATGTTGAGGGAGCGTATGTTGACGTATCGGTAAACGAAACGGGTAATGTAATATATCCCAAACTTACATTTTGTGCAAATGATGCGACGGGGTTTATTGTTCCGGTGGTGTACGAAATTTCAATAAACGGTTTTCTTGTAGAATCTTCGCCACCATAAACAGTTAAAGATGATACGTAGGTTGATCCGACATACCCCGGATTCGTTCCATCAATATCGAAAGCCTGCACAAACA
>Ga0209254_10002502_pt1 | contig 16700 bp, 16 predicted proteins | sample FrelakmetDIP11DI_FD_187148 | JGI IMG/M metagenome (GOLD analysis project Ga0209254, IMG submission 187148) | Freshwater lake sediment microbial communities from the University of Notre Dame, USA, for methane emissions studies - DIP11 DI (SPAdes)... | ecosystem: Environmental > Aquatic >... | reverse complement strand
CCGCCGGTGGGGACCATCAGGAAGTAGTGGACCGTCTTGTGGATGCGCGTGCGGCCCTGGACGAACGTGTAGGCGATCGAGTCGAACGGGCGGATGATGCCCACCTCGAGGCCGGACTCCTCCGCCACCTCCCTGAGCGCCGTCTCCTCGGTGGTCTCGCCGGGATGCGGCGTGCCCTTGGGCAGGGTCCAGGTCACCCCGTCCCGCTCCCGGAGCCGCTTGCCGACAACCAGCTGGGCGGCGGCGCCGTCGAACCGGATGACGATGCCTCCGGCGGAGGTGGCGGTGGCCTGCCTCAGGCGGGCCACGCCGGCGCCACGGGCGAGCGATGCGGGCTGCCGGCGCGGTTGGTGCTCGTCCAGGCCATGCCGGCCGCGTGCCGCGGGGGACCGCTCCGGGGTGGGCGGGCCGGCGCTACGGTAAGCGCGCGCCACGGCGCGCGCAGCGCGGTCAGCGGCCCCACGTCGGGGCGGCGGAGCACGGTCCGGCGTGGCGAGGCGGCCACGAAGACAGGTCCGGGGTGCAGGCCGAGCCTCCGCTCGCCGGCCCGGGCCGACGGGTGGACGTAGTTCGCCGGCCATGCCGCATACCGGGCGGCGATGCTGTGCTGCATGACCGCATCGTACCGCGTCACGGGTTCCCCGCAAGTGCGGTGCGGAGCCGTTCGGACGCTTCCGGTGACAGCGCGCGCCGCTCGATCGCGACGCGGACCGACCGGGCGACCAGGGCCCGGTACACGGGCAGCGCGTCGGGGGCGCTCGCGGCCAGCGCCTCGAGATGTGCGCTCACGGTGCCGGCGTCGCCGCGGGTGGCCGGTCCGGTGAGCGCCGCCGCGATCCCGAGCGCCCGGGCGTTGGCCACGGTCTGCTCCAGGAGGGGCAGGTAGATCTCGAGCGTGCCCGCCTCGTCCAGGCCCATGACCGCGCCCACCTCCCGGATCGTGTCCAGGAGCGCGACGACGCCGCCGGCCGCCAGGACGGCCGCGGCATGGTAGGCCGCCTTGGAGCCGGGCGCCAGGCGAACAGGAACGCCGCCGATGGCCTCCGCCATGTCCGAGAGGTGCTCGGCCAGCTCGTCGTCACCCTCGATGGCGATCGTCGCACCGGGGAGCGCCGCGAGGGCCCGGTCCAGGTCGGCGAACGCCACCAGCGGGTGGAACGCCCCGGCCTGCGTCCCGGCCGCCATCGCCGGCCGAAGCACGTCGGCGCCCAGCAGGCCGCTGGTGTGGACCATCGCCTGGCCCGCGTACATGCGCAGGGACGCGGCGAGCGACGGCAGGACGTCGTCGGGGACCGCGAGGATGACCAGCTCCACGTCATCCAGCAGCGCCTCCGGCTCGGCGAACGCGCGGACCTCCGGGACGTGCTCGCGGAACCGCTCGCGCCGGGCGGGGTCCCGCGACGCCACGGCGCCCACCGGCCAGCCCGCGCGGTGCAGCGCGACGCCCAGGGCCAGACCCACGGCTCCGGCGCCGACGATCCCGGTGACCGGGCGCTCGCCGGGGCTGGAGTGCACGTGCGGGTGCGCGTGGTCGCTCTCGTGCTCGAGGTCACCGTGCCGGTGCCGGCCCGGCGCCGGGGGATCCAGGGCGATCCCCTCCTCCTCGATCTCCGCTAGCGTCTCCGCGTGGTCCTCGGCACGCCGCTCGGCGGCGCGGCGGAGCGCCGCCTCGGTCTCGTCCCAGGCTCTCATCGATCGTGCCCGCCACCCGGGAGACGGTTCGTGCTGTACGCTTCCACCCGACGAGTGTAGCGAGCGGTCCGAGGGCGCACCCTCATCGCCCGATCCCCATAGCGGAGATTGAGCACGTGACCACGCCCAACGCATTCGGCTCGCGCGCCCCCCTTGGCGCCGGCCTCCCCGACCACTACCGGCTGTCCACGCTTGCCACCTCCGGCCTCGAGCTGGGCGTGGACCTCGCCCTGGCACCGGTGACCCTCAAGATCCTGCTCGAGAACGCGCTGCGCCATGCGGGCGGCGGCATCGTGCGCGAGGAGGACGTCGCGACCCTCGCCGCGTGGCGGCCGGGCGCGGGGGGCGAGGCCGAGGTCCCGTTCATGCCCGGCCGTGTCGTCCTCCAGGACTTCACCGGCGTGCCGGCCGTGGTGGACCTGGCGGCGATGCGAGACGCGATGGCGGGCCTCGGCGGCGATCCCGCGCGCGTCAACCCCCTCGTGCCCGCGGACCTCGTCATCGACCACTCGGTCCAGATCGACGCGTGGGGCGGCGCCGGCGCCTTCGCGTTCAACATGGAGCGCGAGTACGAGCGCAACGGCGAGCGCTACCAGCTGCTGCGCTGGGCCCAGACGGCCTTCCGGGACCTGCGGGTGGTCCCGCCGGGAACCGGCATCATCCACCAGGTCAACCTCGAGTACCTGGCCACGGTCGTGGCGGACCGCGCCGACGAAGCGGGACGGGTCGCCTTCCCGGACACGGTCGTCGGGACGGACTCCCATACCACGATGGTCAACGGGCTGGGCGTGCTGGGCTACGGCGTCGGCGGGATCGAGGCCGAGGCCGTCCTGCTGGGCCAGCCGCTCTACCAGCCGATGCCCCGGATCGTTGGCGTCCGCCTCAAGGGCGAGCTGCCCGGGGCCGCGACCGCCACGGACCTCGTGCTCGTCATCACCGAGATGCTGCGCAGGTTCGGGGTCGTCGGGGCGTTCGTGGAGTTCGCCGGGGACGGCCTCGCCGGGCTGTCGCTGGCGGACCGGGCCACGATCTCCAACATGAGCCCCGAGTTCGGGGCGACCGCGACGCTCTTCCCCATCGACGACGAGACGCTCGCCTACCTGCGGCTCACGGGCCGCCCGGCGGAACGCGTGGACCTCGTGGAGCGCTACGCGAAGGCCCAGGGCCTGTGGCGCGAGCCCGGCCACGGGCCGGAGTTCGACGTCGCCCTCGAGCTGGACCTCGGCTCCGTGGAGCCCTCGCTCGCCGGACCGCGGCGCCCGCAGGACCGCGTGGGGCTCGCCGGCATCGGCGACAACTTCCGCACGGCGTACCCGGACACCGTCGGCGCGGCCCCGACGGTCATCGAGACGGCCGGCGGCACCGCCGAAGTTGGCCATGGGACCGTGACCATCGCCGCCATCACGTCCTGCACGAACACGTCGAACCCGATGGTCATGGTGGGTGCCGGCCTCCTGGCCCGGAACGCCGTGGCCCGGGGCCTGTCCGTGTCCCCCGTCGTGAAGACGTCGCTGGCCCCGGGTTCCAGGGCCGTCACCGGGTACCTCGAGCGGGCGGGTCTCATCGAGCCCCTCGCGGGCCTCGGCTTCGCCCTGGCCGGGTACGGCTGCACGACCTGCATCGGCAACTCCGGCCCCCTCGACGAGCCGGTCGCGAAGGCGATCGAGTCGGGCGAGCTCGTGGTGGCGGCCGTCCTGTCCGGCAACCGGAACTTCGAAGGGCGCGTGCACCCCCTCGTGCGCGCCGCCTATCTCGCGTCCCCGCCGCTCGTGGTGGCGTTCGCGCTGGCCGGGCGCGTTGACGTGGACCTCACGACCCAGCCGCTCGGCACCGGGTCCGACGGGCAGCCGGTCATGCTGGCCGACATCTGGCCGACGCCGGAGGAGGTGCGGCAGGTCGTGGGCGACACCATCGATGCGGAGCTCTTCCGTGCCACGTACGCCGCGGTCTTCGAGGGCGACGAGCGCTGGCAGGCGATCGAGATCCCGGCCGGCGACCGGTATGCGTGGGAGGACGCCTCCACGTACGTTGCCAACCCGCCGTTCTTCGGCGGGCTCACGGCCGAGCCGGCGCCGCTCACCGACATCGAGGGCGCCCGCGTGCTCGCGCTGCTCGGCGACTCCGTCACCACGGACCACATCAGCCCCGCCGGCTCCATCGCCGCCTGGTCGCCCGCCGGCCAGTGGCTGCAGGCGCAGGGCGTCTCGCCCGTGGATTTCAACTCGTACGGCGCCCGTCGCGGGCACCACGAGGTGATGATGCGGGGGACCTTCGGCAACATCCGGCTCCGCAACCGGCTGGTCGAGGGCAGGGAGGGGCCGTACACGGTCCATCTCCCGGATGGCGAGCAGGCCTTCATCTACGACGCCGCGATGCGCTACCGGGACGAGGGCGTCCCGCTCGTGATCATCGCGGGCCGCGAGTACGGCTCCGGCTCGTCGCGCGACTGGGCGGCCAAGGGCACCACGCTCCTGGGCGTCCGTGCCGTCATCGCCGAGAGCTACGAGCGGATCCACCGCTCCAACCTCGTGGGGATGGGCGTGCTGCCGCTCCAGTTCCAGCCCGGCGAGAGCGCGGCGTCGCTCGGCCTGACCGGCCGGGAGGCGTACACGATCGCCGGCATGGCCGACCTGTCCCCGCGCCAGGTGGTGACGATCGTCGCCCGCGCGGACGAGGACGGGTCGCAGCGCAGCTTCCGGGCCATCGCCCGGCTCGACGGCCCGATCGAGGTGGACTACCTGCGGCAGGGCGGGATCCTGCCGGCCGTGCTGCGGCGTCTCGCCGCGGACTGACCCACCGGTTCCGGGATCCGGGTCCCGACTCGGACCTCGCTCGACATCGCGAAGCCCCCTGAACGGTTCAGGGGGCTTCGCGCTCTTGGATCCTCGTCGACGCGGGGAGGAGGCCGCATCACGAGGTGGTCCTTCGTGGCGTGCGACGGGCGGTCCGCGCGGGATGTGACGCGAAGCGCCTTCGGCTACGGGGTGGGCGGCGGCGCACCGGTGCTCGGACGGCGCCGCTTGTGCTGCGGCAACTCCTCGACCGGAGCGGCGGTTCCGCGTCGATGGACCGTCGCGCCGGACGGGATGACGAGGGAGTCGAAGTCCTCGGCGTTGACATCCGGATCAACCCGGACGTTCCGCCCGAGCCGGGCACCGGCCGGGATGACCGCCCGCTTGCCCACGACCGTGATCCCCGTGGTGAGCCGGTCCGGCTCCTCGGCGTTGACGACCCAGCGATCGTCGCCGTCGCCGATGACCGCGCCCGGACCGACGATCACGTGCTTGTCGATGATCGATCCGTCGATCACGGCTCCGGCCCCGATCTCGGCGTCGAGCATGATCACGGAGTCCCGGACGATGGCGCCCTCGAGGACCCTGACGCCCTGCGAGAGCAGGCTGTTCTCGACGATCCCGTTGATGATGCAGCCGTGACTCACGATCGAATGGCGGAAGACCGCGTTCGGGCCGCTCTTGGCCGGCGATCGCCCCTCGGTGCGGGTGTGGATGAGCCAGTCCCGGTCGAACAGGTCGAGTGGCGGCACCAGGCCGACGAGGTCGAGATTGGCCTTCCAGTAGGCCTCCACCGTGCCGACGTCACGCCAGTAGCCGTCGAAACGGTGGGCGAAGACCCGCCGGCCCGCCTTGATCATGGCCGGCACGACGTCCTTGCCGAAGTCATGCCGCTTGGGCGTGACCCACCGCCTGAGCGCCTCGGGGGTGAACACGTAGACGCCCATCGACGCCAGGTCGCTGCGCGGCTGGGCGGGCTTCTCCTCCCACTCGACGATCCGGTCGTCGGCATCGATGAGGCAGATGCCCATCCGCGTCGCCTCGTCGGGGGGGACGGTCAGCACCGCGACCGTGAGGTCGGCCTCCTTGGCGATGTGGGTCTCGATGAACGGCCGGTAGTCCATCTTGTAGACGTGGTCGCCGGCCAGGACCAGGACGAGGTCCGGGTTCTCCTCCGCGATCGCGGTCGCGTTGCGGCGGACGGCGTCGGCAGTGCCGGCGTACCAGCCCACCTTGTCGGTCCGGGACAGGTACGGCTGCAGGACGCGAACCCCGCCGCCGAACGACCGGTCGAGGTCCCACGCTCGCCCGCGGCCGATGTGGTCGATGAGCGAGCGCGGGCTGTACTGGGTGAGCACCAGGACACGGTCGATCCCGGAGTTGACGCAGTTCGACAGCGCGAAGTCGATGATCCGGTACTTGCCGCCGAACGGGACCGCCGGCTTGGCCCGGTGGTCGGACAGGACGGACAGGCGCTCGCCGGCGCCTCCGGCGAGGATCACGGCGACGACGTTCATCGACATCCCTCACGATCCTCTCACGGGGACGGGACAGGCCGCGGTGGTTCGGGCAGGGCGGCCGGCAACAAGCATGACACGGCCGCCGCGCCCCGGTACCCGACACTTGTCCCGCCCCCATGGTGCTCGTGGTGCCGCGTCGGGCGCGGGAGGCATGCCTCGAGGACGGTCGAGCCGCTGGAACGACAACGAGGCGGGGGCCCGCAGCCTCCGCCTCGTGTGAGATCTCTGTGGTGGGCGATACTGGACTCGAACCAGTGACCTCACGGATGTGAACCGTGCGCTCTAACCAACTGAGCTAATCGCCCTCGAAAGCGACTCGCATTCTAGCGTGGCCGGTGCGACCGCGCATCAGGTCCGGAGGCCCGGCCAGCGCGCCAGCAGGTGCTCGACGGGGAGGCCGTCCACGGCCACGAGCTTGGTCCGGCCGGCGGCTCCGGCCACGAGCCGGACGTCGCGCCGCGGCATGCCCAGCTCATCGGCGAGGAGCCGGACCAGTGCCTGGTTGGCGGCCCCGTCCACGGCCGGTGCTGAGACCCGGGCCCGCAGGACGCCTTCCGCCACGCCGTCCACGCGATCCGCGCCGCCACGGGGGGTGAGGCGCACGGAGAAGCGCGCCGCGCCGTCGCCCGACCCGCTCAGAGGATCGTCCGCCAGAGCATGCCGAGGACCAGCAGGACGACGAGGCTCGCGATGTCGAACGTGCCGTTCGACGGCAGCAGGCGCCGGACCGGCGCGATCAAGGGCTCCGTGGCCCGGACGATGAGCAAGGCCATCCGGGACCTGCCGGTCGGGTCGATCCAGCTCAGGACCACCCGCCCCAGGACCAGGAGCCAGAGGATGGCGAAGATCGTGCCGACGAACAGCTGGAAGAAGAGGCCCACGGCCTCGAGTCTAGCAGCGGACCACGCTCAGCCTGCCTGGTCCGAGGCTCATGGCGCGCGCTCGCCGAACAGGGCGCGGCCCACCCGGACCAGCGTCGCGCCCTCCTCCACCGCCACCGCGTAGTCGTCGGTCATCCCCATGGAGAGTGCGGCTCCGAGCGCCGGAAAGCCGGCCCGCAGCGCGGCCGAGAGATCGCGCAGGGCCCGGAAGGTGGGGCGCGCCGCCTCGGCCGTCTCCACGAGCCGCCCGATGGTCATGAGCCCGTCCACGCGCACGTTCGGCAGGGCGAGGATTCCGGGCAGGGCGTCCGCGACGGCATCGGGCCGGAAGCCCGCCTTGGCCGGATCGTCCCCCACGTTCACCTGGAGCAGCACCGGGAGGGGCCGGCCCGGGCGCACCTCGCCGGCGATCCGGTCCAGTCGTCGCGCCAGCTCGAGGGTGTCCACGGCCTGGACCAGGTCGAACAGCTCGACGGCGCGCCGGGCCTTGTTGGCCTGGAGGGGCCCGACCAGGTGCCACGACGCGCCCGGCACCTCCGGGATCTTCGCGGCGGCCTCCTGGACGCGGTTCTCGCCCAGGACGTCCAGGCCCGCGGCCACGGCGGCGCGGACCCGCGCGGCGGGCACGGTCTTGGAGACAGCGACCAGCGTGACGCCCGCGGGGTCACGTCCGGCCCGGGCGGCCGCGGCGGCGATCCGCGCCAGCACCTCCTCATGGGCGCGCGCGAACGCGGCGACCTCGCGCGGGTCGAGGTCAGGATCGGTCATGGCAGCTCAGCCGGGCGCGCGCGGCCTGGCGCCCACCCGGCAGCCCGGCTACTTGCGGCGGAGGAAGCTCGGGATCTCGAGGTCGTCCGCGTCATAGGTGGGCGTGCGACGGACAGCCGGCTCCCCGACGGACCGCTCGGGGCGGACCAGGGCGCCCACGCTCTCGTCCCGGCTGCGGGCCTCGGTGCCCGACTCGGAGCGCTGGCGCTCCAGCTCCTCGAGGAAGTCCCGCGCGGGGATCGTCGCCCCACCGGCCGCGAAGGCGGCGGCCGGGCGCGAGCCCGCGACGGTCGAGACACGTTCACTTCCGGCGGCCCGGGTGGTCTCGGGGCGCCGGCGGCCGTCGAAGCCCGTGGCGATGACGGTGATCATCACCTCCTCGCCCAGGCGCTCGTTGAAGCTGGTCCCGAAGATGATGTTCGCCTCGGGATCGGCCGCGGCGCGGATCTCCTCGGCGGCCTCGGTGACCTCCCACAGGGTGAGGGTCGAGGAGCCGCAGATGTTGAACAGGATCCCCTGGGCGCCCGAGATGTTGATCTCGAGCAGCGGGCTGGCCACGGCCAGGCGGGCCGCCTCGAGCGCCCGGTTGTCACCGCTGGCGCGGCCGATGCCCATGAGCGCGGAGCCCGCGTCCTTCATGATCGTGCGCACGTCGGCGAAGTCCAGGTTGATGAGCCCGGGCACCGTGATGATGTCGCTGATGCCCGCGACGCCCTGGCGGAGCACGTCGTCCACGACGCGGAACGCATCCACGATCGAGGTGTTCTTCTGGACCACGTCCCGGAGGCGGTCGTTCGGGATGGTGATCAGCGTGTCGACCTTCGACTTGAGGTCCTCGGCCGCCTTCTCCGCGATGAGCTTGCGCCGGCTGCCCTCGAAGCTGAACGGCTTGGTCACGACGCCGATGGTGAGGGCGCCCTGCTCCTTGGCGATCTCCGCCACGACCGGGGCCGCGCCGGAACCCGTCCCGCCGCCGAGGCCCGCCGTGATGAACACCATGTCCGAGTCCGCGAGGGCGTCCGCGATCTTGTCGCGGTCCTCGTCGGCCGCGCGGGCGCCGATCGAGGCGTCGCCGCCGGCTCCGAGGCCCTTCGTGATCTTGTCGCCGATGCGGATCTTGTGCGGCGCATCCGACTGCAGCAGGGCCTGGGCGTCCGTGTTGCAGGCGATGAACTCGACGCCCATCATCTCGGCCCGGATCATCCGGTTGACCGCATTGCTACCGCCGCCGCCGACGCCGATGACGCGGATGAGGGCGAAGTTCTCGGAATCGGAACGCAGCGGCATCAGCGCTCTCCTTGGACGTGCACGGGTTTGGCGTCAGGACGGGTTGCGGGTCCCAGAGCGCGGAGTATACCCGCGAGACCGCGCCGTGGTCCCCCGTGTTTCCGCCATCTTGCCCGACGGCCCTGTCAGCCGGGCAGGAAGCTGAGCCGGACGTGCCGCGTCGCCTGGTCCTCGTTGGGGTCCACCAGCGTGATCGACTGCCACGTCCCCAGCGCCAGCTGGCCGGCGATGACCGGCACCGTCAGCGATGGGGAGGCCAGGAGCGGGAGGACGTGATCCGCGCCGTGCCCGGGCGCGCCGTGACGGTGCGACCAACGATCGTCGCGCGGCAGCAGGCGGTCGAGCGCCCGCATGGCGTCGGCCTCCGAGCCCGCGCCCAGCTCCAGCACCACGAGTCCTGCCGTGGCGTGCGGGACGAACACCGAGAGCAGGCCGTCGCCGCCGCCGGAGGCATCCGCGGCGAAACGGGCACAGGCGGGCGTGAGGTCGGTGAACCCGCGATCGCGGCCGGTGCGGACCTCCAGCTCGAGGGAGCGCACGATGACGCGCCGGCTACGGGAAGATGCTGCGGATGGCGTCCCGGATCCGGCCCAAGCCGCCGCCGCCGGGCGCTGACTCGTACCGCAACGGCTCGCCGAGGGCGATCTGCGCGGCGCCCCACCGCAGCAGGCCCACGGCCGTGGCGTACGGCGGCAGCTGGATCGTGTCCACCAGGCCGCCGATCCCGGCCGGGCCGCTCACCCGCACCGGCATCTGGAACACCTCGCGCCCCAGCTCGGCCGTCCCGGCCAGCTGCGCGGCGCCGCCGGTGAGGATGACCCCGGCCGGCAGCATGCCGTGGCCGCTGCGGGCCATCTCGCCGCGGAGCATCTCGAAGGTCTCGCGCATCCGGGCCTCGATGATCCGGCACAGCTCTTCCCGGCTCACCGTGCGGCCGGCGTCGTCGCCCAGGCTCGAGACGCCGATCTCCTCGTCCTCGAGGTTCCGCAGGTCGCAGGTGCCGTGGCGGATCTTGAGCTCCTCGGCCACCTGGAGCGTCGTCTTGACGCCGATCGCCACATCGTTGGTGACGTTGTTGCCACCGACCGGCAGGACCGCGGTGTGGAACGGCGAGCCGTCGGCGAACAGCGCGAGGTCGATGGTGGCGGCGCCGATGTCCGCGACCGCGACGCCCAGCTCCTTCTCGGTCTCGGTGAGCACCGCCTCCGCGGAGGCCAGCCCGTTGACCACCAGCTCGTCGATCTTGACGCCGGCCAGCCCGACGCACTTGGTCAGGTTCTGGACGGCCGTGGCCGACGCGGTGACGATGTGGGCCTCCACCTCGAGCCGCAGCGCGCTCATGCCCAGCGGGTCCTTGACGCCCTCCTGGCCATCCACCGTGAACCCGCGCCGCTCCACGTGGAGGACGTCGCGGTTGTTCGGGATCGAGACCGCGCGAGCCACCTCGATCGCGCGGTTGATGTCCTCGCGCGTGACCTCGCGGTGGTGCGCGGTCACGGCGACCTGGCCCGTGGAGTTGAGGCTCTCGACGTGCTGCCCGCCGACGCCGACGAACGCGCGGTCGATCTTCCAGCCGGAGAGCCGCTCGGCCTTCTCGACCGCGTCCGCGATGGACCGCACGGACTGGTCGATGTTGACGACGACGCCCTTCTTGAGCCCGGTCGTGGGCACGGTCCCGTGGCCCATGATCGTCAGGCGCCCGTCCCGGCTGACCTCGCCGATGAGCGCGCAGACCTTGGACGTGCCGACGTCGATGCCGACGAGGACCGCTTCCCGTTCCACGTGCCTGTCGTCCCTCGCTGCTAGATGAAGTGCCGCCGGATGAGTGCGACGTTGTTGAAGATGCGGAAACCGAAGTTGATGAGGGCGACGAGGTAGAGGTCGAGGCCCAGCCGGTCGCCGATGAAGGTCAGGAGGACCGCCACCACGGCGTTGGTGACGAAGCCGCTGATGAAGATCCGATTGTCGTAGACCCCGTCCAGCTCGGCGCGGACGGCCCCGAGGACGGAGTCGAGCGCGGCGAGGATCGCCACGGCCGAGTATCGGGAGAACTCGTAGCTGACGTTGACGTTGAGGATGAGCCCCGCCAGGACGCCGACGAGTAGACCCACGAGGGGCAGGAGCACAGGCGGGCAGCCTCCGTCCGGATGAACGCTCCCGTAACGCTACCAGACGCTCGGGCTCCCGTCGGTACCGGTTGGGTGGCGCCGATCATGGCTCTGGGGTCGCGGATGGCTTCGCGGTCGGCTTCGGCGTCGCCCGTGGGACGTACGTGCCACTCCGCTCGTCGGCCAGGATCACCTTGAGCACGTTGTCCTCGCGGCCCAGCAGGAGGTACTGCAGCAGCCGCACCTGGCCCGGGATCAGCTCGGGCGTCCGCAGCGTCGGCGTGTAGAAGCCGAAGACCGCCGTCCAGTCCACCGGTCGGCCACGCATCACGAAGCCGTCGGTGTCGTCCACGCGCAGCTCGAGGTTCGTCGCCGAGCTGCCGATGTCCGCCGGTACCAGCGCGCCGAGCCGCAGGGCGGCGTCGAGGGTGACGGCGTCCAGCACCGACCCGACGCCGAGGGCCGCGGCGACCGCCCGGCGATCGTCGATGACGGGCAGCGCCTCGCCGGTCGGCCCGGTGTCGTCCAGCTCGGCGAACAGCAGCCCGGACCCGTCCACGAGGAACCGGCGGTCTCCTGCCTTCCAGGCCATGAGCGCATCGCGCTCGGTGACCGCCACCCGGACCTCGTCGGGGAGCGCCACGCTCACCTCGGCCGTGCGCACGGCGGGGATCCGGAGCAGGCGTCCCGCGAGGTCCGCCGTCCGGAGCGCGAACGCGTTGTGGTCCTCGGGGAGCGCCAGGGCGGCACGGATCTCGTCGTCGGACGTCCAGGTGTTGCCGGTGACCTCCGTCCGCTGGAGGGCGAAGGCCTCCGTGGTCGCCACCCCGTACAGGCCCGCGACACCGGCCAGGAGCGCGAGGAGGGCGCCCGCGCGAACCGGCGTCACGCCGGCCGAGGCCCGGCGGACGGGGTGCGTCCGCCGGCTCCCGGCGCTCCCGGGCCGCCCGGCCGGCCGGAACACGGCAGGCCGGACCGGCCGGGCGGCGGGCGCGGGGCGGCGGCCGGACGGACGGGTGGTCATCGCGGGAGGTCCGCCGCGGTCAACCGGTGCCGGATCCGGGTGGCGTCGCGCTCCAGCGCGAGGTCCACGACCCGCCTGCACACGGCCCCGAAGTCGTAGCCGGCGGCGGCCGGCAGGGTCGGGAACAGGCTGATCGGCGTGAACCCCGGGATCGTGTTGATCTCGGACACCACCAGTTCCTCACCGGCGAGGAGGAAGTCGATCCGGGCAAAGCCCTCGCAGCCGATGGCGCGGTAGGCGTCCCGCGCCAGCTCGAGGATCGACGCGCGCTGGGCCGGGGTCAGCTCGGCCGTCTGGCTCGTCTCGGACATGCCCGGCGTGTACTTCGCGACGTAGTCGTAGAACTCGTGACCGGAGATGATCTCCCCCGGGCCGTACAGCTCGAGGGCGTCGGGCTCGTTGCCGATGACGGAGACCTCGAGGTCCCGGGCGCCGGCGAGGTACCGCTCGACCAGCGCGAGGTCGTCGAAGCGGAACGCCTCCGCCAGCGCGTCCGCCCGCTCGGCCGGCCCGTGGGCCAGGGTCATCCCGAGCGAGCTGCCGAGGCGCGCCGGCTTGACCATCAGCCGCGGGTCGCCGGTCCCCGCCGCGAATGCCTCGAGCTCCGCCAGCACGTCGTCGGGGGCCTTCGCCCAGCGCGAGGCCCGCACCTCGATCCAGTCCACGACCGGCAGGCCGAGACCGCGAGCGAGGCGCTTGAAGATCGCCTTGTCCATCCCGATCGCGCTGGCCGTGACGCCGGACCCGGTGTAGGCCAGTCCCTCGGCCTCGCACAGGGCCTGGACCGTGCCGTCCTCGCCGAACGGCCCGTGCAGCGCGAGGAACACGACCGGCCGGACCGTCGCCGCCCCCAGCTCCGCGAGCGCCTCCCCGGCATCGCCCGGCCCGACCGCCCCGAGCCCAACGGGCTCGTCGTAGGCGGCCTGCGGCCGCCCCTCGCGCCGGTGGCCGGCGGGGAGCCGCCACCAGCCGCCGGCGAGGTCGATCAGCCACTGCGCCACGGGGTAGCCGGACGCCTCCAGCGCACGCGCGATCGCGGTGCCTGACACGATCGACACGTCGTGCTCCGCGGACGGGCCCCCGTACACCACCGCGACGGGGGTCTCGGCGGGGACGTGACCCAGCGGCGGGACGGGCATCAGGCGATCTCCCCTGGCGGCCAGGCGGACCAGTCGCCCGCAAACTCGATCTCGAACGCGAGGTCGATCCCATGGCGCTCGTGGACCTCGCGGCGGACGTGCTCGGCCAGGGCACGGACGTCGGCCGCGGTCCCCCGCCGGTCGTTGACGATGAAGTTGGCATGCTTCTCCGACACCACGGCACCGCCGATCCGGTGGCCCTTGAGCCCCAGGACGTCGATCAGCCGGCCGGCCGAGTCCCCCGGTGGGTTGCGGAAGACGCTCCCCGCCGACGGGATCCCGAGCGGCTGGTGCTCGCGACGCCAGCGGCGGATCTCGTCCAGCCTCGCCCGGATCTCGGCCGGGTCGGCGGGTCGGAGGTGGAACACGGCGCCCATGACGATCTCCGCGGGCCCGGCACCGCCGGTCGCAGATGCCGCGGGACCGGCGTCCTTGAACCGGCTGTGACGGTACGAGAACCCGAGCTCCGCGACCGGCAGCTCGCGCTCCGAGCCGTCGGCCAGGAGCACCGTCGCCGATTCGAGCACGCCCGCCGTGTCGCTGCCGTGCGCCCCGGCGTTGGCCCACACGGCCCCACCCACCGTGCCCGGGATCGCCAGCCCGTACTCCAGCCCGGCCAGGCCCGCGCCCTGCGTCTCCGTGGCGGCGCGCGCCATCTGGACCCCGGCCTCGGCGCGGTACCGCTCCCCGTCAACTCGGGACGCCTCGGCCTTCGCGTGGATCACGAGGCCGCGCATCCCCGCGTCCGAGATCACCAGGTTGCTGCCGCGCCCCAGGATCGCGTACGGAACAGCGCGGGCGCGCGCGAACCTGACCAGCGCCCGCAGCTCGAACGCGTTGTGTGCCACCACGAACAGGTCTGCCGGACCGCCCACTCGCATCGTGGTGAAGCGGGCCATCGGCTCGTCCCGGACGGTCTTCACGCCGATCCGGCGCTGGATCTCCGTCCCCAGGGCGAAGGCGTCGAACTCCCGGAGGGTCACGGGAGGCTCCCGCGGGCCGCAGCGTCGATCTCGGCCTGGGTCGGCAGCGCCTCGCGGAGGGCGACCGCCATGACCAGGTCCCCCACCGCGGCGGCGGCGGCCGGGCGGGCCGCCTCGCGGGCCGCGGCGGACATCAGCGCATGGCGGGCGGGATCGGCCAGCAGCCCGGCCGCCTCGACCAGGCGGTCCGCGTCGAGCGCGTCGTCCTCGATCAGGACCGCGGCGCCACCCTCCGCGTACGCCTCCGCGTTGCGCCGCTGGTGGCCGGCAGCGTGCGGGTACGGGACGATCGCCATCGGCAGTGCGAACGCCGCCGCCTCCGCCAGGGTGGACGCTCCGGCGCGGCCGACCGCCAGGTCCGCGGCGGCGAGCGCATCGGTCATCTCGTCCTGGAGGAACGGGAACGGCCGGTACCGGTCCCGCAGGCCCGCGGGGAGCGCCTCCCGCGCCGCGATCGCCGGCCCGTACCCGGCGTCACCGGTCACGTGCACCACGCGCACGTGCTCGACCAGACGGGGCAGGGCCCCGAGGACCGCGTCGTTGATCCGGCGCACGGTCTGCGACCCGCCGAACACCAGCAGGATGCGCTCGCCGGGCCCACCGCCGAACCGGGCCCGGGCGGCGTCCACGTCCACGCCGACCAGCGAGCGGATCGGTGTCCCGGTCACGTAGGTCCGGGCGTGGCCGAGCGCCGCGGCCGTATCGGGATGGCTGACCGCCACCACCGTCGCCCACCCCGCGACGAGCCGCACGCTCCGGCCCGGGACCACGTTGCCGTCCCACAGCACGCTCGGGATCCGCAGGAGCCGGGCGACCAGCATCGTCGGGATCGCCACGTAGCCGCCGGTGGTGAAGATCGCCGCCGGGCGCCGCGCCAGCAGCAGGATCAGTGCCTGGGGGACCGAGAGCGCGAGGCGGATCGGGTCCAGCACGAGGTGGACGTCGTGGCCGGTGGACCGGAGCGAGCGCAGGGCAAGCCGGCGGAGCGGGACCCCGGCCCCGGGGACGATCGTCCCCTCGAGGCCGCGATGCCCGCCGAGCCAGGCGAGGTCAGGCGCGCCGGCTCGGGCGCGTAGCGACCGGGCGACGGCCAGGGCCGGGTAGATGTGCCCGCCCGTTCCCCCGCCCGCGATCAGCAGGCGCATCGTTCCAGGTTCCTTTCTCGACGGTCTCCCGGGATACCGAGAGCAGGATGCCCACCGCGGCAAAGCTGACGATCAGCGAGGAGCCGCCCGCCGAGACGAACGGCAGGGGGATGCCCGTGACGGGGATCAACCCCACGACCACGCCGATGTTGATGAAGGCCTGGATGCAGATCCAAGCGGTGATCCCGGCGGCCAGCAGGGCCCCGAACGTGTCCGGAGCGCCCAGCGACGTCCGGATCCCGAGGTACGCGAAGGCCAGGAACAGGACGATCACGAGGCTGCCGCCCAGCAGGCCGAACTCCTGCCCGATGATCGCGAAGATGAAGTCGTTGGAGGCGTTGGGCAGGAACAGGCCGCCCGCGAGGCGGCTCTCACCCAGGCCCGCGCCCAGCACGCCGCCGAGGGCCAGCGCCAGGTAGCCCTGGATGCTGTGGAACCCGAGGGTCGTCGGCGAGTGCCAGGGATCCAGCCAGGCCGTGATCCGGTCCACCTGGTAGCCCTGCAGGAACATCACGCCCACCACCGGTACCGAGGCGACCGCCATCGCCACCAGGTGGATCACGTTCGCGCCGGCCAGGAAGAACATGGTGAACGCCGTGGCGGCGAGCACCGTCGAGGTGCCCATGTCCGGCTCGAGGAGCACCAGCGCGACGACGGGGGCCACGATCACGAGGAACGGCACCGTGCCACCCCAGAACCCGTGGACCGCGCTCCCCCGCTTGGCGAACCAGTGGGCGAGGTAGATGACGAGGGCGAGCTTCATGAACTCGGCCGGGTGGACGGCGGGCAGCGGGCCGATCACCAGCCACCGTGCGGACCCGCCGACGACCCGGTTGAGCCCGGGGACGAAGACGAGCACGAGGCTGGCGAGGGCGATGAGGAAGATGGGCACCGAAGCCACCCGGAGCCAGCGATAGTCCACCCGCATCATCACGACCATCGCCACGACGCCGATCGCCGCCCACAGGATCTGGGGTCCAACGATCGCGAACGTGTCCGCTTCCTTCGAGAGGAAGGCCTTCATCGCCGAGGACGAGTAGACCATCAGGATCCCGATGGCCGCCAGGGCGACGATCGCGACCAGGATCCCGTACTCGGGCTCGTGGCGCTCACGCTGGAGGGTGTCCTTCGGTCGCGCCCGGACGACCGCGCGCGGGATCGACAGGGGCGTCGTGCTCATGCGGGCCCTCCGGAGCGGGGGTCGCGGCCCGCGAGGCGCGCGACCGCGGCGATGAACGCGCGGCCCCGGGCCGCGTAGTCCTCGAACATGTCGAACGACGCCGCCGCCGGGCTCAGGAGCACGGTGGCCACGGTGCCCTCGGGGGACGCCGCCAGGGCGTCGCGGGCGCACCCGGCGGCGG
>Ga0209254_10002501_pt1 | contig 16706 bp, 13 predicted proteins | sample FrelakmetDIP11DI_FD_187148 | JGI IMG/M metagenome (GOLD analysis project Ga0209254, IMG submission 187148) | Freshwater lake sediment microbial communities from the University of Notre Dame, USA, for methane emissions studies - DIP11 DI (SPAdes)... | ecosystem: Environmental > Aquatic >... | reverse complement strand
TATCGTGATAAACGTATCCCGGTAAATACAGACCGCCGCTTTGGCAGGGCAGCCGGTTTGTAGTGGAATAAACTCAGACAGGGAAGTGATGCAAACCGGCAGTGGTATCCGGGAAGCGTCAGGGCGAACTGTTCGGGTTGAAGTGGAGTGACCTTTCCTGGAATAGGGATTACCTTTATGTGCGCCTGCCGGCGCAGCGGGTTCCGCAAAAAGGGGATTGTGTTCTCCGAACCAAAGACCAATGCCGGACGCAGGACGATCAAGCTGGGTGGGACCACCCTGCAGCTGCTGCGGATTCATTATAAATATTTGCAGACCAAATTTCCTGGTTGCCGGCAATCGCGAGTTGGAAAATGACCTCATTTTCCCAAACAGCATCGGTAACCCACTCGACCAACGCAGCGTCCTGACAGAATTTTATGCAGCACTTGAAAAGGCTGGATTACCCAGGATTCGCTTCCATGACCTGCGCCATACCGCAGCATCGATCCTGCTCAACCGGGGCGTGCCAGTGATTGTGGTATCCAAGATGCTCGGCCACAGCAAATCCAGCGTCACCCTGGATATCTATGGGCACCTCTATACCGACATGCAGGATGGGGCTGCCAGGGTAATGGATGAACTAGTTACCCCCATTCCAGTGGATGTCGGAATCTTATAGAGAACTCCGGCGCAAAAATTGCACCAAATCGCACCAGAAAATTGGTCATCTGCTGGAAATATGATTTAACCCCCATATCTGGGGATTAAACAAGATAAAACCGCTATATATGGCGCCCCCGGAGGGATTCGCCTGCCCTCGCCGGGTAGGCCAGGGAACCCCCAACCTACTGACACTGTCCCATTTTAGGGATTCGAAGAGGGTTTTTGGCTGTCCACAGCTTCCATTGTGTCCTTACTGTGCATTGGTTCCTCTCTCCGTTACCAGTATCACCCCAGAGTTACCCCACACTTTACCCACATTGAAGTCGTCTAAAATCTATCCAATTATTAGACTTTTATATATTAATGGGGTATTTACCATAATTTTTAGCATTCTCAAATAAAGCAATGACATTTTCCGGCGGTATGTCCGATTGCAGGTGATTTGAAGGTGCTAAAATGAAGCCTCCACCCGGAGCGAGCTGCCGGATGCATCGAATGACTTCTTCTCTAACGTCATCCATAGTTCCTGGCATTGCCTGAGAAATATCGATGCCACCCAAAAATGCAATCCTGTCTCCAAATTCAGATTTGACGGCTGCCTGATTTGTCACCTCCAGCGGCTCAAGCGGATGGATAACATCTATGCCGCATGCAATAAGGTCAGGAATGAGTTTTGTTATGGCCCCATCACTGTGCAGCATCACCTTTATCTCAGGCCTGAATGTTTTCACCCTCTCTACCATGCGAATAACGATAGGCTGGATAAATCGCCTAAATATGCCTGGAGATATGATCAAATTTGTGTTCCCGGCGTAATCATCCCCTGGTAATTCGATCATATCGATGAACGGCCCGCAAGAAAGTAAATATTGGTCCAGAAAAGCACATAATGAATCTGCGATGCGGTTTAATAAAGCCAGCGCGAATTTTTCATTGATCACCAGGTCCATCAAGAATCTTTCAGTGCTGCGCAGATCACATGCCATTTGAAATGGCCCATGAGAATGAATCATCCGGGCAGTAATCCAATAATCGGTGTTTTCTCGTAATTCCCTTGCCCTCTCCTGGAGATTGATAAACCAGCCAGGGTCCTTTGGATCAGGCCATTTGATAATCTTATCGATCTGGTCAATCTTATGGATTTCTGAAAGGATGCCCTTGTCAACATAAAAGTATGGAAAGGCCCGCTTCCAAATTTGCCCGTATGCATCCAGAAAAGTTACGGAGCTGCTGGTTCCCTGGCTGGGGCTGCTCGGGGATAAAGTGGGGTATACATAGCGCAAGTCGGTGCCTATTTTTTCCAGTAAGCGGTTATCCATATATGAAATAGTATGGCCCTTCCGGAATGGGGCAACCGGTTTCTTGATTTTAAAGTATTTTAATAACTTTAAATACAACTCATCCACAATACCATACGGACCTCCACCAATTGCGGTGGGAACCCGATCCGGTTCTATAAAAGCCAGCGCCTTCTCAACTCGTTCCCGGGGAAGCATTTCAGCGTTCAAAGGTACCTCTTTTTTTTCTGTCATTATACTTTTAAAATCAAGGTTGGAAATTCCACCTTCTAGTAAAATTAGTAAGGAAGCATTGGTATAAAATTATAGAAATTATTTTGCTTTAGGAGGTATGGATGCGAACGATAAGCATGTTAGGGAGCGGTTTAATTGGATCTTTTTATACCAGCACACTGCTTGGGATGCGCAGCAGGGATAAAATTGGCGTAGTTTGTGCGTCTACGCCTGAAGAGGCAGCGGTTTTTGCCTCCCGTTGGGATATTCCCCGGTGGACAAGCTCAATTGAGGAAGCGATTAATGATCCGCATACTGATCTGGTTGTTGTTGGTCTCCCAAATTTTTTGCATAAAGAAGCAGTGCTTTTGGCAGCCAAGGCGGGTAAACCAGTTCTATGCACAAAACCCCTCGGAAGAAATACCCGGGAGGGTCTCGATATGTTGGAAGCTGTTGAGAAAGCCGGGGTCTTCGCCGGATATTTGGAAGACCTGGTATATACTCCCAAAACACTAAAAGCGCTTGCCTCTGTAAAAGCAGGGGCGTTAGGAAAAGTATTATGGGCAAGATCGCGGGAAACCCACCCCGGGCCACACAGCGATTGGTTCTGGAACAAAGAATTATCTGGCGGCGGGGCAATCGTGGACATGGGCTGCCATTGCATAGAAATTGCACGCAGCTTTATTGGAAAGAACATTCGTCCGGTCGAAGTCATATGCTGGGCGGATACACAGGTGCATCCAATTAATGCGGAAGACAGCGCCGTTGGGCTTGTTCGCTATGAAAATGGGGCAATTGGCCAATTCGAGGTGAGCTGGACATTCCGAGGCGGTATGGATCTTCGGGATGAGGTTTCCGGTACGGAAGGTACAATCTGGTTGAATCATTGGCTGCGAACCGGATTTGAACTTTTCACCTCTGTCGGGCAAGGCGGCTATGTGGCTGAGAAAGCCGAGGGAGACACCGGATGGCTGTTCCCTGTTGGAGACGAGGTTCATGCCTTAGGTTATGCGCACATGTTCCAGGATATGCTCGATTCATTGGAGGCCAACAAAGATCCCTTGGAAACCTTTTATGATGGTTACATTGTAAATGCCATTGTGGATGCCTGCTATAAATCTGCCCTTTCAAAAAAATGGGAACCGGTCGAACTGGCAGTCTGGCGTGGAGCGGATGAAAAGGAATCACTCGCTAATTTCACTGACTATGACAGCCAGCATCTGCTGATTAAAGAAGAAAAGATGCCAGACGGAAAGACCAAGATCATCCTGAAAAACAAGATCACCGGCGAGATCTCTCAGATATTCAAAGACAGATAGTCCCTTAATATAAAAAATCGGGGTGAAAATTTTCACCCCGATTTTAATTTAATGTTGTTATTGCCGCAGTGCTTTCTGTCTGCCGTAGAGCGAAATCACCGCCAACAGGAGTATACCCAGGACAATCTGGCGGACGCTCACTTCGACCTGGGAGGATGTAAGAATTGAATCCAGGACGGTTAATACAAGCGCTCCAATCATGGTTCCCCAATAAGACCCCTCTCCTCCAGCAAGTACCGTTCCGCCTAAAACTACTGCTGCGATACTGGGGAAGAGGTATCCATCCCCAATGATAAAGTATACCGATTGAATATAGCCGAGCACGATGAAACCACCAAATGCCGTGAAAACGCTGCAAAGAACATACGCCATTATAGCAGTTCTGGTTACGCGTACCCCGGAAAGGTGTGCAGCTTCACGGTTGACACCAATCGCAAACAAGTGTTTGCCAAATCTGGTTTTGTTCAAAATGAACCAAATCAAAACACTGACAAAAATCCAGGCAATAACTGCCCCGGTAAAACCAAAACTCATATTGCCAATTTTGAACGGCATAGAAACAAATTGATTAAAACCAGGTCCCGCACCGCCTTGTACAGCACCCTGGTATATCGCTAAAATGGTACCCATCGTTACGCCAGCTACACTAAGCGTCATCACCACCGGATGTATCTTTAATATGGCTACACCAATTCCGTTAACCAGGCCAACCAAACCGCCAGCGGTTAAGGCAGCAACCAGCGCAATGGGAAGGTTTGCATCGGTTTTATTGGCTACAACGGCAGTAATAATAGCAGCTAAAGTAACTGTAGTTCCCGCTGAAAGATCAATGCCTTCCCCACCCGCAAGGATCACGATGGTCTGCCCGGCAGCGATGAGGCCCAAAAAAGCAGTGATATTTATGATTGTCTGTCCCCTTGAGAGCATTCCGGCCAGACTTGTATTGGTATTTAAAAAGAACGAGCTGGCGACAAACAATAAAACAGCCAGAGTTAAGGCAATGACTGGAGGTGAGAATTTTTTTGGAAGTTGAAAACCAATTGACTTATTCATGATCTTACCTGTTTAAGGATCAGCCGGATAAAGCTTGGTGAAGCCAGCGCAACTAGTATTATCAGCGCATCAACCAGAGGCTGAACCCATGTATCAACATTCGCAAATCCTACGATATTACGCACGAAGCCCAGGGTCATAACTCCAAAGATAGGGCCAACAACCCCGCCGATCCCGCCAATCATGGGGGTGCCGCCCAACACAACAGCCACAACGGAATCAAGGGTCATCGTTCCACCAATACGAGGGTCACTTGAACCAGTGACTAAAACCAGGGCAAGCGCTGCAAATGCCGCAATCAAACCTGCTATCATATGAACAAGCATCCGGTGGCGTATGACGGATACCCCACTTGCGAAAGATGCTTTTTCATTGCCACCAACAGCATACATGTGTGCGCCAAATCGTGTGTTCCTGAATACCAGCCATAATAGCATTGTGCTCAATATGATCCAAATCCCCATAGGCAAGCCTAACGGAAGAGTTGTTCTATAAAAAGTCGTAATAACTTCGGGCATATTTCCACCGGGGCGTGGCAGAATCCACATGGCAATCCCAGAAAATACAAAACTGGTTGCGTAAGTTGTTATAAAGGGGGGAATACGAACCAGAGAAACAAAAATCCCGTTAAATGCACCTGCCAGCACCCCGATTCCAATCGCAACAATAAATACTTGCAGGAACCTTGCAATGCTGTCATCCAAGGCATATTGTGTAACCAAAAACGCAGCGACTAGCCCCATCAAGTTTCCAATAGATAGGTCAATGCTGCCATTAATTAATACGATTGCTTGAGCAATAGCAAGCAATATGAGCGGTAAGAAACCGCGAATATTGTTATCCAGCAGGAACATGAATCTTTTTTCAAATTTTTCAGGTCCCAAATTGGTGTACTGCAAAGCAAAATTCGTTAGGATCACAAGAATGAAAAGAATGATTGGGAATACAAATGTTTTCTTTCTAAAGAACCCCTTAATCTGCTGCATGTGTGAACTCCTCGCCGGACGTAACACTGGCAGTAATCAAGCTGGATAGGGTCAGTTCGGTTCGCGGAAGTTCTTTTTGGATCTTACCATCCCGCATCACAAGCACACGGTCACACAGTCCAACCAGTTCTTCATCGTCACTGCTGTAAAACAAAATGGAAGTTCCTGCTTTGCATAATTCTTTAAGAAGGTCATAGAACTCATTTTTTGTACCCACGTCGACGCCCTTGGTGGGATCATTGAGTAAAAGGATACGGGGTTTGCGCTGCAACCACTTTCCGATCACAACTTTCTGGGCATTTCCACCACTCAGACTGCTTACCGGTGCATTTAGGTCAGCCATTACGATTTTTAATGAATTAGCCGTTATTACCGCATCATTTTTTGCCTTACCGGTTTTTAGTGGAAAGCCATATTTCATCCAGCTCGGCAGCATGATGTTCTCAAGAACGGATAATCTCATCAGCAAGCCTTCCTTTGCCCGGTCGCCTGGCACCAGTGCGATATCCTTCGCCATAGCCTGGGAAGTGTGCCTGAATTTATTCTCTATTCCATCAATTTCAATCTTTCCAGAAAATTTGATCGATCCGAAAACAGAATGAAGGACATCCGACTGACCTTGCCCCTGCAGCCCGGCGATACCCAATAGCTCACCTTTTTTTACATCAAAATCAATCCCTTGCAGGCGTGATGTATGCAGATTTGTTACCTTCAATACCGTTTCATTAAACTGCCTGGTAACGGTTGCGTCTGCTTTTACAAGGTGCTCTTTAGCATCTTCGACCATAAGGCTGATCAGGTCTCGTTCCTTGACTTTTTTCGCCTCGAAATCTCCTACTGTCCTGCCGTTCCTTAGCACAAAGATCCGATCTGCAATTCTAAAAACCTCAGACATGCGATGGGAAATAAAAATAATTGCTTTATCCTGCCGTTTCCATTCGCCGATCAGGGAGAACAACCTATCCACCTGGCGGCTATCAAGGCTGGAAGTCGCCTCGTCCAGAATCATAATGCGAGGATTGGTGCTGACAGCTTTTAAGATTTCAACAATCTGTTGTTCATCAGGCGGGAGTTCATTTACCAAAGTCTCAGGAGTAAAAGATGGTCGTACGGTGTCCGCAAATAAGTCCACCAATTCCTGGGTGCGTTGGTTGAGTGAACGGTATTTGATAAAAATTCCATTCATCGGTTCGCGGGTAAGCCAAATATTCTGCGAAATGGTCAGTGAGGGCACCAGGCTGAGTTCCTGGTAAACCGCCGCAATACCTGATTTTAATGCCTCAACCGGTGTTGAGAATGAAATGGGGGTATTATTGAGGAGTAGTTGCCCCTCATCCGGGGCAACTACTCCTGTTATTATTTTACAAAGCGTGCTTTTCCCACTCCCGTTCGCACCCATCAGTGCAACTACTTCACCGCTATTTACAGTCAGGCAGCCACTTGAGAGTGCTGTGACACCAGCAAAATGCTTAACGATGTCTCTGGAAGTAAGATTCTGCACCAAAAGTTAACCTCTTATTTGAACCAACCGTTGATTTCTTCAGGGGTCATGAAGGCATCAAGTGTATAGCCATCAGCTTTATCTTCGATTTTTCCCAGCCATTCTGCCAGGTTATTTTTATCAATAACAGTAAGAGGTTTGTATAAGGTGTTTCCGAACTGCCCGCCAAGTTTTGCGGTATCGATTTCTTTGCCCTGGATAATATTGTTGGCAACATACACTGCATCATATGCACTCCCAGGGGGATTGATCACCGCAATGCAGTCGAAATCAGGGTGTTCATCGAGGACTTTTTTCCAGCTGCGCAGTCCGCTTCCCCGGGCTTCGCATACAACCTGTGGCCAATCCTCGTAGGCAAGCCCGGAAGCTTCCACTGCCAGAAGTGTGCCTTCCGCCATGCCGTCCTGAGTCCAGATACCATCCAGGCCAGGGTTGGCAGCAATGAAGTTGGCAGCTACTTTCTGGGCAGTTGCGGGATCCCATTGACCGGTATCCTCACCGACCAGTTTAATGCCGGGATTCTCAGCGAGAACCTCAGCTACGCCTTCCATGCGGTATTCATTGGCAGGATGGCCAAGAAATCCTTCGATGGTCACAATGTCGCCTTTGCCGCCCAATTTTTCAACTAACCAACGAGCGCTGATCGCAGCCCATTCTTTTTGGTTGATGACAACATTGACATGGTCATCACCAGGAATTTCTGCATCAATGATGATTACGACGATACCCTGGGAATTTGCTTCAGCAATGACAGGTTTCAATGCCGCAATATCTGCAGGATTAATGATGAGGGCATCCACACCCTTTGCGATCAGGTTGTTGATCTGGGCTATCTGGCCGGGAACATCCGTGTCAGCATGTTCAACTACTGTTTCGATGCCTAGTTCTTTAGATGCTTGCTCGAAGTTGGCAAGCATCTGAGAGCGCCATTCACTGCCGATCCAGGCGTTTGACAGTCCAAAAACCAGCTTCTTGGGTGCTTCTGCTGCTGGCGTATCTGCCGCGGGGGCTTCAGCAGGTGCCTGTGCCGCTGGGGCACAGCCGGCTATCATCATGACAGCCATGGACAAAAATACAACGATACTTAATACTTTCATTTTCTTCATGCTATTCTCCTTTTTCTGATTTGAGTGACTTCTTTTACATAGGTCCTTAGATTATATCCTATGGAACCTTTGTTTCTTATTTTAAACCTATCCGTAGGGCAACAGCTGCCCCAACCAAAACAGATTGCCAACCCAATAATGCTTTTGAAATGCTGACGCCTTCCGCATAAGGAGGACCAACGATTTCATAAAAACTGGTTTTTACTGCATCCAGGAGGATCGAGCCGGCCTCGGAAACACCTCCAGCAATACAAATTTTGTCTGGCGTCAAAACGGGTGTGATTGAAGCCAATGCTATGCCAAGGTACCTGCCTATCTGTTGAATTGCTATAATAGAAACAAGTTCTCCTTGTTTGGCGGCCTTTATAATTTCGGATGCTGGTCTTTTGTCACGATCTTTTTGCGTTATACCGGATGCGTCTTGATTTTCTTTAAGCAATTTATCCGCAATATTTTCTAAGGCGGGGGCTGAAACCAACGCCTCAGCACAGCCTCTGCATCCTGAGGCACATTGAGGGCCACCAGGTTCAACCATGACATGTCCTATATCGCCCAGACACTCATTCGAAATACGTAGTATATTGCCATCCACAATCATCCCGCCGCCTAATCCAGTTCCAATTGAATACACCAGCAGACGCCGGCTCTCTTTTCCACCACCATGGACGGCTTCTGCCAGTGCGGCGGCGTTTGAATCAATTTCAATATTGACCGGGATTTTCAATTGGTTGGAAAAATATTCTTTTAATGGGACATTTTCCAACCAGGCTAAATTCGTGTTAAAGGTCATCCTTGTATGCAAAGGATCGACGAACCCAGCCACTCCTATCCCTATTCCCTCTACATCGGTTTTATTCTTAATAATTATGATTTCCGCTGCATTGACCACATCACCCAGGTACTTATCGATACCAAATATCCCGTCGGTCGGGATGGAAGTCACCTCCCCAACACTACCGACGGGATCTATCAAAGCTATTTTTGTGTTTGTACCACCAATATCAATTGCGAGAATGGATGACATTTATGTTGAACTCTCGAAAGGTTTTATATCAGTGGTTAGTAATATGGAGCAATTTACACACCCAAATATAACCATTATTTGGCCAGAATACTATTGGGAGATCAATATTCCCGCATCACTTCTTAAGTGGTTTAAACCAAAGATCGATGGGACGTTCAACCCCGCTAGGTCGAAATGGCATATTCACCCGTGCGCCCGAACCTGCCGATTGATAGCCAGCCAGTAAAACCTCTTGAACGAATCTGCCGTCTTCACCGGTGACAACTGGTTGTTCCTTACCGCGCACACAACGGGCAAAATGACGCATTTCCTGTGGGAAACCATAATTATGCAATTCTTCAAATACCGGGTAGGACCATCCCATTGTAGTTGGCGCTTTTTCAACAGCGTAACCATACCCGCTTTCTGAAAAAGTAGGTAATGCGTTTCCCATGTGAAGATTGCCATATGTGCAACCTTTATCGCCATATACCTCGATACGATCATCCATACCGCCAGTGCGAGCCCAGCTATCTTCTACCAGGGCTAATTTATTTCCTTCAAATTCCAGAATACAGAGGCTATTATCTTCACCCTTGGTGATTTTCGAGTGAACATAGGTGCCCATTTGTGCAGTAACACTTATTAATTTCGGACGGTTGAGGAACCACCACACAAAAGCGATACCATGGCAGCCCATGTCCATAAATACCCCTCCCCCGGATTGGTTAACATCCCAGAACCAGTCAGCATGAGGTCCATAGTGTTTTTCACTTTGTTTAACAAAGTAAACTTCGCCAAATGCACCTTGATCAGCCATTTCTTTGGCTTTCACATATTTGGGGGTGAAATACAATTCTTCTGCATACATTAATAGCACCCCCTTATTTTTGCATGTCTCTATCATTAAATCGGCCTCATCCAGGGTCATGCAAAGCGGCTTTTCGCAAACCACATGTTTGCCTGCATTTGCGATATCGACTGTCATCTGGCAATGCAGTCGATTTGGGGCAGTAATAGTCACCATCTCAATATCAGGATTCTTGAGCATTTCTTTATAATCTTTATAAACATTGGGGATGTTATATTTTTTTGCCAAATTCGCCGCATTACCTGGTGTTGGCGAGGCCACTGCAATTACTTCAGCTTCCTCAGGCATAATTCGAAAAGATTCAGCATGAATATCTGCTTCGAATCGAGATCCTATAATACCCACTTTAACTTTTCCAGTAGCGCCCATCATTACCTCCATGTTTAATATTTATTGTTCTGTCAACAAAATTATACATAAATGTTATTAATATATTAAAACGGAAATATTGGTGTTCTTACCATCCATTTCATTCACTTAAAACAATTTTTCCAATATAGCGAAATTTTCCCGGTTCTAATTTCTTCATATTCGTTAATACAAGGGTAATTAATTGCATCGGCAGGATTTCAGCCAAAGGTAATGCAATTTCTGGTACTTCAGGAATTCGTATTGATTTTATAGATTCGGGTGGGTGATTGCCAACCCAAATAACCGTACTGCCGTATTTATCGATTTCTTCCGCTAACTTAATATTATATTTTGATGTATTTCTATCCCCTTCCAAAAGGATGATGGACAAATTTTTATCGGCTATCTCAATGGGTCCATGGCGGAATTCGGCTGAATTCATTCCCTCGGTTAACATCCAGGCGGCTTCTTTCTGGTTCAATGCCCCATTTAATGCTGTCGCCATGGAAGGTCCACGGCCAACCACCATAGCATTCGGATATTCTCCAATTAGTTTTTCAATTTCCCTGAGATGGTCCTGCCAATTTTTCAGGTATTCATCCAGAAGGCTACACGCCAATAACATGTCTTCAATGGCTTTGGAGCCATCTTCTCCACATAGTTGGAGGGCAAGTATTTTTGCCATGCTCAAGGCATTAAAATAAGTCTTTACGGCGATTCCAAAATCCTCGCCAGCATTTAAGTTGAGGACAATATCAGAATTATTGGCTAAGGGGCTTGTGATGTCGTTCGTCAGAGATAACAAACAGGCAGGCCGTCTGTGTTCCATTTCCTCCATCAGGCTTTTAGCTTCAGCGCTTTTACCGGATTGGGAGTTTATACAGATTAGGGTTCCAGCGTCAATCTGTTTGCTACCGTAGTGGAGCAGTTCAGCAGTTTGCCATAGAGCAACTGGAACAGATTGGGCACTTAGTTGTAAAAAAGCAGGATATAGTGAATTATAGGATGAGCCATGTCCGGTAAGTATAATTTTATTAAACTCACCGGTTTTCATTCGCCTAAAAAGTGATTCTGTATCCTCAAATGGAAAATTATTCAACGCTAAGCGTAAATGGAAGGGTTGGTTGAGGACATCATTTAGAAAGGATTTATTCTGCATTTTTATTAATTATTGTCGCCTTTTAATAATCATATTTTAGGGATGCCCATTTCATCAGAGCATTAGTATAACATTAATATCCGTAATATTTCTAAAAAGCCTCAATAATTTGGTCTTGGAGGACAATAATTTTGAAAATCAATTATGTTTAATTCCACCAATTATATTAAAATAAGCTAACACTAATATTCATGAATAGGGAGGTTTTTGTGAATCCAAAAGAGATCAATGTTGGTATTGCAGGAACAGGATTTATTGGTCCAGCCCATTTGGAAGCGTTACGGCGGATTAACTTCAAAGTAACAGGACTGGCAGAGGCAAATCCAGAATTAGCCCAGCAAAAAGCTGAGGAACTTGGGATTGAGAAAGCATATCCAAATTATGAAGCTATGGTTGCAGACCCGGAAATTTCAGTAATTCATCTGGCAACCCCTAATCTGTTGCATTTTCCTCAAGCAAAAGCAGCTTTGCTGGCTGGGAAACATGTGGTCTGCGAAAAACCCCTGGCAATGAGCTCACGGGAATCGGCTGAATTAGTAAAATTAGCCTCAGAAAAAAACCTGGTTAACGCAATTAATTTTTCCTTGCGGTTTTATCCAATCTGTCACCACGCCCGCAGTCTGATTCAATCGGGTGATCTGGGGAAAGTACATATTATCCAGGGTTCATACCTGCAGGATTGGCTTTTACTGGAAACAGATTGGAACTGGCGCCTTGAACCGGAATTGGGCGGTAACATGCGCGCCGTGGCAGATATCGGATCTCACTGGCTTGATCTAACCTCATTTATAACCGGTCTAAAAATCAGCGCAGTCATGGCAGATTTTAAGACCTTTCTTCCCACCCGAAAAAAACCATCCCGGCCAGTCGAAACTTATACAGGAAAACTGCTCAAACCTGAGGATTATATTGATCAACCTATCTCTACGGATGATTACGCATCCATATTACTGCGTTACGAAAACGGCGCACGGGGTGTTGTTTCAATTTCGCAAGTCAGCGCGGGCAGGAAGAACCGGCTGTATTTTGAAATCAATGGCTCAAAATCATCCATGGCCTTTGAATCCGAACGGCCTAACGAACTGTGGATTGGACACCGTGATAAAGCGAATGAAATGTTACTGAAAGACCCTTCATTATTGTCCGCTGAAGCCAGAAAGATAACATCTTACCCTGGTGGCCATAATGAGGGATTTCCAGATACTTTTAAACAGCTTTTTTCGAAGGTATACGCGTATATTCGGCAGGGTGATTTCGATGCCGTACCCGATTTTCCGACTTTCGCCGATGGGCATGATGAATTAGTTCTCTGTGAAGCAATAGAGCAGAGTGCTCGTGAAGAACGATGGATACCCATTAATTGACATAAAGGAGGACCTATGAAGTTAGGGATATTCACTGCTGCCTTTCCGGACAAACAACTTGAAGATATCGCTGAGTGGGCTGCTTCCAATGGTTTTGAAACCCTGGAGATTGCTTGCTGGCCATTGGCCAGGGCTGAACGCCGTTATGCCGGTGTTACCCATATCGATGTAAATGATTTACCCGCTGAAAAAGTAAACAGTATTAAGCGTGTATTGGAAAAGTATCGATTAAGTATTTCCGCGTTGGGATATTATCCCAACCCGCTTGATCCTGACCCTCAAACTCAAAATCAAGCCATCACCCACCTGAAAAAAGTGATCGAAGCAGCCCAGAAGTTGGGTGTCGATACAGTTGGTACTTTTATAGGCAGGGATCAGCACAAAAATATTGAGGAGAATTTTGAGGCATTTGCCCGGATATGGCCAGAAGTTGTTCATTTTGCCGGCGACCATCATGTTAAGATTGCCATAGAAAATTGCCCGATGATTTTCAGTAATGATGAATGGCCTGGTGGAAAGAATTTGGCAACAACACCGGCGATCTGGCGCCGAATGTGGGAAATCATTCCAGATGAAAACTTCGGTTTAAACCTGGACCCTTCCCATTTGATATTACAGATGATCGATTATCAACGGGTCGTTCGTGAATTCAGCCAGAGGATCTTCCATGTGCATGCCAAAGATCTAATGATTGACTGGAACGGGGTGTATAACCATGGTGTTCTCTCTCAAGGGATGGGGTGGCAAATTCCGCGTTTGCCAGGATTGGGCGATATGCAATGGGATAAGTTCATGGCTGCTTTGTATGCCGGAGGATACGACCATGTCATCAGTATTGAGCATGAAGATCGAAATTTTGAAGGAAGTGAAGACCTTGTTAAACGGGGATTCTTGATCGCACGAGACGCCCTCCGGCCATATATTCATTGAACTTTTGTATAAATTTGGAGCAAAGAACAAGATCATGAACCTCTCTCAATCCAGACATTGGGAAAATTTCTATCCATGAGTATAGCGATCGGATGCGATCTCGGGGGCACAAATTTACGCGCTGGGATTGTAAACACTGAAACAGGGAACGTAACCCATCTGTTATCTATACCTACCATCGCCCGGGAAGGTCATCAGGCAGTTATAGAAAGGATGATCGGTTTAATTCAGGAAGTTATCCGTCAGGGCGTTATTTCCAAATCGGAAATTGAAGCCATCGGCATAGGCGTCCCAGCTGTATTGAACCCGGATCAGGGATTGGTTTTATTCATGCCAAATTTATACAGCGGCTGGATCAATGTCCCGCTGGGAAAAATTATCGAATCATCCCTTGAAATACCCATATATTTAATAAACGATGCCAGGGCAATAACGTTCGGTGAATGGAATTTTGGTGCTGGAAAAGGGGCCTCAACCTTAATTTGTTTTACGGTTGGTACTGGCATTGGTGGTGGTTTGGTTGTAAATAATAAGTTGGTAATGGGAATTAATGGTACAGCTGGAGAGTTGGGCCACACCATGATTGATCCGGATGGACCTCAGTGCGGATGTGGAAATCGTGGTTGTCTTGAGGCGTATGCATCAGGGCCGGCCATCGCAGCTATGGGGATCAAGGCTGTTAAACAGGGGCGCACTACCTTAATCGGTGAGATAGCGGATTATGATCTAAATAAGATCACCCCTCAGTTAATCGCCAAAGCCGCCAATAATGGTGATTTGATTGCCAGGGACATCTATGCTCATGCTGGTGAACTGATTGGTATTGTCGCAGTAAATATTGCATTAGCCATTGGACCTGAGTGTATCATTATTGGGGGTGGTGTTGCTTCAGCGGGTGAGCTGTTGTTAGAGCCGGTCCGCCGCACAATTCAGGAACGCATTTTTGTTATGCCAAAGGAAAGGATAGGTGTTGTTCAAGCAGCCCTGGGCGATGAGGCAGGTATTTTAGGCTCAGCTTTATGGGCTGTGAATAAGAGAAACCAAATCCATTATCCAGGGTGAATTGCTTTTCCTTTCTTTTGTGTTTTCCGAAAACAGTGAAAGGTGAAGGTCATTTGCATTATTATTTAAAACTTAGATCCCTTATTGGCCTTTTGCCACTCATCTATCAATGCCATAACATTCTTTCTTGATCTATTATTATCTTCGCGGACATTATCAACTGGCGAAAGAATAAATCCCCCTCCTGGACTTAATGCTTGCATGGCATCCCGAACTTCTGTGCGTGTTTCCTCTTCGGTGCCCAATTCAACGGTGAGATGTCCATTGACACCTCCCCAAAGGCAAACCTTTTCCTTTAATACTTTTTTTGTCTCAACCAAATCATAAGCATGCGGATCTATGCCAATAAGAACGTCAATTCCTGATTCTGCTAATAATGGAAGTAATGGTGAGACTTTATCGGTGGCAATAAAACCAAATTTGGTATTATATTGGTGAGCAAGTTCGGCTTCTTGTTTAATAATTGGTAATAAAAACTCTTTAAACGATTTGGGTGACCAGAAATTACAGGTTTCATACCAGGCGCGTTTGATATAAATATCAACCCCAATATCAAAGAGCGCTCGCATGCGCGTTTGGTTCCATTCTGAGATCATATTAAGCATTTCCTTTAAGAATCCTGGCTGCTCATATACAGCATAAACCATATTTTCAAAGCCAAAAATCCAACCCAGCATATCCGCCCCAACACCCCAACCACCCAGTGTGAGTAAGTTATTTTTGTGCGCAAATTCAACAACCAATTTAGATTCATCGCGAAGAATTTCAATCTCAGAACTGTTGGGTGGTTGTAATAAATATCTCAATGCGTTTAGATCGCTTGATTCCGTAATCAGATACTTTAAGGTACGTGGAGAAAGAAAATCGTCAAATAGTGGAACATGGTTGCCCCATCGCCAATCCTCTGTTTGACGCACCCCGGTGCTTAATTTTCCAACCGGTGTATGGTATTCTTTTACCATGATAGGGCAATCACTATCACCCCTGTTATCAATCCATTCTTTTACCTCTACCTCGGGATGATAATTGACAGCCATACCATGGAGGTTGTAATGATCATTGACCACTTTTGGGTTCCTGGGTGGGATCATTGCATATGCATCCAGGCCCAAATCGATTTGCTTTTGCAGAAAATCCAGGTAATCGGTGCTGGTTTCTAATAGGCCTTTATAGAGCATAAAACTGCACGGCGTATCGATATTTGGCTCGTTATTAATGGCGGCGAGCATGTTCTCTCTCGAGGAAAGATGGGTACCTGGCATGAATTATTCCTTTTTATGGATAGAAAAGAATCCTATTTTTGTTTAAGTTTACCATCCATTTAAACAGCCATATTAGCAAAATTTTTTCCCGAAAAACTTCCTATTATTTTTTGTGTGCTTCCCCAAAATTCGAAAAACATGATTAATAATCATTGCTAAGAACATAAACTCCTATGAAATTAAGGAGTTCATTTGAGACCTGGAGCAACCTGGTGATTCGCCTGCCAGGACCAGGCAGTCCCATGGGATGTCATTCCCTTAATGGGAGCCTAATACCTTTTTTAAATAGTTTGGCGCCCCCGGTGCGATTCGCCTGTCCTGGTGTTTTTACCAGGTAACCCCCAACCTACTGACACTGTCCCATTTTAGGGATTCGAAGACACAATTATGTTGTACATAACGTCCATATTGTCCATTTTATCCACACATTGCACAAAAATCAGCCGATTTTGTCCATACTGTGCATAGTTTCCATAGTGTGTTATCGGCGTTACCCCAGATTTACCCCAAATTTACACACAGAGAAGGCGGCTCTAATTTTAGGGAAATGTGTCGCGTATTCTATTTTTTACCGTTACTCACT
>Ga0209254_10002500_pt1 | contig 16708 bp, 15 predicted proteins | sample FrelakmetDIP11DI_FD_187148 | JGI IMG/M metagenome (GOLD analysis project Ga0209254, IMG submission 187148) | Freshwater lake sediment microbial communities from the University of Notre Dame, USA, for methane emissions studies - DIP11 DI (SPAdes)... | ecosystem: Environmental > Aquatic >... | reverse complement strand
GACGAAGCACGTCAACCCGTATTGCTAGAAAATAATGGGAACAAACTCGCCTTTATGGGATGCAATGTCGGCTGTTTGGTGAAGAACGAAATCCCTTGTGATGCCATCGCTACTGATAGCCATCCAGGCGCTGCCCAATGTGACTTTAAGTATATTAGTGATCAAATATCCACCCTGCGAGGTGATGGATACCAGGTAATTTTCACATTCCAACATCGTGAATACTACACCTACACCACTGAACCAATCCTGTCTTATGATTTTGGGCAGGTTGCGGCCGCGGGAGCATCCATTGTAAGTGGCAGTCAGGCCCACCAACCCCATGGATTTGCATTCGATAATAAGGCTTATATCCATTACGGGCTGGGAAATTTATTCTTCGACCAGTACCACTTCTGTGCAGATTATGCCTGTGATAACGCTTTTATCGACCGGCATGTTTTCTATGACGGGCAATACATTAACACAGAGCTAATCACGATCCACTTTGTTGATACTGCCCGCTCCCGCTTGATGACATCGGAGGAAAGGGCTCACTTCCTGGAAATTATCTTCAAAGCCAGTGGATGGTAAGCATGGCTGATAACAAAAAGATGGATGAATCTTTAATAGTTATTTGAAGGAATTAGCGTTTATAGATTTAGGATTATGAGGAGTATGCTATGGGGCTTAAACCTGATCACTGGATTCGTAAAATGTCCTTGGAAAAACGTATGATCGATCCTTTTTCTGATCATCAGGTCCGTGACGGGGTAATTTCCTATGGTGTATCATCCTATGGCTATGATATTCGAGTAGCGGATGAATTTAAAATCTTCACGGATATAGATTCAGCAATCGTAGACCCTAAGAAATTTGATACCCGCTTACTCGTTGATTATAAAGGGGATATATGCACAATTCCCCCTAACTCGTTTGTTCTGGCGCGCACGGTTGAGTATTTCCGGGTCCCCCGCGAAGTACTTACGATTTGCTTGGGGAAGTCAACCTATGCCCGTTGTGGCATTATCGTCAATGTGACTCCATTTGAACCGGAGTGGGAGGGATATGTCACCTTAGAGATATCCAACACCGCTCCCCTCCCAGCGAAGATCTATGCTAATGAGGGAATCGCCCAGGTCTTATTTTTTGAAGCGGATGAGCAATGCGAAACTTCCTACGCTGATAAAAAAGGGAAATATCAGGCGCAGCAGAGTATCATCTTGCCTAAGCTCTAGAACCTTTCATGTTCAGTCCGGGCAATTATCTCATCCTGCAAAGTTTTACTTAAATCACAAAAATAATCACTATAACCAGCAACCCGAACGATCAAACTTCGATATTGTTCAGGATGTGTCTGGGCAAGGCGCAATGTTGCCGCATCTACCACATTGAATTGAATATGGTGTCCATCTAAACGGAAATATGTCCGGATGAGCTGGACCAGCTTATCCAAGCCTTCGTCACTTTCAAGCACTTGCGGAGTGAACTTCTGGTTGAGCAGTGTGCCACCAGTTCGCAAATGATCCATTTTCGCCACCGACCTAAGGACTGCTGTCGGTCCCTTGTGGTCTGCCCCTTGAACTGGAGAAACACCTTCTGACAGTGGTGTCCAGGCTTTGCGTCCATCAGGAGTTGCACCTGTGACCGATCCAAAATACACATGGACTGTGGTTGGCAGCAAATTAATGTGATATTCGCCACCCTTAGTGTTTTTTCGCCCATCGACGGCATGGAAGTAAATCTCAAATACACGCTGCATCACAATATCAGCAAAATCATCGTCGTTTCCATACTTGGGTGTCCGATTAAGTATCTGCTGCCTCAGCTGTTCATGTCCATCGTAGTCCGCTTCCAGGATTTCGATGAAATCACCCATCGAAAGTGTTCCGCGCTCAAAAATATGATGCTGGATACTACTCAGTGCATCCGTAATCGTACCAAGACCCACACCCTGAATATAGGTGGTGTTGTAACGCGCACCACCATCATGATAGTCTTTCCCCTTGCTGATACAATCGTCAACCAATAATGACAGGAATGGACAAGGTAGGTATTGAGCGTATAATCGCTCAATGATATTATTTCCACGGACTTTTATATCCACAAAGTAGTTGACCTGTTTCTCAAAGGCAATAAACACTTCCTCCATGCTATTAAATCCACGTGGGTCACCTGTTGCTATTCCAATTTGCCTGCCTGTACGTTGATCAACCCCATTATGCAAGGTTATTTCCAATACTTTAGGTAGGTTGAAGTAGCCTGTGAGATTGTAATTTTCCTTGCCGAATGCCCCCACCTCGACACATCCACTCGATCCTCCACAGCGCGCATCCACAACCGTTTTACCCATGCGCATCAATTCCTGCCCAATCAAGTCAGCATTGAATACCGATGGTTGCCCGAACCCTGTCCGGATGATTTTTGTGGCTCGTTTAATGAACCGGTCAGGGTTCTTTTTACTTACCTGGATGGATGTGGATGGTTGTAATAAACGCATTTCTTCAATCACATCCAGTAACAGATAGGTCACCTCATTTACACCATCCGCCCCATCTACGCGTAATCCACCCAGGTTGATTTGAGAAAAATCAGTATAAGTCCCGCTTTCCTCTGCTGTAACTCCCACTTTAGGCGGTGCGGGTTGATTATTGAACTTAATCCAAAAACACTGCAACAATTCTTCGGCACTTTCACGGGTGATCTCCCCATTCTTAAGTCCTTGCTGGTAGAAAGGCAACAAATGCTGGTCAAGACGACCCGGTGAAAATGCATCCCAGGTATTCAATTCGATGGTCACTCCCAGGTGGACGAACCAGTAATATTGTAACGCCTCCCTAAAGTTTTTTGGCGCATATGCAGGAACTTGCTTACAGACTTCAGCAATTTTTACGAGCTCACTTTTTCTCTTTTTATCCGTTTCTTCTTTTGCCAACTCCAAGGCTTTCTCTGCATGCCGTTCTGCATAGCGGATGATCGCACCTGCAGCGATGTGCATAGCACGTAATTCTTCTTGGCTTTCATAGGCTCGGGGATCATTTAAATAATCCAACCTTGCTAGTTGCGCATCAACCTCTGCCCGGATATCCAGCATCCCTTTTTTATAGATTTTATCGTCCAGAACAGTATGACCAGGCGATCTTTGCTCCATAAATTCGGTGAAAATACCCGCGTGGTAAGCCACTTTCCACTCTTCAGTCATTTCATTGAAAATTAACTCGCGCATCGTTTTCCCCTTCCAAAAGGGGATAATCGTTTTCTCATAATAATCTTTTGTCTCAGGAGTGACCTTGAAAGATGTTTTTTCACGCTGGTTTAGCACATCCAGATCATCCAGACTATGGCAGCATAACTCTGGGAAGGTGGGGGCGTTCTTTAATATCGGACCCTTCTCTCCAACGATCAGCTCTCCATCTTGAATAGCGATGGTTTTATGCTCTAGAAGGTATCTAAAAGCCATTGCTCGGTAGACCGGTGCAGACACTAATCCAATTTCTTGTGAATAAAATTCAGTCAGTAGCACAGCCCTTTCCGAAGAAAGGGTCTCTTCTGCTTCAAGGCTTTGAAGGCGAAGTTTTGTTACACGTTCGGTCGTGCTCATATAGGCCTCCCGGAAAAATGCGCTTTTACTGGTAATCGATAATGGGTGAGGATTGTCTCTATTTCTTCAATATGCTGGCTTGTATCAGGACTTGTATCTATGAGCTTATATTTCATACCCAGTGCCTGGTATTTATCCAGACCAATCTCATGATATGGCATTAATTCAACCTGATCAAGATATGGTAAACCTGCCAGGAATTCCGCGGATAGCTCGATGTTTGCAACATCATCATTGACACTGGGTATCAGGGGAATGCGGACAATAATATGAGCCTTTGCTCGCGAAAGCTTTTGCAGGTTATCAAGAATCATTTGGTTGGACACAGCGGTATATTGCTGATGTTTGATTTTGTCCATCAACTTCAAATCATACAAAAAAAGGTCAACGAACGGGGAGATCATTTCGAATCCTTCCCAGGATGAATGCCCGCTGGTATCCACAGTGGTGTGAATTCCTTGTTTTTTGCAGGCCAGGAGGGACTCATACAAAAATTCCCTTTGAAACATCGGCTCACCACCAGTAAATGTTACCCCACCCTTGGATTGGTCATAAAATGGTATGTCCCGTTCGATTTCTTCCATTAGCTGATCGACTGAAACGATGCGACCAACGATCTCTCGCGCCCCTGCATAACATACCTCAGCGCATCTCCCACAGACATCACAGGAATCCCAATCCGTTATCGAGCCATCCTTCCAGTGAATTGCTCCTTCCGGGCAAACCTCGAGGCAGGCTTTAAACGCCTTGCATCGATTCGACCGGAACATTAATTGTGGTTGGCTGCTTTGACCCTCAGGATTGTGGCACCACCAACATTCGAGGGGACAACCTTTAAAGAATATTGCCGTCCGAATACCAGGACCATCATTGATGGCGTAGCGCTTGATATCAAAAATGCTTCCAGATGTCATGAGATTCAGATCAAATATTATCATATCCACCCAATGTGTCAATAATAATATCCATATTGTATACAAGTTGAATATCTCATAATTTAAAAGGAAATTTATGGTTTAATTAATCCGGAGAGGAATTCCATGAATCCTACACAACTTCCACATATCCGGGAAAGCGATAGAGTCGAAAAAGAACTTCGAGAAAAGATACTCACTCTAGATATTGAACCCGGTCTGGCGATTAGTGAAGCCGACCTGATGAAACGTTATCAATGGGGGCGAACACCACTCAGGGAAGCATTTCAGCGGCTGGCAGAACAATCATTACTGCAAATCATTCCACAACATGGGGTAGTCATAACCCCGTTAAGTATTTTTGAATTTGTCGAAGTGATGGAAGCCATGGCAATGGTGATTGGACCTGCAGCTTCACTGGCTTGTAGTCACCTCACAGCTGATGAGATCCTCCAACTTGAAGATTCCATCAAGCACAGCGAGCTAGCAGCCTCAACATTAGATTTCATCACAATTGCAGCTCAGGACTACGAATTCCATCGCATATTGGCAGTTGCCACTGGGAATCGTTATCTCTGCCGACATTTGCTTCACCTCCACCAGGTAGCAACTAGGTTCAACCTTGCCTCTTGGAAGCGTGATTCAAATGCTGAATTTTCTCTCAAAGAGCATTATAGGATCCTAGAAGCTTTTCATCACCATGACGAAGTTGAGGTTCGTAAAGAAATGATGGAACATATAAAGAATGCCAGTAAACGCGTTATGGGGACGTTTCAGTCGCAATCAAATCCTTGATCTTATCAAATGTCACCGGACCAATATTTGGGACATCTTGAATCTCCTCAATGCTTTCAAAAGGACCATTTGCATTTCGGAAATCGATGATATTCTGAGCAGTTTTAGGACCAATTCCGGGGAGTGTATCCAACTGCTCCAACGTAGCCGTATTAATATTAACCAAGATAAGTGAGGGGTTGACTGGTTTGGTTCCATCTACATTCGATTCTGAAATTACAAGCTCAGGTACGATGATTTGTTCACCATCTTCGACAATTTTCGCTAAATTAAGTGCGTCAAGATTCGCATTGTCAGTGGTACCACCCGCTGCATGAATTACATCATCCACACGGCTGCCCGCAGGCAATGTAAATAATCCCGTATTTTCAATTTCGCCACTAATGTAGACAGTTATCGGTGATTGGGTTGGGACTGGTAATAGCACAATGGGTTCGCCTCTTGGAGGACGCGTGACAAAAAATATGATTCCCGCTCCCAGTAAAACTCCTACAATAATAAAAGCTGCCAGCCACCACAATGATTTGTTCATATTGTAATAAGTTTAGATGTTTGTAATAATAAGAATAATCAGCAGGATTATTCCTCTAGTTTCAGGCTCAAACCAAGCCTTTGACGGGCTGCGTTGACGTTCAAAATCCGCACCTGTACTGTCTGTCCTTTGTAAAGGTCTTCCGCGGAGTCATTATTTGCACCTTCATCACTAATCTCTGATGAATGAATTAATCCATCCAATCCTTCTTCCAATCGGGCAAATACCCCAAATGGAACAATACTAGTAATTACTGCACTCACAATCTGTCCTGGATAATATCGTTCTTCGGCGTTTTCCCAAGGATTGGGGATCAATCTCTTCATAGATAAGGCAATTCGCGACCTGTCCTGATCTACCTGAATGACATATGCCTGTATCGTTTCACCCACTTTGACTACTTCAGCTGGATGACTTACCCTTCCCCAGGAAATCTCGGAGACGTGGATCAAGCCTTCCACCCCTCCCAGGTCAACAAATACTCCAAATTGAGTGATGTTGGTTACAACACCACACACGCACTTTCCGGGATAAATTTCATCAAAGAGAAGGTTTCGTTTCCCTGATTCAGCTAAGGCAGCTCTTTCTGAAAAAACTACCCGTCCTCGTTCTGGCTCACACTCAATTACTTTAAATGCCACTGTACGACCTAGGTAACTGGATAGAATTTTTTCTTTTTCACCATCATCTGTCAGGCAATTTATCTCCAGGAGGTGTGAGATGGGCACAAATCCGTGCAATCCGTTGCCACCCACTAACAAACCCCCACGGTTGAAGCCTGTTATTTCAAGGCTGACCACCTGATCTTTCATAAATATCTCACCCACCATCCGCCAATCAATTTCGTTGGTTTTATTACCCCGTTTAAAACTTTCCTTCCCATGCCTTACGGGTTCATCCCTTACAACCTGCTCCTTTAATCCCACCTGGTTGTATTTATCTTCTTCAGCTAATAATGCTGTCCACCAGGATTCATCAATTTCAGGAGGAACCACATTGCTGGATTGCTTGTTCACCATTAAACCCTCCTCATAAATTCACATATGTGCTTATTTTACTTTTCATAATATTTTTTTATTCTTTTCTGGCTTTGTGTTCCATCTCAAGGATTACACTCGCCACTGCATCTACTGCTACGCGCTGCTTTCGATATAAATCTGCTTCAGACATAGATAATCGGGTGGCTACCTCCCGGACTTTTTTCCCTTCCATATATTTCATCTCTAGAATGTTATACAGGATCCACTCGCCGGTGAAACGCCGCTCGCCTTCTGGTCGAACTTGCTCAACCGCCTGGCGCAAGATAGCCCTCAATGCATTAGCAGGGTTATCCTTATGATCTTCAAGTGTTTTTTGTACAACCTTTAATCCCATCAAAGGACTATCAGTGAGCCTCGGTCCTCCCCAATAATGCGTTAGAGCCTCTTTAACCCAACGAGTTACATCTAGAGATTCTAAAGGAATTTCATGTGCAGTTAATACATAAGTACCACCATACCGCGATGCTGCGCGTAATCGTTGGATCAAATCAATTTGGGGACTTAATGTCTCAATCGATTTAAATATTTCTTGCTGTCTGACATGGTCTTCCAATGCTATTGCTGCCCGTTCTGCGAGGAAAATAACGGCTTCTTTTTGATCTTCTCCTAACATGCTATCGGTGCTAAGACCAATTCCCAATATTCCGAGCAGCACGTCTTCATTTGAGCGTTGGCTATGCAGAGGGACCAACCAGTAATTCTTCCAGGTGAAAAACCCAACTCCATTTCCGTTTTGTGCTACTACGTGGTCCAAGCCGTCCGACATTTCATCAACTTTCGGTGTATCCCCAATTGACACCATCAGCTCAAGATCCCCTACATTTAGCGCGATGATAAACGCTTTGGGCGCTTGAATGCGGTCACAAATCGCAGCTAACACTGATTCAAGAAACTGCCGTAGATCACCCGTGGTAAGCAGGCGATCATTCAAAGTCTGTGCGAGTAGTAAATTCGCTTTATCTCCACCCTGGAAAAGCCAACGTTCCCATAATGGGGCAGCCAAAGTAATAGCATATTCAAATAATAATAACGTGCCCACCATTACGATAGGTACAGCAGCTGAATACTCAAACCCAAAATAGTCTCCCACCCGACGAATGAGGGTAGTCATTGCCAGAACAAAGGAAGCTGTAACAGGGCCACGCATCAGCCATTTAAAAAGCCTCCTTTTTACCACCCGGTCTGGCCAGGAGACGCCAAAAAATGCCACTGCATATGCCATGATGACCATGAGTACCAAAACAATAAAGTTATTTAGTACCGCCACCAACCAAAAGAAAAATGGGTGATGGGATGCCACGCTGGAGCCGAACAGTAGGAATGGGTATGTACCCAAAACAGGTGCTAAAGCCCCGGCAATTAAGTACCTCATACGACGACGACTGGTCGGTGTGATGGTATGTTGGTAAGCCTTACGGAAATTAAACCATGACCAGACCACCACTCCTAAAAAGTAAATTGCAAAAAACCAGGTGAACCAGGTCCGTTCCAGATGTGGCGCTGGACTACCATCAGGGACAAGTGGTCCAACTAGCAACATAATGGGTAATGTCGCTAAAAGACCAAAACTAATAAGATATATCAGCCAAGTAATCCACCGTTGACTCCCTTGGTAAGGCCGACCGGTGATAACCAGGAGTGCTTCAGAAAACTGGAAATAGCAAGCTGGCAATAATATTATCCCCACCCATTCTAATTGTAACCAAAATTGCAACATCTGGTTTGAACTGACAACGCTGCTGATCGCATCCCCCACAAAGACAATCACGATACAGATCAGGATGAGTGCAAATGATCTGGCTACTCGATCCCGCAAGTTGAAAGTTAATGCATATAACAATAATGAGAAAGCAGTAATGGCAATCCCAGCTGTAAGCAGCTGGTTGATAAATTTCAAACCAGATATTAATGGCACCAACATATCAAATCACCAAGTTACTCATCACAGTAAATACATACCACCGATCCAGACTACAAATAATATGCTATCCAACCATCCCCGTTCACCTTATTGTTTTGGAGAAAAATAATGCTATATCGTGATTGGGAAAATAATGATCGTTGTATCCGCAAAGATCATAACCGAGTTTTTGAGCCATACAAATGGCAGGATAATTCTTAGGCTGCATTTCTAGAACCATCCGATCACATCTCCTATGTCTTGCCCAATCCTGACCGGCTAAAACTAGAGCGCTGCCAATCCCCTGCCGGCGTAACCTGCGCATCACCACCAGGTCGGTCATCCAGCTGGTATGAGGCGCAATAGTCAACATCATACTTGAATAGCCTACTACTTCCCCTTGCAAGGCTGCCACTAAAAGGCAGGATCTGTCTTTCCAATCATTACTTATTTCCGAAATTGGGCGTGGGTACGCCACTCGCATTGAACGGGGTAATTTTAATTGACGGAAGATAATCTCAACCCGCAAATCTGTTGGTTTTGGTCCATTATCTTGCTGTAGTTCCATCTGCCAGACATGGTCACTGACATAATCATGATCCATTTCCATTAATTTAGAGATATCTGCAGATGTTGGTGGGCGAATTTCGATTTCAGGCATGTCTACTCCTATGAATATCTATGGCGAAGGCTGCACCATCACCTGGATGGCACATGGTGTTAATTCGTTACCCAAATTATCTGTGACAACCAGCCTGAACATATATTCACCCGGTGTTAACAAAGAAGTATCCCAAGTACCCAAGATATCATTCTGCACGGGTTGTTGTATGACTTGTTTTGGTAACCATACTACATCGCCGGGTCGAGCGACCTGGAGCGTATAAAACCCGAAATTTGGTACAGTTGCACTTCCACGTATGGTAACACTCCCACTTACACTATCCCCATTCAAAGGCGCGGTCAGGTTGATCTGTCCAGCCACGCATCCCTCTGCAGCAGTAATCTCACCTGGTGTTGGAGTGGCTTTTGGTGTTTCTTTGGGATTTTGGGTCGGTGCCGGTAATGTAATTGTCGGAGTTGCAAGCAGGTCCAACTTCGCAGTAGGCAGAGGGTTGGCTCCTGGGAGGGTTGGCACTACAAAAGTGACCACTGTAAACTCAGCAACCACCATGATTATTAGTATTACTATCAATGTCGCTGCAGAATTGACTCGCAATTGAGCTGACTCTCTTTCCATTCCAAAAAAAGCCCCACGTAGTTCCTCCCATGCCAGTATAAATTTCCGAATTTCCCATAAAAACAGAATCCCCAATATAATGTAAATCCATATTTCGTATGCTCGGAAGAATTGAAATACTTGTTCCATGCGACGACTGTTTTCTCCGAAATAAACACATAAGGAGCGTGCTAGATATGAACAATATTACAGGCGGCGCAGTACCCCTCTAATGAGCGTCGTTAGTTTGGGGGCTAAAATCTGACCAGCTTCCAATACTTCTTTATGTGTGGTAATGGTTGCACCATCCAGATTTGCCTTGTTACTGATACCCGAAATTCCCAAGACTCGCGTGCCTCCATGTCGAGCTGTAATAACCTCAGGAACGGTGGACATTCCGACTGCATCTGTACCAATGATGCGTAAGAACCGCAAGTCAGCTGGAGTTTCGAATGAAGGACCAGCCAGGCTGATATAAACACCTTCCTGCAGCATTATTTTTTCTTCCGTTGCAACTTTCCGTGCAGTTTCCATTAACACTTTATCATATGCCTGACTCATATCAGGAAAGCGGGGACCTAACGCATCTAGATTTGGTCCTCGAAGGGGGTTCAATCCTGCCATTCCAATCATGTTAATATGGTCGGTAATTAACATCAGATCTCCAGGCGTGTAATTGGGATTCACCGCTCCTGCTGCATTGGTGACAATCAATATTTCTATTCCCAATCGTTGCAATACTCGTACCGGTAATGCAACTTGGGCAATGCTGTACCCCTCGTAATAATGCACCCGCCCTTGCAAGACGATGACTTCTTTATTCTCAAATTTTCCTATAACCAGATGACCCTGATGACCAAGTACGGTCGATATTGGCCATTCAGGTATTTCATTGTAAGGTATGATGGTTGAAAATTCTACATATGTTGCTAAAGCACCCAAACCTGAACCGAGAATGATTCCCACCTGAGGGCTATCGTTTGACTTTGAACGAATAAAATTAGCGATACTGTCAATCTGTTTCAACGAATAAAATTCGCCCATGATATGTCTGCCTCTCCTTAAAAGCAACGTTAATCTAAACTGATCCTCCCCAAACAATAATCCAAAATATTATAACATGGGGTACATATCCATCTTGCTCATGCTGGATTTAGTTGCGTTCCTACATCCTTAAATGCTTGGATAACTTTATCAACCGCCGAATCGTCAATCCAATAATGTGTAACCAGCCGAAAGCGCTTATTGCCCACCACCCCCACCTTCACTCCGAGTTTAACCATTTCTCCTGCCACCTCTTTTGCACCCGCTCGGAACGAATCTGCGAGTGTCATGAATATCATATTTGTGTAGGGCGTTCCAGCGTCCATGACAAGCCAAGGCAAAAAAGATAAACCCAGCGCCAGAGATTGTGCCCGCTTATGATCCTCAGCCAACCGCTCAACCATCGTCTCAAGTGCAACAATCCCGGCAGCAGCCAGAATTCCCGCCTGTCGCATCCCTCCACCAAGCTGCTTCCGTATGCGGTGAGCCCTGGTGATGAATTCAGAACTCCCGCATAGCACTGATCCGATTGGTGCAGATAACCCCTTACTGAGGCAAAAGGTTACGGAATCTGCCGATTCAGCTAATACTTTTGCAGAAACTCCTTGAACGACCGCTGCATTGAATAAACGCGCCCCGTCAAGATGAAGGAGTAATCCCCTTTGATGTGCAAGTTCTCCGACTTTTTGTGTATAGTCTGCGGTCAAAGCCACAGCCCCGCAACGATTATGTGTATTTTCCAGGCATACCAGGCGTGAGATCGGTTGATGGGCATCTACTGAACGGATGGCTGCTTGTATATCTTGCAGTAGAAGAGTCCCATCCGGCTGGTTGGGTAGTTGGTAGGAATGCACACCGCCCAATGCAGATACCCCTCCCGCTTCATATAAGAACGTGTGCGCCTTGTTCCCCAGGATGACCTCATCTCCCCTGCCACAATGAGCCAGGATAGCCGCTAGGTTTCCCATGGTGCCGGAGGGTAGGAACAGGCCAGCCTGCTTACCCATTTTCTCAGCTGCCATCATTTGTAGCTTATTTACCGTAGGATCTTCACCAAAGACATCATCCCCAACTTCAGCGTTTGCCATTGCCTGACGCATGGCTTCAGTCGGGCGGGTTACGGTATCCGAACGTAAATCTATCCAATTCATAATTTCTCCCATTACATCAATCGAATGCCTGTCATAAAAATTATCTCTCTTTTCGCAATTTCTCCAGCACTTCTTCCAACTCCTGAGGAAGGGGAGCTTCAAAGGTGGTCGACTTTACTTCTCCAGGTAATAGGATGGTTAACGTTGTAGCATGGAGAAAATGCCGGTTTATTGGAATCGTTGCATGTGTATGACCATATACCCTATCCCCTGCTACCGGGCAGCCGATGTGTTTCAAATGCAGACGGATCTGGTGGGTTCTTCCTGTAACCGGATGAACTTCAAGTAGCACATGGTTTTTGAATGCCTCCAATGTACGGTACTCACTGACTGCTTCCCGCCCTTTATGCAGGCTTGAAATCGTCATTAATTTACGATGCACTTTATCCCTTCCGACCGGAGCCTCTATCCGTCCAGAAGGTGTTGGTGGTTTACCATCCACCAAAGCAATATAGGTTTTTATTGTTTTTCGCAATCGGAATTGGTCTTGCAGCCAACGGTGCGCCTGGTCGTTTTTTGCCAGCAGGATCAAGCCCGAGGTATCCTTATCCAAACGGTGGACCACCCCAGGACGCTTCTCTCCGCTGATGCCAATCATCTCTGGAGCGTGTCCAAGGGCAGCATGTACCAGTGTACCGCTTGAATGCCCTGCTGCCGGATGCACCACCATTCTGGCAGGCTTGTTCACCACCATCAGATCATCATTCTCAAAGATGATATCCAGTGGGATGTCTTCAGGCACGAGCTGGGTCGGTTCGGGTGGCGGGATAGTAACTTTGATGATATTCCCTCGGGTGATCATCTGACCATTTTTATGGGCTACATATCCTTCCACCAGGATGAACCCATTCTCAATCAGAGTTTGTAGACGTGTTCGGGAAAAATCTGGCAGGCAGGTCACCAGGAATTTATCCAGGCGCGAAGGCTTGTCCCCATCATAGCGAAAATTCAAGACCTGCTCACTCAATAGGATGATTCTCCGGATCAGATGTTTCGGGTGAAGTTAGAGCTTGTTCATGACTGGCTTCTGTTAGTTTTTTTTGTTTGCGCTCGCTATTCCATACAGCCAATATCAAAATCGCTGTACCGACCGAGATACATGCATCCGCCACATTGAATACCGCAAATGTGCCAACAGAAATGAAATCGGTCACAGTGCCGTGAGTCAATCGGTCGATCAGATTCCCCACAGCTCCACCCAACATCATGGCCATCGCCAGGCGCATTACCCACTCATTGCGAGGCACCTGAGGGAAATAATAAAGGATTGCAATGGCTACTACAAATGCCAGTACTGTGAATACCATCCCATACCGCTGGAACATCCCAAAAGCCGCTCCTGTGTTCTGCCAGTGAACGATCCTGGCATATGGCTCCAGCCATTGCCAGGGCGACCAGCTTCCACCGAAGGGAATCAAAGTTCGAACCAGGTTCTTCGTCCATTGGTCTAATATGACAATGATCGAAGCGATCGATAATAAGTACAAATAATCCCAGAAATACTTCTTCAATCGTTTACTCCACGAATAATAATCTAAGGGCTTTCATCAACTGAGATCTCAATCCAACCATTTTACCTCACTAACAAAGCTTTTCCCCTGCTTCAATCGCTGCCAGGTTGTCTTCTGCAAACTCGGACCGCGCGGACACCGCCTCCTTGAAGGCTTCCAGCGGGTAGATCTGCATATCGCTTAAATACTTAGACAAGGCAATGATCGACCAATACTCTTTTTTGCTTACCCAGCGACCAGTCTGAGTAAAATCAATTGGGATCAGTTTCGCTTTGGTTTTGACGGGAAGCAAGTCGCTGTTGATGAATATTATATCTTGCTCATTCATGGCAGCTAGCTGGGTATGTACGGTAAATGCACCTTCCTTAAACAATAGTAACATAACTTCAGGTTTCGTGATCCCGCTGAAGCCAATTTCCTTTGGTGCTAGGATTAATTCTGAAACTGAATGTCCCGATTTCACTGTGACCGGATAATCGTTGCGTTGGTTCGCCCATAAACCCGAGAGTACCGCCCCACGGCAGAAAAGTGTTGCTGCCGAGTTGATCTTCTTACCAGCCGCGCCAGCAATGATGATGCCCATACGTCGGTCCAGGTTGCTTCTATAGTGCGGGAGGATCGGATGGGAAGTCAAAGTTGCCTTCCCTGCTTCATCAGCCACAGATTGGCGATACGCCCGGCTGTACTCTGCACGTGTTGCTTGGTGGACGACCCCTGTTGATAAATTCAGCGATGTAAGGGTATTCTCCAGCAGGCTTTTACTGAAACGATTATTAGGTACATAATATGCCGTGCACAATTCCCAGATATCCACCAACGAGAAACCGTCGTTTTGGATGGCTTTAGCCAATAAATCAGGCAGTCCTTTATCAAATGATGTCATCCGGGCGACAAAGCTGGCTCCATTCACCGCCACCGTCTGGCAGATATCCATCGGATACTCAAGCTGCCCGAATGGGGTTGAACTTGTGAACCCACCCGGTGGTGTGGTGACGGAATGCTCGCCACCTGTCATACCATAGTTGAAGTTGTTGAAAACCACAACAGTCACCCCAATATTTCGCCGCGCCGCATTGATCAGGTGATGTCCACCTATCCCACAACCTCCATCCCCCATTAAAACGATTACCTTTAGCTCGGGATTTGCCAACTTGATCCCCGTGGCGTACGTCACCGAGCGCCCGTGCAAACCATGGAAGGCATTTGTGGTGAAATATTTATCCGCCAAGCCACTGCACCCGATATCCGTCACAACCACCACCTTGTGTGGGTCTAGCTGTAATTTAACCAAAGCCGCATTCAAGTGGTCTGTGATTACGCCATGCCCACAGCCAGGGCAGAAGAAATAAGGTAGCTCTGACTCGTCAAGATACGTCATCACCGCCTGGTCACTCATTTCAAACCTCCTTGCTCGAGGATCTCATCAGGTGAGATCAGCTCTCCATCCACCCGGTGTATCCCAACTACTTCAACTCCATCAGGTACCAATCGTTCCACTTCCAGGCTATACTGCCCCAGGTTTAGCTCAGGTACGATCACCTTACAGACACCTAACAGGGCAGCCTTAATTTCCTTTTCTGGAACCGGCCACAATGAGTGGATTGTTATAGATGAAACTTGCCCGCCCATCTCCCGTGCTACCGCAATGGCTTCCTCCACAGACTTCGTTGTTACCCCATAGCTGATAATCAGTGTCTCAGCTCCCGGTTGTATATCAGTTTTGACCATCGCAATTTCATCCGAATGCGTCTCCACCTTCGCAGCCAAGCGCTCGTTTAGCTTACGCACCTTCTCAGGCGATTTGGTAAGCTGCCCATGCTCGTCATGCGTGGAGGTGGTGAAGCGCAGAATGTGTGCTCCTCCATAAGGAGAAAATACTGGTATTTCATCTGGTGATGTCGCACAGTAAGGGACAAAATCTGCCTGTGCGGAGGCAATTTGCCTCTCCCGGACAGGCACTTTTTCAAACACTTCCACGTCCACGGTTGAGATCGTCAGTGCAGTCTCTTTATCCGTCGCAAGGAAGACCGGTATCCGAAATCGCTCAGCCAGGTCGAAGGCTTTACGGGTCAGGCTGTAGCATTCTGCTACGGATGTCGGGGATAATACAATCACCGGGTAGCCACCCGAAGTACACCAGCGCAGGAATTGTATATCACCCTGAGCAACAGTGGTTGCCCCACCTGTTGCGGGACCCATCCGCTGTACATCCACGATGACCATCGGAACCTCACCCATGATTGCCAGTCCGATGTTCTCACTATAAAGGCTGATTCCAGGTCCGCTGGTAGCGGTCATGACGCGTTTGCCGGTCATGGCTGCCCCGATACAAAATCCCATCGAGGCAATCTCGTCCTCTGCCTGGATGGCAATGCCACCCACCTTGGGCAGTTCACGGATCATGTATAGAAGAATATCAGTCGCCGGCGTGATAGGGTATCCAGCAAAAAAATTGCAGCCCGAATGGATCGCCCCACGTACGATCGCCTGTACTCCATTGATCAACTCACGCATAACATCCTCCAAGCTTCCACAATCTGCCAAGTATAACCAAAAGGCGTTAATCTGGCATCATGAAGATAATCATGTCTATTTACGCTCTTTCATACCTACACCAGTCGATAATCGAAAAAATAGAGCAAGATTCGGGTGGATAAAATTCACAGTTTGCTTATAATCATGACATGAACAATCACACAGAACTCTCCAATGATTATGCCCTTATTGAGCAGATCATTTATTATCTCGAAGAAAATGCTCCTTACCAACCAAGCCTGAGTGAGATTTCCGAACACATCCACCTGAGTGAATATCACTTTCAACGCTTGTTCACTCACTGGGTTGGTATCAGCCCCAAACGCTTCCTACAATTCATTACCAAGGAACATGCCAAGCAGTTGTTAGGAAAATCTGCTAGTATTTTGGAAACCACCAATCAGGTCGGGTTATCCAGCCCAGGTAGGTTACACGATTTGTTTATTACCTGGGAAGCTGTCACCCCGGGGGAGTATAAGCTGCGCGG
>Ga0209254_10002499_pt1 | contig 16711 bp, 19 predicted proteins | sample FrelakmetDIP11DI_FD_187148 | JGI IMG/M metagenome (GOLD analysis project Ga0209254, IMG submission 187148) | Freshwater lake sediment microbial communities from the University of Notre Dame, USA, for methane emissions studies - DIP11 DI (SPAdes)... | ecosystem: Environmental > Aquatic >... | reverse complement strand
ATGGCCGCTGCTGGCCGGCAGCCGCCATCGTCCGCCACAGTTAACCTTCGTTCGCGGCGACGTCAGCTTTCTGGATGTGCAACTGGCGGGTGTCGACCCGGAAGAGACGGTCGAGGCTTATTCACTGAATGTCTGTTGATACGGTGAAAGAGGCCTAATTCAAATCCCATTCCGAACTTCTAGTAGATAGTTGAGCGACCTGAACGGATGCATAATCCGTCTGCCGTCGGTCTCCTTTTTCATAACGTAATATAGAGACCGGGCACTGAAAAGACCGATAAAAACCATCAAGATAAAACCCTATGACGGCTGTCTCAATATTAAAAAACGTCCGGACCCATGAGTCTCTATATTAATTGTTAGGAAGCAACAACATGAAACTGAACGGGTGGCGAAGACTAGCAATCGTGCTCAGTGGCGTGTGGGTGTTTGGTGTCGCCGCGTTCACGAGCTATGAGGTTCTTTCGCATCGTGACGGTGTCTTTGCGGGCCTCTCTCTGCCTGTTGGAACAATCGTCACCGGTAACACCGCAAAACTACCAGACGGTCGTACGGTGGACCTGAACATCAGATTAGAAGGAAAAACCGTGAAGCCCTGGGAAATAAAATGGGATAACGAACCGGAGATACCAACAGAGACGTTTATTCATTGGGCAAACTTGGTTGCTGGCATCTCACTGCCATTTGTGCTTTGGCTGGTAACGGAGGTTCTGGTCAAAGTCGGAATTTGGGTGGGTCGAGGCTTCCGTGAACAGAAAGCTCCCTAACTATGTTTTCAACCGGACGCGGTGATACGGCGTACCGTTTCCTGCGGTATCGTGGCCCGCGCCGGTTAAAACGGCGTTATGCGTCTACGGAGCAGAAATGAATCCGACTTGGGAAGTTGAAGAAGGCACCCTTTCCCGCTGGCGGGACTTTGTTGAGGGGAATTCAAAAAACCAAGTGGTGCTGGACAGACACCAGCGAAACGTTAAGCGAAAAGGGATCGATCTTTCAAAATCGAATCTATGGCATGTGCTTGTCGGCTGCCAGGCCACAACACAACAACGCTCCGGCCCAGATAAACCTGTGAGTCGCTTTCTTCGATCGGGAAGCGTCGCACTCAATTATTCAGCATGTAAACAGTCAGCTTCGCTCCATAAATTGCTAGAAAAAGAATTCACAAAGGCAGGTCTAAGATTTTCCCCTAAGATGGCAACCAACCTCTCACAGATACTTGGTGTCCTTGAGAACGGTGAATGGGAGATGTTGGTTCAACACCTGAAGACCCTTGAAAGCAATACCACGAAAGGTAAGGAGCTCAAGGTCGTCAGCTATCTGCAATCGAAAAAGTATCCTGGTCTAGGCCCCAAACAAGCCAGGAACTTCATTCAGTGGATCGGTCTTTCTCGCTATGAGGTTCCACTGGATAGTCGAGTGCTGAAAAAACTCAAAGAGTTTGGTTGCACATTTGTTCCGCGCGCTAACGCACTCAGCGACGAAACTGTGTACCGATTTGTGCAAGCTGGGCTTCAGCAAATTGCTGCTTCACTTGGTATTTACCCGTGCATCTTGGACGCTTGCATATTTTCAAGCTTTGATGAGAAGAACACATAACACTTCGCTCCGGCGGGACGCTCCGCCGGCAAGCCGGCTCCGCGCCCCTGAGCTACGACGTTAGGCAGCGCATAGAAACGCTACAAGCCGGACCCGCAGCAGAAGCATTAAAGGACAACATGGATATCAATTTAAGGCACGCCGCACTCACACTGGCCGCAGTCGCAGGGGTCTCATTTTTTGCCGGCTATCAAGTCGCACCGAGAGAGATTTTAGATAGCACAGTAGAACATGTTGGGTTCCTAACCGTGGACACCAAGAAGGTGCTCTCGGCTACGATCGAAAGCCTCAAGTCGGAATCACGTCTTGTCAGCTATTCATACGTTGGGACTCAGAATGTTTCAATCGATAGGTCTTACTGGTACCTTTTTAACGGCCAACAACAATTGATTGTGCCAGCTACTGTTTCGTTCTTCATAGATCTCGCCAAACTTACTGAATCTAGCGCCACCTTCGACGAATCGACAAATACAGTGACGGTTACTTTGCCGAAGCTCATGCTAACCGTAGAGTTTGATCCAAGAAGAGCAACAATTATCAACTCTGGAATGCCAACACTAAATGATTCTGTGGTCCAGGCGCTCACAAAACTAAACTATGACACTGCTCGGAAATCAGCCATCAAGCAGGGCCAGCAAGCCGAATTGGTGCAGTCTGCAAAAGACAGAACAAAAGAGAACATCGAGCGGTTATTTCGAGTTCCCCTTCAAGCGGCTGGTAAGGCAGGCGTAAAGGTTATCGTGTCCTTTGCTAACTAAGTCCATGCCTAACAATCGCTTCGAGAGGGACGCTCCAACAGTCGGCTTCGCCGCCTGCTTCCGCGCCCCTCAAGCTAAACGTTAGGGGGCGAAGCCGGTGGAACTCGCACGATTGTTTATCCTTCTGTCGATACCCGTGCTTCTGTTCTTGAGGCCGAAGTTTATTCGTGACTACCTTGGGGATACAGCGCCAATAGTTCTCGGGTTCGTCGCACTCGCCGCCATGGCACTTCAATTTTTTCTTTTTCAATAGCGGGGAGACGACATGAAATACGTTCTTGCATTGGCTGCATGTTTTGGCGTTTTTTTACTGTATGTGGTTATCGGCGGTGTCATGGGCTGGAAACATGGAGGCGGCGCGATTCCAATGCTGATTCTCTTTGCTGCCTTGATCGGTACTTGGCGCGCCATTACAAAAAGGACGAGGGGAAGGGAGAGTGAATAGGCCAGTGTCGTTTCGTTGGGTGTTTTGTCTTGCGCTATGCCTATGCGCAGGTATAGCTAACGCCAGTGGCAACTTCATACCAATTCGCCTCCAGAACGGAATTTCAGTTGAGTTGCCAAGGAATTGGACAGCGCTATCGAATAACCAGCGGATAACCCTCGATTCCTATGTCCAGTCAAAAAGAGAATTGGCAGGTGCATCTGATCCAGCATCCGATCTGAATTTCGCGGCAAACTACTACGACGATCGCGGCAAGACCGCTGCGATATTCAATATTCGCTACTACCCTGATCAGAAAGTTACTCAGGCCGATTCGCGTGCAGCTACGGCAGCAGACACCAAAGAACTTGATGACGCTCTCCGCACTGAAATGGCAACTGCTATGCAGCAATTCGGAATGCGTGTGCTGTCATGGATGGGCACAAAGAAGCAATCTATAAACGGGACAGTTGCCTTCGTGACGGAATATCGCCGGGCAGCAATTCGGGAGGGCGAGCCATTCCGTGTGCGGTTGGTACGCGTGCTAAGTGCAGGGCGTTCCTTCACGGTTACAGTATCGTACCGAGAGGATCAAGAGCTCTTTCTAAGACCAATATGCGACCGCGTTATTCAGTCAATCCGCATGTAACTGGCAAAGGCCCCCTAACCCGGGAGTCCACACGGACGCTACGCGATAAAGCCGCGCAGCGCCGGTGACTTCTACGTTAGAGGTTCGTATGCCATTCAACGAAATGCCCGTAGAAATCCGTAGCCGAGATTACTGGTTCAAGATTGTTGAGTTCCTCCAGCAGAACTGGGCACTGATTGATGAAACCCCTGACGGCTGCACAGTGTTTTTCTTTGGTGACACTTCTGGCGTCTTTGACAAGCTCACTTTTTCCTCGGTCGTGGCAGCCGAAGCAGCCCTACGCAGAAATGGCTTTGCTCGCTACGCGGAGGACAAAGAAGCCCCAGGGTTCATTGCCATTCCGCAGCCGCCATTTCATGAACGGCCACACCCCAACGGGCCAATTTATTCGTCCGGGAGGTTCTGGCGTTGAGGGTGCTAATAACGCCACCTCTAACATGGCGCTCAACCTCGCTCCCTTCGGTCGCTGGACGCTGCGCGATAAAGCCGCGCAGCGCCGGTTAGCTCTACGATTGATCGGTACCACGCCCTTCAATCTGGCACATCAGATGCCGTCAGGGGCGGGGGAGTCCATTTCATTCGTTAGGCCTAAATGAAAACACTCGGCGGTTGGGAAAGACTTGCTGTAGCGCTCACGGCACTGTGGGTGAGCGGCATCTTCTTGTTTACAGCGTACGAGTATCAAGCTGTCTCAAGTGGAGATAGACCGATCAAGTTCGTGGTTCTTCGTGATGCCAAGACGCAAGAAGAGTTTGGTGGATTGTCGGTTAGTGAGGTAAAGGAGCTCGGTGAACTAACGCTCGAAATGAGTCTTTCCCCCGAGGGAGAACCTGGAGATGCCGAGGAAGCGAAATTTGGAGTTCCCAGGGTTTAATGGAGACCTTTGCCCCGGCGCTTGAAGTTGGCCTCGAACTCATCTGGGCTGACCCCCGAGAGATGTGAATGCCGACGTATTCGATTGTAGAAGGTCTCAATGTAGTCAGAAATATCTTCCGTCGCCAGCGCGCGATTCTTGTAGATGTGTTTCTTGATACGCTCTTTTTTCAGACTGCCGAAAAAGGATTCCGCTACCGCGTTATCCCAACAGTTACCTTTTCGGCTCATGCTGGGCTCAAGGTGGTTGGATTTGCAAAAGCGCCTCCAGGCGTCGCTACCGTATTGCGTACCTTGATCAGAATGAATCAACGTTCCTCGTGGATGCCGACGGCGTGTCGCCATCAGGACAGCGTCAAGAACAAGCTCACGTTGCATGGTTGCTCGTGTCGACCAACTGACTACCTTGCGCGAAAACAGGTCTATGACGACGGCCAAGTAAAGCCAGCCTTCCCATGTCCGAATGTACGTGATATCCGTCACCCACGCCTTATTGGGCTGCGAGACCGTAAACTGACGCTGCAGCAGGTTCGGTATCAATACAGCGGGCTTGCCAGCTGATACTCGTTTTATGCGAAACCCTCCCTGCGCTCTCAAACCGTTATCTCGCATCAGACGCTCTACCCGGTGCTTGCTACATGTCTCACCCGCCTCGCGAAGATCAAGGAAAACGCGTGGCGCGCCGTAAATACCATGGCTGCGCACAAAGGATGCGCGGATTAGACGAAGCAATCTGGCATCTTCTTGCGCACGATCTGAGATGGGCTTCTTGAGCCATGCGTAGTAGCCGCTGGGGGCGACCTCCAGCACCTGGCACATTGTTTCAACGCTGTACCGTCGCTTGTTGGCCTCAATGAACTGGTAGGCGAGGCGAACATGATTGCGATTGCGTTTTGCGACCATGAAGTACCTCCACATGGGGTGCGAACTCTTGGACTATCTCCCTCCATGAAACCCTGGGAACTCCAATTACTTCTCGCAGCAAGCCCGGAGCCTGTATTACGTTATTCTAAAATGTCAGTTTGGATCGTCGTGCCTGTTGTGTGTTTCTGGGCATTTTTTATTGGTGTGCGTTGGGTGGCTGCGGGGTTTCGTGGGGCCTAACGAATAAGGTTAGATCGTGCGAAGCCACGATCTGAACAATGGGTTAAGGCTGTCGAATACCGACAAGTGCAGGTCCGTTCTTGTGCTGCTGGACAACGAATGGTCAAAGTGGACAGACCCCCAGATTGCGAAGCACTGCCATGTATCGCACGAAATGGTCAATAAGCTAAGAAAAGAACTTGAGCCAAAGAAAAAACAAGTGGCAACGGTTGCCACCCCTACCACGGAGGCCAATAACGACGCGGGGGTCAATTCCAAATCGCCTAAAAAAGAGGCAGTCGAATACGCCGAATACTACCCGAAACAGGACGAAATCAAGGAACTGGCTTATACGGTTTCCACCCTGGCCGCCGAGCGCGGCAGATGGATGCTTCGTTATGTGCCCGAGCGCTTCAGTGCTGAAGCCATCTTTTGATAGGCTTCGGGCCGCCCCTCCAGATACCCGGGTAGGACGCCCAGACTTTCCGCTAATGCGAGTCGCTGCAGCCCAGCCTTCTCGGGGTGTTCCGCCGCCAACTGTGACATGCTCTTCGCCGGCTTTGGGTTGTGCTCGATCGGTTTCATTTTGTCCATTTCCCTCTCCTTGGTTGCCTGGTCTTGTCCACACTTAACGTCAACCAAACTGTCAGGCTGAAGTCCGCAGTCTTACGCCAAAGTCCGCGATGCCCAGCTTGAATAGCAGCTTGGCCGCCGCATCCAGCGTCTTGAATTCCCGGGTTTCCCTCTTTCCTGTTTCCAGAGCTTTGCCATCGGCGACGATCATGTAGCCCCGGGACATCACGGCATAGTGAACCTGCACCTGTTTGAGGGCGCGTGCATCCAGCAGCAACTTGAGTTCCCGTTCGGTCATCCCTTGTCTCCCTGATCCTTCAATGCGAAGAGATCGCCCTGATCCACCAGCACCAGCAGGTCGCCCGGCCCGACCTGGAGAAACTGGCACAGCTTGCCCAGCACGACACGGTCGAAGCTGTTTACCCGGTCGTAGTAGTAGCGATCTAACGTGGCCCGCGCAATGCCGGTAGCCCGGCACACGTCAGAGACTTTGAGGCGCTTGGCGCCGAGGATAGTGGAAAGGCGGCAGGTAATCATCTGCATGAGGCAATAATTAATCGATATCGATCAATCTATACAATAGAGCTAACAATCTCAAGCGAGAAAAATCAGCTGTCCCGGATCGTCAAAGTTGAAGCCAGGCGGATTGGAGTAGTAACCGCTGTGGCTTACCCAAGCGATCGGACGACTCGGTTACACTCCAAGGCTGGGGACGAATAAAAAACAAGACATGAATCAGCAAACTCTTTCCGCCTTTATCTGGGCCGTCGCCGACCTTTTGCGCGGCGACTACAAGCAGTCCGAGTACGGCAAGGTCATACTGCCCTTCACCATCCTGCGCCGCCTCGACTGCGTCCTGGAGGCCACCAAGCCCGCCGTGCTGGCCGAATACGCCGCCAAGCAGAAGATGGGGCTGAACCCGGAACCCTTCGTGCTACGGGTGTCGGGCCAGAGCTTCTGCAACACTTCGCCGCTCGACATGAAAAAGCTCATGGGCGACCAGGATCACATCCGCGAGAATCTGTTTGCCTACATCCAGGGTTTCTCGGCTGACGTGCGGGACATTTTCGAGCGGTTTGAATTCCACACCCAGGTGGATCGGCTGGCCAAGGCAGGACTGCTCTACATGGTGACGGAGAAGTTCGCCCAGATCGACCTGCACCCCGACAAGGTGGACAACCACCAGATGGGCCTCGTCTTCGAGGAACTGATCCGCAAGTTCGCAGAAATCTCCAACGAGACGGCCGGGGAACACTTCACGCCCCGCGACGCGATCCGCTTGATGGTCAACTTGCTCTTCGTCGAGGACGACGACATCCTCGGCAAGCCCGGCGTCGTCCGCACGATCTACGATCCCACCGCTGGCACCGGCGGCATGCTCTCGGTGGCCGGCGAGTATCTGGCCGAGTTAAACCCCCTGGCGCGGCTGACCATGTTCGGCCAGGAACTCAATCCCGAGTCCTACGCCATCTGCAAGGCGGACATGCTCATCAAGGGCCAGGACGTCTCCAACATCGTCTTCGGCAACACCCTGTCGGCAGATGGCCTGCTGGGCAAGCTCTTCGACTACATGCTCTCCAACCCACCCTTCGGCGTTGAATGGAAGAAGATCGAGAAGGAAATCCGCAGGGAGTACGAGCAGATGGGCTACAACGGGCGTTTCGGCCCCGGCCTGCCCCGCGTGTCCGACGGCTCGATGCTGTTCCTGCTGCACCTGATCTCGAAGATGCGGCCGGCAGCCGAGGGCGGCAGCCGCTTCGGCATCGTCCTCAACGGCTCCCCCCTGTTCACTGGCGGCGCCGGCAGCGGTGAATCCGAAATCCGTCGTTATGTGCTGGAAAACGATCTGGTCGAAGCCATCGTCGGCCTGCCGACCGACATGTTCTACAACACCGGCATCTCCACCTACGTCTGGATCATCAGCAACCGCAAGCCCGCGCACCGCAAGGGCAAGGTGCAACTCATCGACGCCAGCGGCTTCTGGCAGAAGATGCGCAAGAGCCTGGGTTCAAAGCGCAAGGAACTCTCCGATGACCACATCGCCGAGATCACCCGGCTGTTCGGCGAGTTCGTCGAGGCCGAGCAGGATGGCAAGCCCATAAGCCGCATCTTTAGGAATAGCGACTTCGGCTACCGCACCATCACCGTCGAGCGTCCGCTGCGCGACGAGGCCGGCAACGTTGCGCTGAACGCCAAGGGCAAGCAGAAGGGCAAACCGCAGCCGGATGCCAGCCTGCGCGACACCGAGAACGTGCCGCTCAATGAAGACGTGGAAGCCTACTTCAATCGCGAAGTGCTGCCTCATGCTCCAGATGCCTGGATCGACCATGAGAAAACCAAGGTGGGCTACGAAATCCCATTCAACCGGCATTTCTATGTGTTCCAGCCACCCCGCCCACTGGCTGAGATCGACGCTGAACTGAAACTGGTCACCGACCGCATCAAGGCCATGCTTGAGGGGCTTGGCGCGTGAACAACACTTTCCCGGGGAACCTGCCGTCGATTGAATATTTTTATTGGGGCTTTCTTGAAAAGATGTGTATATTTCGCTCCAACAACACCCCCCAAGCCTATCCTGCAGTTCGCTGCGGTGACGCTCAAACCGGGGGGTTAATCGTTTCTGGGGCTTGTAATGCGCTATAACAAGCCCCCACTTTCGGTCGCCGACCAAGCCAAACAGTTACAAGACAGAGGGTTGGTTTGCCATGAACCCGCGCGCATGGAACATTACCTGGCGCATGTTGGTTACTACCGATTAAGCGCCTATTGCCTGCCATTCGAGCAAGCAAGCGCCGATCCAACTGGCTCGCGTAATCATCTGTTCAAGCCCGGAACTACATTCGAGCAGGTTCTTACACTCTACATCTTCGACCGCAAATTGCGTTTGCTGGTCATGGAGGCCATGGAGAGGATTGAAGTGGCCGTGCGTTCACGTTGGGCAGGCGCGGTGGCCTTGCGCCACGGCAGCCATGCCCACATGCAATCAGACCTGTTCAAATGCCCTTGGCAACATGCGCGCGACTTGGCTCGCATTGCTGGTGAGTTGGAGAGGAGCAGCGAAACCTTCGTGGTGCATTACCGGAGTCGCTATACGGAACCTTTTCTGCCTCCCATATGGGCCATCGTGGAAACCATGAGTCTTGGAACCCTCTCCCGTTGGTTTGAAAACACCCGCGACACTGATGCAAAAAAGGAAGTCATGAAGGGCTTGGGGTTGCCGACCATTGAGGTTCTTGAAAATGTTCTGCACGCCCTGACACCCGTTCGTAATGTTTGCGCTCACCATGGGCGTCTATGGAATCGCAGGTTTGCGATGTCCCTGCCTGTCATCAAACGTATGCGGGATCAGCTTGTTCCGCCCGATGCACCTTACCACCAGGCCCACCATATTTTTAACTACCTTGTGGTCATGGAAGCCTTGATGCGCGCCATCAATCCCCGCAGCAGTTGGGCTGGCCGCCTGATAGCGTTGCTCGACACCGTAGGTACAACCGAACATCAGGCGATGGGGTTCCCGGATGAATGGAAGCAGCGGGTACCCTGGATGGAGGCGCAGGCATGAGCTTCCCGCGTTATCCCGAGTACAAGGACAGCGGCGTGGCGTGGCTGGGTGAAGTGCCGGCGCACTGGGGCGTGGGGCCGCTCTACAGTCTCGTGGCTGAACGCGACGAGCCGAATACGGGGATGCTCGAAAACAACTTGTTGTCCCTGAGCTACGGTCGGATCATCCCGAAAGACATCAACTCTAATGATGGGCTTCTTCCTGAGTCATTCGAGACCTATCAGATCGTTCGACCAGGCGACATCGTTTTTAGACTGACCGACCTTCAAAATGATAAACGGAGCCTTCGGACGGCAATCGTTGAGGAAACGGGGATCATTACGTCCGCTTACGTTGCAGCAAGGCCCGTCGGCATTGCCCCACACTTCTTGAGCCAGTTGCTTCGTGCCTACGATGTAACCAAAGTGTTCTACTCGATGGGGGGCGGGTTGAGGCAATCCATGAAGTTTTCCGACCTCAAGCGTTTGCCTACCCTCTTGCCGCCGCCAGATGAACAAGCCGCGATCTCAGCCTTCCTCGACCGCGAAACCGACAAGATCGAAACGCTGGTGGCGGAGCAGGAAAAGCTCATCGCCCTGCTCAAGGAAAAGCGCCAGGCCGTGATTTCCCATGCCGTCACCAAGGGCCTCGACCCCGCGGTGCCGATGAAGGACTCTGGAATCGAGTGGCTGGGCAAGGTACCGGCGCATTGGAGCGTAAGCAAGCTCAGGTACATGACCTCGCGGATCAGCAGTGGAAAGACGCCTCTCGGTGGCAGCGAAACCTACGTTGACCAAGGTATTACATTTCTTCGGAGTCAGAATGTCTATGACGACGGACTGCATCTCGATGATGTTGTATACATCTCGGAGGAGATTGATGAGGCCATGGCGGGTAGCCGAGTCCGGTCTGGTGACATCCTTCTTAATATCACTGGCGCATCCATCGGTCGATCTTGCATAGTGCCAATGGGGTTTGGGGCGGCAAACGTGAACCAGCATGTGTGTGTGGTTCGCTTATCCGACCCAGAACTCTCTGCGTTCGTAGGCTGGTTTCTCAAGGCAACGCCAATCAAGCAGCAAATTGATTTTGTGCAAGAAGGGGCCGCGCGAGAAGGGCTGAATTTTCAGCAGATCGCCAGCTTTGCTGTTCCGATCTCCCCTATTGCTGAGCAGAACGCTATAGAAGCCTTCTTGAACAAGGAAACGGCAAAACTGGATGCTTTGACCGCTGATGCCGAAAAAGCCATCGAACTGCTCAAGGAACGCCGCAGCGCGCTGATCTCCGCCGCCGTCACCGGCAAGATCGACGTGCGTGGCAAAACAAATCTAGAGGCAGCCGCATGAGCGCCACGCCCAAGACGATCCAGATATTCCTGCCCGGCGGCGACCCCCGGGGTATGCGCGTAGCCGAGATCACGACCAGGATCGTGCAGGTCATCGAAGTGCCGCGCAGCCTGCTGCAAGACTTCCTGAAGATGCCAGAGAGCGATCAGGTGGCACTGTATTTCCTGTTCGGCGAGGCCGAGGATGGCACGGAGCAGAAGGTCTACATCGGCCAAACTGGCGATCTGCGCGCCCGCCTTGCGAAGCACAATAAGGAAAAAGAGTTCTGGGAGCGAGCGCTGGTGCTGATCTCCCGTACCAACAGCCTGACCCAGACTCATGCGCTGTTTCTGGAATGGCACTGCCTTCAGGCCGCCAGAAAGGCCGGCCGCTACGCTGACGAAAACGGAAACAGTGGCAGCAAACCGCACACGCCACCGCCATTGGAAGCGGATTGCCTTGAAATATTTGACACCGGCCATGTGTTGCTGGCAACCCTCGGCTTTCCCCTCTTTGACCCTGTCGCCAAGCCTGCCGGTGCGTCCGGAGCGGATGACATCTTCTACTGCAAGGCCTCTGGTGCGAATGGACGAGGCATGTATACGCAGGAGGGGTTCGTCGTCCTGAACGGTTCCAAAGGACGCAAGGAAAACGTGCCTTCCATAATCGGCACAGCCGGCGAAAGACTCCGATCCAGACTGCTGGAGTCCGGCATCATGCGCATCGAAGGGGAGACAGTCGTATTCGAGCGTGACCACCTGTTTCGGTCACCCAGCATGGCCGCACTGGCATTGATGGGCCGTACGAGCAACGGCTGGCTGGATTGGAAAACCAAGGACGGCAAGACACTGGACGCGGTGAAGCGGCAGATGCCCGCGGGATGACGTTTGACCCCGCAGAACGACAATGAAGGGAGAGGAAGAAATTGAACTTTGCTGATCATCTGAAGCATTTTGGCATTATCCATTTCTCGGACGGCAGCTACTGGGACTGGGGCGGCGAATTGTTGGGGCCTCGCCGGGGTAAACAGCTTGAAAAGCTACGCAAGCCCCTGCAACGAGGCAAGCCCAAGAAGGTAGATTTGTTCGCCTTTTATGAATTCATATCGACGCCAGAAGTCGCTTCGGTCGTTCATTCCATGAAGGCCGATGCGATCAGGGCAACTGGCGAATTCGTGGCGACGCATGCTAGCGGCCCCCGTATCCTTGATGTGGGCTGCAACATCGGGTATCTCACCACCTGGTATGGCCTTTCGAGGCCAGCTGACCAGATACTTGGTATCGATCTATCGCCAAGCTCCATCAATGCTGCGAAGCGGCATGCGGATAAGCTGGGAATCAAAAACGTTGAATTTCGTGCCGTCGATGCGAACCAATTTGCTCCGACTGAAAAGTACGATTGCGTTATCGACACCCAGGGCTTTATCGACAACCCTTCGGCCTCGACGGTGGTCGAAAGGTGTCTCTCGTGGCTGAACCCAGGCGGCAGACTGGTCTGTGTGCCAGCCATCGGTACTGAGGAGCAGTTTGGGGAATTTATTTCAAACCTGGAGGCCGCAGGTGGCGCGGTGCCTTTCTGCAATTGGGTTCGCTTCACGGATGTTGGTGAACCGGGCGCATACCCGGCCTTAGTCATTGCGCGCAAAGAGGATGCGAACGGATTGAGCCAAGCCGACTTGATGGAAATATTTAATCAGATGATGGCCGACTTTGCTGAGCGGTACCGTGAGGCGCAGGAAGCGCTTCTTGAATTGGCCGGGTCGTAGCTGTCATGACCGGTTTGCATCAGGAAATCCATTTTGAAATGGATATCTGCGCCTACTTGGCTGCCCACGGATGGCTGCATGCCGAGGGGGATGCGCAAGGCTACGACAGCGCCCACGCCCTGTTCCCGGCTGACGTGCTGACTTGGGTGCAGGCTACCCAGCCGCAAGCCTGGGAAGCCCTGAGCAAGAACCATGGCGCTTCCGCTGAAGCTACGCTGCTCGATCGCCTTCGCAAGCAACTGGACGACCGTGGCACGTTGGACGTGCTGCGGCATGGCGTTGAGTTGTTGGGGCTGCGCCAACCCCTGAGTCTCGCCCAGTTCAAGCCCGCTCTGGCGATGAACCCGGATTTGCAGGCCCGCTACGCTGCCAACCGCCTGCGGGTGGTGCGCCAGGTCAAGACCACGCACAACGACATCATCGACCTGGTGCTGTTCCTCAACGGCATCCCGGTGGCGACTTCGGAACTCAAGACCGATTTCACGCAATCGGTACAGGATGCGGTCGATCAGTACCGCTTTGATCGCAATCCGCGCCCCAAGGGGCAGCCTGCCGCCGAGCCGCTGCTGGACTTCCCGCGCGGGGCGCTGGTGCATTTCGCGGTGTGCAACAGCGAAGTGATGATGACTACCCGGCTGCAAGGCCCGGCCACCACCTTTCTGCCCTTCAATCAGGGCGACCACGGCGCCGCTGGCAATCCGGTCAACGAAAAGGGTCATCGCACGGCCTACTTGTGGGAGCAGGTCTGGGATCGGGAAAGCTGGCTGGAGATCATTGGGCGCTATCTGGTCACCAAGCGCGACAGCAAGAAGCTGATCAGTTCCGTGATCTTCCCTCGCTACCACCAGTTGGATGCGACCCGGAAGTTGCTCAAGCAAGTTCTGGATGAAGGGCCGGGACACAAGTATCTGATCCAGCATTCGGCCGGATCAGGCAAGACCAACTCCATCGCCTGGACGGCGCATTTCCTCGCCGATCTGCACGACACCAGCCAGAACAAGCTGTTCGACTCGGTGCTGGTGGTGAGCGACCGCAATGTGCTGGACGCGCAGTTGCAGGAAGCCATCTTCGACTTCGAGCGCACCGCCGGGGTGGTGGCGACGATCTCCGGCGAGTCGCAGAGCAAGAGCGGTGAACTGGCGCAGGCGCTGTCCGGCGGCAAGAAGATCGTGGTCTGCACGATCCAGACATTCCCCTTCGCGCTGAAGGCGGTACAGGAACTGGCCGCCACACAGGGCAAGCGCTTCGCCGTGATCGCCGACGAGGCACATAGTTCACAGACCGGCGAGGCGGCATCCAAGCTGAAGCAGGTATTGAGTGCGGAAGAATTGCAGGACTTGGCCGACGGCGGCGAAGTCAGCACGGAAGACCTGCTGGCGGCGCAGATGGCGTCTCGGGCCAACGACAAGGGCATCACCTATGTGGCCTTCACCGCCACACCCAAGGCCAAGACGCTGGAACTGTTCGGGCGCCGACCGAATCCGGATCAGCCTGCGGGGGAGGGGAACCTGCCCGAAGCTTTCCATGTGTATTCCATGCGCCAGGCCATCGAGGAAGGCTTCATTCTCGACGTGCTGAAGAACTACACGCCCTACAAGCTGGCGTTCAAGCTGGCTAACGAGGGCCGCGAGTGGGACGAGAAGGAAGTGGAGCGCAGCGAGGCCCTGAAGGGGATCATGCGCTGGGTACGGCTACACCCCTACAACATCACCCAGAAGGTTCAGGTGGTGGTGGAACACTTCATGGAGAACGTCGCCCCGCTGCTGAACGGCCGCGCCAAGGCGATGGTGGTGGTGGGCAGCCGGGTGGAGGCGGTGCGCTGGCAACTCGCCATCGACAAGTACATCAAGGATCAGAACTACCGGATCGGCACGCTGGTGGCGTTTTCGGGCGAGGTGAACGATCCCGTGTCCGGCCCTGATTCCTTCACCGAGAACAGCAAGACGCTGAACCCGAATCTGCGAGGCCGCGATATGCGCGAAGCCTTCGCTACAAGCGAATACCAGATCCTGCTGGTCGCCAACAAATTCCAGACCGGCTTCGACCAGCCCCTACTGTGCGGCATGTATGTGGACAAGCGCCTGGCCGGCATCCAGGCCGTGCAGACGCTCTCTCGACTGAACCGGGCCTATCCAGGCAAGGACACGACCTACATACTCGATTTTGTGAACGACCCCGAGGAAGTGCTGGCGGCGTTCAAGACCTATTACCAGACGGCGGAACTGGAGGGCGTGACCGACCCGCATCTGGTCTACGATCTGCGCGCCAGCCTGGATGCTTCCGGCCACTACGACGACAACGAGGTCGAGCGCGTGGTGAAGGTGGAGATGGATCCCAAGGCGAACCAGTACGAATTGGTCGCTGCCATCGAGCCGGTGGCCGACCGGCTGCTGAAGCGCTACAAGGCCGAACAGGCGAACCTGAAGACGGCTCAGGACTTGAAGGATGGTAAGGCCGAGCAGGAAGCCAAAGACGAGATCAATGCGCTGGTGCTGTTCAAGCGCAATCTGGGCGCCTTCCTACGGGTATATGCCTTCCTCTCGCAAATCTTCGACTACGGCAACACCAGCATCGAGAAGCGAGCCATCTTCTTCAAGCGTTTGCTGCCCTTGCTGGAATTTGGCCGCGAGCGGGTGGGCGTTGACCTGTCAAAGGTGGTCTTGACCCACCACAAGCTGAAAGACCAGGGCGAGCGAAATCTACCGTTGGGTGTGGGCGAGAAGCTGAAGCCTTTGACCGAGACAGGCAGCGGCGAAATACAGGAAAAAGAGAAAGTGCGCCTCGCCCAGATCATCGAAAAGGTGAACACCTTATTTGAAGGCGAACTCACGGATGACGATAAGCTCGTCTACGTCAATCATGTGTTGAAGGGCAAGCTGCTGGAGTCGGGTGTCCTTGCGCAACAGGCTGCTTCCAACACCAAGGAACAATTTGCCAACTCTCCCGACCTGTCCAAGGAGTTGATGAATGCCATCATGGACGCGTTTGCCGCACATGGCACGATGAGCAAGCAGGCGCTGGATTCGGAGAGGGTACGCAACGGCCTGAAGGATATTTTGTTGGGGCCGGCGCAGCTTTATGAGGCGTTGCGGGCGCAGCCAAGGACATTGCCCCTAGTTGATGACGCCGCGCAAAAGAATGATTATTAACGAGTGCCGTGCAGTGCAACGTGTCTCTTGAAGTGGGAATTTTGATGAGCATGATTTATACGATTTCAGAACACCGAGAAACCACACTAGACGCTCAAAACGTAACCTACAGTATCGTCAAAAATGTAACAGACGCGGGCAACAACACCAGAATCGAAAGCGTTGCCGCTGGCCTTAAACGAGGCTATGCGCAACTAATTGCAGATCTTCTCAATAACACTCCACCTAATCGTGACGATAAAAATACACTGAATGTCAAAACCGCCCCATGGGACAGGTATAGCGTCAGAAAACCCTTGGGTGCTCCAGCTATGGGCATTTGGTTTGTCGATGATGGAGAAATTACCGTAGCGTGTACTTACACGAAGTTTTATGCCTATAGAATTGCCCGTCTCATAAATGACAAGCTGGCTAACAAATCATTACCCCCCGACATTGTTGAAGACAATTTTCAGCTTGTGAAAGAACACAAAAGACTCACCCAAGATATTCAAGTAATGAACACTGGTATTGATAAGTTAAAGGCTAGGCTCACTGCTGACCCTAAACTCAGCCATGCCTCTGCACGAGTCCCAATTTTGGGCGACATTACCCTCGACCGACGCGGCCATATCGGGAACGATTTCTTTGCCGGGATCGCAGAGGAACATTCAAAACCGTCTAACTCCAAACACCTCTCGCTTTGGGCATCTTTGCTCAAGTGGTTGAAGCAAAACAGGGAATGAGTCGCCACACTTGTCCGAGGGCTACTTGTGGGACACTCGCGGGACACTAGGGGGCACAAAACAGGAAGAACCAGGGGCAAGCCAGAATAGAATGCGATTGATATAATTGCTCTTGTTGGTTCTGGATTGTGTTGCTTTCCTCGTTTCCCCCGATTCAAAATCCGCCGCTGGTAACAGTGTGGGGGTTCGAGTCCCCCCCCGGGCACCAATCTTCAGTTTTGCGCTACTATCTGACTAATCGGATGACCAA
>Ga0209254_10002498_pt1 | contig 16716 bp, 10 predicted proteins | sample FrelakmetDIP11DI_FD_187148 | JGI IMG/M metagenome (GOLD analysis project Ga0209254, IMG submission 187148) | Freshwater lake sediment microbial communities from the University of Notre Dame, USA, for methane emissions studies - DIP11 DI (SPAdes)... | ecosystem: Environmental > Aquatic >... | reverse complement strand
CTCAGGCCGATGGAGGCCTCCACGTACGCCACGGCCTTCTCGGCGTCGCGGTTAATCTTGCCCCAGGACTGCGCCTCCTCGAAGGTGCATCCCGAGAGGCCGCCCCACTGCGGGGTGTCCTGCGTGATCTGGATGGCGTAGTGGTGCCCGCCCTTGTCGTAGCCCAGGGTCTCGCAGATGACCTCCGTCTGCTGGATGAAGTTCTTGGGCACGCCGCCGGCGACGTAGATGACGCCCGTCTTCTCCGAGTTGATCTTCAGCTGCGTCAGCTCCCAGTTGTCGCGGATAGGGTCGAGGTGCATGAACTCCTTCCCCGCCTTGCGCCTCTCCACGTAAAGGCCGGTGAGCCCTATCCCGATGGAGGAGTCGTTGAGCGCTGGGACGAACATCGGGACGCCGTACTTGTAGCAGTTGCCCAGGATGGAGGATTCGTCCTTCCGGCATTCCTTGCCGAGGATCTGCATGAACTCGCGGCTGGAGTATGCCTTCGCCTCCAATTTGCCCGCTATCTTCCCGATGTACGCGTCCGTCTCGCGGAACTTGTTCTCGTCCACCAGCGTGTCGTAGATGCGGTCGATGAACAGCTCCCTCAATGCCAGGTCATCGGTCCGCGGGGAGGTCTTCCAGTGATGGTATCCACGCGCCTGGTAGAAGTCCTGGTAGGGTATGGCGCCGATCGTCACGATGGCATCCACGATGCCGTACTTCACCATGTCCGCGATGACCTTCCTCAGGCCCGCCGCCACCAAGGGACCGGCAAGGCCAAGGATGATCGTCGGGCGCGCCTCGTCCTTCAGCGCCTTCTCGTAGGCGATGGCGCAGGTGGCCAGAGCCCTGCTCTGGATCGAGCTGTCCTTGTAAGCATCGACCAGGTCAGCGACCGTCGATATCTTGTCGAAGTCGATGGCCTTGACCTTCTCCTTCAGCACGTCGGATTTCTTGACCATGTTTAACGCTGAGAGGTATCAGAACCTAGTATTTCGATTTTGCCCTTTTCAGAATGCAGTTCGACGCTCCAGGCTCATCTCTTGGCCCGGTCCCCCGCCTGGCGCGGGCGCGAGCATATCGCATACATGTCGCCATCGAAGAAGACGTCGAGGTCCGGGTTCTCGGCCTGTATCTCCTGAATCTTGCGCAGGACATCCCTTAGGGTCATGTCGCCATCCTTGCTTATCTTGACATGAACCTTCGTCTCCATCGTCCAGTGCCCCTGACAGATTGCTTTCTAAGTAAGGAGGTTCCCACGATATATAACCTTTATTTAAGGCTGGATGTCCGCTGGCCTCAGTGTTCTGCGGCTAGAGGTCGGAAGGGGCATCAATCTCAGGTCAGGAGAATGGTGCAATACCCAGATTAAGAATCAATAATGCTATTCACAGCGAAATATTTTAATAGGTTCCTGGCAAGTCGGAGAGAACGGAAGTCGATACCAGGTCAAGGTGTTAGGGTTGGGCATCTCCAGAAAGGCAGCACATGCTAAGAAGGACGGGATGGCGCTGGCGCTGGAACCCGTCAGGCCCGACCCGCCCGCGCACGTTGACCAGAATTTTGATACAGACAAAGTGGACGACCTTCGGCGCTGGCTAACGGGAGAGGAGGACAGCCTTCTCACTTGGCTCAACGAGGACGACGGTAGGGGCGACACCGATGTCATGCCCCACGTGGACCAAGGGTTGGGCGAGGAGACCGGCGACCTCCGGGAGCGCGTGGAGCGCTACGAGAGGGAGCTCACCGAGCTAAGGTCAGCATTGATGGAGGAGCTTAGAAGGAACGCTCCAGAAGATGCGGCCCTCGATGAGAGCCCTCGGGCCCTCACGTCCAAGCTGCGCGAGGTGCTAGAGCAGAATGTCACGCTTCGGTCCGAGGTGGACCGACTGATGAGGGTCAACCAAGGCCTGAGGAAGGAGTTCGATGCGGCGATGTCCTCCCTTCCCCGGGACCAAATGGCATTGATCAAGAAGCAGATAGAGCTGGCGGAGAAGGAGGCCAGCCTTCAGGACAGATCAAGGGAGCAATCCCTCCTGGACACGAATGGAAACGGCGTCGGCGCGTCCTCCGTCTCCGAGCTGGAGGAACGTTTCCAGGCGGAGCTGCGCCAGAAGGAGCTGGAGTTCAGGGAGAAGGAGAAGGACTACAAGGCCAAGGTCGAATACCTGGCCGAGGAGCTGAAGCGCAAGAGCCTGGAGGAGCACCAGAAGGAGGACGAGCTCAAGTTCGCCAAGATGAGCCCCAATGATGCCTCCAAGGAGATGGACCAAAAATTGCGCGATGTCCAGCTCAAGGAGAAGCGGCTCGCTCTGATGGAGGAGGAGATCGCCAAGCTCAAGATAGACGTGCGCGAGCGGGACGACGAGCTGCGCAAGATCAAGGAGGTCGTGGGCTACAAGGAGCAGGAGCTCCTGAGGCGCGAGGAGGACCTCGACTACCGTGACAAGCTCCTCAGCAGTGAGAGGCGCAAGCTGGACGAGGCCAGGCGCGAGACCACCAATGTCGACGAGGTGACCCTGAAGAAGCGCCTGGAAGAGCTCAAGAGCGAGGTCCAGCGCAAGGAAGAGGACCTCATCACCAAGGAGAAGTACCTCAACGCCAAGACCGAGGAGCTGCGCCTCCGCGAGCAGGGCGTCATCGAGAACGAGATCCAGCGCCGCGAGGAGGAGCGCGCCATAGAGTTCAACGTGGCCAAGGTGAAGACCGGGAGCTCGCGCTTGGACGATCTGCTCCTGGGCGGGATCCCCTTCGGCTCCAACATCCTGATCCACGGCCCTCCATTCATAGGGAAGGAGCTCATGATCGATCAGTTCGTGGCAGAGGGCCTCAAGAAAGGAGTCCCCTGCATCTGGGTCATCACTGACAAGACGCCCAAGGACATACGCGATGAGATGAAGAACGTCCTCTCCGGGTACGAGGAGTACGAGCGCCTGGGCCTAGTGAAGTACATCGATTCCTATTCAAGGAGCATGGGTGAGGCCGTGGACGACCCCTATGCCATCTATATCGACGAACCGACCGACCATGACCGCGTCATGGAGGCCACGGACAGGGTCGCCAAGGAGTTCAAGGAGAAGCATAAGTACTACCGCCTGGCGTTCCGTTCGGTATCCACGGTCATCGCCTATTCTGACCCGAACACCGCCTTCCGCTTCCTGAACCCGTTCAGCGGCCGGCGCAAGCGCGACGGGGCGGTGAGCATGTACGTCATCGAGAAGGGCATGCATGGCGAGCAGGAGATCCAGATGCTCGGCTCCATCATGGACGGCATGGTCGATTTCAAGCTGGACCAGCTCAAGACCTATTTCTCCGTGCAGGGCATATGCGATGTGCAGTCGCGGTCCTACATCCGCTACACCGTCGGAAAGCACGGCCTGAGCATCGGTTCCTTCTCCCTGGACCACATCCGGTGAGTGCCGGCCATTGGCGCTTTGCTCAGAACCAGGGGTCGGAAGGTCTTGCTCCTTTGCCATATCGACGCCATCGAAGAGCGGCTTCAACCTGGCAGGCGACAGGCGTGGAAATCGAGGGTACTGGGCGCCCGACCGTCCCCTGGGGATAGAGTTGCCGCTAATTCTGGGATAGTGGCATCATGAGGTCGTACCCTCAGGCGATCTCGGGACCGCTGGGCACAGGCCTCTTGGGTCCCTGCGGCTGTTGGATGTTGATGTGCGGCATCGGCACTGGCGGCGGCAGGTGGATGTCCCTTGCCACCAGGAGAGCGGTGGGTATGCAATTGGGGACCACGGTGTTGTGGACGACGTTGGCCCATTCCGGGGGCATGGAGTTCTTCTTGGTCCATTCGTCCATGAGCGCTTCGACCTCTCCCGTTACCACAAGCTGCCCCTCGATCTTGATGAACCCGAGGCCGACGTAATTGGTGGTGAAGCGATAATCAATGATCGCGGTCAGGTCCGGTCCGCGCGTTATCTGGGAAACGGTGCTGTTGTGATCAATGCGAACATTGTTTACCTTCTCCCCCGCTTTGGAGAATCTCTTGGCCTCGATGACCGTTATCTCGAAATTCTTCACCTGCATCGTCTCACCTGTCCCCTCATCACAGGTTCGAGTAATTTAAGTTTGCAGTTCATTATGATTAAAAGGGAGGTGCCGCAGGCCGGACTTGAACCAGCGACTTCAAGATCTTCAGTCTTGCACTCTCCCAGCTGAGTTACTGCGGCAGACCTGACGAGAAAAGGAGAAGCCCGTTATAAAGTTTCGCTGAGTGCGGCCGTGAAATGATTCTGCACCCCTTGCTCCGGGGCCCAGACCACCCCTTTCCGGACGAGCTCGCGTTTCCTCGCCTTCATCGCAGAGACGGACGGGATGTCCCTTTCCCCGAAGTCGCCCGTGCTACCCGTTTCAAGTTCTGAGAAGGCGGAAACGAAGTGTCCTCCAGATGATACTGGCAACATTACGTTTATATATCCAAGAAGTTCTCAATAACCCCAGACTGGTTGGGGGATGGTTACAGATGCTCGAGCGCCCCAAGCGATGCATGTTCAAAGGTACGCAAGTCCGCCGCTTCTTGAAGCGGGACCGTGATGAGAGAGGAGTCGCCTCAGCCGTAGGCACGATCATGGCACTTCTGGTGTTCCTGACGTTCCTCACCCTGTTCACCAATTCCTATATTCCCATATGGATGGTGGACAACGAGCGCAATCACATGAATACGGTCATGAACCAGTTCGGTGAGATGAAGGGCAAGGTGGACATGCTCACCATCAACGCCGGCATCTCGGGGAGCGCCGACCTGAACATGTACCAGCCCATCGATCTGGGAGCGGATGGCGTTCCGGTGTTCGCAGCCCCCACGGCAGGCATCCTGAACTACAACCCGTTCACGGGCGGTAATAGCAGCGTCAGGGTGAGCTTCGTCTATCATCAGGGAGCAACGAACCTCACCTATGACCAATATGGTGGCGGGATGGTCATGTTCTATGCGCCGAACCGTTACTATGTGCAACAGTGGGTGACCTACGAGAACGGTGCCATCGTGGTACGCCAGCTGGACGGGCAGGCGATGCGGGCGTTCCCCAGCTTGGAGCTGAGCAAGCCCTTGACGACCTCCCAGGTCAATGTGACATTCACGCAGGTGGATCTCGTCGGCAGGAACAGCAGCTTAGCGGGGACCGCGAGCGCGGGCCTGAACATAGACCTGATCTACCTGGACAAACAGCTCTATGAGGTCAACGACGCGGGCATACTATTGCAGTTCAGGACCCTGAACGGCTTGGCCTGGTTCAATTACCTCAACGAGTACATCACAGGTATTGGGACCATGGTAAACAACACCGACTACGTGTTGACGCATTCATCCAACTATGAGGCCGTGACTCTCAGGATACTAGATGTGAGCTACTTCAGCTTCAACCGCGCGATAACTCAGGTCTCGCTGCAGGTGTCTTAACGATGGTGTGCAAATGAAGAGTATCAAGAAGGACCGGGGTGCAGGGGCCTCGCAGACCGATGAGCAGAGGGGGCCAGAGGAATTGGACACCCGCTCCCACAAGCTTCGCGATTCCTACTTCAAGTTCCTCCTGAGGATGTCTCCCAAGAAAGCCGCCATGATCAGGTTGCCGGCAGGGCAGATCCAGGAGAGGATCAACTGGTCCAAAGGCAAGGGCTCGGGCATCACCGAGATCCCGAAGATCGACGACCCTCAGATCGAGGTGGTCGACGTCTATCCGGTCAACGAGCCTTTCGGCTATATCAGGGTTCTCTTCAACAACGAGAACTCGGAGTACGTCCTGGAGACCCTGGAGCCCAGGCTGGACGAGGAGGAGACCCGGCTCCTGAAATTGGTCAAGGACACCCTGGAGCGCACCCTGGGCTATGAATGGGAGAAGTTGACCAAGCTGGACAAGGACAGGTATCTGCGCGAGTCCGTGGACTCCTTCTTCGAGACGCGGGGCATGAGGGTGGACCAGACCGCCAGGAAGAAGATCGGGTATTACATCATCCGCGACTTCGTGGGATATGGCCCCATCGACGCCCTCATGCGCGACGAGAACGTCGAGGACATCTCTTGCGATGGCGTGGATGTCCCCCTGTTCCTCTTCCACCGCAAGTTCGAGAGCATCCGCACCCAGCTGAGGTTCCACGACGAGGACTCCCTCAACTCCTTCGTCGTGGCACTGGCACAGCGCTGCGGCAAGCAGATCTCCGTTTCCAATCCCATCCTGGACGGGACGACGCCTGAAGGCCACCGTGTCCAGGCCACGTACTCGCGCGAAGTGACGACCCGGGGAGGGACGTTCACCATCCGCCGGTTCAAGGAGAAGCCATTCACCCCTGTGGACCTGATCAAATATGGCACGGCGAGCCCGGAGATGGTCGCCTACCTATGGATAGGGGTGGAGCACGGGGAATCCGCCATCATCGCCGGCGGGACCGCCTCGGGCAAGACAGCCACGCTCAACTCCATAGCGCTCTTCATCCCTCCGGGGGCGAAGATCGTCACCATGGAGGACACCCGTGAGATAAACCTCCCTCATGAGAACTGGATCCCTGGCACTACCAGGTCCGGCGTGGGCGAGAAGGATGCGTCGGGCAAGTCCGCGGGCGAGATCGACATGTTTGACCTGGTCCGCGCCGCGCTCAGGCAGCGCCCCAACTACATCATCGTCGGCGAGGTCCGCGGCAAGGAGACCTACATCATGTTCCAGGCCATGGCCACTGGCCACACTACCTACTCGACCATGCACGCCGACTCGGTGAAGAGCATGGTCAACAGGCTGGAGAACCCGCCCATCAACTGCCCCAGGATCCTGCTGACCGCCCTACGCAACGTCCTCATCCAAACGCACGTCCGCGTGGGCACTGACCTGGCCAGGAGGATCAAGCAGGTGATCGAGATCGTGGGTTTCGAGCCGGAGACCAACGAGCTGATCACCAACACCGTCTACGAGTGGGACCAGGCCACGGACAAGTTCCTCTACAAGGGGCATTCCTTCCTCTTCGACAAGATCATGGAGATGAAGTCCATGACGCACGAGCAGATGATAACCGAGTTCGAGAGGCGCGTCGACATCGTACGCTACATGGTCTTCAAGGACATGTCGGACCATCGCAAGATCTGGGCCATCATCAACCAGTACTACAAGGAGCCGGACAAGACCATCGAGCGCGTCCGCAAGGAGATGCAAGAAGGAGGTCTGGAAATTGCCGCCTGAGGTCTCGGACATTTTCGCCCGCTTGGAGTCTTCCAAGAAGCAGTACATGAGGACCAAGACCTCCGAGGAGGAGCTGGCCAGGCTAGGTCCTCACATCGTCAAGCTACCGGACGGCGCCGTGCCCGACTATGTCAAGCTCAGCAAGTATCAGCAGTTCTGTTGGCGCACCGTCGGCAGGATGGTCAAGGTGCGGGCCAAGCCCAATCCCAAGCTGGAGCTCCACCTCCTGCAGGCGCACATGCGCATGCGCCCGGAGGAGTATACCGCCTACGTGTGGATGACCACCATCCTCGTGGGCGTCATCGCCGTCATCTTGGCCATCACATTGGGCGCCGCCTTCGTGGCCTTCCTCAACATCGACGTCTCCTTCACGCTCCTAGTCTCTGTCATGATCGTTGCCCTGCCCCCGCTGCTGACCTATGTCGTGCTGATGTCGCAGCCTGGGAGCAAAGCCAAGAGCCGGGGGCGGGACATAGACAAGCGCATCGGGCCGTCCATGAGCTTCATCTCCGCCATGGCCTCTGCGGACGTCAACGTCGATGTCATATTCAAGGAGCTTTCCAGGCAGGAAATCTATGGAGAGATAAAGAGCGAGGCAGAGTGGATAACCAGGGACACGGAGCTGCTGGGCATCGATATCCTCACCGCCATCAGCAAGGCGGCGCAGAGGACCCCGTCCTCCAAGTTCCAGGAGTTCCTGCAGGGAGTGGTAACGACCTCCACCTCTGGTGGCCAGCTCAAGCCATATTTCCTGCAGAAGGCCGAGCAGTTCGAGAAGGAGTCCAAGCTGGACATGCGCGCCCAGCTCGAGACCCTCGGACTGATGGCCGAATCGTTCGTCACGGTCGTGGTCGCCTTCCCCCTGTTCCTCATCGTCATCATGGCCATCATGGCCATAGTCCCGGGAGGTGGCGGCAACGCCGACTTCACCATCACCCTGCTCTGGCTGGTGGTGCTGCTGATGGTGCCCATCTCCCAGTTCGGATTCATCTTCTTCATCTGGAACACCACCAAGGAGTCCTCGATCTAAGGGTGATACCATGGCAAAGAAGGAAGAGATCATAGACATAAAGGAGATAACTAAGAGGAAGCAGGACTACAGCAAGCTCCTCCTTTACGGTGGGCTGATCGTAGGCATCATCCTCTTCGTCATGGGCGCATTGGATGCCATCGGAGGCATCCAGACCGGATTGCTGTGGATCGACTACGTAGCCTTGGGCCTGATGGCCATATGCGGTCCATACGGCTTCTACGCCACTCGCAAGTACAAGAAGATCAAGGAGATCGAGTCCCGCCTTCCCGATTTCCTGCGCGACGTGGCCGAGGCGGGCAGGTTCGGCATGACCCTGGCAGAGGCGGTCAAGGTCTCTTCCCGAGGCCGCTACGGTGGCCTCACCCCTGAGATCCGACGCATGGCCGCCCAGATCGATTGGGGCGTGCCGGCAGCGGAGGCCATGCGCCTGTTCGCGGAGCGCGTGAACACCCCTCTGACCAACAGGATGATGTCCATCATCATCAAGGCCAACGATGCGGGCGGGAACGTGGCGGACGTGCTGACCATGGTGGCCCACGACGCCAGGGAGGTCATGCTCTCGGAGAACGAACGCAAGATCTCCATGGCCACCTACACCGTCGTCATCTACGTCTCATTCATGGTCTTCATCGCCACTATCTTCATCCTCAACGTCACCTTCCTGCCCAAGATGGTGGAGGCCGGCAGCTCGATCGCCTCAGGATTGGAGGACAACCCCAACATTGGGACCTTGCCAGCGACGATCCAGACCGAGGTTATCCCCACGGTGCAGCTCATCTTCATCGTCTCCGTGGTCATCCACGCCTTCGGGGACGGGATACTGGCTGGCGTGCTCCAGGACGGCAGGATCGCCAACGGAATGCGGCACAGCTTCATCATGCTGCTAATCGGCGTGGTGGGCACCAGAATCATCGCGGGGTGAGGAAATGGCCACGAGCAGCGACGCGCAGACCAACAACGGACTCGTAGAGGAGAAGAGTGGCAGGGACCTGAAGGCCAGCTACCTCCGGCTCCTGCTGAAGGTCAAGAAAAAGCCAATGAAGGTGCGCATGCCTGTCAGGTCCTCCTCAGGGGATGACGTGACGATCACCGAGGTGCCGCACCTCAACGACCCCGCCGTAGACGAGGTGGAGATCGCCCCCGTCACCGCGCCGTTCTCTTTCGTGCGCATCAAGTACGACAACACCGCCTCCGAGTACCTCTACGAGGTCATCGAGCCGGTCCTGACCGAGGACGAGAGGACCTTCCTCGATATCATCAAGCAGGCGCTGGTGATGACGCTAAACCTCGCCCAGACCGACGCCCTGAAGGAGAAGGAGAACATCTTGCGCGAGGCCACGGACGAGCTGATGCGCAGCATGAACCTCAGCCTCAACCCCATCTCCAAGGAGAAGCTCTCCTATTATCTCAGGCGCGACTTCATCGGCTACGGGCCCATCGACGTCATGATGACCGACCCCAATGTCGAGGACTGCTCCTGCGACGGGGTGGACATCCCTCTGTTCATATTCCACAGGAAGTATGGTTCCATCCGCTCCAACGTCAAGTTCGACAATGAGCTGGACCTGGACTCGTTCGTTGTTTGGCTGGCGCAGAAGTGCGGGAAGCACATCTCCGTCGCCGACCCCCTCCTAGATGCTACTATCCCGGACGGTTCGAGGTTGAACGCCACCTTGGGCAAGCATGTGACCAAGAGGGGCTCCAGCTTCACCATAAGGCGGTTCAAGGAGAACCCCTTCACGCCCGTCGACCTGCTCAAGTTCAAGACCATGAGCACGGACATGATGGCCTATCTATGGACCGCCACCGAGTATGGTAGCTCCATGCTGGTGTGCGGCGGTACCGCCTCCGGCAAGACCACCACGTTGAACGCGGTGCTGCTGTTCATCCCGCCTCAGATGAAGATCGTGAGCATCGAGGACACGCGCGAGCTCAACCTCCCTCACGAGAACTGGATCCCTTCCCTGACCAGAGAGGGCTTCGGAGGCAAGAAGTCCTCCTCCGCGGGGAGCATCGACATGTTCGAGCTCCTCACGACCGCGTTGCGCCAAAGACCGCAGTACCTGATGGTCGGCGAGGTCCGTGGCAAGGAGGCCTATGTCGTCTTCCAGGCCATGGCCACGGGCAAGACGGCCTACTCCACCTTCCACGCCGAGGACGTCCAGGCCATGGTGCACAGGATGGAGAACGACCCCATCAACCTCCCCCGCGCCCTGCTGACCGCGCTGGACATCGTCCTCTTGCAAGCGCAGGTGAAGGTGGGCACGAAGATGACCCGAAGGGTCAAGTCGCTCACGGAGATTGTGGGCATGGACCCCGAGACGGGGGAGCTCATCACCAACTCCGTGTACACCTGGAACCCGGCGGACGACACCTTCAACTACTCTGGCCATTCGTACGTGTACGAGAAGGTGCGCACCATCCGCAACTGGTCCCCCAGGGAGATGGAGCGCGAGGTCAAGCGCCGCGTGGACATCCTGGAGTACATGAAGAGGTCGGGCTTCGACAATTACCGCCAGGTCGCCAAGGTAATCTCTGGCTACTACAAGGACCCGGAGAAGGTAGGTAAGGAGATCAGGGAGAAGCTGCAGGAGATGGGCTGAGCCTACTTTCGCGCATCTCGGGATAGCCTTTATCTCATTTTACGCCCCCTCACTATTACAACGGTGAGGCAATGCCGATCGAATCCTCCGAGCTAGCACGAAAGGTATACGCTCTTCTGGAAATGGTCCCGCCTGGTCGCGTCACGACCTATGGCGCCTTGGCCAGGGCCGCGGGGAACCCGAAGGCCTCGAGATTGGTCGGGGCGATCATGCGAGGCAACCCTTATGCCCCTAAGGTCCCGTGCCACCGCGTCGTCAAGTCCGATGGCAGCATCGGTGGTTACTCCGGTTCGGAAGAGGAGAACATCAAGAAGAAGATACGGATGCTGGAATCGGAGGGGGTCCGGGTCAGGGATGGCAAGGTCCAGGAGTTCGAGAAGGTGCTCTTCGACGAGTTCTATGTGGGATCCGACTGAGGATTCGGGCCGCATCTCTGGACTTTTTGTCTCAATATATGCTCTTTCTCCAGGAAACGATTCGTCTTGGAGGATGTGGAGCGTCTGCTGTCCGAGATAATAAATGAAAATCAGGGAAGAGGTTTGATCGGGTTTGGCCTGGCGCCTACGGGCTCTTGGGCTCCTCGGGCTTCTGCTCCGCGGGCTGCTCCCCGCCCTCCTCGGGCTTCTTCGGGATGGCCTTCTTCTCCGCGGGCCTTCTCACGATCCTGCGCGTAGGCTTCGTAGCCTCGCTGGCCCCGGCGCCGACCTCGGTCATCATGGTCTTGTCGAACACCGTGCCGCACTTGTTGCAGATGTTGGAGCCCTTCGGGTTCAACGTGCCGCAGACGGGGCAGGGGAACGCGGAGCCGGCCGCCTTCCTCTTCTCCTCCTCCTGGGAGAGCCACTTCTCGAAGCTCACATACGAGGGCTGCTTCTTCCACCACTCCTGGAACTTGGGCTCGCTGTACTTCTTTCCCAGGACCTGCTTGGCCTGCTCGCGGTAGGGTGCCGCGTACGCGTCGTACTGCTCCCTCATCTTGCGCACGTACTCGCTCTCCTCCTCGGCCAGGGGCTCGGTGACGAACTTCGCGCCGCACTCCGGGCATTCGGACGAGGAAGCGGGTATCCAGGCGCTGCATTGGCTGCACTTGGCCGTGCCGGTCTCGAACTCGACGCCGCACTTCGGGCACTTCTTCGAGCTCTCCGATATCAGCGCTCCGCATTCTCCGCACTCCACCATCCGGCCCAGGCCGTACTTGTAGAGATAGATGGAGAAGGCGATGATTATCGCCAGCACCACGACGATCAGGAGTATCCACACCCAGAAGGGCAGGGATGTCTCCGATTGCGCCGCCTGGATCTCGAAGGGGGTGGAGGTCGCTATAACGGTCTTATTGCCGATGGTGACCGTTGACTGTGCCGCATATGCACCCTCCTTTACGTTCGCCGGGATGTGCAATGTGCCCTGGTAGACGCCGCTCGTGGAGGTGTACACCGTGATGTTGTCCACGATGGGGGTTGGGACTCCCGTGGTGACGATGGTCAATATCACGGGCCTATCGACCAGGGGGTCGCCGGTCAAAGAGTTGGTCACCCTCCCTGAGACGAGGATGTCGATGTCCGGCGTCTTCTGTCCCGTTGGCCCGCTTATGGTGACGGCGGGATCGGGCGGGTTAACGAGCAGGAGCTTGGAGACGACGTTGTTGCTCTCGATGGTCTCGTTGACCTGGAAGGATGGGTCCAGCGTCACCCTTATGGTATAGTTGCCTGGCAGGGTCACATTCACGACCCAGGACTTATCGACGTTCACGGTCATGTTGGCCGGGACATCATGGGACAAGAGCGCCAGGAGGGTCACGAACCCATCCGTGTCAACGCTCTCGAACTTGACCTTGGCCGACATGACGTTGGTGTAGCCATCGTTCTTGACCTTCACCTTGATGATAACGCTCTCGCCCAGCACCACTTCGTCCACGTCCACTCCGCCGGAGGTGATGTTCACGCCTCCCACGAACTGCAGGTCGGGGCGGTTGTCAATCACCGGTACGGTCTGAGATAGGCGGTTGTTGTTGTAGTTGGTCTCGGTGACGGTGTGCGCCGGGTTCACATCCACGGAGATGGTCCTGGTCTGGATCTTCCCGCCCGTTCCGGGCAGGACGGTCCAGGTGCCGGTGACGGTCACGGTCTGACCAGCGGCGATGGAGAGGACCAGCTTGGTATCGAACAGCCTACCAGTTCCGACCGCGCCCTCCCAATAGTTGACCACTACGTTGGCCGCCCCAGTCTGACCGATGTTGGTCACGGCCGCGTCGATGGAGACCTGGTTGCCCACATATATGGCCGTGAGCGGTCTGTAGGTGATGCTGGTGGGCGTGAGGTCAGCATAGTTGAGCACCGTGACCGGGATGGTCACGTTGTTGTTCGCCGTGGAGTGCTCGTTCACCGGCGGCACGCCCACATTCACCTTCATTAGGAGATTGTGGCTGCCGGGGATGTTCGGCGTCCAGGTGATGCTGGCGGTACCTGTGCCCCCCAATGCGGGGACGGTGGATATGATGCGGTAGCCGATGAGGACCTGTTGCCCGTTGGGCCGTATGTCGACGAAGGAAACGTTGACGTTGTTCGCCGCGATGTCCCCGCTGTTGTGCACCGTCAGCGTCACTGACACCGAGGTGTTGGTGGTCGGGGAGTTCGGTACCACGTTAGCATCCGAGGTTGAGACATAGAGCTCGGCGATGCCACGGACGTTGACCAGGGTCCAGTTCGTGTTATCGTTCTTGTTCAGCTCCTTGATGGAGTTCTCCGGATCGATTATCACGGAGATGTTGTGCAGGCCCAAGGGGTAGGACGCCCGCCAGATGATCTGGATGTTGGCGGTCTGCCCCGGAACGATCTTCGGCACCATCACCTCATTGATGGTGCTCGACCCGTCCTTGAACCTGACCAGGACGTTGTTGGCATCCACCACTCCATTGTTGGTCACGAGGGTGGTCACGGTGACATTGTCCCCGCGATAGGGCTGGGCGTTGGAGACCAGCAGCGGCGGGTCAAGGTCCGGCAATGCGCCAGGTATGCTCACGGGGACGCTCTTTATTACGACGATCAACGGCTCAGAGTAAGGCGTCAAGGAGACTGGCATTGGCGATTCTGATTGATATGGCACACCGTGGTACCAATAGGTGGAGTTTATGCGGTAGTTGCCTAGGAAGTTGACCTCGTTAGCATCGATTCGATCGCATAAGGCCGCGAATAGCACCCTCCCATCAGAGTCGGAGCGCGCGGAGTCGAAGAGCGTCCCGTTCAGATAATACCGTATCTGAACTACCGCATTGGGCAATGCATAGTTATTGCCATCTAGCACAAAGGCCTCGACCCAGCGATAGTTTAGTACCACCGCGTCATCGATGGGACGGATGGCTGGGATGCTCACACTGATTAGGTGGGCTTGTGCGCTCCCTCCAAAGGTGGACCAATAGTTCTGGAAGGTCGTGTTCCAGGCCCATATCTGTGCGCTCGAGCCACTTGGAGCCCTGACATCAGAGCCCACGATCGAGTCGCGAATTTCCATCAAGGAATTGTCTGCCAGGTTGATATCCACCGAGGATTGGATGGTGGACGCCTCCACGATGACCTGCGAATTCCCTGACGCAAAGATCCAGATAGCATAGTTCGAGCTCAAGGTCGCGGAGTACATCTCTATCTTGCCGCTATCCTGCACGAATATCTGGAACTGATAATCCGCGTCCTGATCGATGGCCAACCCGCCATTCATTATCTGAAGGGTGCCGCTCTCCATGATGATGATGCGGCCACGGTGGGTGAAGGTCGTTCCCTCCAGGACCACCACGTCGTTGTCATCGATTATCAGGTCCCATGCGCTCAGGGGGATCACGCTGCGCAGCACCAAAGTCACCTTCGGGTCATTGACCGACAGGGGGCTGGAGTACGGGTCGAGGGACACGGGCGCGTCGTCCGCGAAATAGGTCGTCCCCATGAACGAGTAGGAACAGTTCAGCACGTAGGTTCCATAGTATACTACGCCGGAGGCGGTGAGCACATCGCATAGCACATCGAAGGAAACCTTCCCCGTCACACCAGTCTCAGCGCTGGAGACCAGGGACTCATTCACATAGTAGCGGAGCAGAACGTCCGCCCCAGGGATCTTGTTGTTGGCCTCATCGATCACGCTGGCCTCGATGATGCGGTAGTTGAAGATCGTAGAGCCCTCCTTGGCGCTCATAGATGGTATGGAGATGCTGACCATGTAGGCCCGGGCGTTGCCACCGAAGGCTGCTAGGGGCTTGGAGAACATCGTGTCCCTGGCGCTGAGGACCGAGGATGAGCTGGTGGGAGCGACCAGTTCCGCATTGACAACGGATGAGTCGATGCTTAGCGTAGAGCTTCCATCCATCTTGATCCTCAAATTATCAGAGATGATCGAGTCGTTCACCCACACACCGGCTGCGTCGTTGAGGTACATCCAGATGCTTTCGGTCGAGGTGAAGGTCGCGTCCTCCAGGATGACCCTGCCCTCGTCCATCACATAAATCTGGAACTCATTGTCGTAGTCCTCGATCGTGGTGAACGTTGCTGTGCGGATGATGAGCGTACCCTGGTCCATGACGATGACCCTTCCGCGCTGGTTGAAGTCGGTTCCGGAGAACACGACCACGTTGTCATCATCGACCACCAGGTCAGTGCCCTGGATGGCCAGGTTCACGATGATGGACCTGCTAGCCAGGTTGTTGGTGTATGAGTATTCCTGGGGGACATGCTCCTTGTTCACCCAGACGAAGATGTCGTAGGTACCGACCTCGTTCGGGGTCCAGACGAACACGCTGGTGTTGGCCGTTCCCCTGGTCACGTTGATCAGGGTGATTCCGAAGAGTTGGCCGCTAGTCCGGGGATCCCCGATGTAGAAGGACACGGTCACGTTCTTGGCATCGGCCCGTCCCAGGGCGTTCGACACCACGACTGTGGTGGTGACCGGATTGTTGGAGAAGGCTGGCTGCGGTGTGAACGATACATCACCCGTCACCACCGACAACTCGGCGAGGTTCGCTAGGACGTTTACCTGCAGCGACCTTTCGTTGTTGCTATCGCTGCTCTCGCTGACGGAGTTCCTTGGGTCTGCCCTCGCGGTGAGGGTATGGGAACCTGCCGGAGTCGCGAGCCAGGAGAATTGGACTTCGACCGTGGCGCCTGGTCCGATGAAGGTGACTATCTGCTCAGATGTCCAGGAGCTCAACGAGTCCGTGACGTTCACCGGGACGTTCCTGGCGCCGGTGAGCCCGGCGTTCCGCACGAAGACCGATATGGTCGTCGAGTCTCCCACGTAGATGATGCTCGGGCTGACCGATATGGAGTTAATCAAGAGGTCAGGCTTGTCCAGGTAGAGACCCGGCATGGTGAAGTTCACCGAGCTCGTCTGGTTCTCCTTGGATATGGCGGGATAGCTGTCAAAGGAAACGACCGTCGCACCAGAGTAGAACACTGAGCTCACGTTGGTGTAGTTGACGTCCAGGTTGTAACCGAGTATCGGCACGAGGTTAGGCAGCTGCGCCGTCTTTGTCATGATCTCGGAGAGCAGAGGCAGCATGACCGCGCCGGAGTCGCTGGTCTGCATGTAATTGGCCGCGCTCTTCCCCAGATAGTTGAGGACGTCTGCGGGAGGAGTTAGGGACACACCAGATGGCGTGTAGTAATAGGCCAAGGCCCCGTTGCTCAATAGGCTGGCATTCACATAGGCGCCGCTTATCGGCAATCCCTGTTGATCCACTGCGTTCACGTCGGCCCAACGATAGTTATAGATGGCGGGTCCGGTCTCGATCGTGACAGAAATCCTGTCGAACTGGACTGTCTGGACGCGGGTGTTGGTGAACCCGATCTTCAGACTGTTCAGGGTCGAGATGTCCTGCACTCCCGCCGCATACAGGTCGAAAGTGAATGTGTCAGGTGTAGCACCGTTGTAGAATGGA
>Ga0209254_10002497_pt1 | contig 16716 bp, 16 predicted proteins | sample FrelakmetDIP11DI_FD_187148 | JGI IMG/M metagenome (GOLD analysis project Ga0209254, IMG submission 187148) | Freshwater lake sediment microbial communities from the University of Notre Dame, USA, for methane emissions studies - DIP11 DI (SPAdes)... | ecosystem: Environmental > Aquatic >... | reverse complement strand
GCCGACTACGAGCGCTACCACGACGAGGAGTGGGGCGTGCCCGTGCACGACGAGCGCGTGCTGTTCGAGATGCTCAACCTCGAAGGCGCGCAGGCCGGACTGTCCTGGCTCACGGTGCTGCGCAAGCGCGAGGGCTACCGGCGCGCCTTCGACGGCTTCGATCCCGAGCGCATCGCGCGTTACCGCCCTGCCCGCATTGAAAAGCTGCTGCTCGACCCGGGCATCGTGCGCAATCGGCTCAAGGTGCAGGCCGTGGTCGGCAATGCGCGCGCCCTGCTCGAGCTGCGCGAAGCTGGAGGTTCGCTCGACGCGCTGTTGTGGAACTTCGTCGACGGGCGGCCGCTGGTCAACCATTGGCGCAGCGGCCAGCGCCTGCCGGCCGCGACCGCGCAGAGCGACGCGATGAGCAAGGAACTCAAGCGGCGCGGCTTCCGCTTCGTCGGCAGCACGATCTGCTACGCCTTCATGCAGGCGGTCGGCCTGGTCGACGATCACCTGGACACTTGCTGGCGGCGGGCGCCGCGCAAGCGCCAGGGTAGCGGCCCGCTCAGGGCGGCGGCGGTGGATCCTCGAAGCCGTCGATGAAGAGGCCATTGAGTACCGCCACGCTCCAGCCTGCATTGCCGTCGATTTGCCCCAGAAGGCAGATGGCTTGCCGCTAGTCCGCCGCCACGCTGAATTCGCGCCGGAGCGGCAACACCTCGGCGCTGCCGCGGTCGAACTCGGCGAGCACCTCGGTCCAGTCGTGTGCGGGGCGCCAGCCCAGTTCGCGCTGCGCCATGCTGGCGTCGTACACGCGATCGATACTTGCCGGCAGCGGCCAATCCCGTGCGGAGAACGCCGCGACCAGCGCCGGGACGCGTTCGGCCAGCACCGCCGGGGCGTCGCGCCACAGGTCCTGCGCATCCTCGCGCCGGAACGGCGTCGCGCCCGAGACCACGAAGCTGGCGTGGGCCGGACCGGCATGCGTGAGCGCGAGCGCGTGTGCGGCGGCCACGTCGCGGGCATCGATGCCACGATGCAGGCGGAACACGGCCATCACCGGCGCCGGCTCGGGAAAACAGCGCGACATGCGCAGGATGCGCAGCGACGGTCCGCCCGCCAGCGCGGCCTCGCGCAGCAGGGCTTCGGCTTCGAGCTTGGTGCGGTGGTAGATCGTCTCGGGTTCCGGCACGAGGGCTTCGTCGACCCAGCCGGCGCGGCCGTCGGGCGTCGCAGCCCGCCCGTAGACGGCTGTGGAGCTGGTGTACACGATGCGCCGCACCCCGGCATGCCGTGCCGCCTCGACCAGGGCCGCGGTGCCCTCGACATTGATGCGCCGGAACTCGTCCTCGCTGGCCCAGCCCACATGCGGCGCGTGCAGCGCGGCGACATGGCACACCGCTTCGACGCCCTCCAGCGCGCGCGCCAGCAAGGCCGCATCGCCGAGCTCGCCCACGTGCTGCACGGTCGACGAGGGGCTGCGGTCCAGCCCTTCGACCTGGTGGGCAGCCGCAAGGCGTACGGTCAGTGCGCGGCCGATACGCCCGCCGCTGCCGGTGATCAGGATCCTCATGCGCCGATTCTCGCATCGGCGCGGCCGGCTTTGCAGCGGAGTAGCATCGACGCATGAGCCGGGCCTTCGTCAAGGAATCCGAAGATGCAGCGCCGGAACTGCCGGAGCTGCCGCAGAGCCCGCACCCCAACCACGTGACCGCGCGCGGCCTGCGCCTGCTGCGCGAGCGCCTCGCCGCGAGTGAAGCCGCCCAGGCGGCGCTGGCGCTGGAGCCCGAACCCGATGCCATGCGCCGCGCGCACGACGAGCGTGAGCAGCGCTGGCTGCGTGCCCGGATCCAGGCCGCGCTGCCGGCCGATCCGGCGCACGCGCCGGGAGATCGCGTGGTGTTCGGCAGCACGGTCGAGGTCGTGTCCGCCGATGGCGCCGGGCGTCGCTACCGCATCGTCGGCGAGGACGAGGCCGATCCGGAGCAGGGCCTGGTGAGCTGGGTTTCGCCGCTTGCGCGGGCCCTGCTTGGCGCCCGGACCGGCGATACGGTGGTCTGGCGGCGCCCGGCGGGCGACCTCGAGATCGAGGTCGCGCGGATCGAAGCGCCAGCGCCGGACTCCGACGCGGACTGACGCGAAATTCCGCGCACGCTCAGTCGCGGAAGTTCTCGAACTGCAGCGGCACCTCGACCTCGGTCTTGCGCAGCAATGCCATCGCGAGCTGGAGGTCGTCGCGCTTCTTGCCGCTGATGCGCAGCTTGTCGCCGTGGATCTGCGCCTCGACCTTGAGCTTGGCCGCCTTGATCGAGGCGATGATCTGCTTCGAGGCCGGCTGCTCCAGGCCCTGCTTGATCGTGACCTTCTGCCGAGCGCCGGCGAGGTTGATCTCGGGTTCGGCCACGTCCATGCAACGCAGGTCGATGCCGCGCGCGACCAGCCGGCCGCGCAGGATCTCGAGCATCTGCTTGAGCTGGAAGTCGCTGGGCGCGAACTGCCGCACCTCGTAGCCGTCGAGCTCGAAGCGGGCCTCGGTGCCGCGGAAGTCGAAGCGGTTGCCGAGCTCGCGGTTGGCCTGGTCGACCGCGTTGGTGAGCTCGTGCTTGTCGACCTGTGACACCACATCGAAGGAGGGCATGGCCATCGCACCGGTTTCGAACCAGCCGAAAGCGTACCCGACCCGCGCAGCGACTGCCGCTCCTACAGAGAGGCGGTTTACCCGATCATTAACGTCCCCACGTACACAATCGACCCCCCCAACGCGGAGCCCCGCCCATGAACCTCAAGCGCCGCCAGTTCCTCGCCACCACGGCCCTGGCCTTCGCTACCGGCGCGCTGCGTGCGCCCCTGGCCGCTGCCGCAACCGAGTCGCTGCTCCAACGCCCGATCCCCGCCAGCGGCGAATCCATCCCCGCGATCGGCATGGGCACCTCCGGCAGTTTCGAGGTCGGCACCGATGCTGCCGCGCGCGACCCGCTGCGCGAAGTGCTGCGGCGCTTCGTCGCCGGCGGCGCGCGCCTGATCGACACCGCGCCTTCCTACGGCACTGCGGAGTCGGTGCTGGGCGACCTCCTGGCCGAACTCAAGCTGCGCGAGCAGGTGTTCCTCGCGACCAAGCTCTCGAGCGTGGGCCGCGATGCCGGCGCCGCGCAGTTCGCCCAGTCGCTGGCGCGCCTGCGCACCGATCGCGTCGAACTGCTGCAGGTCCACAACCTGCGCGACTGGCAGACCCAGCTCGCGCTCGCGCGCGAGCTCCAGGTGCAAGGCAAGGTGCGTTACGTCGGGCTCACCCACTACGTCGATTCCGGACACCCGGAGCTGATCGCGGCCATGCGCGAAGGCAAGCCCGACTTCGTCCAGATCAACTACTCGCCCACCCAGCGCGCCGCGGAAACCACGCTGTTCCCGCTGGCGCAGGAACTGGGCATCGCCATCCTCGCCAACCGCAACTTCGACGACGGCGCGCTGTTCGGCAAGGTCCGCGGACAGGCGCTGCCGGCCTGGGCCGCCGAGGTCGGCGCGACTTCGTGGGCACAACTGTTCCTGAAGTTCGTGCTCAGCCACGACGCCGTGACCGCGGTGATCCCCGCCACCTCCAAGCCCGACAACCAGAGCGACAACCTGCGCGCGGGCATGGGTGCATTGCTCGACGAGAAGCAGCGCGCGGCGCTGATCGCCGCCGTGAGCTGACCCGACCGCGACACCCTTCCCACTGCAGGAACGGCTTCAGCCGCGACCGATGCACCCGTCGCGGCGAAAGTCGCTCTACAGGGAGGGGGTCGGGTTACCTGCGCGCCTACTCGAAGCTGTCGGCGAACAGGGCCACGACGGCATTGCATTGCGCCGCCGCACTCCGCGCCACGACCACGTCGCCGCTGCGCACCGTCGCCCCCGCGCTCGCCACCAGCGCAGGCCCGGGGCAACCGCTGTACACGCTGAAACCCTGTGCAAGGACCAGGATCGCGTTGCCTTCGGCCCGCACCTGGCCCCAGATCGTGGTACTCGCGCTGCCATTGCCGGCCAGGGTGAGGCTGCGCGGGATGACCGGCGATTCGAAATAGCCCTGGCTCGCGAGCCGGATCGGACGAGGTATCGCCGGTCGTGCAGGTCCGGCTCGAGACCCTTGCCGGCGCCACCCGCTCGCTGGCCGGGGACACCGTGGCCGCCGATCGACACTTCGAAGCGGCTGCCCGCAAGGCCAGTGATGCCGGGGACGCCGCGTGGAGCGCCGCGTGGCGCAACCACGTCGCCTGGGCCGAGCACCTGTCGCGCAGCGGCCGCGCTGCGCAGGCCAGGGCGCAGGATGCGCTCGCACTGGCCTTGCTCGAGGCACAGGGCGCTGGCCTGGACTCCGCGCTGCGGCAGCGGTTGCGCGCAAGGACCGGATCCGGGATAGCGTCGGTCCAGTCGGCCGACGATCGGCCGTAGTCCGGGTCCGCAGCCGCACAGCCAGTGTGCGATTCTGGACACGATACGGTCACGGCTCCACGGACGCGCGGTTGGCGCGCACGGAAACCGCACAACCACGCGGTCCCTGCGGGTCGCACCGGGAGCGCCGGGTGTTGGCACGCCACTTGCGATGAGGCATCGTCGATCTCCACGCGGAGCCTGCAGCCCATGTTCGGCAATCTCCTGGCCACCTCGCTGCGCACGCTCTCGCGACCGCAGCACCGGGGCTATGCCGTGGCCGTGGTGCTCACGCTGGCGCTGGGCATCGGTGCGGTGACCGCGATCTGGAGCGTCGTCCACGCGGTGCTGCTGGCGCCGCTGCCGTTCCGCGCGCCCGATGAAATCGTGCGCCTGGCTGAACGCAACGACACGCGCGGCCTGCCCGATTTCGCGGTCTCGGTGCCCAATTTCGAATCCTGGCGCGAGGCCGATACCGGCTTCGTCGCCATGGCCGGCCTGCGCGAGCAGAGCGCCAACCTCAGCGGCGACAGCGCGCCCGAACGCGTGCCGGCGATGCTGGCCTCGGCCAACCTGTGGTCGTTGCTCGGCCTGCCGCTGCTGTCGGGTCGCCCCTTCGATGTGGCGGAAGAGCGCAGCGGCGCGGTGGCGATCATCAGCGAGGGACTGTGGCGTCGCCGTTTCGCCGCCGATCCGGGCGTCCTCGGGCGACGCCTGCGCGTCGACGGCATCGAGCGCGAGATCGTGGCCGTGGCGCCGCAGGACGTCGGCTTCAGCTCGACTATCGACCTGTGGCTGCCATTGCAACCATTTCCGGGTGCCGAGGACCGCGACGACCGCCGCCTGGCGGTCGTCGCCCGCCTGGCGCCCGATACCACGTTGGCGCAAGCGCGCGAGCGCATCGACCAGCACGCCGAAACCCTGGAGCGGCAATTTCCGGACAGCAACCGGGGCTGGCGCGTGCAGGTCCTCCCGGCGCAGGAGTGGATCGTCGGGACCGCTTTCCGCGAGCGCCTGCAACTGCTGCTCGCGGCGGTGGTGCTGATCCTGCTGGTGGCCTGCAGCAATGTCGCCAGCCTGCAGCTCGCGCGCGCCGCCACGCGCGTGCGCGAGCTGGGCGTGCGCCAGGCGCTGGGCGCGAGTCGCGCGCGGCTGGTGGGCGAGATGGGCGCGGAAAGCCTGGTCCTGGTCGTGATCGGCGGTGCGCTGGGCCTGGCCCTGGCCTACGGCGCGTTGCAGCTCGTGATCGGCGTGCTGCCCGGCACCACGCCGCGGCTCGGCGGACTGTCGCTGCGTCCGGCGGTCGCGGGCGCCGCGTTGGGCGCCTGCGCGCTGGTCGCTCTACTGTTCGGACTCCTGCCCGCCCTGCTGGCGGCACGCGGCGACGCCACGGTCGCGCTGCAGCGTGGTCGCGGCGGCACCGACGCGCGCCGCGCGACCTTGCGGCGGGTGCTGGTGGTGGCGCAATTCGCGCTCACCACGCTGCTCGCGGTCGGCGCCGCGCAACTGCTGCAGCAATGGCTGCACCTGCAGCGCATGCCGCTGGGCTTCGACCCGACGCGTGTGTTGACCGCCCGCCTCTCGATGCCGGAGGCCAGCGATGACGGCACCCTGGCGCGCCAGCAGCAGGCCTACCAGTCGCTCATCGAGGCTCTTGATGCCCTGCCCGGCGTCGCCGCGGCGGGACTCGCCAACGAGATCCCGCAGGGCGACATCGACACCCAGATGCACATCCAGCTCGCCAGCGAGGACGCCGCCAGCGGCGGCGCCGACGCGTCCTGGCGCATCGTGAGTCCTGGGTACCTGCAGGCGATGCGCATCCCGCTGCTGGCCGGCCGCGGCTTCGCCGGGCGCGACGAGTCCGGCGAATCGGTGCTGCTGGGCGAGGTACTGGCGCGCACGCTGTGGCCACAACCGGCCGACGGTATCGGTCGCTGGGTGCGGCTGGGCAACGGCCAGTCCCGGCAGGTCGTGGGCATCGTCGGCGACGTGCGCCAGCGCGGCGTCGGCGACGCGCCCACGCCGACGATGTACTTCCCCACCACGTGGTGGTTGTGGCCAACCATGAGCCTGGTCGTACGCACGGAATCCGATCCGGCGGCGCTGGTGCCGGCCGTACGTGCCGCGGCCGCGCGCGCCTTCCCCGACCAGCCCCTGTACGACGTGCGGCCGCTCTCGGACGCGGTCGGCGCCAGTATCGCGACGCCCCGCCTGCAGGCCGCCCTGGTGCTGGGCTTTGCCGGCGCCGGCCTGCTGCTGGCGGCGCTGGGCATCGCCGGCGTGGTCGCCTACCTGGTGGCCCAACGCACGCAGGAGCTCGCGGTGCGGATGGCGCTGGGTGCATCGCCGCGGCGCGTGCTGCGCCGCGTGATGGCCGGCGGCACCGCGCTGTGCGCGACCGGCGTGGCGCTCGGGCTGCTGCTCGCGGCCGGCGTCGCGCGCGTGCTGCAGTCGGTGCTGCGCGATGCCGGGGCCAGCGTGTCGCTCTCGGTCCTGGCCAGCGTGGCCGTGCTGGTGGCCGTGGGGCTGCTCGCCACCTGGCTGCCGGCGCGACGCGTGCTGCGGATCAGCCCCAGCGCCGCCTTGCGCGGCGATTGAGGCCGCCGATCCCGGCCCGGCGGCAACGGCACCGGCGAATTCTTTGACAGGATCGGAGCGGCGCACCAAGATCGGGCCAGGGAGATTGCCATGGCCGACGTAAAAACCTATCCGACCAATGCCAGCGTGCCGGCATTCCTCGATCGCGTGCCCGATGCGCGCCGACGCGAGGACGCGCGCGCGATGGCGGCGCTGATGCAACGACTCACCGGCGCCGAACCGCGCATGTGGGGCAGCAGCATCGTGGGTTTCGGCACTTACACCTACCAGTACGAGAGCGGGCGCGCCGGCGACTGGCCGCTGATCGGTTTTGCGCCGCGCGCGAAGGAACTGGTGCTCTATTTCATGTCCGGCTTCGAGGGGCACACGGACCTGATGCGCGAGCTCGGGCGCTACAAGACCGGCAAGGCCTGCCTGTACGTGCGCACGCTCGATGACATCAAGCTGCCGGTGCTGACCCGCCTGATCGAAGCGTCCGTCGGGCGCACGGCGCAGCGCTATGGCGCCAGCGCGCCTGCGCCGAAGGCAAAGGCAAAGGCAAAAGTCCGGGTTGCACCGAAGCCGAAGGCCAGGATCGCGGCGAAACCGAAACCGAGACCGAAACCGAAGCCGAAATCCAAGGTCGCCGTAAAACCGAGGCCGAAGGCGAAGGCGAAGCCAACGGCAAGGGCTAGACCGAAACCCGCAGCGAAGCCGGCGGCGCGCAAGCGCGCAGCCGCCGCGCGTCGCTGATCGCCGTCCCCGCGCGCGCAGCGCTGTCCCCGGAGTGCGCCGCATGCGCCGTGTCCTGACGCTCGCCACCGCCGTCGCCCTGTCCGCGTGCGCCAGTGTCCCCCCGCCACCGCAGTTCCATCGCTCCGAGGCCTACGCCAAGGCGGGGTACCCCTTCTCGGGCGCGGTCCAGGCCGGGCCGTGGCTGATCCTTTCCGGCGACATCGGCCTGGATCCCGCCACCGGAAAGCTGGCTCCCGGCGGCATCGAAGCCGAAACGCGCCGCACCATGGACAACATCGGCGCCACCCTGGCGGCGCACGGCGCGGGCTACGACGACCTGGTCAAGTGCAGCGTGTTCCTCGCCGACATGAGCGAGTGGGCGACCTTCAACGCGATCTATCGCGAGTACTTCAAGGTCCATTTCCCGGCACGCAGCGCGCTGGGCGCGAGCGGCCTCGCACTCGGCGCGCGGGTCGAGGTCGAGTGCCTGGCCTGGAATCCCTGACTTCGCAGCGTCGAATGCCGCCGCAGGGTTCCGTGCCGCGCAAGCGGCCGCGTTCGCGGCGTACCGCACACCCAAGCAGTCGTCATCCCGGCGCACGCCGGGACCCAGTGGCGAAGCAGCGGGTACCCATGCGTCCTGTCCGGTAGTGCGCGCTACTGGATCCCGGCGTGCGCCGGGATGACGGCTGGATGGGCAGTCACGGCGCCGATCGGGTCGTGGCCGCGAGCGGCTACTTGCGCTTGCTGCGCGTGCCGCTGTGCTGGGCGTGCCCGCCCTCGGACTTGGCTTCGGATTTCGGCGGCTGGTCGCCGATCACGCTCTTGACGGGACACACCGAGAACACCGGGCATTTGCGGCAGCCGACGGCGAGTGCAACGGGACACAGGGTCATGGCGCTACTCCGTGGCAAGGGGCTGGGGAGGAAGCGGGCTACGAATGCCCATGCTACTCCGACTCCCGCCCGTCGCACGCTGGCCGGTTTGCACCGCCCTGCCCCTGTAGGAGCGGCTGATTCGCGCCGTCCGGGCGCTCACCCTTCGGGCCCGCTACGCGGTTGGATCGCGCTTCCTGCGCGATCCAGGCAGCCGCGACCACCCAACGCCTCACCCAGCAACGACGCCTCGAGGCCTATTGTGCGCAGAGCGCACTCCTACAACGCCGGCTCTGTAGGAGCGCGCTCTGCGCGCGATAGGCCTCGGTCGCGGCTAAAGCCGCTCCTGCAGGGGCCCTACGCCGCTGCGGGGGCTATTCGAGGGTGAACCACTGCACCTCGACCCGCCGGTTGAGGTTGCTGTCCGGCCCCGCAGGCTCCTCCCATCCGCGCCCCACCAGCTCGATGCGGTCGGGGGCGATGTTGGGGTAGCGCAGCAGCAGCGCGTCGCGCACCGCCTCGGCGCGCTGGCGCGAGAGCGCCATGGCCTTGAGCGCCATGTTGCGCACCAGGGCCTGGCCGCCGTCGCGCTCGAACTCGGGCACGCGCGCGTTGTCGACGTGGCCGCGCAGCAGCACGATCGAGCCCGGACTCACCTGGAGGAAATTCTTGATCGTGTCCAGGTACCCGGCATTCTCGGTCGCTTCCTTGTCCAGGATCGAGGAGTTGGGTTCGAAGAAGAAGCGGATGTCCTTCGACAGCAGCGCGTCGCCCTCGAGCGACACGCCGGTCGAGGTGCGGATCGGCGCGATCGCGATGGTCTGGTTGGCGAACTCGGGCAGCTTGGCCAGCGCGTGCAGGTGCGTGAGATCGACGAAGCGGGCCGGATCGGCCGGGTTCTTGATCATCGCGCCGTAGGCCAGCACCGAGGACTGGAAGATCCCCTGGAACGAACCGGCCGCGTCGATCGTGCCCTCGAAGAAGGCGAGGTTCTCCGGCAGGTTGCTCAGGTGCACCTTGCCGAGCTCGTCGCGGGTCTCGTCCTCGGTCCACTTGAAGGCCTGTGCCACCACGGCGAGGTTGGTGGCCTGGTCGTCGCGCAGGCGCCGGTTGCCGTCGAGCAGGCCATGCACCAGCCCCTTGACCCAGTCCGGGTGCTTGGCGGCGAAGCCCTTGTTGACCAGCAGCAGGTCGGCCACGATCAGGAGGTTTCGGTTCGACACCAGCGCCTTGGCGCGGCCGTTGGAGGCCTCCACCACTTCCTCGGTGCGCGGCGACCAGCCCACGCAGCCATTGAGGCGTCCGCCGTCGCTGGCCAGTTCATGCTGGTACGCGTCGCAGGCGACGAAGGCGTCCTCGTAGAACACCAGGCCCAGTTCGCCCGGTTGCGGCCGCGCATCGAGGTCGCGCAGCACCCGCACCGGCACGCCGGCCTCGGAGGCGAGGTAACGGATGAAGAACTCGCTCTCGTTGAACTGCGAAGCCGCCAGCACCTTGCCCTTGAGCTGGTTGATGCTGGTGATGCCGGTGTCGACCACCACCATGTCGGCGCCGCGCGAGAAGGCGATCTGCGCCGGCACCACGACCTCGAACTGGCGGCCGAGTACCGCCAGCACGTCGGCGGTGGTGACCGAGGCGGCCATGCGGCCATTGTTGAGCTTGGACCAGGTCTCCTCCTCGCTCAGCGAGAGCCGGACCTGGAAGCCATATTGCTTGGCGAACAGCGATTCCGGATTGGGCGCGAGACCGCCGTTGGCGACGATCAGGCCGGCGTATCCGGCGTACTCGCTGATGTCGACGTCGATCACGTTGCCCTGCGGCACGTAGGCTGCGGGCTGGTCGAGCGTGGGCGTGCCGGTGACCGGTTCGATCGGCTCAGGGGCCTCGCCCTCGGCCACCACTGGCGCGACGGCTTCCTGCGTCGGGGACGTCGACGTGGTGGCCGGCGCGTCGGTGGTCTTGGGCGCGTTGAGGTCGCGCATGACCAGCCACGCGCCCAGGCTCAGCAGTCCCGCGATGAGCAGCACGGTGATCAGGGTGCCGACGGCGCCACCGCGCTGGCGCGGGAGGTAGGAAAGCGGCTTCATGCGGATTCTCCTTCGGTCGTGGCGCGCGCACCGTCGGCACCGTGCAGGACACGGTGCGGCAGGCGTTGGGTGTCGTTGAGATCGAGCGCGCCCAGGAGGTCGCGCTGGCTGCTGAGCCATTTGCTCGCTTCGTTGAACGAGGCCGCGAGCGCATCGAGAGAGGCGCCGATGCGCTCTTCGTCGGTGGCGAGAAGCGCCTGCTCGCGGATCAGGGCAATCTGCTGGTCGATGCGGTTGAGCTCGGCGTCGACATGCTCGGCCCGGCGCTGGGCCTCGGCGTGCGCGGCCTGGCGCGCGTCGATCACGCCCTGCTGCTGCTCGAGGCTGCGACGCAGCTCGGCGCTGAGTTCCGCGCTTTCCATGCGGCGCTGGATCGAGCGCTCCTGGTCGGTCAGGCCTACCGCCTCGCGGCGCGCGGTCTCGACCACGCGACCGATCGCCTGGCGCGCGGCCAGCAGGCGCAGGTGCAGCCAGACCAGTTGTTCGAGGCTGTCGGCATGCGTGGCCAACAACGGTGACTGGCCCAGCGTGTCCATGATCTCGCGCGCGCGCCCTTCGATCTGCTCCTGGCGCTTGCGATCGAGCACCGCGAGTTGTTGCAGCAGGCCGCGATAGCGCTGGTCGGCGGGGTCGTCCTGGTGGGCGCCGGCATCGACCGTGTTGCGGAAGCGCTGGTTGCGGCTCAGGCCGAGGAGGTACGCGACCTCGGCGCCCGCGCCCAGCACCCAGAAACCCGGACTGAGGAACGCGCCCATCAGGCCGAACGCGGCCAGCATGAACCAGTTGGCCGGAACCGGCATGCCGAAGGGCCGCGCCATGAAGGCGGCCCACAGGTACGAGCGCTTCTTCACGGCGCCACGGCTTCGTCGGCGTAGTGGCGCAGGCTTTCCGGCACGAACTTGAGGTCGGTCGCCTCGCGCACCGCGATCCGCATCTGGAACTCGAGCACGTCGCGCGGCACCGGCGGCTGGTAGCCGTCCAGGCACTGCGCCAGTGCCTCGAGCGGCGGCATCGGACCGGTGCGCGAGAGCCGGTAGACCTTGACCGCCAGCGCCTCGGCCGCGCCCGGCGTCAACAGCAGCGGCAATGGCATGCCGGCCATCGCGGCGGCGTCGAGCACGATGTCGAAGCGCTTGAGCAGCGCGCGCAGCAGCGCGCCGCTCTCTTCCACCGTGGTGGTCGGCAACAGCGGAATCTTGACGTCGATGCGCCCCGGGCGCTTGAGGTCCACCTCGATCAGGTCCGGCCGCGACGAGGCCAGGATCCACATCAGGCGGCCGCGGTTGCCCGAGTCGCTCATCTCCTGCGCGATCATCGAGTACAGTCGACCGGACAGGCCACTGTCGCCGCTGCCGGAATCGCGCTTGCCGAGCGTCTGGTCAGCCTCGTCGATGAAGACGATGCAGCGCCCCAAGGCGCGGATCAGGCGGAAGATCTTCTCGAGATTTCCTTCGCTGGAGCCGACCCAGCGGTCGCGGAAGTTCTTGAGCTTGACCACCGGCACCTGCGCCTCGCCGGCGAGGCACTCGACCAGGTAAGTCTTGCCGGTGCCGACCGGGCCGCAGAAGATGTAGCCCATCGGCAGCGCGCGCAGGTCGGAAGCCTGCCACAGCGCGATGTCCTGGCGCAGCCAGGCCTTGAGCGCGGGCTGCGCGTGGTATTGCTCCAGCGTCTTCTTCGATTCGATGAACTCGATGAGATCGCCGGCGTCGTTCTCGACCAGCGCCTTCTTGGTCCGCACCCAGTCCGCCGCACCCAGCACCTTGCGCTCATGGGCGCGACTGCGCACCAGGCTCTGCAACGCGGCGATGCTTACCCCGCCCAGCGATTCTGCCGCCGCCGAGTCGCTCGACTGCGGGTCGAAGGCCGCCGGATGGTCGACGCGCAACTGCGCCAGCGCGGCCTGCAGCACCGTGGCATCGGGCAGCGGTACGCGCACCCGCGCCACGCGCGGATTGTTGGCGACCTGCGGGTGCAGGTCATTGAGATTGTCGGCGATCAGGAAACTGGCGAAGGCCAGGTCCGCGAAGGGCGGCTCGCTGGCCCAGTCGCGCACCAGGCTGGCAAGGCTCGCGACCTCGAAGCCGCCCTGGCGACTGGACGGCAGGACCTGGTCGGCGCCACGCAGGATGCAGGCCACGTGCAGGTCGTCGCCGCGCCCCAGCGCGCGCAGGTTGGCACGGTACCGGAGGTAGCGGCTGACTACGTCGACCGCGTCGCGCGGATCGCGCGGCCACGGGCCCAGTTCCTTCATCGCCGGCCAGTCCTGCAGGCGTTCGGCCCCACGCAGCACGCTCAAGCCGTTGCCGGGGTCGTAGAGGAAAACGAGGTCGAAGCCGGTCAGCAGCTGCGCATCGAGATAGCGCGTCAGCCCCACCAGCCGCCCGGCCAGCGGAAAGCGGTCGGAGACATTGCCGTACAGCACGAACTGGCCATGCGCGCCGCTCTCATAGGCGAGCGCCAGTTCGTGCGCCCACGGCGGCGCGGCCGGATCGAGCGGCATGCGCGGCCGCGCTCAGGTCTTCTCGCTGTCGGCCAGCGGAGGCTCCGCGGCCGTGCCGCCCATGCTGCGGTTGGCCACTGGCGCCGCCGCCTCGCCACCGAGGCTGATGCCCTCGGCCGCGGCGAACTCGGCCAGCGCCTGGTCGGCGAGCGCCTGCTGCTCGGCTTCCTTGATGTGGATCTGCGACATGTCGATCGAATCGCGCGCCACGCGCGCGCGGCCGGCGGCCTTGGTGCGCTCCTCCTCGACCATCTCGTGCAGGCGGTTGAGGGTGTCGCCGGAGCCACCGATCTGGCCGACCATGCCGGCCGCCATCTCGTTCATCTCGGCCATCGCCTTCTTCATGCGCATGTCGTTGATCGCGCCCTTGAGGCCTTCGATCTTCGAGCGCGCGGCGTTGACCGCGACGTCGCGCGCCTTGACCAGGTTCCTGTAGGTCTCCTCGGCCTGCGCCATCTGGCGCCGGTTCTCCTCGAGTTCGCGGGTCACGGTCTGCAGGCGCAGCGCGTGCTGGCCGGCGGCGTCCTTGTTGCCGGCGCGCAGGTGCGCGGTGGTGCGCGCGCGCAGCTCGCGCTCCTCGGTCTCGAGCTTGCGCACCTGGCTCATCAGGCGCTCGGCCAGGCCCGCGTGCGCGGCCAGGCCCTGGTTGTAGCTGCCGATCTGCTTGCGCAGGTTCTCGGTCTCGAGCTCCAGCAGCGCTTCCGGATTGCGCTTCTCGAGGTCGGACACGGCCAGGCCGAACCAGCCGCGGATCACGTTGATCAAGCGAGTGAACATCGACGCTCCCCAAGCTATTGGACCAAAGCCCCGCCGGCAGACCCGGCGACCGCGCGGAATCCGCGCCCCAGGTGCACACTGTAAAGCCTATGTCGGGACCCTGCAGGGCACTATCAAGACGGGGTGTCTGAAGTCACCCGTGCAGGCGCGGGCCGGCGATAGGCCAGGCGCAGGCTGGCGTAGACGATCGCAGCCGACAGCAGGCTCCATGCCACCACCCAGAACATCGCCGGCAGGCCGCTCAGTTCGGCCATGGTGTGGGCATCGGTGCGGACATCGTCCCGGGTCGACAGCGTCAGCACATTGAGCAGGCTGTTGAAGCCGTCGAGCATCGATTGCAGCGCCAGGCTCAGCAGCAGCAGGTCGGCCCAGTGCGCGCGCAACACGCGCCCCGCCAGCGCCAAGGCCACGCCCAGCGACAGTCCGGCGACGATGCCAAAGAGGTTGCGCACGAACAGCAGGCTCAGTAGCGCCAGGCCGATGCCCATGGCCACGAGCAGCGTGCGCGAGGAAACCCCGCGTTCGGCCAGCAGCACCAGCAGCCCGCCGAACACCGCGCTGCCGACATAGCCCGCGCTCGCCACGATCCAGCGGATGCCGCCCGCCGACCATGCCAATCCCGAGAGATCCGCGCTGACCGTGAAGCGCTGGAAGTCGCCACCAGTGAGCACCGCCGCGAGCCCATGGCTCAACTCGTGCACGAAGGTGCCGAACACGCGGAACGGGTACACCAGCCAGCCCAGCCACGGCACGCGCCACAGGAGCAGGATCGCGGCGCCGAGCAGCAGCAGTCCGAGCAGTTCGCGCCAGCGCCAGGCGGGCGCCGCTTCGTGGGTCATCGGACGTGGCGGCCAAGCGAGGGTGGGGCGAGCCTAACCCAGCTTGGTGTCGGCGCGGCCCGCGATTGCCCACGCCCTCAGTTGCCGGCGCAGGCTGCCAGTGACTGTTGCACCACCTGCAGGATCTCGCCGGTACTGCGGGCCTGCGCGTACGCCACCACCGTCGCGCGCTGCCGATCGAGTCCCGTTGGCAGGTCGATGCCGACGCGGGCCTCGTCCAGCGGCAGCGGGCCGGCATAGCCGCGCACGACGTGGTCGTGCTCGAGGCGCTTGCCGCGATTCTCACCAGCGCGTACTTCACTGGACAGGCCATCCTCGGTCACGACGAAGTACGCGTCGGCCGCCGGGCTCGCAACCGTATCGGTGGGCCTGAGTCCGAGTTCGAGCCGGGTGTCGCCGCGTATCGACAGTTCGAGCGCGAACGGGGCCGGCGCGTCCGCGCGGTCCGGCAGCCCGGTGGGCCAGCGCCGCCATTCGCGCCCATCGACCACGATCTCGGGTGTGTACACCGTCGCATGGCCGTCACGCACGGCCTGGCTCGACTGACGCCCGGCATGGCGCGGATCGGCGTAGCGATCGGGCCAGCCCAGGTCGTCCCAGTAGTCGACATGGAAGGACAGTCGTGCCAGCCCCGCGCTGGCCGGCAGGCGGCTCAGCCAGCGATCGGCTGGCGGGCAGGAACTGCAGCCCTCGCTGGTGTAAAGCTCGACCAGTTGCGCGCGTGCAGGGCCGCCAAGGGCGACGCAATCCACGCTGGTCGCTGCGCCGGCGGGCGCCGCGAGGACCAGGATCGCGCAAAGCTGGCGCATGCCGTGGGCGGTCGTATGCACGCTGATGCGCCTACTTCAGCGCCTTGCCGGTTTCGCCCGCAACCACCGCCTCGACAGCGGCCCGCAGGATGCGCACCGGTACGCGGGTGCGGTAGTCCGGATTGACATAGGAAAATGCGATTACCCCGGCGGCGTCGATCACGAACACGCTGGGTACCGGCAGGGCATGATGCGATTCGCCGCTGGCGGCCGCAAGGTCGATGCCATGTTCGGCGAGTTTTTCCAGCGTGCCATCGTCGACCCGGAACGCGACCCCAAAGGCCTGCATCGCGCTGGCGCCGCTGTCCGACAGCAATGCGTACTCCAGTTCGGTCTGGTCGAGCGTCCTGGAAAGTTCTGCCGGGCGATCCGGGCTCAACGCAATCATCTGGAAGCCATTGCGCGCCAACTCCGGCACCAGATGGCGCAGTTCGCTGAGCTGCAGGTTGCAGTACGGGCACCAGCCGCCGCGATAAAACACCAGCACCGTGGGCCGGCCGGCCAACTGCCCCCGCAGCGTCGTGGGCTGGTCGTCGAGCGTGCGCAGCGCTGCATCCGGCGCCGCGCTGCCGATCAGCACCGGGTGCACATCCTGTGGGCGGTCGGCGACCGCGGCCAGCAGGTGCGCGGACGGCAGCGACAGCATGGCGACAAAAACGCTCCTGAGCATGGCGATTCCTGCGACGTTGGCCGGGGATCCAGTAGACCGGGCCTTGATCGCTTGCCTTTCAGCGGCCAAGACCCGCGCCTACGGGTTGCGCGCACCGGGCAATTCGCCGCCGTCGGCGCCCCTCGATCGATGCGCCGCAGCGGCTCGCAACGCCGTCGTTACTCGAAGCCGTTGGCGAACATCGAATCCGCCACGCTGTCGGCGGTGACCAGGAAGCTGCGGCTCGCGCTGCTGGGCGTGAGTGCGCCCGCGCCGGCGTACTGCGCGACCAGGGTGTACACGCCGGCGGCGGGCGCGGTGGCCGTGCAGCTGGCGATGCCGTTGGCGTTGGTGGTCGCGGCGCAGGCGAGGCCGGCGATGCTGAACTGCAAGCTCGCGCCCGCCACCGGCGTTGCCGGCTCGGTGGAGCGGTCGAACAGCCGCGCGGTCAGCGGCACCTGGCGGCCGGAGATGCC
>Ga0209254_10002496_pt1 | contig 16718 bp, 13 predicted proteins | sample FrelakmetDIP11DI_FD_187148 | JGI IMG/M metagenome (GOLD analysis project Ga0209254, IMG submission 187148) | Freshwater lake sediment microbial communities from the University of Notre Dame, USA, for methane emissions studies - DIP11 DI (SPAdes)... | ecosystem: Environmental > Aquatic >... | reverse complement strand
GTCGTAGCGCATGACGATCAGCTTGGCCGGCTCGTCGGTGCCGTTGGTGACGGACAGGAACGAACCCATCTTGAGCCGCTTCAGGTCGCGTTCTTCGAGCACCTGCGTCCGCACCGACTTGTACGAGCGGGCGAGTTCCTTCGCCTGCTGCGCGAGGTAGCCGGGCGTGCAGACGTTGGCCGGGAGGTTGGCGAGATCGCGCGTCAGGGCGGAGCCCGCGGCAATCGCCTGGCCATGGTCGAGGCCGCGCTGCGTAGCAGTCTTCTGGCCGGCCTCAGCGATGGCGATGCCGAACGACTTCAGTGCCGGTTCCGCAGGCTTGCGCACGCTGCGGATGGCGGGGACACGGTAGAGCGCAGCGCCCAACGCTTCGGCGGCGAGGCGGGCGTCGTAATAGGCGTCGGGCTCAGCGACCGATTCCGCGAGGTAACTCACGGCGTCGCGGGCGCCGGTCTTGGCGATCGCGCCCAGCGCGGCAAGCAGCGCCTTGCGGTACTGCTTGCGGCCAAAGGCGCTCTTCTTGCCGAGCCCGACGACCAGGACGCGCTGGCAGGCGGCGCCGTCCGTGTCGATGAGACGCAGTTCGCCAGTCTTGCCATGCACGTCGCCGCGCTTGAGCAACCGGCCGAGGCGGCCTGCCAGTGCGGAATCGAGCGCAGCGGCTGCCCCCGTGAACCCGCCGCTGCCTTCATGCAGGCCGACGATGGCGCAATCGGTCTTCTGGCGATGGGGAGCGGCGGTGGCGACGAATAGGCGCATCGGTCAGTCCTTTATCCTTAAGGCCTTCGGCGCGGGTCGACTTTGTACCCGGCGGCCGGTTCGCCCGTTAAACTGAGCGGGCGAGTTTACCGATTCCCGCCGAGGCCCGCGAACTTTGCTCAGTCGCCTGGACCGCTATCTGCTGCGCGAAGTGACCGTGACCTTCGTCGCGGTCACCGGCGTGCTGCTGATTGTGCTGCTTTCCAACCAGTTCGCGCGGGTGCTCGGGCAGGCGGCAGCGAACGGCTTTCCCGCCCGCATCGTGCTGACGCTGATCGGCCTCACCACGCTGCAGCAGCTCACGGTGCTCGTGCCCATCGGCCTGTTCCTCGGGGTCGTGCTGGCGCTCGGCCGCCTGTACCACGAGAGCGAAATGACGGCGATGACTGCCTGTGGTGTCGGGCCGCTGCGGATCTATAGACCGATTGCACTGCTGGCGGTGGTCGTGGCGGCCCTGCTCGCGGTGCTGTCCTACCGTGTCGTGCCGGCCGCCTGGATCAAATCGAACGATCTTCGTCTCGAGGCGACGCGGGCTGCGCAGTTCGGCGCGCTCGAGCCGGGGCGCTTCCGCAGCTTCGCCGGCGGTGACGCCGTGTTCTACGCCGAGCGCGTCGAGAAGACGGGTGAGCTGTACGGCGTGTTCGTGCAGCGCAGTGTCGGCGACAAGATCGAGATTGCCATGGCCGAAAGGGCGGTGCAGCGCGGCGCGGGTCAGCCCGAGCAGATGTTCGTCCTGTACGACGGGCGCCGTTATGAAGGCGTGCCCGGCACGCCGAACTGGCGCATCGTGGAATTCCGCGAGCACGGGATTCCGGTGCGCCTGCCCGAGGCGAAGGCAGGCAAGAACAAGATCGAGATGATGAGCACGGCGACGCTGATGGCGTCGGACGATCCGAAGAATCGCGCCGAGTTCGCCTGGCGCACGGCGGTACCCGTCATGGCGCTCGTGCTGATGGTGCTCGCGGTGCCGCTCGCGCGCCTGCGTCCGCGCCAGGGGCGGTTTGCGCGGGTCGGTTACGCGGTGCTCGCGTACTTCCTGTATTCGAACCTGCTGGCGGCGGTGCGCGTCTGGATCCAGAAGGATTCGGCCGGCGGGCAACTCGGCCTCTGGTGGGTCCATCTCGTGCCACTCGCGCTTGCCGTGTGGCTGCTCTGGAGTGAACTCCATCCCGGCAAGCCGTGGCGCATGCCATGGCGTCGTCGTCCGGCCAGTGCGGCGGCGTCCGGCTGAGGTCGCGCCATCATCATGGGAGTCCTCAGTCGTTACCTGATCCGTACCGTGCTCGGTTATACCGCGCTGGTCATGATCGTGCTGCTCGCGCTCGGCGCGTTGTTCATGTTCATCGGCCAGCAGGACGACATCGGTGTCGGCAACTACACGGCCACGCAGGCGCTGCTGTTCGTCGCCCTGAACCTGCCGAGCTACCTGTTCCAGTTGTTGCCCGTGGCGGCATTGATCGGCTCGCTGCTCGGACTCGGCAACCTGGCGCGTGGCAGTGAACTGATCGTCATGCGCTCCTCGGGCGTGACGACGCTGCGTTTCTGCCTGTGGCTCGGCACGGCGGGCCTGATCCTGGCGTCGCTGATGTTCGTCGTCGGTGAATACGTCGCTCCGCCGCTCGGGCAATACGCGCGGCAGCTCAAGGTCTTTGCCAAGTTCGACGAGTTCGCCCTCGCGGGCAACCGCGCAACGTGGGTGCGTGATGGCGAAACCATCATCAGCGTCGACCAGCAGTCTGCCAGTACTCGCTTCGGTGGCATCAAGGTGTTCCAGGTTGATCGCGCACGCAGGCTCGTGAGTGTCGGCCGCGCCGAGTCGGCGAGCGTCAAGGGCGACCAGGTGTGGCGGCTGGAGAAATACGTGGGCACCTCGTTCGCGCGAGATTCGCTCACGGCCACCGTGGATCGCGCAGGCGAGCGCGACGTGCGCACTTCGTTGTCGTCGGAGTTCCTCGGTCTTGCCATCGCGGAACCCGACACGATGGGCTTGCGTGACCTGCGCGATTACATCGCGCACCTGCAGCGCAACGAACTGCAGTCGACCAGGTTTGAGGCTGCCTACTGGTCACGCCTGGCGCGGTTCGTCGCCGTGCTGCTGGTGATCATGCTGGCGCTGCCGTTCTGCGTGGGGTCGCTGCGTAATTCAGGGCAGGGCGCGCGCACCGTGATCGGCGTGCTGATCGGCGCGGGATTCGTGCTGCTGAGCCAGACGCTCGAGAGCAGCGGGGAGTTGTTCAGTTTGCCTCCGTGGATGGTGGGCTGGCTCCCGACGGCGTTGCTCGGCTTGGTGACGGGAACGTTGCTCTGGCGTAACCGCTGATTCGCTGGGACGCGGTGTGCTGGTGCGAGGCTTGCGGTCCCCCCGATATTGCAGAAAGGCGAGGACGCAGGGCGCTCGGTCCGGTTCCCGTTCCGGCGAGCGGAAAGGCAGACACGCTCGCCGGAACGGGAACCGGACCGAGCGCTCGACAGTCAGCGCCTGAGCGAATTTTCGGCGGACCGAAAATTCGCACGGCGCAGTGGCGTCGAAGCGATGCCAGGAATAGAACGAGATGTGTCGGTGGCACGACCGATCAACCCAAATGCCAGCATCAGCGACCGCGTCGCACCGTCGCGCGGAGCAACATCTGTAAACGTTGGAATTGGTTCGCGGCCATCAACCCTTGGGTTGTCTCGATGGATGCCGCGCTGTCTCGATGGCTGTGCGCGGGTCTCGACGTGGGCGTCTGCATTCCTGCATGACCTCCCTTGCGCCGTGCGAGTCGTTCGGTCTGCCGAACGGCTCGCTCAGGCGCGGCGTGTCGATCGTGCGATCCGGTTCATTTTCCGAATCGCGTGTCTGCTTTCCGCGATTCGGAAAATGAACCGGATCCCACGCCTGTCACTTCCCCGCCTTCCGCCCCTTCGGCAGTACGACGACCCGCGAGTGCGAAAGAGAGTCATGCCAGGTACGGCGCTCACGATCGAACAGCGCCCACACCCAGCCGAGACCAGCCGGCAGCCACGAGAGGAGACTCGCGCCCAATCGCACCACCGCGTCGTGCCACGTCAGCAGGAACCCGTCGTCACGCTGTACACGCAATCGCCACGACGCCATGCCCAGCGTTTGCCCGCGCTGGGTCCAAGGCAAACCGAAGTAGGCGACGACGGCGACGACGAGCGCCGCCCAGTACGGCAACGCCAGCAGCGGGAAGCTTTTCCACGTCACTGCCTCGCCACCGGTCAACGGCAGGAAGCACGCGGTGACGATCATCAGCACCGCCAGGACCAGCAGGCCGTCGTAGACCATCGCCGCGAGTCGTCGCAGCAATCCAGCGGGCGGCAGTGCCGCCGCAGCAGTGACGGCGGAACTCACGGGGTCTTCGTCAGGGCTGGTCACGGCGCTGCTGCGTTGCGGTCGGCAGCAATCAGAACTTGTCGGATCGCAGCACGCTCACGTCCTGCAGAAACAAGATCATCGCGTAATGATCGTAGAATTTTTCGCGTACTCGTGCGGCGATCCGGTCCGCGACGGCCGGGTCGCAGATGACTTCGACCCGGATGTTGCCTTCCTGCGCCCAGTCGGACTGGCGTAGCCCGCGACTGCCCTTGCCGCGTGCATCGGTAATCGTGAAGCCGCGGACGCCCAGCGATTCCAGTTCGGCTACCAGCGTGCGCTCGAGCGCGGCTTCGGTGACGATCGTGACCATGCGTCGCGTGTGGTGCTGCACTTGGGTGGTCTCAGAAAGAAGCGACCAGCGTCGCCAGTCGATGGTAGAGCGGAATGCCGATGATGATGTTGAAGGGAAACGTAATGGCGAGCGACGCCGTGAGCGACAGTGCCGGATTGGCCTCGGGCACTGCGGTGCGCATCGCGGTGGGAGCGGCGATGTATGAAGCGCTCGCAGCGAGCGTCGCGAGGACGAAGATGCCACCCGGCGACAGGCCAATCGTGCGGCCGAGCAGGGCGCCGACCACGGCGCCGAACAACGGCATCAGCACGCCGAACAGCACCAGGAACACGGCATTGCGCTGCAGCGCACCGAGTTGACTCGCGGCGATCAATCCCATCTCGAGCAGGAACAGCGCGAGGATGCCCTTGAACAGCCCGAAGAACAGCGGCTGGATCGAAGCCGTGCCTGCAGGCCCGCTGATCCAGCCGATGGCGAGGCCGCCCAGCAGCAGGACGATGCTGCGGCCGAGCAGCAGTTCGCGCAGCAGCGGCCGCCAGGCGACATCGCCGCCGAAGCCACGTGCCAGCACGATGCCTGCAAGAATCGCCGGAACCTCGAGAATCACTACCCACACCGGGGCGCGGGCTTCATACGGAATGCCCTGCACGGCAAGGTGGCCAATGAGGACCGCGAACGTACCGACGCTCACCGAGCCATAATGGGCGCTGAGGGACGCCGCGTCGGCACGGGTGAGCCGGCCCAGGTAACGCGCGGCGAGAAAGGCGGGGACTGGCAAGCCGAAACCGAGGGCCAGCAGGGCCGCGAGTTCGACGGGGGGGATGCCTTCACCGGCTCGCGCGAGTTCGACGCCGCCTTTCAGGCCGATCGCGAGCAGCAGCAGGGTGCTGACGAAATCGTAAATCGATGCCGGCAGGCGCAGTTCGGCCTTGGCCAGGCCCGCGCAGGCGCCGAGCAGGAAGAACAGGATGACGGGATCCAGGTGCGGCATGAAAATTCGTTTGCGGCGTGAAGGCCCGGTGCGATTGGAGCGCAACGGTAGGCGAAAATTCCGTGCGCGTCACGGTGTTCCAGAGTGGAATCCGGCTCTTGCCCATGGATGAACCAGGCGACGATGAGCCTCACTCCTGCTGACGGTTCGGTAAATGCGACAGCGCTGGTCTGGGACTGGCCGCTGCGCGTGTTTCACTGGTCGCTCGTGCTGGCGGTCGCCGGTTCGTTCGCGACGCACTATGCCGGGCTCGAGTGGTTCGACTGGCATCGCCGTTGCGGCTATGTCGCCGTGGTGCTGATCGGATTCCGGCTCGCCTGGGGTTTCGTGGGTCCACAGTACTCGCGGTTTACGTCGTTCCTGCGCGGGCCGCGCGCGATGATAGAACACCTGCGTGGCCGGCAACCGTACGCGGTAGCGGGCCACAATCCGGTCGGTGCGGCCAGCGTGCTGGCGTTCCTGGCGTCGCTGGCGTTCCAGGCGGGCACGGGCCTGTTCGCGAACGATGAGATCGCGAATGCCGGTCCGTTCTATGGCTGGGTGACGCAGGCGACCAGCAACCGCCTCACCGCGCTGCACGATCTCAATTCCAGCCTTCTGCTGGCCCTGATCGTTGCGCATCTGGTCGCCATCGCGTGGTACGACGGGTTGCGGCGGCTTGGGTTGGTACGCGCGTTCTGGACGGGCCGCAAGGCAGGGGCGCAGGGCATCCGTTCTTCACGCGGCGGACTCGCGTTCGTGATCGTGGTCGCGTTGATCGTCGCCCTGGCGCTCGCGATCCGTGCGGCGCCAGAGGCGTCGGTCAGCTTCTTCTAGCAAGAACGCAGTCCGTACCGCAAGAAATCCGTCAGTCGTTCTTGTACTTGTCGTGACACGCCTTGCACGCGTTCGCCGCGTCGAAAAACGCCGCCTTGCTCTGCGCAAAATCGCCGGTTTTCGCCACCGTCGCCAGGGTGGCGCTACGGTCGACGAGATCCTTCATCTTCGCGTCGAAGTCCGCACGGTTGGCCCACATTTCGGGCTTCAGTTCCGAATTCGGCAGGCCCTTGGTCTCGGCCGGGAACCCTTCGCTCAGCAGCGGCGCGATCATTGCCACGCGATCCGCGCGCTTGGCGAATTCAGCGGCGTCGTAGGGCACCTTGCCCTGGGCCATCGCGCCCATCGGGCCGAAATTCCAGGCCATCACCTGGTACAGCGACTTGCGGTACTTGAGCGCCTGCTCGCCTTTCGACGGCGGACCCTCGGCCTGCACGGCACCGGCGAACATGCACGTGGTCGTGAGTAAAGCGATTGCGAACGAACGGAAAAACGTCATGGGTCGGGCGCTCCTTCAAGCGGCAGTCCTCGGGGGAACCGCGAAGGTACCGCAGGCCGCGTGACGGTGTCACGACGGCAATGCCGGCAATCAGCCCGTGCGACGCGACGTGGCGAGGATGTCGTTGCGATACGCGCGCAGGATTTTCCAGATCTCGCCCTCGGACGGTCGATCGGCCATCCGCGCGATCAGTCCCGCGAGCGCCGGCCATTCGCGGCCCCACTCGAGCATGCGAACTGCATCGGCGATCACCCGTTGTGTCATCGCGTCCCTGGGCTTGGGTGGCGACGCCGGGGCGGGTTCCGCACGAGCAACGGGCTTCGAGGTGGGTTTCGAAACCGCGGCGGGGGCTCCTGCCAAAGTCACCTGCCTTGCCGGCCGCTTATGTGTTCCGGTGGCAGTCCTGTGGGTCGCGCCGGTCGGCGTGGCTTTCGCGGAGACGGGCGCGGTGCCCGTGCCTTTTTGGTTCGCGGCAGCCTTGGCCGCGCCACGTATCCGTGGTTGCTCCACCGTTCCGGACGTGGCCGTATCGGGCGCTTTGCCGGTCGCCAGCGGGATGTAGCGCTCGATGTGCTCCGATCCGAGCAGGCTCGTCAGGAACGACATCAGCTCGAGCGACTCGGCGAACTTGGCATCACCCGAGTCGCGGCGCTCGTGCAGGTGCCGCTTCAGATCCAGCAGGCGGGTGCGGGCCAGGTTCACGACCAGTGCATTCGGTCGCTGATGCTTCGGCCAGGCTTCGGCGCGCGCGTAGGCGGCATCGTCCAGCTTCAGGTAACGCAGGTGCAGCTCGACACTCGCCAGCCAGCGATCGAGCAACTCTTCCACGCGCCTGTCAGTCGTCGACATCGTGCCTGAACCCTGTCCCGTGGTCGGAGTCTAGCGGGCAAGGAGGGGTATGACGTGGCGCGGATTGCAAAGCTGTGACCCGTCTCGCAGATCGGGGCAGGGTCAGGTCTGGTCGGCTGATGTTTGCAAAATCTCCGTATATGGGACATAGTGTCCCACATATGGTAGTTCAGCCCCAACGCCCCATCGTGACCGCCAGCCTGCGCTGGCTGCGGCCGATCGCGCGCTGGCTGCTGAAATCCGGCGTGACCTGGAAGGAGTTCGCCGAGCTTTCGCGCGGTGTGTTCGTAGCCGTCGCGGCCGAGGAATTCGGCTTGCGCGGCCGCTCCACCAACGTGTCGCGCATCGCGCTGCTCACGGGCTTGACCCGTCGTGAGGTGCGTCGCTATCGCGAGTCCGAGGTCGAGACACCGGTCGAGGGCATGCGCGCGGAGGACGATCTCAACCACGCGAGCCGCGTGTTGGCGGGCTGGCACCTCGATCGCGAATTTATCGACGAACTCGGCCAGCCGCGCGCGCTCGATGCCAAAGGCGAGAGCGCAACGTTCGAGCAGCTGGTGCGTCGTTACGCAGGCGACATCCCCGTGACGGCACTGACCAAGGAACTCCTGCGTTCGGGTTCGATCCAACGCATGACGGACGGTCGCTATCGCGCGCTGCGCCGCTTCTACATGCCACGGGCCATGGACGGGCAGGCCGTCGAGCGTGCGGGCGCAGTGATCGCCGACCTCGCGACGACCGTCGAACACAACCTGTCGCGTGATGTTGCGGAGCCACCCCGTTTCGAAGGGCGAGCCCAGAACCGTCACGTCGATCCGCGCCAGTTGCCGGCGTTCCGCGCGTTCATGGAACGTGAGGGCCAAGCGTTCCTCGAACGCTGCGACGAATGGCTGAGCGCGCACGAAGCGCAACCGGGCGCAGGGACGCCCGTTGCCACCCTGCGGTTGGGCGTAGGGGTCTTTGCCATTCAGGAACCGACGGTCGGAGAACGATGATGACGAATGCACGCATGACGATTAGCCGCTGGACGATGGTCGGCGCCGCGCTCCTGGTCGCTGCCTGTGGCGGCGGAGGCAGTTCGGACGGCGTCACCGCGGGCATCGATCGCGGCGGCATCGTCACGGCCACGGGCGCCATCACCGGTTTCGGCAGCGTGCACGTCAATGGCGTCCACTACGTCACCACGGGCGCCACCATCACGCTCGATGACAATCCCGGCACAGAATCCGACCTGCGCGTCGGCCAGGTCGTGCGCATCGAGGGCAGCATCGGCCAGGACGGCCTCAACGGCACGGCAACGCGCGTGATCTTCGACGACGAGGTCGAAGGCTCGGTGCAGAGCATCGATCTCGCAAATTCCCGGCTGGTCGTGCTCGGACGCACGGTGCAGGTCAGCACCCAGACGTCCTTCGACGATCGCATCTCGCCGCGCAGCCTCGAGGGCCTCGCCGTCGGTGACCGCATCGAAGTGAGCGGACCCGTGGCGACGACGGGTGTCGTCGAGGCGACGCGCATCGAACGCAAGACCGCGCAGTCGAGCGTCGAGGTGAAAGGCACGATCGCCGCGCTCGACACGAATGCACGCAGCTTTGCGCTCAGCCAGCTCACTGTCTCGTATGCGAGTGCGCAGCTGAACGGCTTCGCCAGCGGACAGCCCGCAAACGGCGACCGCGTCGAGGCCTTCGGCACGGTCGATGGCAATGGCGTGCTGGTCGCGACCCGCGTCGAGAAGGAAGGCGGCGGTGTCGCGGGCAACGCCGACGAACAGGCGGACTACGAAGGCCTGGTCACGAGCTTCGTGTCGGCGACGGATTTCGCGGTTGCCGGGCAACGCGTCACGACGACGGCCTCGACCACTTATGAAGGCGGCACCGCAGCGAGCCTTGCGCTGGACGTGCCCGTCGAGGTCGATGGCCGCTTCAACGCGTCGGGCGTCATCGTCGCGACCAAGGTGCAGTTCCGGCTCAGCAGCGACACCGAGTTCTCGGGTCGCGTGGACTCGGTGAACGCGGCAGGCAACAGCCTGGTCGTCTTCGGCGTCACGATCCGCGTGAACTCGCTTACCCGTTTCGAGGACCACAGTGGCGCCGACGTGCAGCGGTTCAGCCTCGCCAACATCGCCGTCGGCGACTACGTGGAAGTCGACGCCTACAACGATGGCAGCGGCCTGCTCGCGACGAAGCTCGAACGCGACGACATGCAGGGCGAAGTCAAGGTCGAGGGCAGCGCCCAGAACGTGGCCGCACCGAATTTCACGGTCGGCGGCGTCGCCGTCACGACCGATGGCAATACCGAATTCAGAGATACAAACGGCGTGACCATCAACGCCGCGGCGTTCTTCCAGGCGGCCCCGGGCCGCACGGTAAAGGCGCGCGGCACGCTGGTGGGCAACGCCGTGCTGGCCACGCGGGCCGAACTCGACGACTGACCGGAGTTCCGGGGTAAAGACGGAGCCGCAACGACGGGTCCGATACCGATCAGTACCGAGCTGTGCAGAGGTGTGAGATGAAATCAGTGCAATGGAATTTCCTGAAGGTGGCAGCGGTGGCCTTGCTGGTCGCCGGCTGCGGCGGCGGCGGGGGCACAACCGACGACGGCGCGGCCCCGAACCCGCCGCCTGCGACCGGCACGACCACGACCACGTTCGTCACGGGTGCGATCGCAGGCTTCGGCAGCGTCATCGTCAACGGTGTGCGCTACGACACGGACTCGGCGCAGGTCAGCATCGAGGACAAGCCGGCCACGGCAGCCGATTTGAGAGTCGGTGAAGTCATTCACCTGAAGGCAGAGGTCGATGCGCAGGGTGTCGCCCGCGCGAAGTCGATCACGCAGGATCACCTGATCCAGGGTGCCGTGCAGGCGGTGGATACCGTGGCAGGCACGCTCACGATCGCCGGGCAGGTGATCACGGTCGATAACGAGACGATGTTCGACGATTCGATCCCGACGCGAACGCTGGCGGGAATCGTCGTCGGCGACGTGATCGAGGTGCACGGCTTCGCAGCCGCGGGCGGCTCGGCGCGCGCGACGCGCATCGAAAAAGCCGGTGCGGGCGAGACCGAGGTCGAGGTGACCGGCATGGTCACGAACCTCGACACCGGACTGAAACGCTTCAACGTCGGGACGCTGGTCGTCGATTATTCGACGGCGACGCTCGAAGACTTCGGGTCGGCCGGCATCGAGTCGGGTGTCATGGTCGAGGTCAAGGGCACGACATTCCTGGCCAACGGCGCGCTGGTCGCGACGCGGGTCCATCGCGAGGACCGTGATTTCGACGGCAGCAGTGGCGACGAGAGCGAAGTCGAAGGCTTCGTGACGCGCTTCGGCTCCGCGACGGACTTCGACGTCGACGGCCAGAAGGTTACGACGAACGCGTCGACGTCCTTCGTTAACGGTACGGCGGCCGACCTCAAGCTCAACGTCAAGGTGGAAGTCGAGGGCAAGCTCGATTCGACCGACACGCTCGTTGCTACCAAGGTCGTGTTCAAGCAGCAGTCGTCGCTGAAGCTCGCGGGCATGGTGGACAGCGTCGACGTGGCGGGCGGAACGTTCCGCGCGCTCGGCGTGACGGTGGTCGTGTCGTCGATGACACGCAAGGAAGACCACGAGAGCGACGATCACTTCTTCAGCCTCGACGACCTCAGGGTCGGCAACTGGGTCGAAGTGGGCGGTTACGCCGATCCGGCCGGCACCGGCCGTCTAGTCGCGATGCGTCTCGAACGCGACGACTCCCAGGACGCAGTCGAACTGCGCGGTCCGGCGAGTGACATCGCGACGACCAGCCTGAAGGTGTTCGGCGTCAGCGTCGAACTCCTGCCGGGCGCCGAGTACGAGGACGGCGACACCTCCATCAGTGCCAGCGAGTTCCTCGCGCGTGCCGGCGGACAGATCGTCGACGTCGAGGGCAACTGGAACGGCACTTCGTTGCTGGCGGACAAGGCGGAAATCGAGCGCGAGGGCGGCAGCGTCGTTACGCCTCCGGTCACACCGCCGGTCACGCCCCCAGTGACACCGCCGGTCACGCCGCCGAGCGGCGGCAACCAGCCGCCGGTCGCCAACGCGGGCACACCGCGTAGCGTCACGACGGGCACTACGGTGGCGCTCAACGGCACCGGCAGCACCGATCCGGAAGGCGCAGCACTCTCGTATGCGTGGGTACTGCAGGTTCCGGGTGGCAGCAGCGCGAGCTTGTCGACCGCCGCGAGCAGCCAGCCGAGCTTCGTTGCCGATGTCGCCGGCTCGTACACCGCGACGTTGACGGTGAGCGACGGTGCGCTCACGTCGTCGGCCAGCGTGGTGATCACGGCGCAGGCGCCGACGCCGCCACCGCCGCCGTCCCTCGACGGTGCGGCGCTCTATACGGCGAAGTGCCAGAGCTGTCACGGTGCGATCAAGCCGATCTTCAGCCGCAACGCGCGTGACGCAGCGAGGATCCAGAACGCGATCGACAACAACAAGGGCGGCATGGGTTTCCTCTCGTCATTGACCGCGGCTGAAGTGCAGGCCATTGCAGCAGCCGTCACGGCAGCGAATCCGTGAGCACAGGCACTCAATCTATCCGAATGAACTGATTCGAACCCCGGACCTCTCGGTCCACCCCTTGGGCGGGACGGCGCAAGCTTCCCGCCCTATTTTTTTGACTTGAAGTGCAGGTGCCGCGTCGCAAGGTGGCCGAGCGGACTGACCGCAACCCCTTCGACCTCCGGCTTGGCGAGCAGCTTCGAGACCCGATGAAACATCGGGATGACCGGCGAATCCGCGAGCAGCATCTGCTCGGCAAGAACCATGGACTTCATACGCTGCGCTGCGTCCCGCGCACGGCGCGATTCGGCCAGCAGCGCGTCGTAGCGGGCGCTCGCGTATCCCGGAACGTTCTGCGCGTGGCCGGATTCGAACAGCGCGAGAAACGCTTCGGCGTCGATGAAGTCGGCGGACCAGCCGAACCGCAGCAGGTCGCAGTCGCCCGGGTTCTCACGCAGCGCCAGGTACGCCTTCCACTCGATCTCGACCAGTTCCACTTCGACACCGAGCGCGGCTCGCCATTGGTCGGCCACTGCGATCGCGGTGCGCCGGTGATTGGCGCTCGCGTCCGTGCACAGGCGCAGGCGATCGGGCGCGGCATGGCGTCCGCGTGCTGCGCGCCACAGCCGCTGCGCCTGTTCGACACGCTCGTCGTCGGGAAGCGTGGTCCACGTGAACTGCGCGGGGGTGTAACCGGGAATGCCTGCGGGAACCCAACCGTAGGCGGGTTGCTCGCCCGCGCCGGTCACCTGCCCGGTGATCTGCCCGCGATCGACCGCCATGGACAGTGCCATGCGTGCATCCCGGTCACGGATGCGCGCCAGGTTGATCGCGTAGCCATACGTGCTCAGGTACGGCGCGATGTGCAGTTCACCGGGAAGGTTCTGCTGCAGCCAGCCGACCTGCGTGTTCGGTACTTCGCTCGTGACGTCGAGCGCGCCTGAGCGATAGAGATTCAGTTCGGTGTTGAGGTCCTCGAGCGTCAGGTAGGTCACGCGTTCGATCGCCACCGAACCCGCGGAGTGGTAATGGGGGTTGCGCTCGAGTTCGATTTTCTCGCCAGGACGACGCGCGAGCAGCCGGTAAGGGCCGTTGCCGATGAGTGACACGCTGGCACTGGCTGCGGGGTGCTTCGGCGCGGCGACGGGTAGCGCCAGCACGGCCGGGAGGTAAGGCACGGCGCGGGCCACCTCGAGTACGACGGTCTGCGAATCCGGTGCGCGGGTGGTCGTGACGTCGCGCAGCAACGCGGAATAGGGCGCCTGAGAGTCCTTGACCCTCGCGGCATCGAGGCCGGCGACGAACTGCGCCGCGGTCAATGGGGTGCCGTCGGACCAGTGGAGGTTCTCCCGCAGCCTGAAGGTCCAGGTGCGGCCATCCTCCGACACGCGCCACGCTGCTGCCGCTCCGGGAATGACGTTGCCGTCGGCCGCCTCGGCCGTCAGGCCCTCGTAAAGATCCTGCAGAAGTGCCAGGGCGGCGTTGTCTTCGGCCAGGCGGGGGTCGAGGGTAGCCGGCTCCCCACCCAACGCGCGGGTCAGGGTCCGGGGGTGATCGGGCTGCGCTGTGGGTGGCCCAGGTTCTGGCTTAGATCCGCAAGCGGCGATCGCCAGCGACGCCAGTGCTACGACGCAGCGCAAGGTGGCTGTCAACGTGTTTCCCGTCTGCATGGATACGAAGTCCGGAGCGTATGGTCCCCGCAAATCATCCGTATGACAAAGAGGGCGCCCGGTAAGGTCCGAACGGCGTTTTGACAGAACCCGGCAGGTCGGGCGAGTATCCCGGCCGCTGTGGGATTGGAGCGCCACGAATGGATTCCGAGTTCAAGTACCGCGCCTTCATCAGCTACAGCCACAGCGACGAGCAGTGGGCCAAGTGGCTGCACAAGTCGCTCGAGACGTACTCGGTGCCAAAGCGCCTGATCGGTACCGAGACCGCGTTTGGCCCCGTTCCCGACCGATTCGCACCGGTGTTCCGCGACCGCGACGAACTGGCGACGGCGACGAATCTCGGCGAGACCCTGACGCGAGCGCTGGAGCAGTCTGCGTTCCAGGTGGTCATCTGTTCGCCAGCCGCCGCGAAGTCGCGCTGGGTCAACGAGGAAATCCTCGCGTTCAAGCGCCTGGGCCGCGAGCACCGGATCTTCTGCCTGATCGTTTCCGGCGAGCCGGGCGCTTCCGCATCGGCGGCCACCGCCGACCAGGAGTGCTTCCCCAACGCACTGATCTACAAGATGGGGGAGGACGGGCAACTGACGTCGATTCGCGGCGAGCCGATCGCCGCCGACGCCCGACCCGGCAAGGACAGCAAGCAGGATGCCCGACTGAAGCTGATCGCCGGGATGCTCGGCGTCGGCCTCGACACGTTGAAGCAACGCGAGGCCCACCGGCGGCATCGACGCATGATGGCGCTGGTCACCGCTTCGATCGTTGGCATGACGATCACGTCCGGGCTGGCCGCCGCCGCGTGGCTTGCCCGCAACCAGGCGGAACGCGAGCGCGTCCGCGCGGAGTCCGAGGCTGAGACCGCCCGGCAGACCACGAACTTTCTCGTCGGCCTGTTCGCCGTCTCCGACCCGAACGAGGCGCGCGGCAACTCCATTACCGCGCGCGAGATCCTCGACAAGGGTTCGCAGCGCATCAAGTCGGAACTGGTCACGCAGCCTGCGATCCAGGCCACGCTGATGGAGACCATGGGGACGGTGTACACGAGCCTGGCGCTCTACCCGCCGGCTGCGTCGCTGCTCGACAGCGCACTGCAGAAGCGCCTCGAGCTGTACGGCGCGGACAGCCTCGAGGTGGCGCAATCGGCGGAAAAACTCGGCGGGGTGCTGACGCTGACGGCGGAGTACGACAAAGCGGAATTGATGTACCGCAAGGCGCTGGACCTGCGAAAGAAACTGCTCGGACCCGAGCACGTCGACATCGCGCGCAGCCAGTATCAGCTGGCGGACCTCCTCGGCCGCAAGGGCGATTACGAGGCCGCCGAGCCGTTGTTTCGAGAGGCGCTGGCGATGCGGCGCAAGCTGCTGGGCGGCAACACGCTCGAGGTGGCCAAGAGCCTCGACGGCCTGGCGATGAACCTCTACAACCAGGGCAAGTATGACGAAGCCCTGCCTGCGATGCGCCTGGCCGTCGAACTGCAGCGGAACCTGCACAAGGAGCCGCACACGGACTTGGCCGAGGCACTGAACAACCTTGGCGTGGTGCTGGGCGACATGGGCGAGTATCGCGAGTCCGAAACGCTGTACCGGGAAGCGCTGCAGATAAAGCGCGTCCTGCTCGGCGACACGCACCCGGAAATCGCGCTGGGCCTCAACAACATCGCGTATGCCCTGACTGACCAGAAGAAGTACGACGAAGCGGCGGCGATGTACCGTGAAGCCATTGCCATGCAGCGCAAGCTGCTCGGCGACGATCACCCGGACGTGGCCATGGCATTGAATAACCTGGCCTTCGTGCTGCACGACAAGGGCGATACCGAGGGCGCCCGCAGGATGATGCAGGACTCGCTCGACATGTACCGGCGCACGGTCGGGCCCGAGCATCCGTCGATTGCCCGCGGCATGGGCAACCAGGCGATGTGGCTGATGGAGGCGGGCGACTACGCGTCGGCCGAGCCGCTGCTGCGCGAGGCGCTGCAGATGCGCAGAAAGCTGCTCGGCAACGAGCACACGGACGTCGCCGGCACGCTGACATTGCTGGCCAGCCTGTTGGTCGAGACCGGACGTTTCGAGGAGGCGCGGGCAGCCGCCGCGGAAGCGCGGGCGATTTGCCTGCCGGCACTAGGGGCTGCTCACTGGCGCACGGCAGCCGCCACCAGCACCGAAGGCGCAGCGCTGGCGGGCCTGGGGCAGACCGCGCAGGGCGCCAAGCTGTTGCTCGAGGGGCTGGCCGCACTGCGTGCCGACGCCGGAGCGTTGCCGTTCTTCGTGGACAATGCAGCCCGCTGGGCGGCGGAGTACAACCGCAAGCGGAGCGGCGCGCAGGATGTGCCAAAGCAAACCGCCATGTTGCAGGGCAATAAGGGCCATTGAGATAGCGGCGCCGGGCCGGACCATCTGTCACCGGATGAGCGCGGCGCTAGGGCCTCCCGATTGACATAATCTGCCGGCCCTTACGGCGGACGTGCTCGCTAATGATTTGTGATACGTTTCACACATTCGAGAGGCTCGCTTTCGGTCCGGCTTGCAAGCGCTGCCTGACAGCCGAACCAACCGAGCGTTTTGTGATGTGCCGAATAGAAGAAAACCGCAACGGTCACTGACCTTGCGCGCACGCAGGAGTGAACAAAGTGGACAAGAGAATCGGTTTGTTGGTCGGGCTGGCCGCGTTGTTTGCCATGGGGTCGGCCGGAGCATCTACCACCTGCCCCATCACGCCCGTGCTGGTGTATACGGCCATCAATGACGCCACCGGCCACATTTTCGATGTCTACAAGGCCGAAGAAGTTTCCTGGGCCACCGCGGAGGATTGCGCCAACGACAAGAATGTCGGCGGCGTCGACGGTCACCTGGCGACCATCACCTCGGAAAGCGAGAACAAATGGGTCATTGAGAAATTGCTGACCCCGTCGCTGACAGCTCCGTTGCCTGGACCACTTGGGAAAAGCC
>Ga0209254_10002495_pt1 | contig 16718 bp, 15 predicted proteins | sample FrelakmetDIP11DI_FD_187148 | JGI IMG/M metagenome (GOLD analysis project Ga0209254, IMG submission 187148) | Freshwater lake sediment microbial communities from the University of Notre Dame, USA, for methane emissions studies - DIP11 DI (SPAdes)... | ecosystem: Environmental > Aquatic >... | reverse complement strand
CGATCGCAAGATTCGCAATGGTGCGCCGGCACGGTTGATCCGGCGCAAACCGGCGCACCCAGCGCAACACGATCCTGCCCCTCCGACTGTCGGTAAGGCTCGATCCGAAAAGAGGCCAGGATGGACGACGTTTTCACCAAGCAGGTCCTCGACACGCTGCGCAGCAACCAGGCTGCGGCCCAGCAGATCCTGGACGCGGTCATGAATCCGGGGACGCCCCGGAGGCCCGCCGGTCGTCAGGATCAGCCGCACGCGGACGATCCGCCCCAGGCCGACAGCATCGGCGGCGCGCAGCCGTTCATCGGCATGCAGCTGAACGACCTGGCTGCCACCACCCAGAAGATGCTGCAGCTGATGTTCCAGCGGCCGGACGTGGCGCTCGAGAACGTCACCAAGTTCTGGACCGAGCAGTTGAAGATCCTCACCGGTGCTTCGGACCTCGCTCCGGGCCACGACGACCACCGCTTCGACGACCCGACCTGGCGCGAGAACCCCGCGTACAGGCTCGCGATGCAGACGTACCTGTCGCTCCGCGACGGTCTGAGCCAGTGGGTGGACGGGCTGCCGGTGGACCACAAGGAGGCGGAGCGCATCCGCTTCATGACCTCGCTCGTCACCGAGGCGCTCGCCCCGAGCAACTGGCCGACCCATCCTGTCGCGCTGAAACGCTACCTCGAGACGGGCGGCAAGAGCGCCATCCGCGGCCTGCAGAACATGGTCGACGACCTGATCCACAACCAGGGCATGCCTTCGATGGCGAAGCGCGATGCGCTGAAGGTCGGCAAGGACATGGCGACCACGCCGGGCAAGGTGGTCCACCGCAGCGAGGTTTTCGAGCTGATCCAGTACGTGCCGTCCACCGAGGAGGTGCGGGCGCGGCCCTTCCTCATGGTGCCGCCGCAGATCAACAAGTACTACTTCTACGACCTGTCACCGAAGAAGAGCCTGATCCGCTTCGCGGTCGAGTCCGGCCTGCAGACCTTCACCATAAGCTGGCGCAACCCCGGCCCCGAGCATCGCGACTGGAACTTCGACACCTATCTCGCCGGGATCGAGGAGGCGATCGACGTCGTGCGCGAGATCACCGGCTCGCCGGACGTGAACCTCGAGGGCGGCTGCGTCGCCGGCATCGAGGTCGCGGCGCTCCTCGCGGATCTCGCGCAGCGCGGCGAGCGCAAGGTGCACGCCGCGACGCTGATGGTCACGATGCTCGACACCAGCGTCGAGACCCAGCTCGGCGTGCTCGCGACGCCCGAGACGATCGAGATGGCGCGAGCCAACTCGCGCATGAAGGGCCTCATGGAAGGCGGCGAGATGGGCCGCATCTTCGCCTTCCTGCGGCCGAACGACCTCGTCTGGAACTACTGGGTGAACAACTACCTGCTCGGCAACGACCCGCCGACCTTCGACGTGCTCGCCTGGAACGCCGACACCGCGCGCATGACCGCCGGCTTCCACGTCGAGCTGCTCGACCTGGTGCAAAACAACTCGCTGGTGCGCGGCGAGATGAAGGTCCGGGGCGAGCCGGTGCGGCTCGAGGCGGTCGCCTGCGACCAGTTCTGGCTGGCCGGCCTCGCCGACCACATCACGCCGTGGCGTGCCTGCTACGCTTCGTCGCGGCTCACCCGCGGCAAGCGCGAGTTCGTGGTGAGCGACGGCGGCCACATCCAGAGCATGATCTCGTCGCCGTCCAACCCGAAAGCGAAGTTCTTCGTCAACCCGAAGCAGCCGGACAGCCCCGAGGCGTGGCTCGAGGGTGCCGAGGAGCGCCAGGGCAGCTGGTGGCTGCACTGGCGCGAGTGGATCACGCAGCGATCGGGCAAGCTGCAGAAGGCGAAGGCCGCGCTCGGCAGCACCGGGCATCTGCCGCTCGTCGACGCGCCCGGCACCTACGTCTTCGAATAGGGGGCTTGCCCAAATGATGGCCATCGCGAAGAAGAAACCCCTCGACAAGTCCCTGCACATCGAGACGATCACGGTGAAGGGCGCGCAGCTCAGGACAGCAACGCGGCCGGGATCGGGCGAACGCCCGCCGCTCATGATGCTGAATGGCATCGGCGCGAAGCTCGAGGCGCTGCAGGGTTTCACCGACGTTCTCAATCCCGAGATCGGCGTCATCCTGTTCGACCTCCCGGGCGTGGGCGGCTCGGCCAAGGCCGCGCGGCCCTTCAGCATGAGCGGCATGGCGAAGACCATGGCCGATCTGCTTAGCCACTACGATTACGAGCAGGCGGATGTCTTCGGTGTGTCGTGGGGCGGGGCGCTCGCGCAGGAGTTTGCGCACACCTGCCCGGGGCATTGCCGAAGGCTTGTTCTCGGTGCGACAGCGGCCGGGCCGATGACGATGATCCCCGGCAACCCGATGACGATGATGACCATGATGAATCCGATGCGCTTCCTGCAGAAGGATTACCTGGCCAAGAACGCCATGCGGATGTACGGCGGCCGCCTGCGCAACGACCCGGATGCGATCGGCAAGATCTCCCATCACATGGCCGGCGGCGGTGGCGGGATGGGCGGCATGATGTACCAGATGATGGCGCTGATGGGCTGGAGCAGCCTGCCGTGGCTGCACACCTTGCGTCAGCCGACGCTCGTGATCGCGGGCAAGGATGACCCGATCGTGCCGCCGATCAACGGCCAGCTGATCGCGCGCCAGATCCCGAACGCCAGGCTCGAGCTTGTGGACTGCGGCCACCTGTTCATCCTCACGCTCGCGGCCGAGATCGCCGAGATGGTCGACGATTTCCTCAGCGAGCCCGCATGAGCGCTGCGGGCCCCGCCGCCATCGCGTCGCGCCGGCTGCGGCTGGGCGATGTCGATCTGCACTGCGAGACCGTGGGTACGGGGGAAGCGCTCGTCTTCATCCACGGCCTTGGATCGTGCGGCGAGGATTGGGGCCCGCAAGTGGATCACTTCCGGTCGCGCTATCGAGTCGTCACTTTCGACCTGCGCGGTCACGGCCTGTCGTCGAAGCCGCGTTCCTCCTACACCATCCCGGTGTTCGCGCGCGACACGGCCGCCCTCCTCCGCGCACTGCAACTGGACCGTGCGCACGTGGTCGGCATCTCGCTCGGCGGCATGGTCGCCTTCCAGCTGGCCATCGACGCGCCGGAGCTCGTGCGCAGCCTCGCCATCGTGAACAGCGGTCCGGCAGTGCCGTCGCAGACGTTCAAGCAGCGCATGCCGCTCTACATCCGCCTCGTCTACCTGCGCCTGCTCGGCCTGCGCCGCATGGCCATGATGATTTCGAAGCGGCTCTTTCCCAAGCCGGACCAGGCGAACCTCCAGCGTGCGTTCGTCGAGCGGATCGCCGGCAACGACAAGCATTGCTACCGCGCCTCGCTGAAGGGGATCTTCGCGGGATGGAGCGTTGCCGACCGCCTGCCTGATATCCGCTGCCCGGTGCTGGTGCTGACGGCGGACCAGGACTACGCGCCGGTGGCCCTCAAGCAGGCGTATGCCGACCGGCTTCCCGACGCGCGTCTCGTGGTCGTCCCCGATTCGCGGCACGCGCTGCCGATGGAAAAGCCGCGCGAGTTCAACGCCGCGCTGGATACCTTTCTCGCATCCCTGACGCCGCAGCGTGCGGCCGAGCCGCGGGCCACCGCCGTTTCCTAGGAGAGACATCGTGATCAAGATCGGCAACGCTTCCCTCGAACACCCCGTGTTCCTGGCCGCGGGCTCGTGCAAGTACCCGGCCGACGCGCACAAGGTCCTCGCTTCGCCCTCCGCGGCGCTCGTCGTGGGCAGCATCACCGCGAAGCCGTTCGGGGAGGACACCGGAGACCAGCTGTGGTGCGACGGCGCGCGTTCGGTTACCGGGTTCGGGTATCCGAACCCCGGGATGGACGTGTGGGAGCCGGAGCTGGCCGGTCTCGCCGAGACGGCGCGCAAGGTGGGCAAGCCGTTCGTCGTGAACGTCGCGGGCCAGGACACGGCCGACTACTTGCGCCTGGCGGAGCGCGCTTTCGCGGCCGGGGCCACCGTCGTGGAGCTGAACCTGGCGTGGCCGTGCCTGCTCAGCAGCGACGGCAAACAGAAGTACGGCTTCTCGGATGACCCGGCGGCCGTCACCGATCTGCTGCGCGCCGCCAGCGACCAGCGCAAGGGCAAACGCGGTGACCTGTGGCTGAAGTTCGCACCGATGCAGCCGAGCGTCCTCGGCGCGATGGCCCAGGCCATCCGTGCGAATGCAGGGGTGCCGGTGACCGCCGTCACCTGCTCCGGCCCCTATCCGAAGACGCTGTTCCTCGACGCGGACAACACCTCGGTGGTCGGGACGGATGCGTTCGGCCAGATCGGCGGCGAGTTCCTGCGCCCGATCGCGCTCGGGCAGGTCCGCCAGTTCCGCGCCCTGCTGCCCAAGGAAGTCGCGGTCATCGGGCTCGGTGGCGTCTCGATCCGCGCGCACGTGGAACAGTACCTCGCCATGGGCGCGACCGCGGTCGGGCTCACGACCGCCTACAAGATCGGCGGAGCCGACATCTTCTCGTACCTGGTTCCGGGGACGGTGGCGGCCTAGCGAGACGACGTCTGGGCGTCCGACGGCCGTCCGCCCGAGAGCGGTCGCCGACGGCGCCCTCGATGAGTGGACCTTAACGGAGGGGGGAGCATGGTTGTGAGGAAACCGCAAGCCGGGGATCTCGAGCCCATCGAGCGCGCGAGCCGCGACGAGATCGCATCGCTGCAGCTGCAGCGTCTGAAGTGGACGCTGCGCCACGCGTACGACAACGTCCCGCACTACAAGAAGACCTTCGCCGCCGCCGGGGTACACCCCGACGACTTCAAGCGGCTCGAGGATCTCGCCAGGTTCCCCTTCTCCGCCAAGAAGGACCTACGCGAAAACTACCCGTTCGGGCTTTTCGCAGTGCCGCGCGAGAAGGTCGTGCGCGTGCACGCCTCGTCGGGGACCACGGGCAAGCCGGTGGTCGTTGGCTACACAAAGAACGACATCGACACCTGGGCGGACCTCGTGGCGCGCTCGATCCGCGCCTCGGGCGGACGCCCCGGCGACATCATCCAGGTCACCTACGGCTACGGCCTCTTCACCGGCGGCCTCGGCGCCCACTACGGCGGCGAGCGGCTCGGCTGCACGGTGATCCCGATGTCCGGCGGCAACACCGAGAAGCAGGTCCAGATCATCCAGGACTTCAAGCCGGACATCATCATGGTGACGCCGTCGTACATGCTGGTGATCGCCGAGGAGTTCATCCGGCAGGGTCTCGACCCGTCGCGCTGCTCGCTCAAGGTGGGCATCTTCGGCGCCGAGCCCTGGACGAACGAGATGCGTCGCGAGATCGAGCAAAAGATGGGCCTCGACGCGGTCGACATCTACGGCCTCTCGGAAGTCATGGGGCCCGGCGTCGCCAACGAGTGCATCGAGACCAAGGACGGCCCGGTGATCTGGGAGGACCACTTCTATCCCGAGATCATCGACCCCGAGACCGGCAAGGTGCTGCCGGACGGCCAGGAAGGCGAGCTCGTCTTCACCTCCCTCACCAAGGAGGCGTTCCCGGTCATCCGCTATCGCACCCGCGACCTGACGCGCCTCCTGCCGCCGACGAGCCGCTCGTTCCGGCGCATGGCGAAGATCGTGGGCCGCACGGACGACATGCTGATCATCCGCGGCGTGAACGTGTTCCCGTCGCAGATCGAGGAGCTGATCCTCAAGGACGGCCGGCTCTCGGGCCAGTACCAGCTCGTGGTCACGCGCGAAGGCATCCTCGACAAGCTCGAGGTGAAGTGCGAGCTGCAGCCGAGCGTCGCCGCTTCCCACTCGCACGACGACAGCCACAGGATCGGCGAGCAGCTGCAGGGCAGGATCAAGTCCCTGATCGGCGTGAGCACGGAAGTCTCGGTGCTCCCGCCGGACTCGATACCGCGCACGCTCGTCGGCAAGGCGCAGCGCGTGATCGACAAGCGGCCGCGCGAGTAGCCCACGCCTCTGCCCGCGCGGGCTGGCCGGGACGCTTAGACGAAGGGCGCGATTCGGTCACCAGCCGTAGCGCGCGAGGAACCGACGAGCACGGGAGGCACGCCTTCCTGGATCAGCAGCCTCGAGTCGACGGGGTCTGCAAGGAGGAACAGATGACTTCGCAGAACTTCTACATCCGCAGGGCGGCGGTGCTGGGCACGGGCGTGATGGGCCTGCGCATCGCCGCCCATCTCGCCAACGCCGACGTGCCCGTAGTGCTCTTCGGGCGCGGCGGCGAGGGCCCCAATCCGCGCGAGCGCGTGCGCAAGGCGATCGACGGCCTGAAGAAGACCGATCCGAGCGCCTTCGTCACCCGCGATCGCGCCGCTTACGTCGACGTTGCGACGTACGAGCAGGATCTTGCGCAGCTCGAGGGCTGCGACCTCGTGATCGAGGCGATCGCCGAGGACTGGGAGACCAAGAAGGCGCTGTACGAGAAGGTCGGCCCGCACCTCGGCGCGGACACGATCCTCGCGTCCAACACGTCGGGGCTCTCGATCAACCGTCTCTCGGAGCTGATCCCGGCGGCACACCGCCGGAACTTCTGCGGCATGCACATCTTCAACCCGCCGCGGTTCATGCACCTGATCGAGCTGATCCCGAGCCGGCAGACCGACCCAGCGATGCTCGACCGGCTGGAGAGCTGGCTCGTCACGCGCCTCGGCAAGGGCGTCGTGCGCGCGAAGGACACGCAGAGCTTCGTCGCCAACCGCATCGGCCTGTTCTCGATCCTCGCCGTCATGCATCACACCGGCAAGGCGGGCCTCGGCTTCGCCGATGCCGACGCCCTGACCGGCAAGGTCATCGAGCACCCGGCGAGCGGCACGTTCCGCACCGCGGACATGATCGGCCTCGACACGCTCGCGAACGTGATGGACTTCCAGCACGAGACGCTGCCGGACGATCCGTGGCGCGAGTACTACAAGGCGCCCGAGTGGTTCGCGGGGCTCATCGCCAAGGGTGCGCTCGGCCTGAAGACGAAGGGCGGCATCTATCGCAAGGCCGGCAAGGAGGTGCAGGTGCTCGACCTCGCCGCGGGCGACTACAAGCCCTCGGTGCAGAACGTGTCGAAGGAAGTCACCGAGATCTTCCGCATCAAGAATCCCGTCGAGCGGTTCGCGAAGCTCCGCGCGAGCCAGGATCCGCAGGCTAAGTTCCTGTGGGCCTGCACGCGCGACATCTTCCACTACTGCGCCTACCACCTCGCCGACATCGCCGACAGCGCGCGCGACGTCGACCGGGCGATGCGCTGGGGCTGGGGCTGGTCCGTGGGCCCGTTCGAGATCTGGCAGGCAGCCGGCTGGAAGGCGATGGCGAAGGCCATCCAGGAGGACATCGACGCCGGAAAGGCGATGGTGAAGACGCCGCTGCCGGTGTGGGTCCTGCAGCGGGACGGCGTCTACGAGGGCCACAACGCGTTCGCGCCGGGCGAAAACAAGATGAAGGGGCGCTCTGCCCTGCCCGTCTACAGGCGCCAGATCTTTCCCGACCAGCGGGTCGGCGAGCACTTCGACCACGGCGAGACGATCGCCGAGAACGACAGCATCCGGCTGTGGCGGATGCCGGACCAGGACCAGGGCATCGCGGTGCTCTCGTTCAAGAGCAAGATGCACTCGCTCTCCGGCGGCGTGGTCGAAGGCATCCTCGCCGCGGTCTCCCAGGTCGAGAAGGAGCTCGACGGCCTCGTGCTCTGGCAGCCAGCGCCGTTCGGCGTCGGGGCGAACCTCGCCGAGCTCGTGCAGCACGCCAAGGCGGGACGATGGGACGCGATCGACCAGGCCGTCGCGCGCTTCCAGAGCGCAACCAAGGCGCTGCGCTACGCGCAGGTGCCGACGGTCGCCGCGGTGGAGGGCATGGCCTTCGGCGGCGGCGCGGAAGTGGCGATGCACTGCGCGCACCGGGTGCTCGCGCTCGAGTCGCAGATCGGACTCGTCGAGGCCGGCGTCGGACTCGTCCCGGCCGGGGGCGGACTGAAGGAGATGGTGCGCCGCGCAGCGGAGGCGGCGAAGGGACGCCCCCAGAACGACGCTTTCGAGGACATCCAGAAGGCGTTCCGCAACTTTATCCGTGGCGTCACTTCGCGCAGCACGCACAACGCGAAGGAGATGGGATACGCCCTTGCGGGCGACACCATCCTCTTCAACCCGCGCGAGCTGCTCTACGTGGCGATCCGCGCCGCGCGCGCGCTTGCCGAAGCGGGCTATCGCCCGCCGCTGCCGGCGCGCGAGATCAAGGTCGTCGGCGCGCCGGGTCTCGCGACGCTTCGCATGGAGCTCGTCAACCTGCGCGAAGGCGGCTTCATGAGCGCGCACGACTACGTCGTCTCGGATGCCGGGGCGCTCGTGCTGTGCGGCGGCGAGGTCGATCCGGGAACGCTGGTGAACGAGGACTGGCTGCTGGCGCTCGAGAGGCAGCAGTTCGTCGCGCTGGCGAAGACCGAGGCGACGCAGCAGCGCATGCAGCACATGCTGGAGACGGGCAAGCCGCTGCGCAACTGAGCGCAGGAAAGCTAGGGAAGGCGAGGGGCGGCGCCCCCCGCACGCCGATCATGAGGAGCCGGAGCGGGCGCGAGCGGCCGCTCCCCGAGCAGGAGAGAGTTCCATGAGCAAGCAGATCCAGGACGCCTACATCGTGGCGGCCACGCGCCTGCCGATCGGCAAGCGCAACGGGTACTTCAAGACGACGCGGCCCGACGACATGCTCGCGCACTGCCTCAAGGCGGTGCTTGCGCAGGCGCCGGGCCTCGACCCCGCACTGATCGACGACATCGTCGGCGGCTGCGCCCTGCCCGAGGCCGAGCAGGGCCTGAACGTGGCACGCATGGCCGGGATGATCGCGGGCCTGCCGAAGAGCGTACCGGGCGTGCAGGTCAACCGCTTCTGTTCCTCGGGCCTGCAGGCCGTCGCCATGGCCGCCGACCGCATCCGCGTCGGCGATGCCGAGGTCATGATCGGCTGCGGCACGGAGACGATGAGCATGGTGACCATGCTCGGCAACAAGATCGTCCTCAACCCGGCGGTGTACGACGCCCCGGCGAACCTCGGCATCGCCATGGGCATGGGCATCACTGCCGAGAAGGTGGCGGAGCAGTGGAAGGTGTCGCGCGAGGACCAGGACGCGTTCGCCCTGGAGTCGCACCGGAAGGCGCTCGCCGGCGTTCAGGGCGGGAAGTTCCGCGCCGAGACCACGACCTACACCGTGACGGCGCACGTGCCCGACTTCGCCTCGGGGCAGGTGCGGATCACGGAGCGCGTGGTGGCCGACGACGAGGGCGTACGCGGCGACCTCGACCTGGCGAAGCTCGCGAAGCTGAAGCCGGTGTTCGCGGCGAACGGCTCCGTCACCGCGGGCAACGCGTCGCAGATGTCGGACGGCGCCGGCGCGGTGCTGCTCGTCTCCGAGAAGATCCTCAAGCAGCACAACCTCACGCCGATCGCTCGCTTCGTGAGCTTCGCGGTCAAGGGCGTGCCGCCCGAGATCATGGGCATCGGGCCGATCGAGGCCATTCCCGCAGCGCTCGCGCGCGGTGGCCTCGCGCAGGAGGACCTCGACTGGATCGAGCTCAACGAGGCGTTCGCGGCCCAGTCGCTCGCCGTGATCCGCTCCTGCAAGCTCGATCCGGCCAAGGTCAACCCGCTCGGCGGCGCGATCGCGACGGGCCACCCCCTCGGCGCCACGGGCGCCATCAAGACCGCGACCGTCCTGCACGCGCTCAAGCGCGAGAAGCTCAGGTACGGGATGGTGACGATGTGCATCGGCCACGGCATGGGCGCGGCCGGGATCTTCGAGGCGATCTAGTCGCCGCGCGCTCGAGGCCTGCTCGGCAACCTCGAGAACCTCGAGCGACAAGAGGCCCGGGCGACGAGACCCATCTCGCGCCCGGCCCTCGCCCCTACTGGATACCTATTCCAACAAGAGGAGTGGCAAATGTCGTCCGCGGTCTACGAGCAGATCCGCCGCAACCGGAAGTATCCGCTGATGGTCGCCCGCCGGCGCCGTCTCGCGCATTCCCTCGCAATGGTCGTGCTCGGCCTGTTCTTCGGGTTCATTCTCGTCGTCGCGTTCGATCCCAAGCTGCTCGCCACCCCGGTGAGCGACGGGGCGGTCACCACGATCGCCATCCCCCTCGGCGTCGCGATGATCGTGCTGTTCTGGCTCCTCACCGGCTTCTACGTGATGCGCGCGCAGCGCGACTTCGACTCGATCAAGAAGGAGATCCTGAAGGAGGTGAGCCAGTGACCTCCGCCCGGATCATTGCGGCGGCGACCGCAGCGCTCGGCGCCACCCCGCTGCTCGCCCTCGCCGCGGATGCGCCCAGGCAGGGCGCGAACATCCCGGCGATCGTGATGTTCGTCCTGTTCGTGGCGCTGACGCTCGCGATCACGTACTGGGCGGCCAAGCGGACCAAGACCGCGAGCGACTACTACGCCGCGGGCGGCGGCATCACCGGCACGCAGAACGGGCTTGCCATCGCCGGCGACATCCTCTCGGCGGCCACCCTGCTCGGCATCAGCAGCCTGATCTACGGCAAGGGCTACGACGGCTTCCTCTACTGCCTGTGCCTGATCGTCGGCTCCCCCGTGATCCTGTTCCTGATGGCGGAGCGCCTGCGCAACCTCGGGCGCTACACCTTCGCGGACGTGACCTCGTTCCGGCTCGACCCCCGACCAACCCCCGACCGGTGCGCACGGCGGCGGCGGTGAGCTCGCTGATCGTGGTGATCATGTACCTAATCGCGCAGATGGTCGGTGCCGGGCAGCTCATCAAGCTGCTGTTCGGCATCGAGTACTGGGTGGCGGTCGTGCTCGTCGGCGTGCTGATGGTCATCTACGTGACCTTCGGCGGCATGATCGCGACGACGTGGGTGCAGATCATCAAGGCCGTGCTACTCAGCTGCGGCGGCACGCTGGTCGCGCTCTTGGCCTTCGGCCACTTCGGGTTCAGCTTCGAGACGCTTGCCGCAAGGGCTTCCGAAGCGCACAAGGACGGCACCAAGATACTCGCGCCCGGCAACCTGTTCGCCGATCCGATCTCGGCAGTGTCGTTCGCGCTCGGCATGGTGTTCGGCACTGCGGGCCTGCCGCACATCCTCATGCGCTTCTTCACCGTGCCGGATGCACACGAGGCACGCAAGAGCGTGTTCGTGGCCACGGGCTGCATGGCGCTCTTCTTCATCATGATCGGCATCATGGGTCTGGCGGCGGTCGTGCTCGTCGGCACGAACCCGGACTACTTCGAAGGCGGCAAGGTGGGCGGGAAGCTGCTCGGCGGCGGCAACGTGCCGGCCCTGCACCTCGCGCATGCGGTCGGCGGCAACGTGCTGCTCGGCTTCATGGCGGCGGTCGCGTTCGCGACCATCCTCGCCGTCGTCGCGGGGGTGGCCCTCGCCGGCGCCTCGGCGGTGTCGCTCGACCGGTCTGCCGGAGCGAGAGGCGGCGGAGCGCCGCTCTTCCGCGGCTTATCAAGAGCGCTTGAAGAGGGTACGGGTGTTGCGTTGTAACCCGCGCGGGCACATCGCGAAGGACATCGACATTGTTTGTGTTGACAGGAGCCTGACGCGGATCGAGACTCTTTGCAGAGTCGCGAAACGTCTTTAGAACTACAAGACGAGAAACGGCACCCACGCAGGTGTCCGACGCTGACCGGGCCATGGGTCCGGGAGGGGAAGACCAGCGGGCCGCTGGCGAGCGTCGAAAGAAGGAGGAGCTGGCCATGCGTGCGTCCCGCTGTATGCGGGCGGTTGTCCGTAGACCGCTGCGTCTCCGCCGGTAGCCGGCCGTGCTGGCGCAGTTCCTGCAGTTCCTCTTCTCCGGCGTCACCGTCGGCGCGACCTACGCGCTGGCCGCGCTCGGGTTCACGCTCGTCTACAACGCGAGCCACGTGATCAACTTCGCCCAGGGCGAGTTCATCATGCTCGGCGGCATGCTCACGGTGTTTTTCCTTGCGAGCGGCCTGCCGATGCCGCTCGCCGTGGCGCTCGCGATTCTCATCCCCGCCGCAGTGGGCGTGCTGCTGGAACGATTCGCGATCGAGCCTGCCAAGAACGCCGACGTCGTCGCGCTGATCATCATCACCATCGGCGCGTCGCTCGTGATCCGCGGCGTGGTGCAGATCTGGCTCGGCAAGGGCACGCACACCCTGCCGCCCTTCTCCGGCGACACACCCATCGACCTCTTCGGGGCCACGCTCCGGCCGCAGATGCTGTGGGTGCTCGGCGTCACCGCGGCCGTCGTCGCGTCGCTCTGGTACTTCTTCAGCCGTACGCTGGCGGGCAAGTCCATCCTCGCCACTTCCTACAACCCTCTCGCGGCGCGCCTCGTCGGCATCGACACGAGCTGGGTGCTGTTCGTGAGCTACGCGCTCGCCGGTGCGCTCGGCGCGATCGGCGGCATCCTCATCACGCCGATCACGCTCACGTCGTACGACGCCGGCATCATGATCGGACTCAAGGGATTCGTCGCCGCGGTCGTCGGCGGCCTGGGAAGCGGTCTCGGCGCGGTCGTCGGCGGACTCTTCGTCGGCATCGTCGAGGCGATGGCTGCCGGCTACCTCTCCTCCGCCTACAAGGACGCCGTGCCCTTCGTGCTCATCCTGCTCATCCTGTTCTTCCGGCCGCGCGGTCTCTTCGGCGGCAAGCTGACGGAGCGGGTGTGAGATGAGCCGGAGCTCGCGCATCGGGCTGCTGATCGTGATCGCCGTGCTCGCGGTGCTGCCGTTCGTGCTTCCGAACGCGTACTACCTCGACGTCGCGATCCGCATGTGCATCAACGCCATCGTCGTCCTGAGCCTCAACATGCTCATCGGCTTCGCCGGCCAGATCAGCCTCGGCCACGCAGGCTTCCTGGGCATCGGCGCCTACGCATCGGCCGTCCTGCCGACGCACTACGGATGGCCCCCCATCGCCGCGCTCGGCGCAGGCGCAGCGGTCTCCGGACTGCTCGCGCTGCTCGTGGCCCGGCCCATCTTCGCGCTGCGCGGCCATTACCTGGCGATGGCGACGCTCGGGCTCGGAATCATCCTGGCGATGATCTTCCGCAACGAGACCGCGTTCACCGGCGGACCGGACGGAATCGCCGTCCCGAGCCTCGGCCTGTTCGGCTACGAGCTCACGACCGAGAAGCAATGGTACTGGCTCATCGCGGCCATGCTCGTCGCAAGCATCTGGGCCACGCTCAATCTCGTCGACTCCCCCTTCGGCCGCGCGCTGCGGGCGCTGCACGGCTCGGAGGTCGCATCGCAGGCGGTGGGCGTCAACATCTGGCACTACAAGGTCGCCGTGTTCGTCCTGTCCGCGCTCGGCGCGAGCGTCATGGGCAGCGTCACCGCGCACTACGTGGGTTTCGTCACGCCCAACATCGCAGACTTCTTCCACTCGATCGAGCTGGTGACGATGGTAGTCGTCGGCGGCATGGCCTCCGTCTTCGGGTCGCTCGTGGGCGCGGTGCTCCTCACCGGCCTGCCGCAGGCGCTGGCGAGGTTCGAGGGCTGGGAGACCGTCGTCTTCGGCGCGATCCTCATGCTCACGATGATCTTCATGCCGAAAGGCCTTGTGCCGACGCTGACCGCCCGTCTCCGTCGCGGCGACTGAACGCCATGCCTTTCCTCAGCGTGCGCAACCTCTCGAAGTCCTTCGGCGGCGTGCACGCGGTGCAGGACGTCACGTTCGCCGTCGACCAGGGCACCGTGTACTCGGTGATCGGTCCGAACGGCGCCGGCAAGACCACGCTCTTCAACCTCGTCACCGGGATCTACACGCCGACGCGCGGCGAGATCCATCTCGACGGCGAGCACGTCGGCGGCCTGGCACCGCACGAGCTTGCCGGACTGGGCGTGGCGCGCACGTTCCAGAACCTCCAGGTGTGCATGAACATGAGCGCAATGGAGAACGTCATGGTCGGCGCGCACCTGCACCTCGATCGCAGCATGCTCAAGGCGATGCTGCGCCTGCCGACACTCAGCGCACGCGAGAGCGCGCTGCGGGAGGAAGCCGCGGAACTGATGCGATTCGTCGGGCTCGACCGCTACCTCGACGCGAGCGCCGACGCGATGCCCTATGGGGCGCTCAAGCGACTCGAGCTCGCCCGTGCCCTCGCCGCGAAGCCGCGGCTGCTCTTCCTCGACGAGCCCGCCGCGGGCTTGAACCCGAAGGAGACCGGCCTGATCGACGAGCTGGTGCGCAGGATCGCATCGACCGGCGTGACGGTGGTGCTCGTCGAGCACGACATGAAGCTCGTCATGAACCTCTCGCATTACATCCTCGTGCTCGACTACGGCAAGAAGATCGCCGAGGGCACCGCCGAGGAGGTGCGCAACAACCCCGAAGTGATCTCGGCCTATCTCGGTGCGGAGGTCTAGCGCGTCATGCACACCGTTGCCCCCCGAACACCCGCGCGCACGGCGACCATGCACGCGACGGCAACGCCGACGAGCGGCGAGGCGCGGGAATGCGTGCTCGAAGTGCGTGGACTCGAGACGGGCTACGGTCGGATCAAGGCACTGAACGGCATCGATCTCGACATCCGCCGCGGCGAGCTTGTCGCCCTGGTGGGCGCGAACGGCGCCGGCAAGAGCACCTTGCTGCGCACCATCTCGGGCGTGCAGCCTGCGACGAGCGGACGGATCGCGTTCCTCGGTCACGACATCACGCGGACGCGCGCTCACCTTCGCGTCCGCATGGGCATCTGCCAGGTGCCCGAAGGACGACAGGTCTTCGGGCCGCTGTCGGTCGAGGACAACTTGCGACTCGGCGCCTACACGCAGCCCAAGGACCAGCTCGAGGGGGACCTCGAGCGTGTCTACGCGATGTTCCCCGTGCTCAAGGAGAAGCATGCCCTCCCGGCGGGCACGCTCTCCGGCGGCCAGCAGCAGATGCTGGCGGTGGGACGCGCACTCATGGGGAGGCCGAAGCTGCTGCTCCTCGACGAGCCCTCGATGGGTCTCGCCCCGCTGCTGGTGGCGGACGTCTTCAAGGCCATCCGCTCCCTGAAGGCGCAGGGGATGACGATCTTCCTCGTCGAGCAGAACGCCTTCGCGGCGCTCGGCGTCGCGGATCGCGGCTACGTAATCGAGACCGGCAGCATCACCCTCACCGGCACGGGCGAGGCACTACTCGCGAACGAGGAAGTCAAGAAGGCTTATCTCGGGATGTAGCGGTGGTCGGGAGCGATGCGCTCGACCCGGGGGACGAGAAGGCGTTCCCTGCGCCGTAGAGCAGCGCCTGCTCGGCCCTCCGAGGGTTCGTTCACCGTCCCTCGGGGCGACCGCCGACGAATCGCACCTCGACCGGAGATCAGGGGAAGCCCGGAGCGAGCCGCCCGCCGATCTCCGATCCAGACAGCATTCGACCTACGGCACGACGACCCAGGTGCCGTTCTTGATCTCGACCAGCGTGAACGCCTTCAGGTCGAGCCCCATGTGGTCGGCGGGCGACATGTTGAACACGCCCGTCGTCCCGACGAAGTTCTTCGTCTGCTCGATCGCATCGCGCACCTTCGCCGGATCGGTGGAACCGGCGCGCTTGATGGCGTCCACTGCGATCATCAGCCCGTCGTACGCGTAGGCGCCGAAGCTGGAGACGTTCTCCTTGTAGGCGTCGCCGTAGAGCTTGCGGTATTCGGTCACCGCACCCTTCTGCGGGTGACCGGCGGGAAGCTGGTCACCGATGAGCACGGCCCCGGTCGGCAGCCGGACGCCGTCGGCGGCCGTGCCGGCGATCTTGATGTAGTCGTCGTCCGCCACGCCGTGCGACTGGTAGAGCGGCAGCGTGAGGCCGAGCTGCTTGTAGTTCTTGGTGACGATCGCGGGCCCTTGTCCGAACCCGAACACGAACACCGCTTCGACACCGGGGGTGTTCTTGATCTTGGTGAGCTGGGGCGTGACATCGGTGTCCTTGGCACCGTAGGTTTCGTTGGCAACCAGCGTAATGCCGTACTTCGACGCCACCGCCTCGGTCTCCTTCTTGCCCGACTGCCCGAAGCCGCTCGTCTCCGAGAGCAGGGCAACCTTGGTGATGCCGCGCTTCTTCATGTCCTCGAACACCTTCTCCGCGGCCATGCGATCGGTCTGCGGCATCTTGAACACCCACTTCTTCACCGGCTCCACGATGACCACGCCGCCGGCCAGAGAGATGAACGGGATGCCCGCCTTCTCCACCAGCGGCGCCATCGACATGGTGGACCCGGTCGTCGTGCCGCCCACCATGATGTCCACCTTGTCGTCCTCGATGAGCCGCTTGGCGAAGCCGTTCGCCTTGTTCGCATCGGTGCCGTCGTCGTAGTGGATGAGCTGCAGCGGCCGCCCCAGGACGCCACCTTCCTTGTTGATGCGATCCACGTAGAGCTGGAGCGTTTTGAGCTCGGGATCGCCGAGGTATCCGCCCGGGCCGGTCACGGACAGGACCGAGCCGATCTTGATGGGATCGGCAGCCAGGGCTGCAGCGGCAAAGCCGAGACCCGCCACGAGCGCGAGCGTGCCCCGCGCCAGGGATTTGAGCAGCATCTTCACTTCCTCCTCGCTTTCGTTTTCCGCCCGGACAGGGGCGGCGTTCAGGGTGTGCGCAAGCGTGAGCCGCCCGCCGAGAGCGATCTCGGCAGGCGATTCAAGCTTGCGCTTCTACAACCGCACCTATCGCAACCGCGAACAGTGCGCAGCCTGGGCTCTTCGGCCCGTGGGAACGCGAACACCGGTAGCGCCTGTCATGTCGTTCGTTGTCCATCCCCCGCGTTGGCTCCGCAGCGAATCG
>Ga0209254_10002494_pt1 | contig 16724 bp, 13 predicted proteins | sample FrelakmetDIP11DI_FD_187148 | JGI IMG/M metagenome (GOLD analysis project Ga0209254, IMG submission 187148) | Freshwater lake sediment microbial communities from the University of Notre Dame, USA, for methane emissions studies - DIP11 DI (SPAdes)... | ecosystem: Environmental > Aquatic >... | reverse complement strand
GTTGGCGAAGCGACGATTCATAGAGACTCCTGGAGGGTGATGGTTGCTCTGGGGGCGAGGCCTAGCCGACGGCCATCCGATCGCGACCCGGCGTTCGGGCGCCGATCATACCAGAGGAACCCGCCCGGAACCCTCCCGCAGCCGTAGGAAACGACGCCACGCGACCCGCCGCCCGGCGGAAGTACCTGTCCCCGTCGGCCAGAACAACCGGGGATGGCGTCACTGCCCAGCCAACAGGTTTGCTTTCGCCACGCGCTGCCAGAACCCCAAGTGGACGGCGCGGCTGGCCTCGGCGTCGATCACGATCTCTATCAGGCCTTGCCCCGGCGCGGCCAGCGAATCCGACAGGGCCTCGCGGAACCCGTCCCCATCCTGTACCCGACGATGAGCGAGCCGGAAAGTACGGGCCAGTGCACCCAGGTCGAGGTCCAAAGGAGTACGCCAGAACCGCTCGAAACCGGGGAGCCCGTGCTGTGGCAAGTAGTCGAAGATCCGCCCTCCGCCATTGTTGACGACGATGAGGGGGCGTCGAAGCCGATCGGCGAGGAGGAGCAGGCCGCTCAGGTCGTGGGCCAGACTCAGGTCCCCCACCAGCCCAACAGTCTTCACACCAGCGGCGTTGATCCCGGCCAGGGTCGATGGCTGGCCGTCGATCCCGCTCGCCCCGCGGTTGCCGAAGACGGCCAGCGGCCCGAACCTGGCCCCGGACCAGGTGTCGAGCTGCCGGATCGGCAGCGAGTTAGCGCAAAACAGCCCCTCTCCCGCCGGCAGGGTGCCGATGAGTTCGCGGATCACGTGGGCCTCGCACCAATCGGACTCGGTCAAGTGCTCTGCGGCGAGGGCTGCGACCTGCCCCTCGCCCGCCTCCCAGGCGGCGAGCCAATCCAGGTCCGATTCGACCAGCCCGGCCCCTGCGAGCCACCGACAGAAGGCCCCGGGGTCGGCCTCCACCTGCGCAACGGCGTCGTGCGTCGGGTCGGCCCAGCGTCCCGCTCGGTCCACCAGCAGGGCCGGCACTCCGGCGAGCCACTCAACGAGCGTCTTCGAGACCGGTGCCGCGCCCAGGCGCAGGACCCAGTCCGGGCGCAGGGCCGCAGCGGCAGTCGCGTTTCGCAGCAGGGAATCATATCGGGCGATGCGCCCGGGGCCTTCGCCGCCGAAGCGCAATCCCGAGAGCGGATCGGTCAGCACCGGAAGGTGCAGAGCCCGGGCACACCGCCACAGATCGGGGGCGCAGGCGGCCAGCTCCCCGGGGCCGCAGCAGATGAGCCCCCGCCCCCGCAGCAACGGGGCCAGGGCCTCGGGGACAAGGTCCGGGATCTGCCTGAGCCTTGCCGCAGGCCCCGATGTCCCAAGTCCAGGCAGGTACTCGGGGACGTCGGCGCATCGTTCGCCCGGAACCAGGGGCTCCGGGAATGGGAGGTTGATGTGGACAGGTCCAGGGTGCGGGTTTGAGGCCACCGCCGCCGCCCGGCGGCCTAACGCGCGCATGGCCTTGAGTGCGACCGCACCGGCCTGGGGCAGGCCGGGATCGTGGAACTCCCGGGCAAAGGGACCAAAGAGGCGGATCTGGTCGATGGTCTGGTTGGCGCACCAGCCACGCAGCTGGGGCGGGCGGTCCGCGGTCAGCAGAACCAGTGGATCGCCCCACTCGCTGGCCTCGATGACCGCGGGGAGCCAGTGCCCGGCGGCGCTCCCGGAGGTGCACAGGAGCGCCACCGGGCAATGCGAGGCCCGCGCCAGGCCGAGAGCGAAGAAGGCGGCGCTGCGCTCATCCAGGATCGGAGTGAGGTCCAGGCCGGGTAGGTGCTGTGCCGCGAGGACTAACGGGGTGGAGCGCGATCCGGGGGACAGGACCAATTGTCTCAGCCCGCCGTCCACGAGCCCCGCGAGCAGGGCCAGGGACCACCGCAGGCTGAGGCAGGCGATGTCTTCGGGTGGGTTCTCGGGCACTGTCAGCATCAGGCGAACTGCAGGGCGGTAAGCATGGCGGCGAGCTTGTGCTCCGTCTCCCCCCACTCGCTTTCGGGGTCGGAGCCGGCGACGATGCCGGCCCCGGCGTGCAGCAGCGCGGTATCCCCGTCGATTTCGGCGCAGCGCAGCAAGACCCAGAGCTCGCCGCTGAGGTTCTGGTCGAGGCAGCCCGCGGCCCCCGTGTACCAACCGCGCCCCTGGGGCTCGACCCGGCGCAGCCAGGCCCGCGCGGCGGCGCTCGGCTGACCGTTGGTCGCGGGCGTCGGGTGCAGCAGGTCGGCCAGTACCAAGGCGTCCAGGCCGGGGGCGAGCTCTGCCCGGATCGGGGTCCAGAGGTGCTGGGCGTTGTTCAGGCGTAGCAGCCGAGGCCGGGGGGGGACATCCAGGCGGCGGCTGTAGGGCGCCAGGGCGGCACACAGGGACTCCGCTACCAGGGCGTGCTCATGCAATTCCTTCGGCGAGCTGCGCAGGGCCTCGCCGAGGGCCGCGTCCGGGGCACTCCCGGCGGCACGGGCGGCCGTCCCGGCGATGGCATCCACCTCAACCATGTTGCCCCGTTGAGCCAGCAGGCGCTCCGGCGTAGCGGCAACCAGGCACTGGCCGTCGCGGTGAACCTTGACCACCTGACAGGTTGGGAACAGATAGGCCAGGGCCGCCACCAGCCGCTCCAGGTCGAAAGGGCGGCGGCCCCGGACGCAGAGCCGGCGCGCCAACACGACCTTGTCCAGCCGTCCGCTGGCGATAGCCTCCAGGGCCGCAGTCACGCCAAGACCCCAACCCTCCCGGTCCGGCTGAGCCCAGCGGCGCTCCAGGGAGGCCGGTGTGAGCGGTCCAGGCGCACCCGAGCAGAGCGGGGGTACCAGACGGTCCAGCCAGGCCGACCAGCGATCCAGGACCTCGGAGACGTCCGCTGGCAGCGCCGTCGTCAGGACCAGGGCCGCCTGACCGCCGCGGTGGCGAAGGGCCACCTCAGGAAGCCAGAGCAGGGCATCCGGGAGTCCTCTGGGTGCCGCCTCCCCGGGGTCTGGCGCAGCCGCACCCGGGGCCGCCGCGAAGCCGAGCAGGAAGAACCCCTCCAAGCCCGTCTCATCCGGGTCGTACTGGTGCCAATGTCCCTTTAGCCGCAGGGCTTGGGCGCGAAGGCGCCGCAGGCGGTCAGGCCCGGCTGCCCGCCACTCGGCGGCGATGCCGTACCCGGCACGCAGCTCCTCGCGGTGGGCGTGGGAGAACAGAAAGTGCGGGGCAGGCAGGGCCGGGGCCGCCCCAGGGAGATGCGGCAGCTCCAGGGTCAGGGAGACGAACCCCCCCGGAAGCGACAGGGGCATCTGGTTAAGGGTCTCTTGCAGGCGCGTCATGAGCTGCGCCTTGATGAGGTCTGCGGTGTCGATGGGTGCGAGCATGGGCGGCCTGCGCGGTACCCGGGTGACGCCGATCGGATCGCCGGCGTCCGGGGCGAACATGATAACGGACAAGGACGCCCGGTCCACTCGATGGGCCGGATGACCTGGCGGCGCCGAGCGGGCAGCACGCGCCCCCTGGTCAGTGACCAGCCGGCCCAGCTTGGGGCATGGCCGCCTGCCCCAGGGCAAAATGCTCCTTTCCTCCGAACGCGGGGTTTCGCTATGATTCCACGGTGTCTACCCAGGAACCCAACCCCCGCGTCGTCGCCTTCAGCAGGTCAGCCCTGGGCACCCTGGAGGTCATCGGCCTCGTCGTCATCTCTCTGGCGACCCTGGTGGCGGCCGGTCAGGAAGTGCTCAAGATGGTCGTCGCCCGAGAGGTCACCCTCGCGGACCTGCTCCTGCTGTTCATCTACCTCGAGGTCCTGGCCATGGTCGGGGTCTACCTGGAATCGGGCGCTCTGCCGATCCGCATGCCGCTCTACATTGCCATGGTGGCGCTGGCCCGGCACCTGATTCTTGACCTGAAGCACCTCGGACCCTGGGACATCATCGCTACTTCGACCGGGGTACTGATCATCGCCATCGCGGTCCTGGCGATCCGTTTCGGCCACATCCGCTACCCCTATGCATTGTCCAAAGGGGACGAGCAGTCCGAGCACAAGGTCCAATAGAACCTGACAGGTCACGACGGTACCCGTCGTTGGCCTTGAGCTCCCATGGTGCCCCAGCCAGGACTGCCGGGGCAGATCAGGCGGATGCGGCCAGCCCCAGATAGGTGCGATGCAGGGCCTCGACCGCGGGCGCCAGGGCCTCGCAGGGTCCGGCATTGTCGATCACGTCATCGGCCCCGCTGAGACGTACGTCCCGCGGCACCTGGGCATCCAGGATGCGCCGAATCTCGGCGTCCGGGAGGCCACTGCGCAGGCGGACCCGCCGGATCTGTTCCGCCTCGGGCAGGTCCACCACCAGGATACGGTCCGCCAGATCGGCCTGGCCGGTCTCGAACAGGAGCGGGATCACCAACAGGACGTAGGGACCCTGGGCAGCCGCCAGGTCCGCCAGCATCCGGTTGCGAATGCGCGGGTGGAGCAGTCTTTCCAAGCGCCGGCGCTGCGCCGCGTCCGCAAAGACGATACGCCGCAGGGCTGCCCGGTCCAAGGCGCCGGCATCGTCCACCAGGCCGGTCCCGAAGGCGCGCCCGATCTCCATGACCGTCGGTTGGCCGGGCGCGGTCAGGGCATGAGCGACGGCGTCGGCGTCGATGACCTGGACCCCCAAGGCGGCAAACAGGTTTGCCACCGCGGACTTTCCAGTGCCGATTCCACCGGTCAGGGCAACGCGAAACACCTTCTCCCGCGCCGTCCTCTCAGCCAAGTCCCGCCCAGTTGACGTAGGCTCGATTGATCGCATCCCCCCATATCAAAGCGATCCAGCCCGCTGCCGCCAGGTAGGGACCAAAGGGGATGGGGATGTCGCGCCCTTGACGCCCGCTCGCAATCAGGGCCAAGCCGACCATGGCGCCGACCACGGCCGAGCCCAATACAATCTGCGGCAGGTACTGCCACCCGAGCCAGGCACCGAACAGTGCAAGCAGCTTGAAGTCTCCGTGGCCCATACCTTCCTTGCCGGTTGCCAGGCGGAACAGGTGGAAGACGCCCCACAGGCTGAGATACCCCGCCGCCGCACCCAGAACGGCGGATTGCGTATCCGTGAAGAGGCCACCCAGGCTCAACAGCAAGCCGAACCATAGGAGCGGTTGGGTGATCGCGTCCGGTAGCAGTTGGGTGTCCAGGTCGATCCCCGCCAGGGCGACAAGCCCCCAGGTCAGGACCAGGGCCGCGGCGGCCTCCCACTCGGGCCCAAAGCGCCAAACGACTGCGACGGACAAGAGCGCGGTGATGGCCTCCATCAGGGGATAGCGCAGACCGATGCTCGCCCCGCACGCGGAACAGCGCCCGCGCAAGAAGAGGTAGCTCAGGATGGGAATGTTCTCCAACGCGGTAATCGCATGGCCGCAGTGGGGGCATCGGGATCCCGGATGCGCGAGACTCAGGCTCGGCGAGCCGTCCTGGCCCGGCACCTCGCCCTGAACCTCGGCGCAGTCGCGCCGCCACGCCTCGGTCATCATCCTGGGCAGGCGGTGGATGACCACATTGAGAAAGCTGCCGACCACGAGGCCGAGCAACAGTGTGCCCGTGTAAAGCAACACCGGCTCGTGAAGCAGCAGATCGACCAAGGGCATGGGGCCGCCTTGCGGAGGGCGCGCGGAATCGGCGGCGGTCAGACCACGGCGGCGAGCTTGAAGATGGGCAGGTACATGGCGATCACGAGACTTCCGACCAGACCGCCGATGACCACCATGATCAGCGGCTCGAGCAGGCTGCTCAGGCTGTCGACCGCGTTGTCGACCTCCTCTTCGTAGAAGTCCGCGACCTTTCCGAGCATCTCGTCGAGCGCGCCGGACTCCTCGCCGATGGCGGTCATCTGGATCACCATGTGCGGAAACAGGTCCTGCTGACGCATGGCGAGCTGGAGGGCCTGACCCGTAGCAACCTGCTCGCGCATGCGGTTGACGGCGTCGGAATAGACGACGTTGCCGGTGGCTCCGGCGACGGACTGCAGGGCCTCCACCAGGGGTACGCCGGCGGCAAACATGGTCGAGAGGGTCCGGGCAAATCGGGCGAGGGCGGCCTTGTTCAGGATGTTGCCGATAACCGGGATCTTGAGCACGACCTGGTCAACAATGCGGCGGAACGCGGCGGAGCGTTGGAACAGGTTCTTGACGAAGTACGCGAAAGCCGCCAGGCCGAAGCCGATGGCCCACCAGTATTGGGTCATGAAGTCGGAGATTGCGATCACCAACAGGGTGAAGGCCGGCAGGTCCGCCCCGAAGCTCGTGAAGAGTGCCTTGAACTGCGGGATGACGAACAGCATGATCACGACCGTCACGATGATGGCAACGCCGATGACCGCCGTGGGGTAGAACATCGCCTTCTTGACCTTGCCCTTGATGGACTCCGTCTTCTCCTTGTAGGTCGCGATCTTGTCCAGCAGGATATCGAGCACGCCCGCCTGCTCGCCCGCGGCGACCAGGCTGCAGAACAGGTCGTCGAAGTAGAGCGGGTGCTTGGACAGGGCCTCCGCCATGGCGGTGCCGCTCTCGATATCGGCCTTAATCGTGAGGATCAGGTCCTGCATCGAGGGATTGTCGTGCCCGCGTCCGACGATGTCGAAGGCCTGGACCAGGGGCACGCCCGCGGCCATCATGGTCGCGAGCTGGCGGCTGAAGATGGCGATGTCCGCGCTCTTGATCTTCCTTTTCACGTTAAACAGCGGCTCGGCCTTCTTCTTGAGCTTGGTCGGATTGACGCCTTGGCGGCGCAGCTCGGCACGCACCACGGTCAGATTCGGCGCGCGCGTCTCGCCCTTGATGCGGGTGCCGCGGCGATCCATGCCCTCCCAGGCATAGACGTGAGACTTCTCGGCCTTGGGTATCGGCTTGGGTGGTGCCTTGGATTTCTGGGTCGCGGCGATGGCCATAATTAATCCTTCGTGACTCGGTTGACTTCCTCAAGGGAGATGATCCCGGCCTTGACCTTACGCAGGCCCGAGGCCCGCAGATCCGCCACGGCCTCCCTGCGCGCCTGATCGGCCAGCTGCATGGCGTTGCCGCCCTCCATGATCAGGCGCCCAATGGCGTCGGAAACGCCCATGACCTGGAAGATGCCGATGCGGCCCTTGTAGCCGTTCGTGCAACGCTCGCAGCCCACCGCCCGATAGATGGTCAGCCCTTCATCGATCTCCTCGTGGGTGAATCCCTCTTCGAGCAAGGCCTCCCGAGGCAAATCCTCGGTCTCGCGGCAATGGACACACAGCTTGCGGGTCAGACGCTGGGCCATGATGAGCAGCACGGACGAGGCGATGTTAAACGGTGCCACCCCCATGTTCGCGAGCCGGGTCAGAGTCTGGGGTGCATCGTTGGTATGCAGGGTCGAGAGGACCAGGTGGCCGGTTTGTGCCGCCTTGACGGCGATCTCGGCGGTCTCGAGGTCGCGGATCTCGCCGACCATAATGATGTCCGGGTCCTGGCGCAGGAAGGACCGCAGCGCTGCCGCAAAGGTCAGCCCGGTCTTGGGGTTCATGTTGACCTGATTGATCCCGGGGACCTGGATCTCGACCGGATCCTCGACGGTCGAAATATTGACGTCCGCTTTGTTGAGAATGTTGAGGGCCGAGTAGAGCGAGACCGTCTTGCCCGAGCCTGTGGGTCCCGTGACCAGGATCATCCCATAAGGCTTGGCGATGGCCCGCATGAAGGCCTCCCGCTGCTCGACTTCAAACCCCAGATTCTCGATACCGACCTGTGCCGACGACGAGTCTAGGATACGCAGGACCACCTTCTCCCCGTAGAGGGTCGGCAAGGTGTTCACCCGGAAGTCGATATCGCGGGAGCGGCTGAGCTTGAGCTTGATGCGCCCGTCTTGGGGCACGCGCCGCTCGGCGATATTCATACGTGACATGACCTTGAGGCGCGCCACCAGACGCGCGGCGATGTTGACCGGCGGGAAGGCCACCTCGCGCAGCATTCCATCCTGACGGAAGCGGATACGGAAGGACTTCTCGTAGGGCTCGATGTGGATGTCGGACGCGCCGCCTGAGATCGCATCCACCAGGATCTTGTTGACGTAACGAACAATGGGAGCGTCATCGACGTTGAGATCTTTCTCGTCCTTCTTCTCATCGTCCTCGTCGGCGACATCCAAGTGGTCCAAGTCCGTGTCCATGAGCCCCGTCATGGTGGTGTCCTGGGCCTCGATCACCTGATCCATGGCCGCCGCCAGCTTGTTCTCCTCCACCAGCACGACCTCCGTGGTCAAGCCGGTGTTAAAGCGCACGTCCTCCAGAGCTTGGTCGTTGGTCGGGTCGGAGAGCGCCAGGAACAGGCGGTTGCCCCGGCGGAAGATCGGCAGCGCCCGATGCTTGCGGATCAGCTTCTCATCGACCAGGTTGTGCGGCAGATCGGTCAGGTCGATGGCATCGAGGTCCATCAGAGGCACGCCAAACTCGTGCGAGGCCGCGATGGCGATGCGTCGGCTGTCCACCACCTTTTGCTCGACCAGGTACTGGACGAGCGGCTGCCGGCGCATGGCGCACTCAACGGCGGCGGTCTGCGCCTGGGTCTCGGAGATCAGCCGATCTCGCATCAGGCGCCCCGCCAGACCGGAGAGCTTCAATGTGCTCGGATTGGTCGCCATGGGGGTGCCCCTACTCTCGCATCGAAACCGTGACTATTGCACATCACCGGTTGACATTGAAGGCAAGGCGCACGTTGTTTGCCACCAGGCCGTTGTCCTTCTGCTCGCTCTCGTGGACATAGAACTCAAAGATGGTCTCGCGGTTCATCATCTGTTCCTCGGTGACCTCGTCGGCGAGCTCGTTGACGTGACAGAAGACGCTGGCATAGGGCGAGCCCTCGTCGCGCGGGTCCGTGATCCAGAGATCGGGCGAAATCTGCTTGATGAAACGCAAGAACCCGTATCCCTTGTCGGCGAGCCACTTGGTACAGACACCGCGCACGCAGGACCCCGGAACACCCCACTCGTTGCGCGGCTCGTAAGAAATCGGGAGGAGGTCCGGAATCAGAAAGCCGGAATAGAAGGCATCGACCTCTTGCTGGAGCTGGCGCGAGACGTTGCGAAAACCGATCAACTCCACCCGGCAACCCTTGTTCTGCAAAGCGGTGACCACCTGAATGAAATCGCCGTCCCCCGTGACCAACAGGACCTGATCGAGCTTGTCGGCCTGCAGCATCGCCTCCACCGCCATGTCGAGATCCGCGTTGGCCTTGGTGGTCACGTTGCCGGCCTCATCGGTGTAGCGACGCACCGGCTTGACGAAGATCTTCCAGCCGAAGTCGCGGACCATCTGCTGGTAGGCACGGGACTTCTTGGCATACTCCGAGTCCTCCTTGGCACGGTCAACATCGAAGGCCTGATAGGTGTTGAGGCGCTGAAGCGTGCCGCCCTGACGGCCGGCGAAACGCCGCAGGACGTCGTAGCGCATCTGGTAGCCGCCGTTGTACCGCACGTTCTCTGCATCGACAAAGACGCCTACTCTCAGATCTTGACCCAATTAACAGAACCCCTGAAAAAATAGAAACCAATTCGCCGGACCCCAGGCAGCCGCCGCCCCGCCCCCGCACGCACGGGGGCGGGGCGGCCTCGATCCACTGCCTGCGACATCAGCGGTTCGCGCGATTTTCGATCAGCTCATTGACCACGGTGGGATCGGCCAGGGTGGAGGTATCACCCAAAGAATCGATCTCGTTGGCCGCGATCTTGCGCAGGATACGACGCATGATCTTGCCGGAGCGCGTCTTGGGCAGGCTCGGGGCCCACTGGATGATGTCCACGATGGCGATGGGCCCGATCTCGCCGCGCACCATGGCGACGAGCTCCTTCTTCAGCGAGTCGGTGGGCTCCACGCCGGCCATGAGGGTCACATAGGCGTAGATGCCCTGACCCTTGATATCGTGGGGATAACCAACGACGGCCGCTTCCGCCACATGGGGATGAAGCACCAGGGCGGACTCGATCTCTGCGGTCCCTAGCCGATGCCCGGAGACGTTCAGCACGTCGTCGATACGCCCGGTGATCCAGTAGTAACCGTCGGCATCGCGCCGCGCCCCGTCACCGGTGAAATAGGAGCCCGGGTACTGCTTGAAGTAGGTGTCGATGTAGCGCTGGTGATCGCCGTAGACCGTTCGCATCTGGGCCGGCCAGGGCCGGGTCAGGACCAGGGCACCCTCGCCTTCACCCTCGATCACGGAACCATTCCCAGCATCCACCAGGGCCGGGACCACGCCGAAGAATGGTTTGGTCGCGGAACCCGGCTTCAATGGGGTGGCGCCCGGCAGGGGTGTGATCAGGTGCCCGCCGGTCTCGGTCTGCCACCAGGTATCGACGATCGGGCAGCGCTCGTCGCCGACCACCCGGTAATACCACTCCCATGCCTCCGGATTGATGGGCTCGCCCACGGAGCCCAGGATACGCAGCGACTTGCGGGATGTCTTCTTGACCGGCTCCTCGCCGGCGCGCATCAGGGAGCGGATGGCGGTGGGGGCCGTGTAGAAGATCGCCACGTTGTGCTTGTCGATGACCTGCCAGAAGCGCGACATGTCCGGGTAGTTTGGGATGCCCTCGAACATGATCGAGATCGCGCCGTTGGCCAGGGGGCCATAGACGATGTAGGTGTGCCCGGTGACCCAGCCCACGTCGGCGGTGCACCAGTAGACCTCACCCTCCTGGTAGTCGAAGGTGTACTTGTGGGTCATCGCCGCGAAGACCAGGTAGCCGCCGGTGGTGTGAAGGGCACCCTTGGGTTTGCCGGTGGACCCGGACGTGTAAAGGATGAACAGCGGATCCTCGGCGTCCATCTGCTCGGGCGCACAGACCTCGGAGGCCGTGGCCATCAGCTCGTCGTACCAGACATCGCGCGCCGGGTTCCAGGCAACGTTGCCGCCGGTGCGGCGAACCACCAGGACCGTGCTGACGTTGGGGCACTCCTCCAGGGCCTTGTCGGCGTTCTTCTTCAGCGGGACGTGGCGCCCGCCGCGCACGCTCTCGTCGGAGGTGATGACCACACGGCAGTCGGAGTCCAGAATGCGGTCACGCAGGGAGTCCGGGGAGAAGCCGCCGAAGACGATGGAGTGCACCGCCCCAATGCGGGTGCAGGCCAGCATGGCCACCGCCGCCTCGGGGATCATCGGCAGGTAGATGCACACGCGGTCGCCCTTCTTGACGCCGCGGGACTTGAGCACGTTGGCCAGCTTGCACACATCGCGGTGCAGCTCGCGGTAAGTGATCTTGCGGTCCTCGGCGGGATTGTCCGACTCCCAGATGATGGCCACCTGGTCGCCCCGGGTCTCCAGGTGGCGGTCAAGGCAGTTGTAGGAGACGTTGAGCTTGCCGCCCTTGAACCAGGCGATGTGCATGTCCTCGGCCGCGAAGCTGTAGTCCAGGACCTGATCCCAGCGCTTGGACCAGGTCACGAAGCGCTCGGCCTGCTCCGCCCAGAATCCCTCGGGATCCTCCACGGATCGGGCGTATAGGGTAGCGTACTGGTCCGCGTTGATGTGCGCCTTGGCCGCGATGGCCGTCGGGACCGGATAGACCTTGTGATCTGACATGAGTTGGATTCCTCGTTGGTGGTGGTCTCGGCGCCGCCGTATCCGGCGGTCGCCTGCGCTGAAGGGCGCCGCGCGAGACAGCGCCCAATACTAGTCCGTCCATTCCCCATCCGCTACCAACCGGGGGTTCGCAGCGGCCCGTCTGGGCATCCGGCCACTTGGGTCAGGCGAGCAACTCCCTTAGCGGGAGGTTCCGCCCATCGCTGAGGTTCCCAGCCTGGGCGAGGAACAGCTCCGCCGCCGCCAAGGCGTCGTACAAGGCATTGTGGGCCGCGTAGCGAGGCAGGTTGTAGCGCTCCCCGAGGGCATGCAATCGCAGATCCGAACCCTTGTAGGCGATCTGCCGCCGTTCAAAATGGCGCTGTGCCAGGACCTGGGTGTCCACGACGGGCACAGCGAGCCCGACCCCATAGACCTGGCGGCAGGCCATGCCGATGAACCCCGTCTCCACCCGGGCAAAGTGGGCAATCAGGACCTTGCCCGCCAGGACCTTCAACAGATCTGCCAGCACCACCGCCAGGTCCTCTCCCAGGGCCGCCTGGTCGTCGGTAATCTGGTGGATGACCGCGCTGGCCGCCGGGATGTTGCCGGCAATGCGCACCACCCGATGATCCGCGCTGACCAGCTCGATACGCCCGCCCCTCAGGGTGACATGACCCACGCTGAGGATGGCATCTTTGCCCTGATCGAGCCCGGTCGTCTCCAGGTCGATGGCCAGGTAGTCCGCCGCCCGCCACTCGGTCCCGGGCCCCGGAAAGGGCGTGGCCAGGTAGTCGCGCAGGGGACCCGGCGGGGCCTTGCGCAGGAGCCTGCGGCGGCGCCAGTCGAGCAGCAGGGGACCAAACATCGTCAGACAAAGCGCCCCGCCTGATACCTCTGCCCCAGGGACTCCTGCATGCTGCTGATGAGCACGAAGGCATCGCGCAGGTGCCCGCGCTCCAGCGGCGAGAGGTCGTCAGGCGACAGAAAATTGTCGGCCGGCTCGCCGCGACGCAGCTGTTGGCCCTGGTGGCGGATGCGCAGGGTCCCGATCAGCTCCATGGCGTCGGTCAGGTTGGCCGCACCCTCGCGGCTCAGGCTCCCCGCGACCGCGGCGGCCTCGATGCGCTCCAGGGTGTTGACCTGCGGGAGCCCAGCCGCCAGGGCGTGGACCCGAGCCATGTCGATCACCGGGACAGTCCCTCGGTGCTTGAGATCGAAGGTGTGGTCGTGCTCCCCGCCGTGGATGAGGACGAAGTTGCGGAAGAAGCCCAGCGGCGGGCGGTGCTTCAGGGCATTGGCCGCCAGGTAGGCGACGAAGATGCGGTTGGCGCGGCTGTGGGTCAGGACGTGCTCCTGCAGCTCCTCGAACATGCCCTCCGGGTCGCGCACCGGGCGCAGGTCGAAAAAGACGCTGGCAAGCATCAGGGCCATGGGGTCCGGGCGCTCGATCCAGTTGGTGAAGTACTTGCGCCAGATCCGCAGCGGCTGGCGCCACTTGGGGTTGGAGGCCATGACCTCCCCCGGGCAGTAGACGTAGCCGCAGGCGTTGAGCCCATCGTTGACAGTCTTGGCCAGGGCGGCGAACCAGGCGTCATCCTCCGGCTTCAGGTGGTCGGCGATGAGTAGGGCATTGTCCTGGTCGGAGTGGGACGACTGCTCGCGCCTGGCCTGGGAGCCCCCGGCCAGCCAGGCATAGGGGACCGGGGGGGGGCCGAGCTCGGCCTCGGCCATATCCAGGAGGCGGCTGGTCAGGGCGTCGCTGATGGCACTCACCGCCTGGCCCACCTGATCCGCGGTCGCCCCGCTGGTGACCAATTGCACCTGGAGCTCGGGGACCTTGGCACTGATCTGCATGAGGACATCCAATGACTTGGCCTTGTGGATGTCCCCGACCAGGTAGACGGAGTTGGCACTCTGGATACGCACGAAATCGGAGGTCGAGACCACCCCGACCACTTGCCCGTCCGCCACCACGGGCAGGTGATGGACATTGAGCCGGGTCATGGCGATCAGGGCCTGGAAGCCCAGACTCCCGACCGTCGTCGTATGCAGACTCTCCGTCATGATCCGCGACACCGGCTCGTCCGCGGACAGGCCGGCGACGATGCAGCGGCTGCGGAGATCACGGTCCGTGATCATCCCCGCAAGGCGTTCGCCGTCCATGATGACCAGGGACGACACCCGGTGCTCGGTCATGATCCGCGCCGCCTCGCGGATACTACTGTCCGGGGTGGCAGCAACCAGATTGCGCGCAATCAGATCGCCGACCCGCACCGTCATCAGCCCGACCCCCGCCCCCGGGCCCTCCTTCAAGGTATCGATTGCCTTGCGCAGGCGCTGGGCGACCGAGTGGTCAAAGTGCTCCGCAAAGGCCTCGTGGCGCTCGCGCAGCGCCGTAAGCTCCTGACAGGGGAGCTCGTAGGCCAGGGTGTCCTCCACCGTAACGCCCGTGTAGTCCATGGGCTGCCCCTCCAGCTTGCAGCGCATGGGGCAGATGTCACCCTCGGCGAGCTTGCCGAGCAGCTCGCCGGCGGGGTCGCGCAGCTCCACGGCCCCGCGGCGCAGGATATAGAGCTGGGGCTCGCCGCCCGGATCCTGCGGGGGGAAGGGTGTTCCGCGGCGGAAATAGCGCACCGCGAGCTTGCGCGGCAGCCGGTCCAGGGCCTGGCCGGGAAGCAGGTCGAAGGGGGGGTGGGTCGCGAGAAAGTCGCGGATCTCAATCAGCTCGACGTCCATCGATTACCCCAGGTGGCGGTCCGGGCGTCGGCCACGGACCGGGCAGTCCAAGGAGAAAGGCCCCGCGGGGGCGGGGCCTCGGCTCCGATCTGGCGGCCGGCATGGAAGCCCCGGCTCAGTGATCCAACGCCTCGCCCTCCTCGCGCGGGACCCGGATGTCCTCCACCAGGTCCCGGATCCGCTCCGGGGGCGGGGGGGTAATACGGGACAGGGCCCAGGCGACGGAGAAGTTGAGGACCATGCCCAGGGCCCCGATCCCCTCCGGGGAGATCCCGAGGAAGCGCCCCGAGGCTGGGGCCTCAGGCATCCCCAGAAGCCCCCCCCCGAAGTAGACGATATAGGCGAGGGTGATCCCAAGCCCCGCGAGCATCCCCAGCGTCGCCCCCCAGCGGTTCATCCGCTGGTCGAAAATCCCGAGGACCAAGGCGGGGAAGAGGGACGCGGCGGCCAGCCCGAACGCGAAGACGACCAATTGGAGCAAGGCCCTAGGCGGCTTGTCCCCGAGATACAGGGCGATAAGCAGGGCCAGGGCCGCGGCCACGACGACGGCGATGCGCCCCACCAGGACCTCGCCCCGCTCGCTAACCCCCTTGGCGATCATGCCCTTCGTCAGGTCGTGGGAGATCGCCGCGGCGATGACCAGGAGCAGCCCAGCCGCGGTGGTCAACGCTGCGGCGACGGCCCCCGCCACCACCAGGGCGGCGACCCAGCCGGGCAGCCCGGCGAACAGCGGGTTGACCAGTTCGCCTCCCTCCGCGACGCCCGCGAGACTGAGGCGGCCCATGGCCGCCACCGCGGGGACCGTGGTGTAGAAGATGGCGATGAAAATCAGGGCCCAGGCCGCGGAGGAGCGGGCGTCGCGGACCCGGGGCACGGTGAAGAATCGGACGATGACGTGCGGCAACCCCGCCGTCCCCACCATCAGGGCCGCAGCGACGCAGACCATGTCGAGCATGGCGATCCCGCCGACGGGGCTGGTGTAGGCAGCGAGGCCCAGGTCCGTGACCACCTTGTCGAGCTTGTCCAATAGGTACAGGCCGCTGCCGTCGGTCAGGTAGCCGCCCAGGGCAACCTGGGGCCAGGGATTGCCGGTCAGTTGCAGGGCAATAAAGACGGCGGGGACAATGAAGGCAAAGATCAGGACCAGATACTGGGCGACCTGGGAGTAAGTGACCCCCTTCATGCCGCCGACGACGGCAAACAGGGTGACGATCCCCAGGCCCAGGGCGGTCCCGCTGGCGATGTCGAGGTTAAGGAGCTGGCCGAAGACGATCCCGATGCCTCGCGTCTGTCCCGCCAGCAGGGTGAAGGAGACGAGGATCACGCAGAGGATCGCCACGAACCGTGCCATCTGGCAGCCGTAGCGGTCGCCGATGAACTCGGGGACCGTGTACCCGCCGAACTTCCGCAAGAAGGGGGCGATCAGCATGGCCAGCAGGAGGTAGCCCCCGGTCCAACCCATGAGGTAGAGCCCCCCCTGGTAGCCGAGGGCGGCGACCAGGCCGGCTAGGGTCAGAAAGGAGGCGACGGAGAGCCAGTTCGCGGCGATAGCCATGCCGTTGAGAAAGGGCCCCACCCCACGTCCGGCAACGTAGAAATCATTAGCGCCCAGCGCCCGGGTACGCCAGACGATGAGCAGGTAGATCAGCAGGCTCGCCCCCACGGCGAGGTAGGTTAGGGTCTGTGGATCCATGGTGTCGCTCACCTTATTCCTCGCGGACGTCGAATTGCTTGTCGATCCGGTTCATGCGCAGGGCGTAGAAGATGCCCAAGAGCACGAAGGCGAAGATCGACCCCTGTTCAGCAAACCAAAAACCGAGCTTGAAGCCCCCGAGGTGGATCTCGTTGAGGGGCTCGGCCAGCAGGATGCCGAAGCCGAAGGAGACCAGAAACCCGATCACCAGCAGGGTCACCAGCAGACGCAGGGTCGCCGACCAGTAGGCGGCGCGATTCTCTGGGGTCATGGCGTGCTCGCTCCTCTATTGCTCTCGATGTGGTGCTGGGCACCCGGGACGGCTCGGATCTCGGCCGGCGGGCGACCCCAGGGGCTCACATCGTTCCGCCATGATCGCCGTCTGGGGCGTGTCGGGGGGGCACGGGATTGTGTTGCCGGTGTCCCAGCGCTGTCAACGTACCTGGGTGCCGTTGCGAGCCAGGATCTGCGCGGACTTTTTCAATGCTTGGCATTGGGTTGTCCGGGTCCGGTGCGGCCCCCGGTGGGGCGACGCCGGACGGGGCGCAGAGGCTTGGGCGTCCCCCGAGCTTGATCTGAGGGGCGAATGGTCTTAGGTTGCCGGGCTTTATCCCAAGCGGGGCCTCGGATCCTCAGCCGCCCCGCGCCGCCAAGGTGCCGTTGCCATGAACTATGTCAGTACCCGCGGGGGCGTGGCCCCGGTGGACTTCGCCCAAGCCGTGATGATGGGGCTCGGGACCGACGGCGG
>Ga0209254_10002493_pt1 | contig 16724 bp, 8 predicted proteins | sample FrelakmetDIP11DI_FD_187148 | JGI IMG/M metagenome (GOLD analysis project Ga0209254, IMG submission 187148) | Freshwater lake sediment microbial communities from the University of Notre Dame, USA, for methane emissions studies - DIP11 DI (SPAdes)... | ecosystem: Environmental > Aquatic >... | reverse complement strand
CACAGGATCCCGGGCGGATGCTCCCGGAAGAGTCCCTGGTTGCCCCCGTGTCCCCACCACTGCGGCGCGCACCACGTCCCAAGCGGCTCGGAGGCCAGCCTCTGGGAGATGACGCTGTAGCACAAGGAATCCGAATCGCGGTACTCGTAGGGAAAGATGATGACGATGAGACAGAGCGCCACCAGGGTCAGCGAGAAAATAAGAAAAGAACGAGTCTGGCTGTTGATCATCGGGACGCCTTGAATTCCCGCCCAGAGTACCAGAAATGGAATCGGACGGCAAGCGCCGCCGTCCCGAATTAATTAGTGCCAGAGATTCTTTTCCCCTATTAGTACAATTCGATTCCGACTTCGCAGGCCGCCCAAACTGTCAGGAGCTATGCCGTGTGGGCAAATAATAAGGGCCTGAGTTGCTTTTTAAAAAAATAGGGAAAAAGCATCTCTGGCACCAGTTCTTTGCGGGTCGCCCTTCCCCCCGCTCAAGCCGTCCTTGACAGGTTTTTAGGCCCGATTTATGCTCCCTCAGGATGGTGAGATGGGTCAATGGGAACAAAGATGCTCCAAAGATGTCCCCTCGGCCAGCGCAGCCGAAAAGGAAACTCTTATCCTTAATAATAAGACAAGGAGGGAATCATGAAAATCCGAAACATCGGGACGGGGAAAGCTGTTGGGGTGGTTATTATGCTGTCAGCCTCATTATTTTTGGGCTTCAAGGACAATCAGCCGCAAAGCTCCCGCAAGGCCCTACTTTGGGCATCCGAAAGTGGGAATCTAGAAGAAGTGAAGAAACTCTTGGAGCAGGGTACGCCCGTGGATACCAAGGACCATAATGGCGCGACGCCGCTAGCTCAGGCCGTCGCCAATGACCACACGGAAGTGGCCGTGCTGTTGATCGCCAAAGGCGCGAACGTGAATGCCGAGGACAACCGGGGCATGACACCGCTACTCTGGGCCGCATTGAAAGGCAACAAAGAGGCAGCTGAGCTGTTGATCGCCAAAGGCGCGAACGTGAATGTCAGGAGCAGCAACTTTGGTGGGTCGCCGCTGCATGGCGCCGACAACAAGGAAGTGGCCGAGGTGTTGATCGCTAAAGGCGCGGAGGTGAACGCCAAGGACGAAAATGGCGAGACGCCGCTATCTCAGGCCGTCTTTAAAAACCACATGGCAGTGGCTGAGCTGTTGATCGCCAAGGGCGCGGACGTGAATACCAAAGATAACAAAGGCAGGACACCGCTGCGCCGCGCTGCGATTAGTGGTCAGAAGGAAGTGGCCGAGATGTTGATCGCGAAAGGCGCGGACGTGAATGCCAAGGACAACAACGGCACGGGGCTGCTGCATGAAGCCCGCAATAGGGAATTGGCCGAGCTGTTGATCGCCAAAGGTGCGGACGTGAATGCCAAGGACAACAACGGCGCGACGCTGCTGTATGGCCTCGAAAAGCTGGACGTGGCCGAGCTGTTGATCGCCAAGGGCGTGGATGTGAACGCCAGGGACAACAACGGCGCGACGCCGCTGTATAGCCTCGACAATCTGAACGTGGCCGAGCTGTTGATCGCCAAAGGCGCTGACGTGAATGCCAGGGACAACGATGGCTGGACGCCGTTGCGCCAGGCCGCAGCGAGTGGCCACGAGGAGATGGCTAGACTATTGATCGCCAAAGGTGCGGATAAAAGCGCTACGTCCAACATGGCCGCGACGCGCCTGCACGGCGCTGCCTTTAATGGCAACAAGCAAGGGGTCGAACTGTTGATCGCCAAAGGTGCGGACGTGAATGCCATGGACGACGAAGGCGAAAGGCCGCTACATCAAGCCGGCAATAGGGAAGTAGCCGAGGTGTTAATCGCTAAAGGCGCGGAGGTGAACGCCAAGGACAGATATTTTGAGACGCCGCTATCTCGGGCCGTCCATAAAAACCACATGGCAGTGGCCGAGCTGTTGATCGCCAAGGGCGCGGACATGAATGCCAGAGATCTCAAAGGCTGGACGCCGCTATATCAGGCTGTGGTGGATGGCTACGAGGAGATGGCCGAGCTGTTGATCGCCAAAGGTGCGGACGTGAATGCTAAGGACAAGGATGGCTGGACGCCGCTATATCAGGCTGTGGTGGATGGCCACGAGGAGATGGCCGAACTGTTGATCGCCAAAGGTGCGGACGTGAATGCTAAGGACAACAATAGCGTGACACCGCTGCATAAGGCCTCTAATAAGGATCTAGCCGAATTGTTGATCGCCAAAGGTGCGGACGTGAATGCCAAGGATAAAGATGGCTGGACGCCGATGATGAAGGCGGTCTTTAATGAACACAAGGAAATGGTCGAGCTGTTGATTGCTAAAGGTGCGGACGTGAAAACTCCCATGGCTAGCCAAACCCAAAGCGTGGGCACGGCAAGCGGCACCTCTGAAAATTTTCCGATCAGGATTACGGTGCCGGCGAAATGGGCTGAAATTATCAATTTTGAGATGCAGCCGACGGATAAATTCCAGGCGTCGGTCATGCTTACGCCAGTAGAAATCCATTGTTATACTGGTGCCTACTCAGGCAAGGAAGTCGTCGTCAATACGGAGTGGAGCGTTTCGGAGAACACCAAGAGCGAGGTTACACTTTATCGACAGCCGATGGAACCGGAAAAAGCAAAACTTCCGACAATGAAGCTTTTTGCAACCTTCATAATGAAAGGAGTCGAGCTCAAAGGCCGTGGATTGATTCGCATTTTCCTGACAGACAAGCAGAAAAAGGGACGCGTTATCAGCAACACCATTACGATCCTCGCAGCTGCCGGCAAAGATGCAATAAAGGAATTGCGAGAGCATTAAAACATATGAAATTGCTTTCCGGGGCGTGGTGGATGGCCGCTCTCGGCGCTGAATCCCCCCTAACCATAGCTGCCGGCCGGGCGGCGAAAGAGCGCCCGCGGCTCTCCCTGGCCAAGGCCGCACCGCGCTCACCCGTCTCTTGAATAGGAGTCTCCAGCGCCAAAGACCAGAATGCTAGAATACATCACCTTAGAGGTGGTATATTGAGCGGGGGCAAGTCAATGAAATCAATTGAACATGCTCGAATTTTGATCGCTGGGATCATGCTCCTTGTTTTCCTGACGGCAGGAGGATGCGCCCTTGCGGACCGAATGAGCGGCGTCTCCGATGCTAGGGCATTGCAGAAAATCGGCGATTCCTCGGACGCGACGATATTAAAAATCAATTAGTGCCAAATTAATTAGTGCCAGAGATTCTTTTCCCCTATTAGTACAATTCGATTCCGATCTTCTTTGCCAACAGCAGGAACGAACGGGACCGGACCTTGGTCATCGGGCGCGCCGAACGGCTATTCCTTTTTCTTTTTCGCCTTCCGGCCGCCCTTGTCTACGACAACATAGAAGGCCGGGACGACGATCAGGCTGAGGACCGTGGACAGGACCAGCCCGCCGATGACGGCGATGGCCATGGGCGTCCGGATCTCCGACCCGGACCCCAGGCCCAAGGCGGGCGGAATAGCGGCCATGAGGGTGGCCACGGCCGTCATCAGGATGGGCCGGAGACGGATCGGGCCGGCCTTTTCCATGGACTCCCGGGCGCTGAATCCCTGGCTCCGGAAATTGTTGGCGTAGTCCACCAGGATGATGGAATTCTTCTTGACGATGCCCATGAGCAGGAGCAGGCCGATCATGCTGAAGATGTTCAGGCTGCGTCCGGTCAGGAGCAGGGCGAAAGCCGCCCCGGCGATGGACAGGGGCAGGATGGTGATGATCGTCACCGGATGCTTGAAGGAATTGAACTGCGAGGCCAGGATCATGTAGGCGATGGCGATCCCCAGGACCATGGCGAACAGGAGGCTGCTCATGGAATCCCGGAAGGCGACGCTCGCCCCGCCCAGGACGACGCGGTTGCCCAGGGGCAGGTCCTTGCTCAGGCCCTCGACGAAGCGGATGGCCTCGTTCTGGGAGTGACCGGGGGCGACGTTGGCGTAGATGGAGATGGCCCGCTCCCGGTCCCGCCGGGTGATGGCCTGGAGCGCGGGTTGTTCCCCCGTAGCAACGAGGGAGGACAGCGGGACCAGGGCGCCCGAACGGGTCCGGACCTGGAGCCGGGCGAGGTCCTCCGGCCGGGACCTCTGTGAGGCCATGAGCTTCAAGCGGATGTCGAGCCTCCGTCCGCCGGAGCTGTACTTGCCCACCCGGACGCCGCCCACCAGGGCATTGAGGCTGGTGGCCAAGTCGTCGATGGACACGCCCACGTCCGCGGCCATGGCCCGGTCGGGGAGGACGCGGAGCTCCGGCATGCCCAGCTGATAATCGGTGTCCATGTCGACGACCAGGCCGGAGTCGCGAAGCTTGATCATGAGCTCCTGGCTCAGGGAGATCAGCTGGTCCCAGTTCGAGCCGCGGACCGAGAATTCCACGGGGAAGCCGCGCTGGGCGGTGAATCCCTGCTGGGACAGGTCCTGGATCACGGCCCGCAGCCCGGGAATGCTGTTCAGGTCCCGGCGCAGCACGGTGGACAGCTCGGCCTGGCCGAGCTCGCGCTCCCTGGGAGGGACGAGGGATATGAACAGGTTGCCGCCGTTGACCTGCCCGCCGAACCCGCCCACGAAACAATAGACGCGGGTGACTTCCGGGCGGGCGGCCACGACGGCCTCGGCCTTCTGGACGAGCTTGTCCGTCTCGCTCAGGTCCGAGCCGACCGCGGTCTGGAGCCGGATCCCCATCCGGCTGAGGTCCTGGGAAGGGACGAATTCGGAGGGCATCCGGGTCAGGACGAAGATCGACACGACGAACAGCACCGTGGCCAGGACGAGGACCAGGCCCGACCTCTTCAATCCCGAGCGGAGCACCCGGGAATAGGTCCTCTCCAGCCAGCTGAAGCTCTTGTCCACGAATCGTCCGACCCGGCTGCGGCCTTCGCGGGTCGTCTTCAGGAACTGGGCGCAGCGGGCCGGGGCCAGGGTCACGGCCTCGACGTAGGACAGGAGCACGGCCAGGCAGAGGGTGATGCCGAACTGAAGGAAGAACCGGCCGATGATGCCTTTGATGAACACAACCGGGATGAAGATGGCCACCACGGCCAAGGTCGCGGCCAGGGCGGCGAAGGCGATCTCATGGGTCCCTTCCAGGGCGGCGGCCACCAGTGTTTTTCCGCTCTCCCGGTGCCGGAAGATGTTCTCCATGACCATGATGGCGTCGTCGACGACGATGCCCACGGCCAGGGCCAGCCCGAGCAGGGTGAAGGTGTTGAAGGTGAAGCCCAGGAAATAGATGATGGCCATGGTGCCCAGCAGGGACATGGGGATGGCCAGGATGACGTTGAGCGTGCTGGACAGAGACCCGAGGAACATCCAGCACACGAGCGCGGTCAGGATGACGGACAGGACGAGCTCCAGTTCGATCTCCTGGACCGAGTCCCGGATGAAGGTCGTGGAGTCGTTGGTGACGCTGACCACCATGCCCTCGGGCAGGGTCTTCTGGTATTCGGCGATGGCCTCCTTGGCGGCGTCGGCCACGGACACGGCGTTGGCCCCCCGCTGTTTCTTGATCCCGATGCCCTGGGCCGGGACGCCGTCCAGCCGAGCCATCCGGCGGACGTCCTCGAACCCGTCCTCGACCAGGCCCACGTCGCTGAGGTAAACCGGCGCGCCGTCGGTTTCGCGGATGACGATGTGCCGGAATGTCTCCAGGTCCACGGCCTCGCCCAGGACGCGGACGTTGATCTCCCGTCCCGGCGTCTCCAGCCGGCCGGCCGGGAGCTCGACGTGCTCCCGCTGGAGGGCCTGGGTCACGTCGCTGACGGTCAGCCCCTTTTCATCCAGCTGGGCCGCGTCCAGCCAGACCCGCACGCTGCGGGTCTGGACGCCCATCATCGAGATCTCGCCCACGCCGGGGATGGTCTGGAGCTTTTCCTTCAGGCCGTACTGGATGTAGTCGCTGATGACCCGGGGGGGGAAGGGGCCGCCCAGGGAGACCATCATGATCGGCTGGTCCTCGGGATTGGATTTGGAGACGGTGGGGGGGTCGATGTCGCGGGGCAGTCTCCGAGCCGCCTGGGAGACCTTGGCCTGGACGTCCTGCATGGCCAGATCGACATCGCGCGACAGGTCGAGCTCGATGGTGATGTTGCCCGAGCCCATGCGCGAGGAGGAGGTGATGCTTTTCATGCCCTCGACCTGGACCAGGGCTTCCTCCAGAGGCTCGACGATCTCGTTCTCGATGACCTCCGGGGCGGCGCCCTCCCAGACGACCGACACCGAAATGTTGGGGAAATCGACGTCCGGGAACTGGCTGATCCCGATCCGCGAAGCGGCCACCAGGCCGAAGACGACCGTGGCGGCCATCAGCATCCAGGCCAGGACGGGCTTTCTGACGCAGGTTTCTGTCAGGTTCATGAGGGCAGTCCTCCGGACGCGTCCTTACTTGGCCTCCGGCTGGGAGGCGCCGGCCGGCTTGTTGTCCCGGGCCGTGGAGACGCGGACGAGCACTCCGTCGCGCAGGGCCTCTCCGCCTCGGATGACAATGGTCTCCCCGGGCGTGAGACCGGACAGGACCTCGACCTGTCCGTCGGCCGTCCTCATGCCCAGGCTCAGGATCCGCTGTTCCGCCTTGTCTCCGGTGACGACGAAGGCGATGAACCCTTTTTCGCTGGCCCGGATCGAGGTCTGCGGGATGACCGGGGCCTGCCGCGTGCTGCTGACAGGCACCGTGATCTCGGCGAACGAGCCCGGACGAAGGGCTCGGCTGCGGTCTGCCTTGACCTCGGCGGTGACGGCCACCAGCCGGGTGACGGCGTCGGCCGCCGCGGCCACGTGGACGATCCTGGCCTCGAATTCCCGGGCATCGTCCCGGACCTTGAACATCGCCTTCATCCCGACCCGCATCTGGGCGGCCTCCCGCTCGGGAATCCGGAACCGGAGGAGCAGGGGGTCGCGCCGGACGAGCGTCGCCAGGACCGTTCCCGTTTGGACGTACTGGCCCGTCTGGACGGTCCGCGACTGCAGGATCCCGGAAAACGGAGCCCGCACGTAGGCGTCGTGGAGGTTGAGGTTGGTCTGGTTGAGGTTGGATTTGGCTAGGGCTACGTCCGCATTGGCCAGGGCCACTTTGGTCCGCCAGGTCTCGAGCTCCTCCTCCGGGATGAGTCCGGGGGTCTGGTTGATGACCGATTCCCGACGGCTGAGGCCGGCCGCGGCATCGGCCTTGGCCGCGTTCGCTTTTTCCTGGGCGGCTTGTGCGGCTTCGACAGCCAGCTTGTAGCGCTCGGTCTCGACCTCGACCAGAACCTGCCCCAGGGCGGCCGGACTGCCCTCGGAGAACAGCACCCGGTCCACGACGCCGGGGACGCGGGCCGTGACCTGGACGGTTTCAAAGGCGTCGATCGACCCGACGGCGTTCACCGAATACACCAGGGACTTGAGCTTGACCTGTTCGGCGTCCACGGGGAAGGCGATCTTGGAGCGGTCGGCCGAGCCGCCCCGCTTGGAGCCCGGAGCGCCGGTCTGGCCGCCTTTGCCGCAGGCGGCGGCCGCCAGGAAGGTCAGGACGGACAAGCTTATGACGAGCGGATAGAGTCTTTTATTCACAGTCGGGGCTCCTTGCCGAATGGGTCGAGGCCTTGGGCCGCCTCGAGGTTCAGGTAGGCGACGGCCAGCCCGTAGCGCTGGCGGACGAATTGGACTTCGGCCTCGTAGAGCTGGACGTTGGCGTCCGCCGCCTGGAGGGCCGAGCTCAGCCCCTGGCGGTAGAGCTGGACAATCTCCGCGGCGTTCTTCCGGGCGTAGTCCAGGGCGACCTCGGCCTGTTTGAGGGAGGCCTGCTGGCTGGACAGGGAGACCAGCGCGTCCCGGACCTCGAGCTCGACCCGGCGGAAGGCCGACCGGACGCCGAGGTCGGCGATGGTGGCCAGAGCCTTCTGCTGTTCGTATGTTCCGTTCCGGCTGAAGCCGTCGAAGACGGTCCAGTTCAGGGTCAGTCCGACGTTCCAGTTCGTGGTGCGGCCGGTCAGCCCGGCCTCGTTGGTGTACCGGTACTGGCCGGTGAATGACAGGCTGGGCAGCCATTTGAGCAGGGGCTCGACGGTCAAGGCCTGCTGGGCCTTGGATGCCCATCGCAGGGAATTGAGGTCGAGCCGGCGGGCCCGGGCCGGACCGATGAGCGGGTCGGCCGGACCGGCGTCCGCTTCGGCCGACTGAAGCAGGCCGTTCGGCGTGTCGAGCTTGTTCCGGATGAGGTCCGCGGCATCCAGAAGGTAGCCCAGCTGGAGGTAGGCGGTCTCGACCTGGCCCCGGTCCAGGGTGATGTTCATCTCCGCCGTGGCGTAGTCGAGCTCGGCCCGGGTGACGTCGTTCACCGTGACCAGCCCGGCGGCAAAGCGGGCCTTGGCCGCCCTCAAGTACTCGCCGGCGTATTCCAGCCGATGCTCGGCCGCGGCCAGGAGCTGCTCCATGCCGAGAGTGGCGAGGTAGGCGCTGCTCACCTCGAAGGCCAGCTGCCTCTTGACCTCGGCCGCGGCGAATTTCTGCGCCTCGTGGCTCGACTTGGCCTGGAGAAAGGCCGGCAGGCTGTGCGCGTCGAAGATGATCATGTTGAGCTGGGCCACGCCGGACAGGGCGTTCAGGTTCTGGATCGTGACCGACTGCGAGCCGATGCTCCGGACCACCTCGAACGGGCGGCGGGTGTAGGTCCCGGCGGCCGTCAAGGTCGGCATGAAGTAGGCCCGGGCCTGGACGACTTGGCCGTGCGTCACGCGCACTCCGGCCTCGGCCTCTCCGGCCCGCTCATTCCGCTCTAGGGCTAGGCGAATGGCGGATTCGAGCGTCAGCGGCCCGTCTTCGGCCTGGAGGAAACACAGGGGACAGAGAAGAAGGCCGATGAGGAGGAGGGCCGCCCCCCGGGGCATTTTTCCGTCTTTAACGTCTCGGTCGTTCATGGGCGATTCGCGGGAGCCGCGGCGAGGCTCCAGTTCCTATATATTAAATAGTTTTTCATATTAGATGAGACGGGGAAAATTGTCAAAACTTCCCTGAGGGGAGGGAAGGCCGGCGGCCTTCGGCCGGAGGGGGGACGGGCTTAAAGCAAGCCCATTTTTTTCAGGGCCTCTTCTCCGCGCGTCGTCTTGGGCGCGTCTTCCGGGAGGTAGAGCACCATTCCGCCCTTGGTCGGACGGACCACGATCGCCCCGTCCTCGGCCATTTTGTTCGTGACCGGGATGGGGTTTTCCCCGCTGAAATAGAGCTTGAAGGCCTCGTTGAAGCCGGAGTACACCGAATGGACTCCCTTGTACGAGCCTGCCCGGAGCTTTTGGATGGCCAGCTTCACGAATTCGTCGGCGGTCAGTTTCTTGGTCATGGTCACCTCGTCCATCACAGGAAGACGCTGGATGAGGGCCGCGGTTCTCGCTTCGGATCGGAGTCCGCCCCGGTTGACGTCTCTTCGGCCGGAAGGATATAGTGAAATGACCGGGGGCTGTCATCCGGCCCCGGAGGGTTGTCATGCCGGCCAAGAAAAAGTCTCAAGGACCTTCTCCCGCCGCCGGGGAGAATCCGGTCCTCGCCTCCGATACGGAGATCTCCTTTCCCGAGTTCGTCCTGCTCAAGGCCTCGGCCGGCTCGGGCAAAACCTATGCCCTCACGCTCCGCTTCGTCCAGTTCCTTCTGTCCGACCGGATCCGTCTCCAGACCGGCGTCGACCTGCCGAACATCCTGGCCGTCACCTTCACCAAGAACGCCGCCCAGGAGATGAAGAGACGCATCCTGGACTGGCTCAAGGATTGCTGGGCCGAACCGGCCGACAAGGAGGACGGACGGCTGGCGAGGATTCAAGCCGTCGCCTCTGCTCCGCGTGGCCGGCTGAAGGAGCTGGCCGCCGAAGCCGTCGACCGCATCCTGGACCGCTACTCGGACTTCCAGGTCCAGACGATCGACAGCTTCACGGCCGCAGTCTTCAAGGCCTCGGCCGTGGACCTGGGGATCTCGCCGGATTTCACCATCCTCCTCGATCCGTCGGAATTGATCGCCTACGCCTTCTCCCGGTATGTCCGAAGGATCAACAAGGATTCCCAGGAAGGCCGGGACTTTGATCGGATCATCGAGCTCTTGATCCGGGACCAGAAAGGGGAGAGCGCTTTCCTCTGGGACCCGGCCCCCAAGATCCGGGAACAGGTCGATGGCCTTTACAAGAAGCTTTCCCTACGGAACAAACCCCTGGCGGTCGAGGATTTCGGCCGGGAGCGGGGACGGCTGGAGGAGGCGATCGGCAAAGCGGCCGGCGAGCTCGAAGGGCTCGTCGCGAGGTCCGGTCTGGAAAAAACGACGCGGGGACATTGCCACACCAAGGTCCTGCCGGCCGTCGCCGACAAGGATTTCGTTGCGCTGATGGACTGCAGCTTCAAGACCGACCCCGTCAAGCCCGGCGGGACCGACCGGAAAGCTTACGACCGGGTCATGACGGTGTGGCATCATCTCGAAGACCTCGTGAAGACGTACGGCCGGCTTTACGCCCGGAGCTACTATTATCCCTACCTCCTGGCCTATCGCTCGTTCGCCGCCACCCTGGACCAGGTGAAGCGCCAGCAGGGAGCGGTGTTCATCGACGACATCAACACCCGGCTCGCGGGCTATATCGATCAAGGGATCGTTCCCGACGTCTATTTTCGTCTAGGGGACAGGATCTTTCATTTCCTGATCGATGAGTTCCAGGATACGTCCCGGATGCAGTGGACGAACTTGGTCCCCCTGATCGAGAATTCCTTGGCCGCGGGCGGGAGCCTGTTCCTGGTCGGAGACACCAAACAGGCGATCTACGGCTTCCGGGACGCGGACTACCGGATCATGACCGGCCTCGAAAGCGGGACGGGCGGCCCCTTCGGCTCGGCCGAGGTCCGGGTGCGGGAGCTAACCTCGAATTTCCGTTGCCGTCGGGAGATCCTGGATTTCGTCAAGAGCCGGTTCCTCCTCGACCCCCCCCGTTCCGACGGGGACGGAACCAAGCCTGCCCGGAGGAAGCCTCTCCAGCGCTCCTCCGGTGAGGAGGCGCCTCCCGACAAGGAGAAATACCGGGCCGAGCTCCTCGAGAGCGAGCTCTCCGTCTTCAATCAGGAAGCGGCGGACCGGGGGGCGGACGGCCATCCCGGACATGTGGAGTACCGCCTCATCGAGCGCGAGACCCCGCAGGGCAAGGACTCTCCGGATCACGGGGACGAGGAGGAACGAAACGCCGCTCCAGCCGAAGACGAGGACGAGACGGCAGCGAACAGACTCAAGGAGGACCCGCCCGAAAAGCGCGAGGTCCAGGACATCGTCGAGAACCTGCGCAGCCGGGGCTTCGCCCTTTCCGACATCGCCGTCCTGACCTATCGGAACGAGTCCGTCGTCAAGATCGCCTCCTGGCTGAACGACAAGCGGATTCCTTTTATCGCCTTCAGCTGCCTGGACATCCGGCAGCGGCGGGTGGTCGCCGAGATCCTGAAGCTCCTCCAATTCCTCGATTCCCCTCCCGACAACCTGTCCTTGGCCGCCTTCCTCCTGGGAGATGTGTGGAACAAGAAGCTGTCCAGGGACGCGGGGCTCGTCAGTCTGCCCGCCCCGCCGGAGGATCTCCCGGCTGAATGGCACAGGTTTCTCTTCGACTGCCGTCTCAAGGGGGAATCGCCTTTATACACGGCCTTCCGCAGACGCTATCCCGGGCTCTGGGAGAGGTATCTGGAGCGCTTCTTCAAGATCGTCGGCTACTACCCCCTCTACGACCTGGTGACCCTCATCTTCAGGATGTTCGACGTATTCGCCTTGTTCCCCAAGGAGGAGGCCTCCCTGACCCGCCTGCTCGAGGTCATCAAGGATTTCGAGGGGCAAGGACGGAACGACCTCCGGGAATTCCTGGCTCTCAGCGGGAACGAGAAGGGAGATCCCTCTCCCTGGACGGTCGATGTCCCGCCGGACATCGAGGCCGTACGGATCATGAGCATCCACAAGGCCAAGGGGCTCGGTTTTCCCGCCGTGGTCCTGCTTCTCTATGGGGAAGGGAGCTGGAAGCCGGGATTCTTTTTCGAGGAGGCGGAGGACGCCGTCCGGGTCTTGAAGATCACCGGCAAGACGGCCGAGATGGACGCCGGGCTGCAGGCTCTCTATGCGGACGCTCAGACCCGGGACAGGGTGGGACGGCTCAATGCGCTCTACGTCGCCATGACCCGGGCCTCCGCCGAGCTCCATGTCATCGGCGTCAAGGGGAAGCGGACGAGCTATCCCTTTGATTTCCTGGGCACGAAGCCCTACGTGTCCACGGACGCCAGCCAGATGCCGATCAAGCCGGACGCCCGACCCCGAGCGCCGCAGAAGGACTCCCCGCCCGAGACGCTTCTCGCCGAGACGCTCCGGTCGAATCAGCTCTTCGAGCTTCCCCTCAACCCTCGGGAGACCATGAACCGGGACAACATCCGGCGGGGCGAGATCGCCCATGCCCTCCTGGCCGGCGTGGAATACCTCGGGGACGACCTCGCGGGCGATCTGGACCGGGCCGCGGCCCGGCTGGGGACGGAGTCGGAAGAAGCGGCCGTCATCGCGGAGGTCAGCCGGACGCTCGTTTCCTTCCTGGGGAGTTCGGGTATCCGTCCCCATTTCGAGGTCAAGCCCGGCCGCCGCGTGTTCACCGAGCTCGAGGTGTGCGATGCTTTGGGCCGGCTGCGCCGGCTGGACCGCGTGGTCCTCGACCCCGACCGCGTGATTGTCATCGAGTTCAAGACCGGCATTCCGTCCGACCCGGCCCGCCGCCCGGCCTGGGAGGAAGAGGACCGCCGGATCTTTCGGGATTATTTGAACATCATGAAGGACGTTTACCCGGGACGGCCGGTGAGCGGCCTGTTCGCCTTCATCGACCGGGGAACGCAGGAGAGCGTCGGATGAGCGTGACCCTGCTCGCCCCGGGGACCAACCTCATCGAGGCCGTTGCGGACAGCCTTGCGGTCGAGGGCAAGGACTATTCGCGCAGCTGGGTGGTTTTCCCCGAACAGAGGCCCGGCCACTATCTCCGCCGGGCGCTGTCCTGTCGGGCCGGCTCCGGGTTCATTCCGCCCCGAATCGATTCTCTGGATTCGTTCGTCGACCGTGTCTACGCGGAGCATCTGGGACGGCGCGACCGGGACATCGGAGTGCTTGACGCGGTCGCCCTCCTGTTCGGCCTGCACCGGAAAGCTCCGGACCGGCTGGGGCGCGAGCATTTCCTGACGGCCGATCATTTCTTTCCGCTGGGCGTCAAGCTGTGGAACGACCTCGAAGAGCTCCAGGCCGCCGGCCTGACCGCCGAGGACCTGATGTCCAGGGAGGCTCTGACCGAAGAGAACGTCCCCCGCGAAACCCGCGACCGCCTCCAATCGCTGGCCTATTTTTACGAGAAGTTCTACGCCGCCGTCATGGACCGGGGCGGCTCGACGCGCTCCACCCGGCTCCGCGCCGCGGCCGAGCTCATCCGGCGGGAACAGTTTCCGGCCGTCGACAGGTTCGTCTTTGCCGGTTTTTTTTCCTTGACCCGGACCGAGACCGCGCTTCTCCGAAACCTTCTCGGCTGGGAATCGTTCTCCCTGGTCCTCGTCGAGGGCAAGGGAATCGACACCCTTTTCGAAGGGCTGGGGCTCGAGGCCGGTCCTATGAGGCCGGGGGGAGGGAAGACCTCGCCTGCCCGGCCGTCGCCGCCGATGGAATTCATCAAGTGTCCCGACACGCACGGCGAGGTCTTCGCCCTGAACAAGGCCTTGGAGGCCTCCCTGTCCCGTCCGGAGCTTCTCCATGAACGGCAGGTCATCGTCCTGCCCGCGGTCGAGACGCTGTTTCCCCTGTACCAGCAGACTCTGTCCGGCCTCGACGAGGGACGGGATTTCAACGTCTCCCTGGGTTATCCGCTGACCCGCACCCCGGTCTACAGCTTCTTCCACAACCTCCTGGAGCTCGTTCAATCCATGGACGACGAAGGGCGGGTCTACGTTCCGTCCTACCTCCGCTTCGTCCTCCACCCTTACACTAAAAACCTCTACTTTCCCGGGTTCGATCAGAGGGCCGACCTGACCCGCATCCTGTTCCATGCCGTCGAGGAGGAGCTCTCGGGGCAGAAGGCCAGGTCCTTCTGGTCCCTGGAGGAGATCGAATCCGGCCCCGGCGTCCGCGAGGCGGTCCAAGACCTGTCCGCCGGCGTGGAGGACGCGCCCGAGCCCGCGGCCTTCCTCGAGCATCTCCGAGACATCCACCGCCGAACGGTCGTTCCCTTTCAGTCCATCAGCGACACGGGCGATTTCTCCCGCAAGCTCATGGCCGTCCTGGATTATATTTACGAGAACGGCACGGCCCGCCAGCACCGCTTCTTCCACCCCTACGCCGAAGCCTTCCGCGGCCGGCTCGAAGGCCTGGCCCGGTCGCTCCTGGGGAGCGTCTCCTTCCAGGAGAGGATGAGCTACTTCCATCTGTTCCGGAGGGTCATGGCCGGCGGCCGCGTGCCGTTCTTCGGGACGCCGCTCGGCGGCCTCCAGGTCCTGGGGTTCTGGGAGACGCGGGGCATTCCCTTCGAGGAGGTGAACGTCCTGGACATGAACGAGGAGGTCATCCCGGCTTTCCCCAAGGCGGATTCCCTGCTTCCCCCGGCCGCCCGGCGGATCCTGGGCTTGCCGACGTATCTGGACCAGGAGCGGAGCATGGAATACTACCTCGACACCCTGATCGCCGGGGCGAGCCGGGTCCGCTTCTTTTTCGTCGAGAACGCCGACAGGCAACGAAGCCGGTACGTCGAAAAGCTCATCTGGGAAAGCGAGAAGCTGTCCGGTCACGCCTCCGGCTCCGGCCCGGCTCCGGCCGTCCAGACCGTCCAGTATGAGATCGATCTCCGGCCGGTCAAGCCCGGTCCCCTGGCCAAGTCCCGGGAGGTCGCGGAGTTCCTGCGGGGCTTCGTCTTCTCGGCCACGGCCCTGGACACGTACTTGCGCTGCCCGCTCCAGTTCTATTACGGCTATGTCCTCGACCTCTGGGAGAAGGAAGAGATCGGAGAGGACCTGGAAAAACGGGAATTGGGGACTCTCATCCACCAGGTCTTGGAGGAATACTTCAAGCCTTTCAAGGGGCGGCGGCTTCGTCCGGCCGACCTTGATCCCCAGCGGATGGAGTCCCTGGCGGACGGCATCTTCCGGGGGGCGTTCGGGAACGACCTGGCCGGGAACGCCTACCTGATCGCTTACCAGTCCCGCCGGCATCTCCGCGAATTCCTCACCGGCTATCAAGCGTCCCTGCTTCGGGAAGGAGAGGGAAAGCGGGAGGGGCTCAAGATCCTCGGACTCGAAGAACGGGTCCAGGCGGCCCATGGCGCGGCCGGCCGGATTTTCCAGCTGAAAGGCAAGGTGGACCGGACCGAAATCCGGCAGGGGCGTCTCTTTGTCCTTGATTACAAGACCGGGGCCCACGAGGCTTATTACGGGATCAACTTCAAGAAGCTCGACCTCGAGGACCGAAGCTCCTGGAACAAGGCCGTCGCCAGTCTCCAGCTCCCGTTCTATTCTCTTCTGCTCGCCAAGCATCACGACCGGCCGAGCCGGGACATCCACAGCCGGCTGGTGATGCTCGGCAAGAACCGGCTCGGGCCCTGGATCGAGTTCTCCCCTTATGACGAGGACGACGAGCAGGAGCGGGCTGCCGAGATCGGGGCCGCGGAGAGCCTGATCGACCGGCTTCTCCTGGAGATCACCGACGAAAGCGTCCCGTTCGACTCGGGTTTGATCTCCGGTTCCGTGTGCGAGCGCTGCCCCTATTCCGTCCTCTGTCGAAAGCCTCCGGACACTGGCGGCTCGCCCCCCGCGGCGAGCGTTTGACACCGATGGTCTTCTGGACCGGTCTCGGCCGTCAGCGCCGGAAAGAAGGCTTGGCCCTGTTCGTCCGCCGTATTATAATAGCCGAAACCGAATTACGAACATGTCCTTAAACAGGGGGACGTCATGATTCACCTTTCGAGACGAACGGCTTGGCCGGTCTTGGCTGTCTTGGCCTTGACGGGACTGGCCTGGGCCCAACAGCCGGCCTCAGCCCCGGACGAACAGGTCGCGGAGCGCCTGAGCGTCATCCAGAACGCCCTGGATGCCGGCCGGCCCCGGGCCCGGACCTGGTGGTACGGCTGGCTCGGAGCTTACGGGGCCGCGACGGCCGTTCAGTGGGGTCTGTCCATCGGCCACTGGGACGACGTCAAGCCGGCCGATGATTCCCCGGACGCTCCCATGGTCGCGGACCGGTCCTTCGCCCAGGACATGCTCGTGGGCGGGGGGACCACGGCCCTGGGGACGATCGGTTTGATCATCGACCCCTTCTTGCCCGCGCTCAGTCACGACCGGCTGAGAGCCATGCCCGAAGCGACGCCCGAGGATCGCCGGGCCAAGCTCGAAGAGGCCGAAGCCCTCCTCCGACGATGCGCCCTCCGCGAGAAAGCGGGACGGGGCTGGACGACGCATGCCCTCAACCTGGGCGTCAACGCCGCGGCCGGGGTCGTGACCTCTGTGGCCTTCAAGCGGCCTTGGACGGACGGGCTCGTCACATTTGCCGTCGGCGAAGCCGTCTCCTTGCTGAACATCTTCACCCAGCCGCGCCGCGCCGTCCGCGACTGGCACAATTATGAAGTCCGGTATCTGGCCAAACCGGGCGACAGCCTGCCCGAGACTCCGGAGAGCCGCTTGTCGTTCGGGTTCTTCCCCGGCGGATTCAGTCTATCCTGGGCGTGGTGACTCCCGCCC
>Ga0209254_10002492_pt1 | contig 16725 bp, 11 predicted proteins | sample FrelakmetDIP11DI_FD_187148 | JGI IMG/M metagenome (GOLD analysis project Ga0209254, IMG submission 187148) | Freshwater lake sediment microbial communities from the University of Notre Dame, USA, for methane emissions studies - DIP11 DI (SPAdes)... | ecosystem: Environmental > Aquatic >... | reverse complement strand
CCCCGTTCGGAATCACCCGATACGTCCCACCGAAATAGTGTTGTGCACATTCCTGTGCCGTCGCCGACACGGCGATGCGCGCATCGAGCCGCGCCATGCGACGCTCGAGCGGCGCTCGGAAGATTTCCTGGGCGCGATTGCGTCCAGTCATATGGAAGGTACCGACCTGCGGACATTCGGCCGCCGCGACCGCCAGCAATGGCAGGCTCGGCGCGGCAGGGCAATGCGTATGGATCAGATCAAAATCGTGCCGCCGGAACAGCGCCTTCAATTGGCCCTTGAGATTCCAGCCGATCGTATAGTCGACGTACGCCCGGTTGTACGGAAGCAACACGTTGCGGCCGATACGATCCACCTGCAGACCTTCGTCGCGCTGCGTATTGAAGCGACTCGTGATGACCCTGACGTCGTGGCCCCGTCGCGAAAGCTCCGTGGCCGTTGCGTGGACGTGTTCGGTGACGCCGCCAAACCTCGGATAGTACGACTGAGTGACAATGCCGATTTTCACGCGGTCATCTCGCGCTCTTGTGCTGCTGCTGCGCCTGCAGTTTCAGCAGTCTCATCCCAGAAGGGACGAAAGATGCACCATTGATCGAGGTTCTCGCGGATCTGTCGCTCGGTCGTTGCGGCGATTGCGGCATTCAGCGCAGCGTCGCTGTCGAACTGCTCCGGATCCAGCATCGGTTCGAGTACCACGCGAAAGCGGCCGTCGGTAAGGCGCTTGCAATAGCCGCTGACAACAGGCGCGCCGGTGCGTTTCGACAACACTCCGGGACCCGCCGGCCAACGCACCTCGCGGTCGAAAAACGGCAACGCCACACCCTGACCAAAAATGTCGCCATCAACCATCAGCGCCAGCAGATCGTTGCGCGACAGCGCGCGCCAAAGCTTGCGGTAGCCGTCCTCCGGCCTGATCGTGTGCACCGCCAGTTCGCTCTTCGCGTCACGCACCGCACTGGACAGCCAGCGGCCCATCTGCACACCGGCAACCGCGTGCATCTGGTGACCCAGGTGTGCAAGCACCACCGCGCCGAGTTCCCAATTGCCAATGTGGCTCGATGTGATGATCACGCCTTTGCCGCGTGCAAGCGCTTCGAGCACGTGCTCGTGCCCTTCAACCTCGACGGCACGCAGCAAGTCTTCGCGCTCCAGGCGCGGCAGCCGAAAGAACTCGAACAGCATGCAGTTGTAGCTCGCCATCATCTTCAGCACGACGCGCATTCGTTCGCGCCGCGAGCTGCCCGGCAGAATCGTCGCAAGGTTGACCAACGCCGCGTGACGGCGCCGCGGAAAAAACCACAGATGCGCACGAGCCAATCCGTTGGCGACGAAATATCCAACGCGGAGGGGCAATGCGGCGGTCAAAGCCGACATACAAGCGAGCAGCAGGCGAGACACTTTCATCCTAGATGTTGTTTGCAGCGGCCGTGCGCGAAAACGCGCTAATTGTCACCCAGTTGTCGGGGCGAATGCGAGCCGCCGACCCTCGGGAATCCCCGTACTCAGTGTGACCGTTGGTGCTCCGACGTCAGGCCGCCCGACGTGGCCGGTGGCGGACCTGCATCGTCTTGATGCTGTTCAAGAAGTTCGTCCGCATCCGCGTGATGCCGCCAAGCACCTCGTAGTCCGGGTAACGCGCAAGCATCTCCTCGAGCAACACCGTCAGCTGAATCTCGGCGAGCCGCCAACCAATGCACAGATGCTGACCATAGCCGAACGACAGATGGCGCGGCCCGTTGCGGGTAACGTTGAACGTGAACGGGTCGGCCCACTTCTCTTCGTCGCGGTTGCCCGACATGTACCACAGCGCGAGCTTGTCGCCTTTTTTGATCGTCACGCCACGCAGCGTGTAGTCTTCGACCGCGGTGCGGCGCATGTAGATGACCGGGTGCACCCAACGAATGATCTCATCGACCGCGCCGCCGATGAGCGACGGATCGGCGATGAGCTTCTGCTTCTCGGCTGGGAACTGTGACAACGCCAGCGTGCCACCGGAAATCGAATTGCGTGTCGTCTCATTGCCGGCGACGACGAGCAAGATGAAAGCGGAGAGGTAGTCGGGGATGCTCATGGGCTGACCATTGACCTCGGTGTTCACCAGCATCGTGATCAGATCGTCGCCGGGATTTTCTTTGCGCGCCGCGTACAGCCCCATCGCGTACATCGCCAGATCCATAAATGCCTGCGCAACGTGTTCGCGGGATACCGCGATATCCGGATCCTCGCCACCGATGATGATGTTCGACCACTGAAACAACTTGTGCCGGTCTTCCTGAGGCGCACCGAACAGTTCCGCCAGCATCTGCACCGGAAGCTCCGCGGCGACCTTCGAGATGAACTCGCACTCGGACTGGTTGGCGATCCCGTCGAGGATGTCGCGCGCGCGCTCGCGAATCTTCGGCGTCAGCGAATCGAGGCGTTGCGGCGTGAACCCAGGCGCCACCAAGCGCCGATGCTGCACGTGCTCCGGCGGATCCATCATGATCATGCTGCGACCGTTCTCGAACTGGGAGAACCGCGCGTCGCGTGCCATCAACTGTTCGACCGTCATGCCCTGGCGCGTCGCGATCATGGTCGGGTCCGGCAGCGTGATGCCCCCCAGTCGCCCATCTGAACTGAAGATCTGCGGTAGTTTGGAGATCGCATGAATGTCGTCGTATTTGGTGATCGACCAGAAGCCGGGGCCGCCCCAGGGTTCCGGGCACCATGCGACCGGCTCTTCACGACGGAACTGGGTGAAGATCGCGTGCGGTTTGTCGAGATCCTGGAATGTCTCGGCGTAGGACAGGGAGATCCGGTCTTGCTGACTGACGGGCATGGGCGGCTCGATAGTGAATTCGAGACGGACTTCTAACCGTTTCGAGCGGGATGGGTCAAGCGACTGTGATGGCGACATTGCGGATAAAAGCCGAACGAGATTTCGTCGAAAGCGGCTCACCGTCACGGATCCAGCGGCCCTCTGGTCACCTCATGCGGCGCGGCTACTCTACGACTTGATCGAGGGGCGCTAGCGGAGTGCCAGCGACACCCCGTTGGCGACCTCCATCGAGCCGTCCCAGATCATCGAACCGGCGACGTACACGATCGTGAGCAGGCCGACGTAGGCAATCCAGTGATACCGCTGCAGCCAACGGGCCAACAAGGTCGCACAAAAGCCCATCAGCGCAATCGACAGCGTAAGGCCGAACACCAGCACCCACGCATTTTCGCGCGCGATGCCGGCGACGGCGAGCACGTTGTCGAGTGACATCGAAATGTCGGCAATAACGATCTGCGTGACGGCTCGCCCTACCGACTTGATCGGCACCGGTGGAGGGGTGCCATAAATTCCCGCAGGGCTCAGTTGCATCGTTCTGACGGATTCAATCTCACGCCAAAGCTTCCAGCACACCCACAACAACAGCAGTCCGCCCGCCAGCATCAGCCCGACGATCTGCATGAGATGGACAGTTGCGATGGCGAAGATCACTCGGACCACCGTCGCCGCTCCGATGCCGATCATCAGCAGTTGAGCGCGCTGGCGGGCCGGAAAGCTGGCTACGACCATGGCAATGACGATGGCGTTGTCGCCGGCGAGCACCAGATCGACCAGGATTACCTGGAAAAAAGCCGAAACCTCGGCAGCCCAGGTCATACCTGGCCTCGCACGAGATGACGCTCACAACCAGCTATGTAGCACTGGCGCCGCATTCGACTCCGATCCCCCGGAAACGCCCGATCGAATATCCATATTCCATCGAGTTGGGTCAATAGGTAACACTGCTAAAGGTACGTGAGGAATGATCTATGGCCGATCGGTGACCATTCCTGTCCGACTTGGCCTAGCCATTGCTAGGGTTTGCTAGGTTCCGCGCAGTGGATCGACGACTTCGCGGGCAAATCGCTCTACCTGGGTCGGATCCTGTCCCTGAATCACGATATAGCTGATGCCGGTTTCCGCTCGGCGCCGCTGCAACGTCTCTCGAATTTCTGCACCTGAACCAATCAGGAACAGCGGGCATTGCGCAACCTCAACCGCGGTCATGCCGGCATTTGCCGCCACCATTTCCCGCATCGGTTGGGGTTCGTCGGTGATGGCGACAACGAACACGAGTGCGCTGAGTTCCAGCGCCGCGGGATCACGACCACACGCCTGCGCTGCGGCATGCACCCAGCCGACTTTTCGAAGCGCACCCGGCGCGGTCATGTCCAACGCTGTTTTGGCCGTGATCTGGCCTTCCGGGATCGCCGGATTGATGCCGACGATGTCCGCATGCCGGCCCGCCACCGACAACAGTTTTTTTCCGCCGCCGCCGATCAGAATCCGCGGGCGAAGGCCACCGGGCAACTCGATCTTCAACTTCACATCATCGACCTGATAGTGCTTGCCTGAAAATGTCGTCCGTTTGTTCGCCCACATCGACTCGATGATCGTCAGTGCTTCTTCCAGGCGTTCGATCCGCACACTCGGCTTGTCATACCCGAGTCCCGCCCTGTTGTAGTCATCGATCATCCAACCGGCCCCAAGGCCGAACTCGTGGCGACCTGCCGACATCGCCTGCAGCGTCGCAGCCTGGCGGGCGTAAATTACCGGATGACGGTAATCGATACCGTAGACGAGCGTCCCGACACGCAACGTGCGCGTAACCGCTGCGATGCCCCCGAGCATCGTCGTTGGATCCCACGACGAAGCCGAAAAATGGTCCGGCACGAATAACGTCGAATAGCCGAGCGCTTCGATGTGGCGCACTTGGTCGATCCAGCCGATTGTCGGAAGACTCGACAACTGAATCCCAAATCGAAACGGGTGCGCGGGCACAGCTTCCACGGCTGCCGATACCATGTCAGACGTAGGAGCCATCCGCGCCGTCGGGTATCCAGCTACCGTGAAATCCATACGGAACCCGCGCCGGTAGATACACGGTCGCAATGGGAGGCGCCGACAAGTCCTGTGCATCGATAATGACGAGCTCGCTCTTGGCATTGCCCGCGTCGAATACGAAGGTGATCAGGTAGCCGTCATCTTCGCCGCGCGCGCCGACGCGGGGCACGAAGTAAGGCTCAGCGCCGTGACGCCCGACGCCGAAGTCGAACGCCGTGCGGGTGCCGGTGTCGAGGTCGTGCTTGAGAATCGTTGGAAATCCGTTCGGTTCGACGCCGACGCTGTAACCGAAACGATACGGTTTGCTCGACAGCCCCGGATGACAACGCGGAAATTCCTGCGCGCGATCGTCGATGCGTTCTTCATGAACGTGGCGCGTGTTCGGGTTGATCGTCCAACGGTCGAGCGTCGCCAGGCTGTCACCGAACGGACCGTGGCGATCGCGGCTGAACATGCGCTGGTAGCGGCACAGATCGATGACGACGCGACCTTGCGCATCTTCATAGGCGTTCATCGGATGAAAAACATAACACGCGCCAACATCGGCCCAGATGATGTCCTTCGCGTCGCCATTTCGCGGCAACAGTCCCACGCGCGCCTGGTAATCATCGTTCCACGCGAGCGGAAAGCTGGCGCCTGCCATCGCCATCTCCATGTTTACGGTCACCGGCAGGTCGTAGACCACGACGTAGTTTTTGGTGAGGCTCATGTCGTGCACCATCGGCATACCGGGCACCGGGATGTTGACGGTACGCCGAACACGTCCGTTGCCCCCGACGTGCACGTACTGCAGATGATCGCCCCACGCGGGCCAGCTGTAACACATGGCGTGCAGGTCATCGGTATCCGGGTCCACTTTGGGATGCGCGCTGAAACCTCGATCAGTGAGTGTGCCGAAGAACGTGTTGACCCCCAGCGTGTCGAGTTCGTCGCTCAACTCGACCGGCGGCGCGCCGGCTTCCACCAGCGCCCAGGTTCGCCCCGCATGTCCGATGACATGGGTATTGTTGGCGCCGCCGAGTTCGCGGCCGGCGAGGTCTTCACCGAGCGCTTCGATGATCCTGGGACTGCGCACCCAGCGGTTTCGGTACCATTGCGCGCGGCCGTTGCCCAGCCGCACGCCGTGCACCATACCGTCCCCGCTGAACCAATGATGTTTCGCCGCATCGATCAGACCTAGCGGATTGGGACCGTTGCGCAGATACCGGCCGTTCAGCTCACGCGGAATTGCGCCGGTGACCCGCAGATTCGTCGTCGTGATTTCCTCTGCGACCGGTCCATAGTTCTCGGTCAGATAACGATTGGCCTGCATCGAACGCGTCCCGTCGGTTGTTGAGGGTGTGGCATTGGCGACGTTCATTGCCCGCGTGCGAGAATCGAACCATTCATCAGACGACGGACACACACATGGCACAGCAGAACGAATCGGTACGCCAACTGCCGGATTGGATTGTGGACCACATGCGTAAATATGTGGAGACGGACGGCAAGGAGGGACACATCTGGAGGGGCGTGCCAACATTGCTTCTTACTACGACCGGACGTCGATCCGATCGCCCGCAGATGCTGCCGTTGATTTACGGCAAAGACGGCGATCGCCATGTGATCGTCGCGTCCAAAGGCGGCGATGCAAAACATCCGGCCTGGTACCTCAATCTGGTCGCACAACCGAGCGTCGAGGTCCAGGTTGCAGCCGACAAGTTCAGCGCAAAGGCACGCACCGCAGTCGCTAAAGAACGCGTCGAGCTGTGGAAACTGATGACCAAGATCTGGCCGGCGTATGCCGACTATCAGAACAAGACGAGTCGCGAAATTCCGGTGGTGGTGCTCGAGCGCGCCTGAGACGTTTCGTTAGCGTCGCGCGATCAGGTCGCAGTCACGGGCCTCGCATGACGCTGCGTCGTCGTCTGTGTGCTGCAGCAACGGTTCCAGCTCCGGCAACAACAGGCCGAGCACACGCACCGGCAGACTGCTGGTGAAGTGATAGTGGGCCGCATCGGCGCCGGGAACGAACGCCGTCACGGTGCCAAAAAATCGGTCATCGATCATGAATACGAATGTCGCCGCCCGATTCACGACGCGTGACTCGACCAGTCGCCCGGGACCTGCAAATACCTTGATACGGTGATCGCCCGTCCCGGTTTTGCCGCCGACCACGTGATTGAAGCCCGGGCCTTGCAGTTTCGATTTCAACGCGATCGCGGTGCCGTTTTCGACGACGTTTACGATCGCGGCGCGCACCACGCTGGCGATTTCCGGCGCCAATACGCGCTCTCCGGTTGCCGGCACTCGCGTTAGCCGAGTCTCGTACGGCGTCGCACCGGCGAACCGCAGATCATCGATCAGCACCGTGGGATAGCGCACGCCATCGTTGGCGATGATTCCCATCAGCTCCGCCAGCGCGCCCGGCCGGTCGCCAGAACTGCCGAGCGCCGTCGCGAGCGACGGTGTCAGCGATGCGAACGGATAACCAAGGCGCTGCCAGCGATCGTGAATCTCGAGGAACGCATCAACCTCGAAGAGTTGCGCGATGCGTCGATCCTGGCGTCTGTGCTGGTGGCTCTTCAGCAACCAGCCATAAACTTCCTGACGTGCTGCCGTGCTCGCGTCCAATACCTCGGTAAGCGTCGCCTGCGGATGTGTATCGAGATACGCCAATACCCACAGCTCGAGCGGGTGCACGGCCGCGAGATAGCCGCGATCACTGAGCGTGAATCGATCGGCCGAGTACTTGTCATAGAGCGCTGATACCTCCGCTGCGGACAGCGGTTGTGACGCCCGCGTATGTTCGGCGAGGAACGCCGCCAGCACACGTGGCGGCGCGTCCGGACGCACCGAACGCACGATGGTTGCGATCTGCCGCGGCGCCGGGCGCGCACCCTCCAACGCCAATTCGAGCGCCGCATCGGTGCTGCGACCTGAGTACTTGCGGTAGAACCGCGCGACGAACTGGCGACCTTCGCCGTCGGCAAAACGTGCCAGATAGGCGCCACGCTCCGGATGACTTGGATCCTCGAGCAACGCAGCGGCAACCGACGGCGATCGATAGGTCAGGTGGTCGGTCACCTCGCGCATCAATCGCACGAACACCAGGTTGACCGAATTCTGCAGCGCGCGCTCAAGGGTCATGACGCGGTCATTGTCCGCACGATCGAAATTCGAAAACGACTGCGTGCCGCTGCCGGTTGAGAACCGCTGATACGGGCTCGCCGAGAACCGCCGCTGCATCGCGGCCTGCAGCGTACGGGTCAGGTCAGCGCCAGGATGCTGCTTCAGATACCCGACCACCCAAGCCGACAATGGGTCCCGCTCCGGGATGTTCACGGCCTTGAGCGCCAGCGGACTCATTTCGACATAACGCGCGCGCGCCTCGCCGATCAATTCGAGGTAGGTAATTAGCGTGCGCAGTTTCGCCGTGGAGCCAAGGTCGATCCTCGCGCCGGTATTGATATCGAAGGGCTGATCGAGACTGTCGGTATTGATGCGCAGCAGATTGCCGTGCTCGCTGCGTTCATACAGCGTGAAGCTGTAAATCACCTTGCCGGGATCCGCGGCACCCAGCAGACGTTCGCCCATCAGACCCAGTTTTTTGATCGTCGCAGGGTCCTTCAAACCGGCAAGCGTCGCGCTCACCGAATTTTGAATCGGCGCATCGATGGTCGTACGCGCATCGAGGTCGAGTCGGTCGAGCACGTACATGCCGTTCACGTCGAGCAGGTTCGCGAGTCGGCCGCGGGCGAGGTTGATGTCCTTCTGCTCGGCAAAGCGGCTCGCCGCGACCTGATGGTCTTCGCGACGAGTGAGCTTGGCGAGCGGTTGTTCGAGCGCCGCATCGCGCAGCGCCGGCGAAATCACGCCGGCATTACTCATGACGCGGATATAGCTGTTGGTCAACGCCTCGAGATCGCTCGGATTCTGCCCCAGGTAGTACGACGGACGACGCGCCGCGACGATCAGGCTCAAAGCGTGCTTGAACGCAAAAGCGCCCCCTTCCGGATCCGTTTCCGCGGCGACGAGCCCGCGGTTGGTCATATCGAAGTCCACCCCGTACCACGCTGACAAACCATCACCGAGCCCGATGACTTCGCCCTGTTCCGCGCGCCCGGCAAGCGGCAGCGAATTGATGTAGTCGGTCACCAGTTCGCGCCGCGCGCGCTGGTTGTCGACCCCATGGCGATAGATCCGCACACTCGCCGAGGCCATCTGGCGCAGCTTTTCTTCGAGCGTCTCGGTACGACCGCCCGGCGAATGCCGGAACTTCTCGAGCTGGGTCGCAAGCGTGCTGCCGCCGATCACCGAATCGTCGGCACCGACGTAACTCAACAAACGCAAACCCGCCGCCTTCGAGAGTCGCTCCCAGTCCATCACCGGATTACGATTCCACCGCGAATCGAGCAGCTCGCGGTCTTCGATGAACAGCAGACTCGCGACGACGAGCGGCGGAATCGCCTCAAAACGGTCGTAAACGAAGCGCGGATAACGCGCGCTGTAAAGTGTCCGCCCGGTTCGGTCGAGCAGTGTCAAACCAGCCTGCGCTTTCTCCGTGTAGATGGCGTCCAGACCGTGCTCACTGAGCTTATACATGTGTGCCGATGGCCGCGCCTGACTGGCCGTCTGGAAACCCATCGATTGCAATCGGGCTACCCGCGCCGGCAGGTCTGTATAGCCGAGACGCAAGTCGTAAGGGCCGGCGTCGGGCGCGAGCGGTACCGGATTCGCGCCGGGCGCCAGTTCAAAATGCAACTGGTTGGCAACGCGCGCCCACCAGAGCGCCTGTCCGCTCGAGTAGCGGAACTCGTGCGACACCATGATCAACAGGCCGATCAGCGCAAAGCACACCGCCAACTGCCGATCCGTGAACCGTGGGCCGCGGCGCGGCGTACTCCTGCGTATCTGGGTCGGGCTGGGATCTTCCAACCCGACGTTGAACACACCGACCCTATAAGAACGACGGATACGCGGTGCGACGATCAACGGGATGACGTCACGCGCCGCATCGGCTCGCGGCGACGGGTTGACGTGCCGCACCAGCTGCATCTTCGTTGTCGGTCGGTCGATATCTCGAGCCAGCGCGCTCATCGATCAATCCATTGGGTCAATTGGCGAAGCTTTCCGTGGCATGGTCAAAACTGCGGGGGAACGGGGTGGAAGCAAATCGTCGAGTTCGGGCGATCGACCCTACAGTCGACGCTTGCTCGACGGCTCGCCACGTATCCAAAGTGCCCCACAAACGACCAACGTTGGCCATTCTCCACAGTTGGTGCGAAACGGCTGTCGCGAATGTGTAGGCCGTTCATATGAACGTATGGTCGCGAGAACCTAGGAACCGCAACCTCGTGCTGAAGTCGCGCGATCAACGCGCTAAGGCATTACAAAAAGAGCGTAGGGCACCCGCCAAATCGAGGTGAGCGGAACGGGGCGAAGCCGCTACAGCGCGCGGTCGATGGTCAGTTCGATCGGCGCGGAGATCGCCATGACGCGAACCGGGCCGAAACGGCCCTCATAGTCGCCAGGCCCAGGTTTGACATTGCCGGACATCGATGCCCGCGCCACCAGTTCGACGCTGTCCGCGTCGCGCAGCGACCGCCCGGCCACCATCGCATCAGCATCCGATAGCGTAAGTTTCGTCGGCAGATCGCCGACAGTCATCCGCTTTACCGCTAACGGCATCGGCGCGCCGCCGGAGGCGCGCACAATCAGAAACACAGTCGTCGTCGCCGGTAATCGAACGCCCGCGCCAAGCGCCACATGCACCGGGATGCCGAACGTTGCGCCAGGCGCGTTCGTTGTGGTTTTGTCGGCGGTTGGCGCCTGGGTGGCCGCGGTGCTCGACGATTTCGCCCCGAGCACCAGGCTGACGCGCGTCGGCGCCACACCGAACTGCAGCGGGTCCGACACGAGCTCCAGGTCCCCGCGTTGCAACGACACCGACCCGGTCATCGACAGGCGGGCAACAACTTCGACCGATTGGGCCACAACCGCGGCCGACGGGCCGAAAAAATCGACCTGCACCGGCAGGTCGTGCACGCCATACGTCTGCACGCCCAGCGGCATCCGCTCGCCGACTGGACGAACGAACACATAAACCTTCGCGATGTCCGGCAACGCATCGACCGCCCCTGCATACGACACTTCAACCTCGATTGCGGCAGCGCTGGACACCGTCGAACCCGGCGCAGCCGATTCCGGCAACGCCTCGGCCAACGGCTTCCCGGGCACCGTCACCGACGCCGTCGGTGCCAGGCTGGGTGTCGTCGAAAGCAGTTCCGGCGGCGGGCTCAGCGCGAGCCGAACCACGGCGATAATGACGATCGTGCCTGCGACCACTCCAAGCACAATGTTGCGTCGAAGATACGAACGTTGGGGCTCACTCATGCAGCTGTGCCTGGGCGTAGTCGCGAATGTGTTGGTAGTCGGCCTTACCGTTCGGTGCGCGTGCCAGGTCCGGTTTCGCCAGAATCCGTTTTGGTACTTTGTAGGCAGCGATACGCTGCCGCAGGAACGCCTGCAGCGCGGGTTCGTCGAGCGGTGTCCCGGGTTCGAGCTGTACCACGGCGGTGATTGCCTGCCCCCACCTGGGGTCGGCGATCCCGACCACCAGTGCATCGGCCACGCCGGGGTGGGCTTTCAACGCCTCCTCAACCTCCTCCGGGTAGACCTTTTCGCCAGCCGTATTGATGCAGTTGCTGCCGCGACCGAGCAGGGTCAACGTGCCATCGGCCTCTACGCGCACCCAGTCGCCGGGAATCGAATACCGCACGCCGTCGATGATCGGAAAGGTCCGCTCGGTTTTTGCGGCGTCCTTGTAGTAGCCCACCGGCAACGAACCGCTGACCCCGACCATTCCGGATTCACCGGAACCCGCTTGGACTTCACGATGGTCTTCGGTGAACACCTTGCACGTCGGTCCCAACACGAATTTGGCGACATCGACCGCGCGATCCCGCGTCATCACCGAGCTACCGAGCCCGAGTGCCTCCGACGAGGCAAAACCATCGATCAACGTCAACTCGGCGTTGTGCCGCAACAGACCTGCCTTGATCTCCCGAGTCCACATGACCCCGGACGAATTGATGAACCGCAGAGACGAAATATCGTGTTTGCCGGGATTACGGTCCAACGCCTCGACAATGGGGCGCGCGAACGCGTCACCCACTATCGTCGTTGCGGTGACGTGATGATGCTCAATGGCCGTCAGCGCTTCGTCCGCAGCAAAACTGCGCGCCGTGAGGGTGACGCAGGTTCCACCGTGCGTCATCGCCGAAACCGACGACAACAAACCCGTGCCGTGCATCATCGGCGGCAACGGCAGATTGACCGGCGGCGTTTCGGCACGCAGGCGTTCGACATAAGCCGACAGATCCGGAGACGGCGGTACCCCGATACGCGGATTGCCACCGGCCCCCGTGCCCCGCCACAAATCGTCGTGGCGCCACATCACTCCCTTCGGCATGCCCGTCGTGCCACCGGTATACAAAAACAGCATGTCATCGCCGGAGCGTTCGATGCCGAGCGGCGCGCCATCGCCGACACCCGCCAGCATCTCGTATTCAACGACGTTCGATGCACTTGGGTGGCCATCGGCCACTTCGATCCATTGACGCACCTTCGACAGCTGCGCACGAATCGCGGCAACCCGCGGTGCGAATTCCGCCGCGTACATGACAATCGTTGCGTCGGAGTTGTCGAGCAGATAGACCAGTTCGTGGTCAACGTAGCGATAGTTGACGTTGACGTGCGTGAGGCGGGCTTTGAACGCAGCCGCGATCCCCTCGCTGTATTCGGTGCGATTGCGCATGTAAAACGCAATCTTGTCACCGGGCCGCGCGCCGATCTCCAGCAACGCCCGCGCGAGGTTGTTCGTTCGACGCGAAAAATCCCGCCATGGCACAACGCGCGCGCCGTGAATCAGCGCGATCCGATCGGCAGGCACGATCGTATCGACCGCATCAAGAATGTCGCCGTAGTTCCAAGCCGTCATCGATTCCCCCTCGAACGTCCGTTGTATCCGTCGACCTTCGACCGTCGCGCTATCGTCATGCGACGCGCCCGACGATAGCACAGCCGTTGCCGAATCAGACTTACCGGGCCGAGTGCGGTAGGCTGTGCGGGTACGTCCGCATTCATTGAGTCTCACCCATGCAATACACCTCAAATCCCTCCACGCGAGGTGTCCGATGAGTGACGCCGCACCAATGACATTCGCTGATTTTGGGCTGCGGCAGGAAGTGCTCGCCGCGGTCAACGACGTCGGCTACGAGACACCAACACCGATTCAGATCCCCACCATTCCGCATCTGTTGGCAGGGCGCGACGTCGTCGGTCAGGCGCAGACAGGTACCGGTAAAACCGCGGCGTTTGCATTGCCGCTGCTGTCACGTCTCGACCTGAAGCTCACAGAACCGCAGGTGCTTGTGCTGACGCCGACGCGCGAGTTGGCGATCCAGGTCGCCGAAGCATTTCAATCCTATGCCAGTCATCTGCGCGGCTTCCACGTATTGCCGGTGTATGGCGGCCAGGATTACGCGGTGCAACTGCGCCAGTTGAAGCGCGGCGTCCACGTCATTGTGGGTACGCCGGGACGACTGATGGACCACATGCGGCGTGGCACACTGAAACTCAGTGGGTTGCAGACCGTCGTGCTCGATGAGGCCGACGAGATGCTGCGAATGGGCTTCATCGAAGACGTCGAGTGGATTCTCGGTCAGACACCGCCCGGTCGTCAGGTCGCCCTGTTTTCCGCGACGATGCCGGCCGCGATCCGCCGCATCGCGCAGCAGCATTTGCGCGATCCTGCCGAAATCACGATCAAGCTGCGCACGACGACCGCCGAGACGATTCATCAGCGCTATTGGATCGTCACCGGTGTCCACAAACTCGATGCGCTGACCCGGCTGCTCGAAACCGAGCCGTTCGACGCGGTGCTGGCATTTGTCCGCACGCGCATCGCCACGGTGGAGCTGGCGGACCGATTGCAGGCGCGCGGGTACGCGGCATCCGCGTTGAACGGCGACATGCCGCAGAAACAACGCGAACAGACCATCGCCCGGCTGAAGGCAGGCAAACTCGACATTCTGGTCGCGACCGACGTCGCCGCGCGTGGGCTCGATGTCGAACGCATCAGCCATGTTGTCAACTTCGACATTCCCAACGACACCGAAGCTTATGTGCACCGCATCGGCCGCACTGGCCGCGCCGGGCGCAGCGGAGAGGCGATTCTGTTCGTCGCACCCAGGGAACGTCACCTGCTGCGCGCTATCGAAAAGGCCACGCGCCAGCAGATCGAACCGATGGAATTGCCGTCGGCGGACGTCGTCAACGATAAACGCATCGCCAAATTTACCCAACGCATCACCGACACGCTGGCAACTCGCGATCTGGCATTTTTTCGCGACATCATCGTCCGCTATCAGCAACAACACGATACCGACCCCCTCGATATCGCCGCGGCGCTTGCACAGCTGGCCCAGGGCGACAAGCCGCTGCTGGTCAAGGACGTGATTACGCTCGACAAAAGACCCCGCGACAGTGATGGCCGAGACGACAACGCTCGCGACACCGGCCGCCGCGATTCCGGTCGCGGCGACACCACCAGCCGCGCTGACAAGAACCGTAAGGGACCACGCGTACCGACGCTCGCAATCCCCGCCGGTGCGGCTAAGGAGATGTATCGTGTGGAGGTTGGCCGCACAAACGGCGTACAGCCGGGCAACCTCGTTGGCGCGATCGCCAATGAAGCGGGGGTCGCAAGCTCGAACATCGGACGTATCGAAATTTTCGATGCGTACAGCACGATCGAGTTGCCGGAAGGTATGCCGAAGGACATCTTCCAGCTGCTGAAAAAAGTCTGGGTATCCGGTCGTCAGCTGGAAATCACCAAGGTCTCGGGCACCGCTGGCGGTTCCGTCGCGCCACGAACCAGGCCGACAAAGAAGTACGACTCGTCTAAGAAGCACAGCGACGCACCGCCGAAGCCGAAAAAACCAAAGAAGCTGAAGAAGCTGAAGCTGGTGGCGCCCACAGAAGACGCGTGACGTTGCTGCACAGACCGCTTGCAGACGTCTCACAAGCCGCGCAAGATTCCTCGTCGCCAACGAGTTCGAGTCACCAACGAGGGGAGGAGTTTTATGAACGTCATCGTATTGAAATTGGTCCATCGCGGGATGGGTCGGTAAACCGAAGGCTGGCGTCGCGCTCCTCTCTCAAGCTCCCCTTCTTCTTCCCTCCCATTCCGCTCGGTGATTCACCGGGCTCTCCGATTTCTCGGAAGCTCACACACATTGTCCTGACCGATTCAAATCGTCAGGTTGAATGAAGGGTTTTCGATGACACGTTCCTACACATTGGCCAGCCTCGGCTGGCGAGCGTTTTTCCAGCAACAACTTTCGATCGACGAGGTCGAGCATGGACGGCCGGCACGCGTGCTGACGGTCCAACGCAGCGGCATCACCGTGGGCGATACCGTCGGTGAGCGGCATATGCCGCTCGGCAGCCGGTGGTTCACGCTACCCGCCGAACAACGGCCGGCGATCGGCGACTGGGTATTGCTCAGCGAACAGGGCGACACGGTAGTGCGCGTACTCGATCGCACCAGCGTATTCACTCGCGTCGCCGCGGGCGAAAAGGTAGATCTTCAGGTGATCGCGGCAAACGTCGATACGCTGTTCGTCGTGACGTCCTGCAACGAGGAGTTCAACGCCTCGCGGTTGGAGCGTTATCTGGCGATTGCAATGGAAGCCGGAGTCGAGCCGGTGGTGATTCTGACAAAAGCCGATCTGTGCGATGCCCCGGATCGATTTGTTGCCGCAGCGCGCGGTGCTCACAAGAGCGTCGCGGTCGAGTGTGTCAATACCTTGGACAGTGGCGCGCTCAATGGCATTCGCGCCTGGTGCACTCCCGGTCACACCATCGCCCTCGTGGGTTCGTCAGGCGTTGGCAAGTCGACGCTGCTCAACAGTCTGGCAGGCTCGGCGAAGCAGGCAACCGGCGGTATTCGTGAGTCCGACTCGAGCGGGCGTCACACGACGTCACATCGGTCGCTGCATCTACTGCCGAACGGGGCGCTGTTGCTCGACTCTCCCGGCATGCGGGAGCTGAAAATCGTCGACGCCGAGCAAGGCGTAACCGAGATGTTCGACGACGTCGGTAATCTCGCGCTGAACTGCCGCTTCAATGATTGTGGTCACGAGGACGAGCCCGGTTGCGCGGTGCAAGCCGCGATCACTGCGGGCGCGCTCGATGAACGACGCCTGCACAACTATCGCAAGCTACTGCGCGAACAGGCGCGACACACCGACACCATTGCCGAGCAGCGTCACCGAAATCGGCAGTTCGCCAAGCGCGTCAAGCACGCCAATGCGACGAAGGACAAACGGCGTTGACGCGTCAACGATTCGCAGCCGCGGTAGCGGCCAATGCCGCGAGCCGCTGTGCGGTGCGCTCCATGTCAGTGAGCGTGATACCGGCTTTGTTCAGGTTATAGCCGGTGATGTTGATACCTCTGATCAGGTAACGAACGACCCGACCCGCTGCCATGTCGAGATCGATGATGTTGATGCAGCAGGCATCCTGCTCGATGCTGACTGCGCCTTGCCACGGCAGATTCATCACGTGGTTCAAAATCAATCGATTGACCCCGCCATGCGCGACGATCAACAACGTACGCCAGCGCGGATCACCGACCAATACGCTGAAAGCAGGCAATACGCGGCGTTCAAAATCGACGAATCGTTCGCCTCCGAGGAACCGCGAATCCGGTTGCGCCGCGTCGGCCCATGGATTGCCGACGTGGCGTATCCAACTCTCCAGGTCCTCGATCGGCTGGTGCCGATCCCCCCCGCGGATTTCCTCCCGATCCGGCAATA
>Ga0209254_10002491_pt1 | contig 16726 bp, 17 predicted proteins | sample FrelakmetDIP11DI_FD_187148 | JGI IMG/M metagenome (GOLD analysis project Ga0209254, IMG submission 187148) | Freshwater lake sediment microbial communities from the University of Notre Dame, USA, for methane emissions studies - DIP11 DI (SPAdes)... | ecosystem: Environmental > Aquatic >... | reverse complement strand
ACAGCACTGCGGCGATCATCATGCAGAACGCCACGGGGAACCCGAGGAACATCAACACGAAGGCCGCGGGCAGCATCCAGAACGGGAGGTATTCCATCATGCAGCTCCGTTGCCACCGGCCGCGCCGGTGTGGCCCGGCGCTGTCGTCCGCAGGTGCTGCGCGCACTTCGCCATCTCAACCACCACCTGCAGCGCCAGCAGGACGAAGGCAACGACGAAGACCACGCGGAACGGCCAGACCGGCAGGTTGAGCGCCGACTGCCCGCTGCGCTCGCTGTGCGCGTAGCCGCGCCAGAGGTGCCCCGCCAACGCGTACGTCAGCCAGCACATCAGCGGCAGCACGACCGCGTAGCAGCAGAGGTCGATGAGCGCGCGCGTGCGCAGTGAGAACTTGTCGCTGAAGATGTCGATGCGGATGTGCTGCCCCTCGCGCAGCGTGAACGCCATCGCCAGCAGGAAGTGGGAGCCGGTCAGGATGTAGCCGATCTCGAACGCCCACACCGTGGGCGCGCCGAACAGGTAGCGCGCGAAGACTTCGTAGCTGGTAGCGATGATGAGCGGCACGATGAGCAGCGCGGCGAACAGGCCGACGCTGCCCGACAGCCGGTCGATCGCCCGGATCAGGACGTTCATGAGACCTCGAAAGGGTATCGCGGCCCGCAGTCGACGTCCGGCAGCCGGGAGCGCGGCGCAGGCGCCTGCTCCGCCGACGGGGATGGCGGGCGCGGCGTCATGCAACTCGACGCCACGCCCGCCGCGACTTCATCGGGCGTGCTTCCGCCAGGACCGCTCACGAATCCTTGACCTGCACCGTGCGCCAGCGGTCGGCGCCCTTCCACATCACTTCGAATTCCTGCTGGCTCTTGAAGACCTTGCCGAACCAGGCGTTGTCCTTCGCCGTCTTGGCCGCCCAGTCGAGGCCGATCTTGCGCGCGGCGAACTGCACCTCGGGATCGAGCTCGATGATGACGTTGCCCGCCTTCTTGTAGAAATCGAGCGCCTTGGCGTCCTCCTGGCCGATGCGCAGCCAGCTCTCGAAGGTGACGAGCTGGGCGACGGCCTCCATCAGCGCGCGGTCGGCGGGCGTGAGCTTGTTCCAGACCTCCTTGTTGATGCAAAGCTCGAACGGCGCGGTCGGCTGGTGCACGCCGGGGTAGATCAGGTACTTCGCCACCTTGTAGAACCCGGGGCTGATGTTCTCCCACAGCGTACCCCACTCGGTGGCGTCGATCGCACCGCGCTCGAGCATCGGGTAGACGTCGCCGCCCGCGGTGGTCACCGGCGCCGCGCCGAGGTCCTTCGCCATCTCGAGCCATGCGCCGGCCGTGCGGATCTTCAGGCCCTTCAAGTCGGCGAGGGTCTTCACCGGCTTGCGCGAGTGCAGGAACACCTCCGCCGTGCGGATGAACAGCACCGTCGAGACGATCCCGTCCTGCTCCTCGCGGAACTGGCGCTGCAGTTGCAGGCCGCCGCCCTCGTAGATCCAGTGCAGCATCCGTTCGGTGTCGAACGATCCGGCATAGCCGCCGAACAGCACCGTCGTCGGATCCTTGCCCCAGTCGTAACCCATCCAGGTATGCCCCAGCTCGGCCACGCCGTTCTTCACCGTCTCCGGGACTTTCAGCGCGTTGCCCAGCGCGCCGCCGGGAAAGGTCTGGATCTTGATCCGGCCGCCGGTGAACTGCTCCATCCGCTGCGCGTAGGCCTTGGCGCCGATGTCCATCAGCGGCCCGCCCGGCCAGCCCGTGGCCATCTTCCAGTTGTAGCTCTGCGCGCCCTGCGCGCGCGCCGTCGTCGCCATGGCGCTCGCCGCGGTCGCCGCGGCCACCGCGCCAGCCTTCAAGAAATCCCGCTTCTTCATGCTTCCTCCTGTGGTGGATGGATTGCTCTTCACGTCGCCGCGGCCGCGCGCCTGGCCGTCAACTTCTTCACCAGCCGCACCGCCTCGACCGAGTTCGGCGCGTAGCCGTCGGCGCCGATCTGGGCCGCGAACTGCGCGCTGACCGGCGCCCCGCCGACGATGACCTTGCACTGCGCGTCGAGGCCGCGCTCCTTCACGCCGGCGACGATCGCGCGCATCTCGTTCATGGTGGTGGTCAGCAGCGACGACAGTCCGAGCACGTCCGGCTGGAAGTCGGCGATCTCGGCGTAGAACTTGTCCCGCGCCACGTTGATGCCGAGGTCGCGGACCTCGAAGCCCACGCCGCGGAGCATGGTCACGACCAGGTTCTTGCCGACGTCGTGCATGTCGCCGGCGACGGTGCCGATCAGCACCTTGCCGCGCTGCTGCTCGCCGGTCAGCGCCAGCCGCGGCGCCAGGATGTCGACGGCGGCGGCCATCGCCCGCGCCGCGAGCAGGACTTCGGGGATGAACGCCGCGCCCGAGGCCATGCGGTCGCCGACCACGGTGATGGCGGCGATGAGGCCGCGCTCGAGGATGTCCGCCGGCCGCAGGCCGCGGTCGAGCAGCTCCTGCACGTGGCCCACGATGTCCTTGTGCCGGCCTTTGAACACGTCTTGCTGGACCTGCTCGTACTCGTCCGCCGGCGCCGCGGCGGCCGCGGCGGGCGTGGCGGGCGTGGCGGCGGGCACGGCCGGGCCTGGCCGGAACGCGCCGGCCTGCAGCGGCAGGGCGCCTTCCTTCTCGATCCGCTCGCCGATGCGCTGCAGCCGCGAGAACACCGCCGAGGGCGGGACCTCGTCGGCGATGCCGACGACGATCCGCCGGCCCGGCGCGATGACGCGGAAGAGTTCGTCCATGTAGGCCTCGAAGTCGGCCTCGCTGGTGCCGGGCATCACCACCGTCGACGGGATGCCGCCGTAGAGCGTCAGGTGACCGGAGAGGCGCTGGTAGTACTCGGCCAGCGTCACCTTGGTCATCGGGGTGGGGCAGAACGACTCGGCGATGTGCATGCCCGAATCGCGGATCAGGTCCATCAGCCCGCGGTTCTCGCCGTCGGTGTGGCACAGCACCAGTTTGTCCGCCGCGCCCAGTTTGTCCGCCGCCTTGCGGATCCACGGCTGGATCTCCTGCGCGAAGTACGGCGGGAACGTCAGCATGTCGTCGAAGTTGGCTCCCCACCAGACCACCTCGGCCGGCGAATGGGCCAGAATGTCGAGCTCCTTCTCCATCAGCGGCGCGATGCGCTCGGCGAGCCCGCGCATCTCGTCGTAGTGATCCTTGTAGTGGATGAAGAACTGGGTCGCATCGGAGAGGTCGCGCTGGATGGTGTGGAACGGTGACGCGTCGAGCGAGCCGATGCACACCGGCTGGCCGTTGTCGGCCATGTCCTCCGCCGACCAGCGGCGGTAGCGCTCGAAGTTGGGCACCACGTCCATGTGCTCGAACAGGTACCCGGCCGGCGCGTAGTCGCGCGGCGTCTTGATCAGGTGCTCGACCAGCGCGGGAATCGTGATGCCGTGCCGCTGCGAGTCGACGTCGTAGTGGGTGGTGGTACTGACCATCCCCAGCGGCGTGTGGTACTCGACCCGGGTGCGCGGCCCGTCGCGGTGCACCCTGACCTCGACGTCCTTTGGCAACACCACGTCGAAGACGGTGTCCCGGCTGTAGAAGACGTTGATGCCGCGGTGCAGGTACTGCGGCTGGTACGCCGGGTCGAGCTGGTCGTCGCAGAAGCGGTGGTGGAAAGCCCAGCCCTCGGCGCGCGCGATCTCGTTCATCGGCGCGTCGGCGTATTGCGTGGGCAGCGTGCCGGAGGTCGAATTGGCGAGGTACCACAGGTCCAGCCGCGGCACGTAGGGCAGCCGGTCGACCATTTCGCCGCGCAGCGCGGCCAGGACGCGCGATCTATGGGTTTGCATGCTTCCTCCTTGCGCGCGCGGCCGTGCGGCAGCGCCTGCGGCGATGCTGTGCCATCCCGTCCCATCTTCGACGCGACGCTCCGGGTTGTCCATCGCGCCGCCCATCGGCCTTGATGTGGATCAAGGTGCCGCCGGGACGCCGCTGCGGCGGCGCGGCGCGCCGTCAGGAATCGATGCTGACGGTCGCACGGGTGAAAGCGTCGATTTTGTCGATGAGCCGGTCGGCGGCGTCCGCGGCGCCGTCCTGGTCGCCCGCGGCGATGGCGCGGGCGATGTCGGCGTGCAGCTTGGCCGTCTCCGGCATGTCGGGCGTCTGCTGGTAGTGGTGGTACCAGAAGCGGCGCGACAGCGCCTGGGTCAGCCCCATCGCGCTGACGGTGAACTCGTTGCGGGCCGTGCCGAGGCAGAGCTCGTTGAACGCGCGGTCGACGCGCATGAAGGTGATGTCGTCGTTGCGGCGCGCGCTGTGCTCGAACTCCAGCGCGAGCTCCTCGAAGCGGCGGCGCTCCTCGGCCGTCGCGCGCCGCGCGGCGCTGCGCGCGAGCAGGCGCTCGACCTCGCGCCGCAGCTCGAGCAGGCGCAGCTGGCTGTTGACGTTGATGTCGGAGACGATGATTCCGCGCCGCGGGAGGATGCTGACCAGGCGCTCGCGCGCGAGCCGCTGCAGCGCCTCGCGGATGGGCGTGCGGCCGATCCCCAGCCGCTGCGACAGCTCGCTCTCAGACACCGCCGAGCCCGGCGGCAGCTGCAGCGTGACGATCAGCTCCTCGAGGTCGGTGTACGCCTTCTCGGTCAGCGTCTGCGCGCGGGCGCGCGCGGCGGCGACCGGGGGGCGGGCGCGCGGCCCTAGAGCTGCCGCCTTCTTTGCACCAGGCCGAGGAATTTTTCGTACTCCCTGTCGTCGACGCCGTAGCTGTGGTCGTCGTCCGGGAAGGTGCCCGCCTTCACCTCCTTCACGTAGGCGCCGATGCCCTGCACCGCCACTTCGGTCAGGTTGGCGTAGCGCTTGGTGAACTTGGGCTTGAAGTCGGTGAACACGCCGAGGAGGTCGTAGCACAGCAGGATCTGGCCGTCGGTGCCGACCCCCGCGCCGATGCCGATGGTCGGGATCTCGAGCTGTTCGCTGATCACCCGCGCGATCTTCGCCGGCACGGCCTCGAACTCGAGCATGAAGCAGCCGGCGTCCTGGATCGCGAGTGCGTCCTCGAGGATCTTTATCGCCGCGTCGGCGGTGCGCCCCTGGATCCGGAAGCCGCCGAACATGGCGATGGTGTGCGGCGTGAGGCCGATGTGCGACGCCGTCGGAATCCCGGCGTCGACCAGCGCCTTCAGGATGTGCGCCTGCGATTTCCCGCCCTGCGGCTTCACCGCGTCGCACAGCGCGTCCTGCATGAACCGGGTGGCGTTGACGAGCGCGCGGTCGACCGTGTGGTAGCTCTGGTAGGGCATGCAGCCCAGCACGAAGGTAGCGGGCGCGCCGCGGCGCACGGCCAGCGCGTGCATCACCATCATGTCCATCGTCGCCGGGATCGTGCTCGGGTGGCCGTGCGCGACCATGGCGAGGCTGTCGCCGACCACGGCGACGTCGACCCCGGCCATCTCGGCCCACTTGGCCGACGTGTAGTCGGGGACCGACATGTACACCATCTTTTCGCCGGTGCGCTTGGAGTCGCGGATCTCGGCGATCGTCCGCTTCTTGCGTTCCTGCGTGGCCATCGGCCACCTCCCTTGATATGCGGCTCATATGTTAGCCGATTTTGGGGCCGTGCGGCGCATCGCCGCGGCGCGCCAGGCGCCGGCCCCCGGCGCGTCGCCTAAACTGCGTCGCCTTCGATAGTACAATCGAAATCCGATCGTCCATTGGGGAATCCCCGATGAGCAATCCGCTGCGCCGCCTCCTCGAGCAGAAGGACGTTGTCATCGCCGACGGGGCGATGGGCACCAATCTCTTCGCGCTGGGCCTCGGCAAGGGCGACAACGGCGTGGCCTGGAACGTCGAGCGCCCGGACGCGGTGGAGAGCGTCCACCAGGGCTTCGTCGACGCCGGCTCCGACATCCTGCTCACCAACACCTTCGGCGCGAACCGCATCCGCCTCTCGCTGCACCACCTGGAGCACCGCGCGCGCGAGTTCAACTTCGCCGGGGCGCGCCTCGCCCGCGAGGTCGCCGACGGCGCCGGTCGCTTGGTCGTCGTCGCCGGGGACATCGGCCCGATCGGCGACGTGCTGGAGCCGCTGGGGACGCGCAGCGTGAAGGAGGCGGAGGACGCCTTCTACGAGCAGGCGCAAGCGCTCAAGGACGGCGGCGTCGACCTCGCCTGGATCGAGACGATGTTCGCCGACGACGAGCTCGACGCCGCGGTGCGCGCCGTGCACCGGGCTGGCCTCGACTACGTCGCGACGATGACCTTCGACAGCGCCGGCCGGACGATGATGGGCGTGCGCCCCGAGGACGCGATGCGCCGCAGCCGCGGCTTCGAGTGGAAGCCGGTCGCGTTCGGCGCGAACTGCGGGGTCGGCCCGTCGCAGCTCATGGATTCGGTGATCGGCCTGGTGCAGGGCGCCGCGAAGCAGGCGATCGTCGTCGCCAAGAGCAACTGCGGCATCCCGGTGCTCGACGACCAGATGCGCGTGCGCTACGACGGCACGCCCGAGGTGCTGGCCGACTACGCCTGCATGGCGCGCGACGCCGGCGCGCGCATCATCGGCGGCTGCTGCGGCACCACGCCGGCGCACATCCGCGCCATCGTCGCCGCGCTGGCGAGCCGGCCCAAGGGCCCGCCGCCGTCGTACGATGAGATCGAGCGCCGGCTCGGGCCGCTCAAGATGACCACCGACGCCGCGGAAGCGGCCTGACGCTCGTTCATCGCGCCGCTTCGCCAACGACCTTGCCCATGAACAACATCGCCCTCCCCCGCGACCTCGACAACCTGATCCGGGCGAAGATCACGTCGGGCCTCTACGACTCGTGGACGCAGGTCATCCGCGAGGCGCTGATCCTGCTCGACGAGCGGGACCGGACGCGCACGCTGCGCCAGGAGCGGCTGCTCGCCGAGCTCGCGATCGGCATCGACCAGGCCAACGACCGGCAGATGGTCGATGCCCTCGAGGTGTTCCGGCGCCTGCGCAACAAGACCAGCGAGCCCGTCTGATGGAAGCCGCGAGCCGCATGCAGTTCACGTTCCAGGCGTGCGCCGACCTCAACGACATCTGGGAGTCGATCGCCATGCCCAGCGACTTGTGGGGATTGACCAACGCCGAGCACCTGGCGGCGGCGCGCAGCTTCGCCGAGAGGCTTGAGCAGCTGTGCCAGCTGATGACGCTGCACCCCGAGATCGGCCAGCGGCGCAGCATGCTGCAGGAAGGGATCCGCAGCCTGCTGTTCCAGCGCTACGTGATCTACTACCGCGCCCGCGGCCACTGCGTCGAGGTGATGCGGGTGCTGCGCGCATCGCGGGAGCTCGACGCGATCGTCTGACCCCCCGGGGGAAACATGGCCACACTGCGGCTCGCCGGCATCGAGGCGTGCGTCTTCGATGTGTTCTGCCAATGCTAAGGGGCAGGTCGGACATTCGATTCGTCTCCGGGGTGCCAAATGGTAACGGTCTGGTAACGGCCATGCCTCATCCCGATCCGCCTATCCGGTGGATTGGCTGGCACAAGGGCGCGGACAGCACTTCGTCTCTTGCGAGCTGCCGCACCAAACACCAGGGAGTGAACTTGACCGCAATCGCAGCGCCTGCCGGCGGCACGCCGGCGCCGGAAGCAACCTTCGTCTACGTTGCGAACGCCGAGGACGGCGACATCGGTACCTATCAGCTCCTCGATTCGGGTGAACTGAAAGTGGGCCCGCGCGTCAAGGTGGCGCCCATGGTCATGCCGATGGCGGTGAGTCCGGATCGTCGCTTCCTGTACGCGGTGTCGCGTGCGCAACCTCTGTCCGTGCATGTTCTCGCCATAGATGCCGGCACCGGCACGCTGACGCCGGTGTCGACTTCGCCGCTTGTGGACAGCTTTCCGTACGTCGCGCTGGACAAGACCGGGCGCTTCCTCCTTGCCGCGTCGTATGCGGGCAACCTCGTCGGCGTCTACGCCGTCGGAGCCGATGGGAGCGTCGCTGGCGAACCGTTGCAGGTGATCCCCGTGGGCCGCAACGCCCATTCGATCGGTGTCGACGAAACCAACCGGTTCGTCTACGTCCCGGCGCTGGGCAGCGACGCGATCTTCATGTTCACGTTCGACGCGAAGTCGGGCCGGCTGCACCCGAACATCCACGCGGCTCACCCAATGAAGGCGATGTCGGGCCCGCGGCATTTCGTCACGTCCGTCGACAACCGGTTCCTGTACGTGCTGAGCGAATTCCTCTGCACGGTCACCACGCTGGCGATCGACGGCACGACCGGGTTGCTCACGGAGGTGAGCTCGGCATCGGGGCTGCCGCCGGACAGCGGACTCATTCCCGGCGCGCCGCGCGGGCCAAATCCGGAACGCAACCTCGACCACGACATCTGGGCCGCCGATGTTCATTTGACGCCGAACGGCAAGTTCCTGTACGTCTCGGAGCGCACGAGCAGCACCGTGGGCGCGTTCAGCGTGGATGGCGCCAGCGGCAGGTTGACGTATCTTGCGAGTACGCCGACCGAGCGTCAGCCCCGCGGCTTCGCCATCGATCCGGGCGGCAGGTTCCTGGTCAGCGCCGGGGAGAAGTCCGCTACGATTTCCGTCTACGCGATCGACCCGGGCACGGGTGCCCTCCGGTTCCTGAACAAGTACCCGACGGGAAAAGGCGCAAATTGGGTGGAGATCGTCCGCTGCGGCTGAGCGCTCGAGTCTTGCCGCGCAGTCCGCCGAACTTTCGCGAACTGCGCTCTGTCCAAGGCCGGCGGTCACCCCACCCGGAGGCAAGACTCGTTAAAATGCTCCGCGGTACGCCTCCCCCACTTCAAGGATCACCGACATGCCAAGCTTGAACGTCAACGGCAAGGTTCGCAGCTACGATGCCGAACCGGAAACGCCCCTGCTGTGGGTGCTGCGCGAGCAGCTCGGGCTGACCGGCACCAAATATGGTTGTGGCGTTGCGCTTTGCGGCGCGTGCACGGTCCATATCGACGGCGTGCCGACCCGCACCTGCGTGCGCCCGGTGTCCACCGTCAAGGTCACAGAGAAGATCGTGACCATAGAAGGGCTGTCGGCGAACGGCTCGCATCCGGTGCAAAGGGCCTGGGCCGCGCTGGACGTTCCGCAATGCGGCTTCTGCCAGACCGGAATGATCATGGCTGCGGCGGCGCTGTTGAAGGCGAAGCCGAACCCCACCGATGCTGACATCAACGCCGCGATGACCAACATCTGCCGCTGCGGCACCTACAACCGGGTGCGCGCGGCAATCCATGCTGCGGCAAAGGGCGGCAGCGTCAAGAGCGCCGGGCTGGCGATCCAGCACGCCGACGGGAGCACGACATGACCACCTCCCTTTCTCGCCGCCGCTTCCTTGGCTCGTCCGCCGCCGCCGCCGGTACGCTCGTCGTCGGCTTCCACATCCCGTTTGCCGGCGCCGCGATGGCGCCCGGCGCGGCTTCTGGCGCTACGCCGGCGCCCGAGGTGAATGCCTGGGTCGTCGTCCAACCCGATGACACCGTCGTCATTCGCATCGCCCGATCCGAAATGGGACAGGGTTCGCTCACCGGCCTCGCGCAATTGGTGGCCGAGGAACTGCACTGCAACTGGGCGAAGGTGACCACCGAATTCCCGACGCCCGGGCAGAACCTCGCCCGCAATCGCATCTGGGGGAGTTTCTCGACCGGCGGCAGTCGCGGCATTCGCGAATCGCAGGACTACGTGCGCAAGGGCGGCGCCACGGCGCGGATGATGCTGGTGCAGGCCGCCGCGGATGCGTGGAAGGTCCCCGCCGCGGAGTGCGTTGCCGCCGAGAGCGTGATCACACACCCGCCGTCCGGCCGCAAGACGACCTACGGCAAGGTGGCGGCCGCGGCGGCGAAGTTGACGCCGCCTGCCGAAGTCAAGCTGAAGGACCCGAAGGACTGGAAGCTCGCCGGCAAACGCCTGGCGCGGCTCGATACGGTCGACAAGGTCACGGGCAAGCAGATCTACGGGCTCGATCTCAAGCTGCCCGGATTGGTGAATGCCGCGATCAAAGACTGCCCGGTGTTCGGCGGCAAGATCAAGAGCGTCGATGCCGCTGCGGTGATGAAGCGCAGGGGTGTGAAGAAGGTGGTGCGCGTCGGCGATTCCGCGGTGGCGGTCGTCGCCGACACGTGGTGGCGCGCGAAGACTGCGCTCGACGTCTTGCCGATCGAGTGGGACTACGGCCCCAATGTCAAGGAATCGAGCGCTGCCTTCGCGCAGGTGCTGAAGGCCGGGCTCGACGCCAACGACGCAGTGGTCGGCAATTCATCGGGCGACGCGCGCGCGGCCATCGCGGCGGCGCCACGCAAGGTCGAGGCGGTGTACTCCTACCCGCACCAGAACCACGCGACGATGGAGACCATGAACGCCACGGCCCGCTGGACGCCCGAGCGCTGCGAGGTCTGGACGCCCACGCAGAATGGCGAGGCCGCGCTCGCCGCGGCGGCCGAGGCTGCCGACCTGCCGCTCGCCAAGTGCGAGGTCTACAAGCTGCTGCTGGGCGGCGGATTCGGCCGCCGTGGCGCCGTGCATGACTGGGTGCGCCAGGCCGTCGCGATCGCCAGGGAGATGCCCGGCACGCCGGTCAAGCTGATCTGGTCGCGCGAAGAGGACATGCTGCATGGCCGTTATCATCCGGTTACCCAGTGCAAGTTGACCGCGGGCCTCGACGCGCAGGGCAGCATCACGGGCCTGCACATGCGCATCTCGGGCCAGTCGATCCTCGCCGGTGTCTTTCCGCAGAACATCAAGGACGGCAAGGACCCGGTGGTGTTCCAGGGACTCAACCCGCCCGGGCCGGAAGCCTCGATCGGCTACACCTTCCCGGCGCTGCTGATCGACCACGCGATGCGCAATCCGACGGTTCCGCCCGGCTTCTGGCGCGGCGTGAACCTGAACCAGAACGCGATCTACCTCGAGTGTTTCATCGACGAGGTCGCGCACGCGACCGGCCAGGACCCGCTGGCGCTGCGGCGCAAGCTGATGGCGAGCAGCCCGAAGCATCTGGCCGTCCTGAATGCGGTCGCCGAGCGCGTGGGCTGGGACAAGCCGCCCGCAAAGGGCATCTATCGCGGCCTTGCCCAGACGATGGGTTTCGGCAGCTATGTCGCCGCCTGCGCCGAGGTCTCGGTGGCCGACGACGGCACGCTGAAGATGCACCGTATCGTCGCGGCGACCGATCCCGGCCACGCCGTCAATCCGCAACAGATCGAGGCGCAGGTCGAGGGCTCGTTCGTGTACGGGCTGTCGGCGGCGCTCTACGGCGAATGCACCGTCAAGGACGGGCGCATCGAGCAGGACAACTTCACCACGTACCAGGTGCTGCGGATGGACGAAATGCCCGCGGTGGAGACGATCGTGATGCCTTCGGGCGGCTTCTGGGGCGGCGTCGGCGAGCCGACGATCGCCGTCGCGGCGCCGGCGGTGCTCAACGCGATCTTCGCCGCGACCGGCAAGCGCATTCGTGATCTGCCGCTGAAGAACCACAGCCTGAAAAAGGCCTGAGCGAGCGCCGGAATGCGCTCGTGGCGAGCGTACGGACCGTGCTGCGTGCTCGCCCTGATGATCGTCGTGGCGGGCGACCCGGTGCCCGCGCAAGCCGATTCGGGCTTGCGCCCGCACACCGTGGTCGGCGACGCGATACCCGCGCCGCTGACCGCGACGCCGGGCGACGCCGCACGCGGGCGTGCCGTCGTCACCAATCGGCAGGTAGGGATGTGCCTGCTGTGCCACAGCGGGCCGTTCCCCGAGGAGCGCTTCCAGGGCACGCTGGCGCCGGACCTCAGCGGTGCAGGCAAGCGCTGGTCCACCGGCCAGTTGCGGCTGCGCCTGGTCGACAGCCGCCGCTTGAATCCGCAGTCGATCATGCCGGCGTACTACCGCACCGAAGCGCTGACGCGGGTCGGTCCCGTGTGGCGTGACCAGCCCATGCTGAACGCGCAGCAGATCGAGGATGTCATAGCCTTGCTGCACACGTTGCGCGACTGATCCCGGGATTATCGAATGGCGAAGCCGACCATGCCTGCGACCGTTGCACCTCGGTCGGCCTCCCGCCGCGCTGCGCTCGCCGCGGGTGCGGGATTGGCGGCATGGATCGTGGTGCGTCCCGCAACGGCCGCGCCGAGCGAGCTGGCCGCGGCGATCGACGTCTTTGCCGGTGGCGCACCGGTGCGCACGGGAAAGGTGACGCTCGATGTCGCCGCGCTGGTCGACAACGGCGGCACCGTGCCCATCACGGTGAGCGTCGACAGCCCGATGACGACCGCGGAGCACGTCACCGCGATCGCGGTGTTCAACGAGCGCAATCCGGAACGGGACGTGGCGCGATTCAAGCTGTCTCCGCACGCCGGACGGGCGAGCGTGGCCACGCGCATTCGTCTCGCCACGTCGCAGAAACTGGTGGCCGTGGCGCAGCTGAGCGACGGCACGTTCTGGTCGAAGACGGTCGAGGTGGTCGTGGTGCTGGCCGCCTGCGTCGAAGGCGACGGACGATGAACAGTTGCGCGCACCGCCGTCGCTGCCGCGGACCGGAGCGCTGAAGCGATGGCCCGCACGATCATCAACGTGCCGCAGCCGGCCAAGCGCGGCGAGATCATCGAGATCCGCACGCTGATCGCGCATCCGATGGAGACCGGCTTTCGCTCGGGCAGCGACGGCCGGAAGCTGCCGCGGGACATCATCCGCCGTTTCGCATGCCACTATAACGGCGAGCCGATCTTCAGCGCCGAGTTCTTCCCCGCGATCTCAGCCAATCCCTACTGCGCGTTCCATACGATCGCCACCGACAGCGGGACGCTGGTATTCACCTGGGAAGGAGACAACGGCTTCCTGCAGTCGGAGACCGTGGCGATCACCGTCGCATGAGGCGGACCGCGGCTCCAGCCGTCATTGCGCTCGTTCGCGCCGTCGCGGCGGTGGCCGCATGCTGTCTCGCGCTCGCGAGCGCCGCGCAGGCGCCGGCCGATGCGCGCCGCTCCGGGTTCGATGCGATGGGCCCGTCGACGCAGGCGATGCAGCGCGACGACACACAGAATCCCGGGATGTTGTGGGTACGCGACGGCGAGGCGCTGTGGGCAACGCCGGCAGGTGAGGCGCAGAAGTCGTGCGCCGCTTGCCACGGCGCAGCGGCGTCCGGCATGCGCGGCGTCGCCGCGCGCTATCCGGGGTTCGACGCGCAACTGCAACGCCCGGTCAATCTGGGCCAGCGCATCAACCTGTGCCGCGAACGCTGGCAACGCGCCGGGCCGCTGCGCGCGGAAAGCCAGGAGCTTTTGGGCCTCGAAAGCTTCGTCGCGCATCAGTCGCGCGGCATGCCCATCGTCGCGGCCGCCGAACCACAGCTGGCGGCGTTCCGCGAGCGTGGCGAACGGTTCTACCGGCAGCGCTTCGGTCAACTCGACCTCGCCTGCACGCAGTGCCACGACGACAACGCCGGCAAGCGCCTCGGCAGCAGTGTCATTCCGCAGGGACATCCGACGGGCTACCCGATATACCGGCTGGAATGGCAGGGCATGGGCTCGCTGCAGCGCCGCCTGCGCGGTTGCCTCACCGGGGTGCGCGCCGAGCCTTTCCCCTTCGGCGCGTTGGAATTCGTCGAGATCGAGCTCTATCTCGCGGCGCGCGCAGCCGGATTGCCGCTCGAGACGCCAGCGGTGCGACCGTGACGCGCCACCCCACTACGACCCCTCAGGGTACGACGTGCCCGAGCAACGCAACGTGGGTGGCGCCGCCGACCCAATCGTGAGGGATGCCGAGCGAGGCCGCTCGCAGCCCGGGTGCACCCCGCGGCCGGAACTCGATGGTCGCCTCACAGCCTTGTTGGCTGGCCAGCACTGCACCGGCGCGACAGTCGGTCGCCACGAGCTCGAACTCCTGCGAGTGATCGCCCGCCAGCGCCAGCGCGTGGCCGAGCCGCACGCTCAGCGGGCCGACGTTCGTCAGGCGCACCGTGCTCTGCGCCGAAGTTCCACCCGCGCGCAGCGCTCCGAAGTCCAGTCGCTCAGCGCTGAACGCGCTCGCGGCCGGACCTCGGGTTGCGAGGCGCAGATCGGGGCTGGCGACGTTTGGCGTTCCGATGTACGCCGCCAGGTCGTCGAGGTGGCGCCCCTGGACGAATCCGCGCAGGGCAGCCATCTGCGGGACCGCGTGGATCGCGTACTCGATGGCAGCCCGGTCGTGCGCGGCCTTGCCAAGGCCGAAGGCACTTCCGACGACGTCGCCGTGGCAGTCGACACAACTCACGCCGCTGCCGGTAATCCGGGCGGCATCGAGGTAGAGCCGCTTGCCAAGTAGCGCGTCCTGCGCGAGCGCGTCCCCGGCGGCAAGGGCGATCGCCGTTACGGCCAGGAGCCGCGCGTGTCGGCCGCGGCGTTGCAAGGCCCCGCGGGACGTCGCACAGGGGCGTACTCGCACGCGGCCGGCGCAGGCGTTCTCGACGATCGCCTCAGCTGCCGATGACGCCGCCGTCATCCTTGGTGATGACGATGGTCGCCGACCGCGGCCGGGCGGCGCCGCCGTCCGGCCAGTGGCTCCGGTACGCGGCCGGATTGGACAGGGACGCAGTGGGCGTGTCTTCGCCCGGATGCTGGATGTTGACGAACAGCGTCCTGCCGTCCGGCGTCTCGGCGAGACCGGTGACCTCGCACTCCTTGGGGCCCACGAGGAAGCGCCGCATCCGATCACCCATCGGCGCACCGACGTAGGTCTGCACCTGCCCCGTGGCGCCGTTCGCGTCGGTGTTGGTGATCGTCCTCGGCGCCGGGCCTCCGTCGCCGAACGTCCCGGGCAGGGCGGCGAGCAGCATGCAGTTGGTGACGTCCGTGTAGGCGCCGTCATCGGTCTGGATCCAGCAGACGCTGGTGGCCGGAGAGAACCAGAGGCCATCGGGGCTCGAGAAGTCGTTGTCGGCGGTGAGGCGCGAGAGGTTGACGTTCTGCGGATCGGCACCCGCGCGCGCACCGAACAGGAAGATGTCCCATTTGAACGTGGTCGCGGCGGGGTCGTTGCCGGCTTCCATCCAGCGGATGATGTGGCCGTTCGGATTGCCGCGCTGTGCGGTGCCCGTGGTCCGCGGATCGTTGTAGTGGCGCGGATTGGCGCCGTCCACACTCGCCAGCGGCCGCATCTGCGCCGTGTTGTTGGTGAGCGTCATGTACACCGCGCCAGTGACCGGATCGACCGCGCCCCACTCGGGGCGATCCATTTTGGTCGCGCCAACCGCGTCCGCGGCAAGGCGCGTGTTGATCGAGACATCCGCCGGACCCGCGAACGGGTAGGTGCGGTTCTCCGGCGTGAGCGGTCCGACGCCGAAGGACAATTCGAGCCACTGGCCGGTACCGTCGGCGGTGAACTTCGCGACGTAGAGCTTGCCGCGATCCAGGTACTTGTCGCCCGCGCCGATGCCCCGGTCGGCATCGGCCGGATCCCACACCGCTGCCGACACGAACTTGTAGATATACTCGTTGCGAGAGTCGTCGCCGCTGTACCACACCAGCGGCTTGCCCGCCTCGATGCGTGCCGGCCACGCACCCTCGTGCGCGAAGCGGCCCAGCGCAGTGCGCTTGCGCGGCACCGAGGCCGGATCGAACGGGTCGATCTCGACCACCCAGCCATAGGTGTTCGGGCCATTGCGGTAGTCGTCGGCCGGCATCGCGCCGGTCGCCTCCGCGTTCCAACGACCATACTGGTTGTCGGGCGTGTCTGGCGTCACGGTCGCCCAGAGTTCGCGGCCGTTGCCGGCGACGCCGTAGCGCTTTAGCGACGTGACCTCCTTGCCGGAGCGGCGGGGATCGTCGCTCGCCGCAACGCGTCGGAAGTACCCGGCCCAGTTCTCCTCGCAGGTGAGATAGGTGTGCCACGGCGTGTAGCCGTTGGCGCAGTTGTTCACGGTTCCGCGGGTGCGGGTGCCATCGGGCGAGTAGCGGGTGACCATGAAGGGGCTCCCCGCGGCCGGCCCGGTGAGCACGGTGTCGGTGAGGGTGTGCACGCGGCGATTGAAGGGAGAGTCCTGCTGGTAGCGCCACGAACCACCGCTGCGCTCGACCTCGATGACGCTGACACCGTGGACATAGAACTCGCGCAGCACCTCCTCGGGCGAAGTGCGTACCTGGGCCGCACCGGCGCCGTTCGTGCTCACCCCCTGCGGGTGGAGGAACACCGCGGTGATCGCCTCGTGGTTCTGCACCAGCAAGCCGCGGGAGGTGGCGTTCGGTTCGTACCTGCCGTTCGCTCCGAGGCCAAAGTAGCTCATGCCGTCGTGGTGGTCACCGGCGCGATACGCGAACGACGGCGCCGCATCGGTGCCGTCGTTCCGGTAAGCGGGCGTGTTCGCGCTCATCGGGTCTCCGAGCCGCAAGAGCACCTTGGTCGTGTAGCCGGGCGGCACGCTCACGCTGTCGGCAAGGCTCTTCGCCACCGGCTTGAAGCCCAGGGTGGCGGGGCGCGGCGCGGCACCGCCTTGCGCCGGCATGGTGACGCAGCCCCCGAGCAGCGTCGTGGCGCCACCGAGCATGCCAAGTGCGGCAAGGCTGGCGCTGCCCTTCAGCACGCGCCGGCGCGCGGGGTCGGCGAGCGCCGTATCGACGACCTCGCGCATGTGGGGATTGGAGGAGCCGTTCGTGATCTCGTCGTCGTGCTGCATGAGTCCCTCCGCAAGCGCGTTAGAAACAAAGCCCGAAGCATACGAGGGCTATGTGTCAAGCAGATTGCAGCGGACGCGACCTGAGAGCCCCAGCGGCATCGCTGCGTCGCCCGGGGAGGGGTCC
>Ga0209254_10002490_pt1 | contig 16727 bp, 15 predicted proteins | sample FrelakmetDIP11DI_FD_187148 | JGI IMG/M metagenome (GOLD analysis project Ga0209254, IMG submission 187148) | Freshwater lake sediment microbial communities from the University of Notre Dame, USA, for methane emissions studies - DIP11 DI (SPAdes)... | ecosystem: Environmental > Aquatic >... | reverse complement strand
TGACGGCTATGCGTTGATGGAGCCGGTAGTCGACGCGGCCCGACTGGCAATTTGTGCCAATGCATTGGGGGTCATGGAAGCTCTCAATACACGGACGCTGGAATATTGTAAGACACGGGAACAGTTTGGCGTGGCCATCGGCTCTTTCCAGGCCCTGCAACACCGCATGGTGGATATGTTTGCCGCGTGCGAGAATGTCAGGTCACTACTGTATCGCGCGGTATGTGCAGCACAGGAGAGCAGCCCCGATGCGCGCCGCAGCCTGCTCGCCCTGAAGGTCATGACCGGACGCGCGGGACGACTGATCGGTGGCGAGGCCATCCAGTTGCACGGCGGTATGGGCATGACCGATGAACTGCCAGTCGGGTCCTACGTGAAGCGGCTGATGATTATCAACAGCCTGTTTGGCGATGCCGACTATCACCAACAGTTGTTTGCCCAACTGGTGAATGCGCCTGTATCGGGTGCAAGTAACGCTACTGTAAAGGCCGCCTGACAACGGGGTACTTCGCGCCGCCGGGTCTGGTCCAGAGCGGTGCTGTAGCCATTAATGAGCAGGCGTGCCATGATTCTTGAAGTTGCCATACTCACGGTAACGCCCGGCCAGGAACGGGAATTCGAGGCTGCTTTTGGCCGGGCACAGGCCATCATTGCCAGCATGCCCGGTTATCTGTCGCATCAGCTGCACAGCTGTATTGAACAGGGCGGCCGCTATTTACTGCTGGTCAAATGGGAAACTCTGGAGGACCATACGGTAGGCTTCAGGGAATCCGCAAAATACCAGGAGTGGCGGCAGCTGCTCCATCATTTCTACGACCCTTTCCCCCAAGTGCAGCATTATCGGGTGGTATTTGAAAATACCGCTTAAGCGCGAAACAATAGCCTCCAAAATGGTCTACGATAAAAGGCTTGCTACAATCGTCCTGGTTGCCTAGAGGGAGGATCCGAATGATCAGCGATGAACAACGGCCAGTCAATCTGCCCGGTTTTTCCCCTGGCGCTATCCCGCCGCAAAGCTTGGTTGAGGCAGATCTGGCATCGATCAACGATTTGAGGCAACTGTGTTTCCAGTATATGCGCGACGGTTTTTCGATTGTAGACACAAATGGTCTGCATGTGGATGTCAATCCCGCTTTTTGTGAGATGACCGGATTTTCCGCGCAAGAGCTCATTGGCAGCGGCCCCGAAAGCTGTTACTGGCCTCCCGAAGAGCGCGTGCATATCGAGGCCGCTTTTGCCAAAACCCTGCTTGGTGAGCTTGCCGACGTCGAACTGGTCTTCATGCGCAAAAATGGCGAACGCTTCCCTGTGATCGTCAAGCCCTTTGCCATCAGCGACCATAATGGTACCACCCTCTATTACGCAGCGACGGTAAGGGATATGGCGCAGCGTGTACACCTGCAATCAGCCTTGCAAAATAGCGAAGCGCGCTATCGCGGACTCTTTGAGAGTGCTGCTGATGCTATTGTCATACTGCAGGGTGAAAGACTTATTGATTGTAACTATCGCGCACTGGAAATGTTTGGCTTGGCGTCGATTGATCAACTGGCCTCTCGCGCTTCCTTCGACTTCTTTCCACCGTTACAACCCAATGGCAAGTATTCGCGCGCTTTCTCAGTCGAAAAGCTCAATGCAGCGCGCGCAGGAGTGCCACAATTCTTTGCATGGCGCCATGTCAAGGTCGATGGCACGGTGTTCGATGCGGAAGTGAGTTTAAGTACGTTTAAGCAGGGTGAAGAAACGTTTATACAAGCGATAATTCGGGACGTTACCGAGCGCACGCAGTTGGAAGAAGCGCTAAGACTTGGTGAGCAGCGCTATCGCAATCTTTTTGAGCATGCCGGTGACGGCATACTGATAATGCAAGGCGAGCAAGTTTTTGATTGTAACCAACGAGTGCTGGAAATTTATGGAATCTCACGCGAACAGCTCATGAGCCTGACTAACTATTCTTTATCTCCACCCATGCAACCGAATGGACAGGCTTCGAGCGAGTTCTACCACGATCGAATAGAGGCATTACGCTCAGGAATCCCCCAATCCTTCGAATGGCTTGGCTGTAAACTCGATGGCACGCCTGTTGTAACCGAAGTCACTTTTACCACGTTCATGCTTGCTGGCAAGCCTCACACACAGTCATTGATTCGTGACATCTCCCGGCGCAAGCAGTTGGAGGGGGCACTGCACGATAGTGAGTTGCGCTACCGCTCACTCTTTGAGAATGCCGGTGATTCGATAGTGATAATGAAGGGTATACAAATCATTGATTGTAACGCACGGACCCTGGAGCTATATGGTTACTCGCGCGAAGAGATTTTACGCAATTCTGCCACTGTTCATTTTCCACTGACACAACCGAACGGACGGGATTCAAATGAGTTCTTTAGGGAAATGCTGGAAGCCTCGCGTTCAGGAGTCCCTCAAGTCTTTGAATGGACTGGACAGAAATCCGATGGTACGACAGTCTGTACTGAAGTTACTCTGACTACGTTTATACTTGATAACACAATGTATTCACAATCAATTGGTCGTGACATCACCCGGCGCAAGAAGATGGAAGCGGCATTGGTCGATCTTAACAGGACCCTTGAGGAACGGGTCGCACAACGAACAGAGGAATTGGAACAGGCCTGCGCTGAACTGCTGCAACGAAATGTCCAGTTTCGGACGCTGGCCGGCAGGCTTACGCGGGCCGAGGAAGATGAGCGAAGACGCATTGCCCGGCTGCTGCACGATAATCATCAGCAGTTGCTCGTGGCGGCGAAATTCAAGGCGGAGATGCTGGTAAGCCACTTGTATGGCTCAGGTGTGAACGCTGCGGGCGCACAAGTAGTGGAAATTCTCGAGCAGGCCATTGATGTCACGCGCTCGCTCACCATGGAGCTGGCTCCGCCGATTCTCTATGGGTCAGGGTTTATGGACGCAATCCATTGGTTAGCCGGGTGGATGGAAGAGCACCATCAACTGCAGGTGCTGGTCAATGGTTCCTTGCCGGTGACACCCATACCTGCCGAAGTGAGTAGTGTGCTGTTTCGCGCCGTCCGGGAATTGTTGTTCAATGTGAACAAGCATGCGGGCGTCAGGCAGGCCCGCGTCAACGTGGTTGCTTTCGATGAGGGGCTTCACATTACCGTTAGTGATGATGGCAGCGGGTTCGATGTCGCAGATGTCCTGCAGACACCCCGTTCGTATGGCCTGTTTAGTATCAGGGAGCAGCTGGCTTCGATTGATGGCGCACTGAGTATATCCAGCGCTTCGTACGGCGGCACCGTATCTACTCTTTCTGTTCCCGTGCTGCCCACTGCAGATGATCAAGGTCATTGGTCTTTCGATGCACGTCAGTCAGGATATGGAACCGCAGATGAGTGAGGCTGGCGCAGCGTACTACCTACAGAAGCTTACCCCCACGGAAGAACTGTTCGCAGCAATTCGCGGCGTCATGGGTAGAGATGTAGCAGAGAGCTTTGAATAGCGCGCTCCCGCTGCCGTGTTCACATACCCTTGCGTATAAGATGGGTGTTTTTGGAGCCGGCTGGCAGTGAAAAGGTGGTGCCGTCCTGCCCTAGCGTATAGTTCGAAAATACCTCATTCACACCCTCCAGCCACACTGCGTCCATCCCCGGAAAAATCAGCGGCGGCACGATGTGGTAGTAGAGCAGGTGTCCCACACCGGCATCGCGGGCAACCTCGGCGGCCTCCACCGGGGTGGCGTGGTAGTTCTGGATATCCTCTGTGATCTTTGCCAGGCTGTCCGCGCCCACATTGGCGGCCGTATCATGCATCAGGCCCACGATATTGCGGGCCAGCGCCTCGTGCACCAGCAGGTCGACACCCTGCGCAAACTTTTGCACATTGGCAGATTTGGAGGTGTCGCCGCTGACCAGTAGCGAGCGATCCTTGTAGGTGAAAAGGTAACCGACTGCCGGTTTGACCGGGCCATGGTCCACGACCAGCGCCTGGATTTTTAAATCCCCTGCATCATAAACCGTCGCCAGTTTGCCCTCGGCAGGCACCGGGAAAGGGCGCGCAATCATGCCAAAGCCGGACAGCGGCGCGACTTTGTCCCCATGGTGCGCGTTGCGACCCACTGAATCCTGCTGATACGCGATATTGAAACCTTCGACGACCTGTTGCACGCCCTCGGGGCCTATCACCGGCAGGGGCTGTGTGCTGTTGCCGTTGACCCAGCGCAGCGTGGCCATTTCGCCAAGGCCATCCATGTGGTCCGAGTGAAAATGGGTCAGCAGTACGGCCTGGATTTTGCCGACCGGGTAACGCATGCGCAGCAGGTTACGCAGGCCGTTGGTCCCCGCATCAACGACAAACAGCTGTTTGCCTGCGACCACGGCGACGCAGGGGCCGGAGCGCTTGGGGTCGGGCAGCGGGCCGCCCGCACCGCACAGGGCAATATGCAGGCCATCGGCAAAGCCGGCGGTGGTATCGCTGGTCATGGCTGCCTCCGCGCGACTACCCATTATGCGCATGGCGATGGCCGCTCTCTCGTGATACGCGATCGCGCCCACCACGATTACCACAGCCAGGGCGATGAGGGATTTTTTCATGTGGATTCTCCTTGGAGTGAATGGTTTAGAGCATTTTGGCGTTGGTGCCAAACGGCGGCGTAGTGGTGCTGTTAACGCTACCTGGCAGCACTTCCAGGCGCCATAGTGGCTCCCAGCAGTCGTGTTGCTGCAGACGTGTTTGCACACGCACAGCGCTGTCCTTTGGGAGCGCCGCATAATGGGCGCGCAGCTGTGTCAGGCACCACACCCGATAGGGCGATACCCTCGCTTTGGTGTAGGTTACCGCGCCGATCGTTGTAGTAAAGCGCTTTTCTCCGGCGCGCACGGCCTTTGCATTGTCACACAAGTAGGGCAGGTAATTGCGGCCAATGTCATTCAGCCAGGGCGACCAGTCCTCTGGCACGCCACCCAGCCAGTCGCCGCCCAGCGCAGCAGGGCCACAGTTCCACAAACGGGCGACCCACTCCCACACGGCCGGGGCCTGCTGCCGCATGATCTCGGCGGGCTCGGGGTCCTGGGAAAAGTGGCGGAACATGGGGCCCATAAAGGCGATGTCCGCAAGGCTCGGGCTATTTCCCAGCAGGTAAGGGCGCCGCTGCAGGATGGCCGACAGCCAGGCCAGGTTGTTATGGTAGATCGCTTCCACCTGCAAACGGTTGCCCTTGTTAATGCCGTCCCCTGCGGTGTAACCACCACGCTGGCGGCGGCGAAAGTAGAGGCGCCGCAGCCATGCAGGGAGGGGTACATCGTACAGGATCTCATCGGCGATATGCCGACTGAGGTGCATGGCGCCCTCATCGCCGTACCAGCGAAAATGCATGGCCGGTCGCCATAGCCACTCGTCGGCATAATCTTCCAATAGCAGGCTGAAGAAGCGCTGCTCAGGATCTGTGGGCAGGAGTGGCGGAGAGGGCAGTTGTTGCTCCAGCCAGGCGATCATGGGCGTGGTGTCAGTCATCCAGCGGCCATCGGCCAGCATGACTGCCGGAATCTGGGTGGCGCCGGTTTCCCTTTTCAGTAAGGGCATATGCCGGTGCGCATTCAGCGTAATGAATTTATAGGGAACACCCTTGGCGCGCAGGTACATCTCCATCTTGCCCGTGAAGTAGGATATGTTTGAGCCATAGACCTGCAAGGGCAACAGTGCTTTATCCACGGATGTTATGCCACGCCGGACAACTTTTGCTGCAAGCGGTTCATGCCGGCTATCCAGCGATCGTAGTCCGAAGATTTGCGTTGCATGTAGACCTTCACTTCCTCGTGGGTGAGGATCAGGAACGCATCACGCGAGAGGTGTTCCACCACAATATCGGCCAGCTGGTCGGGTTCCATCATGCCGTCACCGCTGGCCGCCATGGTGCCCTGGTCCTCAGTATTGGCCGTCATCGCCGTACGCACCGCCTGCGGGCACAGCATCGACACATTGATACCCTGGTGGCGATAGGTCAGTGCCAACCACTCGGCAAAGCCTACCGCCGCATGTTTGGTCGTACCGTAGGCGGCACCGCCAATCTGATTAAGCAGGCCAGCCGCTGAGGCGGTATTGAGGAAGTAACCGCCACCGCGCTGGATCATGCGCGGCACAAGGTGTCGGGCAGAATACACGTGCGACATGACATTCACTTCCCAGATAAATTGCCATTCGGCATTAGGCGACTGTTCACTCGCGCCTGCTGCCACACCGGCATTGTTGCAATACAGGTCAATCGGACCTATGTCTTTTTCAGTGTCCTCGATAACGCGTATGACGTCATCTTCTTTGGTTACATCAGCGGACATCGCCACGCAGTCAAATTCCGCCGCAGTTGCGCGGGCGGCTGCGGCGTTGATGTCAACTGCAACCACGGACCTGGCGCCCGCGCTGCAAAACTTCTTCACCAGCGCTTTACCAATGCCGCTGCCGGCGCCCGTGACCACGATAATTTTGTCCTTTATAAGCATAGAGGCCTCTACTGTATTAAAGTTGCACTGTTTTGCGTGACAGCAGGAAGCCATCGAGCAGGGCGGTCAGTGACAACAGCATCAGGCCAAGCAACAGGCGTGCGTCGCCAAGGTAAATCTTTGTTTCAATCGGGAAGGCAATCGTCTTGTCCATCGCCGCCAGCTTAAAGCGATGACTTTCTTCCTGCGCCGCGTTGGCGATGATCTCCATCATACTGCGCCGACTGCGATAGCGCATCAGTGCCCCGGCATCCCAGACCTGCGCATTCTCGATGCCGACCACATCCAGTGCTGGTGCGATGGCGTTACCCATCACGGTGGGGTGACAGGCACGCGTAAGCAGCTCGGTCCACATGTAAGCCATATACCGGTCCATAAGTTGTATCGCGGTTTCGCCGGGCATCGCACCGGGCACATCGGGCGGACTGTCATTGTAGTCAATGATATTGACCATCAGAAACTGTCGCCCCGAGTCCTCGCGCATAAACTTCTCTATCACTTCCAGACCGTGAGGCTGTACGCCACGTTCACGCATTTTTGTCATGAAATGCACGATCTCCTCTGGCCGCAGAGGGCCGCGGAAATCCGTATACCAGACTACGAATACTGCGTAGAGAAGGGCGGGTATTAGCCACAGTATCTTGCGCTGGCTCATAAGGATTCCTGCGTGATCATCCAGTGAATGTAACTGTTCTCATTGCCAGATCCGGGCATTGCTGGCGCACCGGCTCCTTTGCTGTTAGCCCAGTACCAACTGGAAGCCCGCGGCAATCAGGCCGATTACCAATGCAACGACAATCCGCGGGCCGCCGAACATGAACCATGGCGACGCTGGAAAGGCAAAAGTTTTCTCCAACGAATCCAGCTTCAGGCCGTGGTGCTCACTCCCCACGGTGGCCGGTAACATATCCATGAAATCCCGTCGACTGCGGTAGCGCACCATGCCGGCTGCCGTCCAGTCGTCCGCGTGGCCACACGCGACATTTTCGATATTGCCGGTTGCGGCTCTCGCCATCATCACCGGGTGGCCCGCCTTGCGCAGCAGTGCACCGAGGAATATCTTCTGGTATGCCTCGAGTTTTTTTCGGGATTCGCCCAGCGGCGCCTTCAGATGCAATAGATTGACCATCACGAAATCCTTGCCGTCGTCATTGGTAAGAAAATGATGCAGATGCTTGCGCTGCTGCTCGGTCCCGAAGTTATGGGTATCAAACAGGCGCATCGTGTCCTCAACTTCCTGGGGTGAGATTTTTCTTTTGAATCCCACATACCACCCCCAGAAGAGGGCGTAGGCAATCGCCGCGGTGGCCCAGATAGCGGTTATTGTCATTGCGTTCTCCTACTATTGGGTCGACTATCGCGCCATCGCAGATTATTCAAGCGGGTGCAAATGCCGGCCCCTGATCTATTGGCACTAATAATGCCAATAAAGCATATTTAAAGCAAATTATGTTGCATCCCCACGATTTGACCATGCATCTGTGTAATGACCAGTGTTTCACTGCACCTGGGGTTAGTTCTGCTCCACTGCACAGTCCGAGCAGAGCATTGCGGCAAGCGGTTGCGCTTGACGTATCTCGCCTGGAGCCCTAGATTTGCTGGCTGATATCCAGTCACTTTAGGGCATTTGATGCGTATCGTAATGACCGGAGCAACCGCGGGTTTTGGTCTGTTCGCGGCCTCAACCCTGGTCAGTGCGGGCTACACGCTGACGATTGGTGCGCGTGCACCCGACAATTTGCCGCCAGAGATTTCGGGTCGAGTTCGTGCCGAACTGCTTGATCTCGATTCGCTCGCTAATGTGCGCTGTTTTGCAGAAGAAGTGGGCAATGAGCCGATTGATGCGCTGATACTAAATGCTGGGCTGCAACTTGCCAGGCCCGCGACAAGTGCCGACGGCTTTGAGCGTACGTTTGCCGTTAATCATCTGGCGCACTATCTGCTACTGCGACTGCTGGTGAAGAAGTTGCGCCCAGGCGGTCGGATAATTTTGACCGCTAGCGGGACGCACGACCCTGCGGAAAAGACACCCGTTACTCCTCCGATACATGCCAACGCCGAATACCTTGCTTTTCCGGAGCGCGATCCGCAACGTGAGAATAGAGCAAGACAGGCAGGTTTCAGAGCGTACTCATCCTCCAAGCTGTGCAATATAATGACCACGTGCGAAGCAGCCAAACGGTATCCCGGGATCGCTGTGATGTCGTTTGACCCCGGCTATGTGCCACATACCGCTCTGGGTCGGGACAATCCGAAATGGGTAGCAACCCTGGTCAGTTACATTGTTCCACTCCTCATGCGCCGTGACAGATCCAGTACCATACCTCGATCGGGACAATTTCTGGCTGATCTTGCCGCTCAGGATCGCTTTATCAATTCACGCGGCAGCTATTGGGCAGTGCGCGGCGAGCAATTGTTGCAAATTGATCCTTCGACCCTGGCTCGCGACGGTGCCGCGTGCGCGGCACTGTGGGAAGACAGCGCAACGCTGGTAGGACTGCCATGCGCCTGAACAAGTTCATCAGTGAATCTGGTTGGTGTTCACGGCGCGAAGCTGATGACCTGATCAGTCAGCAGCGCGTTACGCTCGACGGTGAGATCGCAGTCACCGGTGCGAAATGGCTGCAAGGCATGACGGTGTTGGTCGATGGTAACGTCGTCAAGCAAAAACCCACGGCGAAAAATAAGCGCAAACATGTGTATATCGCACTGAACAAACCGGTCGGCATTACCTGCACTACGGACGAAGCGGTAGACGGCAACATAGTGAGTTTTGTTGATCACAGAGAGCGCATATTTCCAATCGGTCGCTTGGACAAAAACTCAGAGGGCCTGATTCTGCTGACCAGCAATGGCGATATCGTCAACCAGATTCTGCGCAGTGAGAACAAACACGAAAAGGAGTATCTGGTCGGTGTGAACAAGCCGGTCAACGACATTTTTTTGAGGAATATGGCGCGTGGCGTGCGTATCCACAACCAAATGACACTGCCGTGCAGGGTGTCCAGACTGGCAAAGTACGGGTTTAGAATTGTGCTCACCCAAGGATTGAACCGACAAATCCGACTGATGTGTGAAGCACTAGGCTATAAAGTGGTAGAGTTGCGTCGCACACGCATTGTCAACGTGAAGCTGGGGTCACTGAAGCCTGGTGTGTGGCGCAATTTGACGGACGCTGAGCTGTCCGGTTTGTTACCGAATTTCAAGGATTGGTAGCAATGCTGAGCCTTTTTCACCGGGCGCCCGATTCCGCGGCGTTCTGGGATAACCGGGCTGTACAACACTACGCGTCGAGCGACTACTGGCCCCAGGTACGTATCATGGAACGGGCATCCATTATCGGGAAGCGCCCCCATCGCTGGGCGCTGAGCTTAGCTGAAAGATTCAAGGTCCTGCGTGGCTTGTACCAGTTTACGAATATTGGCCGAGGTGATTCCCTCGCCATAATTGGCCGGTGGCGTAATCAACCAGCCGATGAACAGACCCCACATTATGGACTTGCGATAGTGGTACCATGCAGTCTCTGCGTCGGGCACGTTTTCCACATTTTTCTCCCGCATCAATGCACAGTAATAGGCGAGCAATTCGCGTTCATGTTGGCGACGCATGGCGATACTTAATCCTGTCGTGATCACGTAACTGACATCGTGTGCCCAGTTGCCCCGGCAGAGCAATTGCCAGTCAAATAAACCACCATCGCCATTGGGTGGTAAATAGGTGTTGGCAATGTGTGTATCCCCATGCAGAACCGTTTGCGGTTGCTGCATGGCTTCGAGCTGGAAAGACTTCAATTTTCCCGCCATGATCTTCAGAGACAGATTTAGCGGGGCAATCAGGTCTTGCTTGAATGGGTGCTTGTCTACCTGGTCCTTCACCAATTCATAACCGTACTGCTGGAAAATGTCACTCATGCCACCCGCAACTGGCGTGGCTATCCACGCAAGGTCGGTAAGCAGGCGCGGGCTTTGCCAGAACTGGCTGTGCAGAGTGGCCAGGGTACGCAACAAGCCTTTCACCTGTTCAAGGCTTATGTCGGTGGTCGCATTGGGAAACACCACATTGCGCAGGGAGAGATCTTCCATGATCAATCCGAATTGGCCGCTAGCATTGTCAAAATCTGCTGCAAAGATTTTCGGAGTTTCCATGATAAGTGACGGGCGAATATCGCGGTAGAAACGCACCTCATTTTCGTACATTACTGGTGGCGCATGCGGTGTCAGCAGCATCGTTTTCAGCATGACGTGAGAGGGAATGTCGCCATTACAACTATTTCTGAAGTGCAGATGCAGAATAGCCCGGTCAGCAGTGGATGCCTGTCCATCGCCACACTGTAAGGTGTTTTGAATGGAATAATCGCTTAATTGGCATTCTGGCTGCATAACCTGCAATAAAGTATTCAGCAGCGGTGTCGTCAGATCATTCAGGGTTTTTGGAAAAATAGCCATATTGTCCCATGCTGTAAGAAAAAAAATTCCGTTTCGCGATGTATGCAACAGTCACAAGCGATCAGTAATCGGTATGGTAAATACTGTCAGGGAGTCGGCCAACAAATTGTTGCCAATAACACCCTGAAAAAACTGGCTGGAAAGCAAATCTGCGAAGTAGTTTGCGCTCGGATACTGGATGACAAGCACCTGATCAAATCTGGCAAAGTCTTCCAGCGCCACGGAGCGCCCCATGTGCAGTGGGCCGTGACCCAGCGCCGCCATACGTGATGCCATACTCCTGCCAAATAGTTCATTGTTGGCCTGCTGTTCACGATTCCCACGCTTGACCAGGCTGTATACCACCAGGCATTGGCTGTTGATTGTATTAATGGCTCTTAAGCGCGCTTCACGAGTTCGCCATGTTGCATACTCGGGAAAAGTTGCGAACACCGGAGATGATTGCAGCGGCTTCACGCACCACTTTCCAGAGACGATATCGAAGAAGCGCAACCGCAACAGGAATTGAGGTATGGCGAGATTCCTATGACAGTTACGTCGCATGCCGTGCACATAGCTGGCGGAAAATACCTCACGGGCTACATGAAAATTGCCGGCAACAAGGTTTTCCTGGTAATCCGCTCTTGTCGGATAGTCGAAGAGCAGAACACCGTCCCAGTCGTGATGCGCCAACTGAGTTGAATTCATAGTGAAAGCAGCCTGGCCTGCGTAAACCAGTCGGGCTTTGCTGTTGGCCAGGATCTGCTGCACGAAACGACTGACAGCGTCGACGACCTTGTCAGTGTTTCCAAGTTTGAAGAAGACAATAACGTGGAATGCGTCTGATGAATGTAGCAGGAGCTGCCTGTCCTGCGCCGAGTCGCGACGGATTCGCAGATAACGCAGGTGTTGCCAAGCCATGGCTGCCACCGTCAGGAACACTACGAGTATGATCGTCTCCAGCATAGTGTCTCGTGGTGCCTCACATATGCGGTCAATAGACGGGAATCATGGTGTAAAAATGCGCTGGTTGTCCGGCACGGTGCAGATCCGCTTCATTTTGATGACATCATCAAACCTGGGGTACTTCCAGCGCAATTCATCGCCTTCCATCCAGCGCTTTACAATCGTAATGGAAGAGATGCCGAAAGGATGGAAATTTAGCACTTCATCGGGGTCCACATGCATGGAAGCCCAGGTGTTAACACAGCTGTTTGTAGCGCCCTCGGTATCCCGCGAGCCGTTTTTCAGCGTACCGTCGGCGTGGAAGTCGTGAATGATGCCATGCGTGGTGACTACGATGCGGTCCCCACACTGTTCGATGCGTTCCATGTGTCCTTCCAGGCCCTCGTAGGAAAACCACAGCCCGCGCATATCAGGAAATCCGTCGGCGATGGGTTCTCTACAATTCTGCAGTATCGGCATGGGAAACGTCGTGTAATAGCAATTTGGCGCGGAGGGCGTATAGGCCTTGGGTATATCGTCTGCGCCGGGGCCGTTGCCATCGAGTTGCGGCAGCACACAATAGTCCAGTTGTGCGCCGTCTGCCGCAAACACCCTGGCCTCGGTGGTATCCGGCGGACGCGGCCACCAGAACATCACGCCATACAGCAGTGACAATACCAAAACCATCGTTCCCAGTGACCACTTTACAACGCGCATGCCGCTCCTCCTTCATGCAGGCCTGTCAGCCTGCGCTCAATCTGGTTCAACGCAGATAATGCTCCAAAATACCGCGACCAGCGAACAGTGTGTTAATACTGTCGTGGCTGGTTGCCCCCAATTGCAGCAATTCATCCTGCACGTGCAGGCGTGCCAGGTTAAGGCGTTTTTGGGTGCGCGCCCGGGTGGCGCCAAAGCCGAAGTCGTACTCATAGAATTTCTCGCCCGCCAACCCAGCGGCGATATTTGCCCGGGCGAACTGAAAATAGGTTCCCTGGACATATTCCAGCACGCCATGCAACGAGATTGGCACCTTGTCGTCTTCCAGCCAGTCGCAATCTGCATAGCAGTGATTACCAAAAAGGCGATCTGTGTAAGCAACTAACATTGCGCGGTATTGGCCGAGCCAACCCACCGGTACAGGATCGTTGACAAAGTGCGCTTTGCAGGCGCCGGCCAGTGCGAAGTCCGCGAGGCAGGGGCGGGGGCCGAGCAGGAAATCGTTGTCAGTGAAGTGTGCATCCAGTGCCTGCAACATGTTGGCGTAATCAGCGCGGACGGCAGCTTCCTGCTCAGGACCCACTCCATTGACCTCGCAGACATTCTTGCCAAAACCCTGGTACATCATCTCACCGATAGGTGCCAACTCAAGTAGTTCCTGCTCGGTGAACGGCTCGTCTATGGAGCGGTTCAGAATGGAGTTGGCGCCAAAGCGCGGACCCACCCAGGCGACGTTGTCCGGATAACACCAACGCGTATGTACACAGACTCGCCCCAGCCAGTGATTGAATACGTCCTCCAATATAAAGCAGGATGCTCTTTGCAACGGTGTTACGGGGATTACGGGTATCCGGTGGAAGCGGTCGTTGAGTAGCGGACCCAGGGCGATGGTGTCGTGGATCATCCATTTTTCCGGCGTAATAAGAACCGGTATGAAGTGGGTGCCTGTGCGCGCCTCGATTGCGGCAGTGCGCGCCTGCGTCTTGAAGTGCCAGTACCACGGTATCTTCTGGAAGCGCAACTGGGCTTCGAGCTTACGCGTGAACATGCTCATTTCACTGCCCACCAGTCCGTACTCGCCACAATACATATCAGTGTTCTGCCCTGCTGTTAGCGCCGGATGAAGTAAGGAGTCGGATGATACTTTTGCTATCCTGATTCAGCCCGAAGAGTGACATAATGGCATTTATTGTGTCAATATAATCGTCAGATCCGAAAAAATTACAGCGGCCATGTCTCTCGCCGCCTTGACCTACAGGAGTACAACTCATGTCCACCCAGGAACGACTACGCTTGATTGGCGGAACCGGCTCACCCTACACCCGCAAGATGGTGGCTCTGCTGCGCTACCGCCGTATCCCCTATGCAATTACATGGGCAGACCCGGTTGGTACGCTGGATGCGATGGGTATCGAAAAGCCCAGGCCAACATTCCATCCCACTTTTCTTTTCAAGGGCGTGGACGGCAATCTCCAGGCGGTATGCGACTCCACCCCTATCATACGCCGCCTGGAGAGCATGTACCCCGACCGTTCCGTGCTACCGAACGACCCGGCGCTGGCCTTCATCGACTACCTGATCGAGGATTTCGGTGACGAGTGGTGTACCAAGTACATGTTTCATTACCGCTGGTATCCTGCAGTGGATGCCGAGAATGCAGGCACGCTGCTGCCCCTGGGCATGGATGTCAGTCTCCCCGCAGACCTGCACCAGACGTTCAAAAAAATATTTACAGAGCGACAGGTGGGACGTCTGTACGTGGTGGGCTCCAATGACACCACAGCATCCGTAATCGACGCAAGTTACCGACGCTATCTGGCCGCCATGGAAGCGCACCTGGCACAGCAGCCCTTCATGCTCGGCAAGCGTCCCGGCGCCGGCGATTTCGCAATGTTTGGTCAGTTGACGCAGTTAGTCGGGTTTGACCCTACTCCCCGTGCCATCGCCCACGAGGTGTCTCCGCGCACGGTCGCCTGGGTGGACCGCATGGAGGACCAGTGTGGACTGGAAACGCAGGACAGCGACTGGATGAGACTGGAGGACATGCCGCTGACACTGCGCGGCCTGCTCAATGAAATCGGCCGGGTCTATGTACCGGCGCTGCTGGCCAACGCCAAATCAGTTGCAGCGGGCGAGAAAACCTGGGAGGCGCAGATAGATGGAGCGCGCTGGACGCAGCAGACCTTTCCCTACCAGGCCAAATGCCTCAAATGGATCAACGAGCAGTACCTCGCTCTCAGCGCTGCGAATCGCGCGCGGGTGAATGCCGTTATAGAGGGTACTGGTTGCGAAACCTTGCTCAGCACGCATTAAACGTACCGTTATTTAGTCAACAGGAGCAGGAAAATACCATGAGTGATATGGCAATCAGTAACCGCGTCACCGCAATGACAGGTACCAAATACCCGATCATCCAGGCGCCGATGGGGTGGATCGCAAGGGCACAGTTGGCTTGCGCAGTGAGTAATGCCGGCGGCATGGGGATTATCGAAACCTCCTCAGGCGAGCTCGATAACATCAAGGGCGAGGTCGCAAAGATGCGTTCGCTGACGGATAAGCCATTCGGCATGAACGTGGCACTGTCCTACGTAAAGGGCAGCAATATCATTGACTTTGTCATTGAGCAGGGCATCAAATTTGTTACTACATCCTCCGGTAGCCCGAAAGTGTGTACCGAGGCGTTCCAGCAGGCGGGTATCAAAGTTTTCCATGTGGTGCCGACTCTCGAGTTGGCACTCAAGGCCATCGATGCGGGTGTCGACGGCCTGGTCGTGGAAGGCGGGGAGGGCGGCGGCTTCAAGAATCCCAGCCCGGTCTCCACTATGGTATTGCTGCCGTTGATCCGCTCCCGTGTCGATGTGCCGATCATTGCTGCAGGTGGCATGGTCGATGGGCTGTCCATGGCCGGCGCCTTTGCGATGGGCGCGGAGGGCGTGCAGATGGGCACCCGCATGCTCTCCTGCGCCGAATCACCGGTACATGCCAACTGGAAGCAGGCTGTGCTCGATGCGGCGGAAACTGACACTGTTTTCCTCAACCAGGAATCGCGTCCCGCCCTGCGCGCGTTGCGTACCGAGCGTACTGCCGCGCTTGCGCTACTCGGTAAGTTCAATGTGATGGAACATATGGCCGATTTGCGTTCGCTCTACTTTGGCGGTGATATGGAGGCAGCCATCCCGCTGTGTGGGCAGGTGTGTGGGCGGATTGACTCGATCAAGACGGCGCGTGAAATCGTTGAGGAAACCATGGCGGGGTTTCATCAGATTATGCGGGGGTTGGCGAAACAGTACGTTGCATGAGCGTTCTGGGATAGGAATGGATGGGGCGGCGCCTGGACTGGACTTGCACCCTCCCGGACGACCCCAGAAGAACGATAGCCTTGCGCTCCCATAGTCTCGCACCTATATTCGAGCACACGAATTGCCAATTAGTGATCCCCTATGGGCCTTGTGACTAAAACCCAAGAAGTAATTCGCGTTCTACGCGAGTTCAGCAACGTTATTCCGCAATTGCGCGATTTCAAAATGCCCGGCAGTGCAGACAAGGTGTCACTGGGCGCGTCCTTTGAAGATGCTGTCACCCGCTATCCCGATAACCTGATGCTGTTATTTGAGGGCCGCCAGTGGACCTACGCTGAATTCAATATCGAGGTCAATCGACTGGCTCACTTTTTGCGTGAGCGCGGTATTGGCAGGGGCGATTCAGTCGCTCTCTTTATGGAAAACCGCGCAGAGTTTGTGCTGTCCGTGCTGGCCATCGTCAAGCTTGGTGCCGGTGCGGCCCTGATTAACAACAGCCTGACCGGCGCGGGCCTGGTGCATTGTATCAAGGCCACCAACGCCATTGCTTGCATCGTCGGTGAAGAGCGCGTGGACGTGCTGGCACAGGTGTTGCCGGATCTGGACCTGCAGGCCGGACGCGACTACCTGTGGCTGCCTGATGGCGATGCATTATCGGCGCCCGCCTGGGCACAGGACGCCAGTGCTGGCATGGCTGAAATGTCGAGTGAGAACCTGCCCGTGACCCGGGAGATCACGGCGGGGGAGGCAGCACTGTACATTTTTACCTCAGGTACCACCGGGCTACCAAAGGCAGCGATCGTCACCCAGCGCAAAATCTATGCCGCAAGTTTTGGTGTGGGTCGCATTGGCTTTCGCATCAAGCCGCAGGACAGGCT
>Ga0209254_10002489_pt1 | contig 16728 bp, 13 predicted proteins | sample FrelakmetDIP11DI_FD_187148 | JGI IMG/M metagenome (GOLD analysis project Ga0209254, IMG submission 187148) | Freshwater lake sediment microbial communities from the University of Notre Dame, USA, for methane emissions studies - DIP11 DI (SPAdes)... | ecosystem: Environmental > Aquatic >... | reverse complement strand
CAGGTCCGCCAGCGCGTGCCGGCGGGGGTCCACCACGATGAGCTGCGCGCCCTTGAGAACGGCGTTTTTCACGAAGGTGGCGGCCACGGGGTGGGCTTCCACCATGTTGGAGCCGATGATCATGAACATCTTGGCGCGCGCGAATTCGCTGAAAGAGTTGGTCATGGCACCCGAACCGAAGGCGGCCGCCAGACCGGCGACCGTCGGGGCGTGTCAGGTGCGCGCGCAGTGATCGATGTTGTTGGTGCCGATCACCGCGCGAAAGAATTTCTGCATCTGGTAGGAGTCTTCGTTGATGCTGCGGGCGCAGCTGACGCCCGCGATCGCGTCCGGCCCGTGTTCGCTCTTGATGGCCGTCAGCCGGGCGGCCACCAGGTCCAGCGCCTCGTCCCAGCCCGCCTCTCTGAAATGACCGTTTTCGCGGATCAACGGCGTCTTGAGCCGCTCCTCGGAATAGATGAAGTCATAGCCGTAGCGGCCCTTCACGCACAATCGCCCCTGGTTGGGCTGCGCATCCTCGACGCCCGTCACCCGCATGATCCTGCCGTCCTTGACGTGCAGCAGCTGCTGGCAGCCCACTCCGCAGTAAGGGCAGGTCGTACGGACGGTCTCGACCTCCCAGGGCCGCCAGCGGAAGCGAGCCTTCTTATCCACCAGCGCGCCGACGGGGCACGCCTGGACGCATTCCCCGCAGAAGACACAGTCGGACTGGAACAGCGGCTGGTCGCCGGCGGCCACGATCTTGGCCCGCGTCCCCCGATAGCCGAAGGAGATTGCCCGGTTGACCTGGACCTCGTTGCACGCCTGGACGCATCGGCCGCAGAGAATGCAGCGCGAGAAATCCCTGACCACCATGGGGTTGACGGTTTCAATCTCGGGATATTTGGCCAATCCTTCAAACCGCCCCCCGGTGACCTGGTAGTGGTAAGCCAGTTCCTGGAGCCGGCAATCGCCCCATGCCGGGCAGAGATCCGCCGTGCCTTCGGTCCGCTGGGCGTTCAGCTGAAATTCTGCCCAGCGAGTCTGGTCTTTAGGCGAATGGGCGGAACAGTTGTGATTTCCGGAAGCCAGCAGCAGCTCAAGAATCATCCTGCGGGCAGCAACCACCCGGGGCGACTCGGTCAGCACGTCCTGGCCGGCCGCGACCGGGGTCGCGCAGGCCGTCACCAGCGAGCGCGCGCCCTGCACCTCGACCACGCAGATCCGGCAGGCGCCGGTGGGAGTGGCTTCCTTCAAGTGGCACAGCGTCGGGATTTGAACCCCGGCGGCCTGGGCCGCCTCTAGAATGGTTTGCCCCGGCAAGAAAGGCACCGTGCGATGGTTCAACGTGAAAGCGTGATCCGTCATCCTCTTCTCCTTGCCTGGCGGTTGAATGAAATCCAACTCACGCCTGGCTCCCTGCCGAGGGCCTGCGCCGATCTCCGCCGCCATGAACCCATTGGTTGGCTATGCCAAATCTGGCATAGCCTTTTTCCTAAAAACCCCCGAGGAGCCGACCGCCTGCTTGGCGGTGGTCCCCGGGGAAGCTGGAGGGTTTTCGCCCCTCTGCGAATCTACTTCATTTTAGAGACGGTGACGAAGTGCTCCTGCATGGCAATGGCGCCGCCTGCCGGGTCCCATAGATCGAGCCCGCCCAGCATGAAGCGGTTGTCGGCCAGTCCCCTGCCGAACGCCCGGCTTTCCACCGGCAGCCGGTGGCCGAAGCCGTGTACCACGAACACGGCCTCGGGATGGATGAGCGGCGTCACCTTGGCGGCGATGGTTTCGGAATAGCCGTTGCGGCTGACCGTGACGCGCTCACCGTCGATGATTTTGAGCGCGGCCGCGGCCTTGGCGTTGATCCAGAGCACGTTTTCCGGCATCTGCTCGAAGAGCATGGGGTTGTTGACAGTGTGTCCCTGGGTGTGCAGCGCGCAGCGCCCGAAGGTCAGACGGAACTCGCCGTCGGCCGGTCGTTTCGGGGGCTGGTACGGTTTGAGGGACGCGACGCCCTGGTTTTCCAACTTTTCGGAGATGACCTCGATCTTGCCGCTGGGGGTCGGGATTTTGAGTTCATCCGGCTTGGCGTACGTGGGGGCTTCCGCCAGATTGACGAACCCGGTGGCGTTGAAATCCTCGGGCCGCACGCCGGTGTCCTTGAGCTGGTGTTCCCATATGGCTTCGATGGAATCGAAGGCCAGCGCCTTGACCCCGAGCCGTTGGGCCAGACCGCAGAGAATCTCCCAGTCCGAGCGGGTGTCGAATCGCGGAGAAACGGCCCTCTTGCGCACAAAGAAATAGGGTTTCAAGCCGTTCTTGCAGGCGAGAATGCTTTCGCGTTCGAGATAAGGGGACAGCGGCAGCACAACGTCCGAATACCAGGCCGTGTCCGACCATGTGAAGCTGACGGATACCAGGAGGTCCAGGTTGTCGAACTGCCGGGTCAGTCGATCTGGATCGGGAAACCCCATGAGCGGGTCGTGGCGATAGGCGATGTATGCCTTGACGGGGTAGGGCTCGCCGGATTCCATGGCGCGGTAGACCAGGTGCGCCAGGCCGGGGCCGCCGTCGAAATGCTTGTAGCGCCAGCCGACGCCGTCAACCCGCTTTTCCGTGGGCTTGGGAACCAGGTCGACGAGCTTTTTCAAGCCCTTGCGGCCGACGTCTCCGGGTTTGTTCGCGAACGGCAGGCCGCCCTTGGACCCGATCGCGCCGAGCAGGGCGTTGATGATATAGATCGATCGGCAGACATAAAATGAGTCCATGTACCGGGCGGTCATCCACCCAGGATGCCAGATGACGGCCGGTTTGGCGCTAGACAAATCGCGTACGAAACGGCGAATCTCGCCGGCGGCAACGCCGGTTTCCGCTTCGGCCCACTCTGGGGTGTAGCCGCGCACGAATTCCTCCAGCCGGCCGATGTCCTTGATCCAGCGTCCTGCGAAATCAGCATCATAAAGTCTCTGCATGAGAAGTTCATGGATCACTGCCAGATTCAGGGCGTAGTCGCTGCCGGGGCGCAGCAGCATGAACCGGTCGGCCTTGGCCGCGGAAATCGTGGCGCGGATGTCGATGACCGTGAGCTTGCAGCCGTTGGCCAGGGCCTCGGTGAGATTGTTGACTTCCTGGACGCTGATGGCCTCGAAGATGTTGCGCGTCTGGAGGACGACGTGGCGGGCGTTCTTCAGGTCATAGACCAGATCCTTGCGGCCTACTCCCGCGACGGACATGCAGGCGTGCTGGACGTTGCGGGCGCAGGAGCTGTCGTGGTTGGTGTAGTTGGGGGAGCCGATGCCACGGACGAACGCCTGGTGCAGGTCGCGGAACGGCCCGCCGCGATCGGAAAAGGCGACGCTCCGGGCCCCATGTTGCTGAATTACGGCCTTCAGGCGTTGCACCACCTCCTCCAGAGCTTCATCCCATCCGACGCGGCGCCACTTTCCTTCGCCGCGCTTGCCCTCCCGGATCATAGGGGCCTGGATGCGTTCGTGGTCTCGGATCAGGGCCTTGCCGGCGGCTCCCCGCGGGCAGATCGACCCCTTCATCGCGGGAACATGGGGATTGCCCTGCAGGAACTGGACTTCGCCGCTCTTCACCTCGACCATGATGGGGCAGCGCACCGTGCACATGCCGCAGATGCTGTAAACCGACTGAGTCGTCATTCGATTTTCTCCTTTGAAAAATAAGCTGTTTCGGCCCGGCACCCCCGGCAGAGGGGACCGTGGCCGGTGGGATACGCCTCTCCGCATTCGGGACAAATGGCGCGCGTATCCGACAGCTCTTTCGACAACAGCGCCGGCTTCACATAAACTTTTTGCACACCGTAAATCGATTCCTGGGCCTGACGGATTTCCTCGATGAGAAGATCGGTCCTGTCCTTGCGTTTGGGCCTGATGCCGAAGAACCAGTAGCGGGTCTCCGGGTAGGAATCCAGCCGCGTCGGGTCCACATGCACCCGGACGCCCTCTCCGCGATGCTTGTCGAACAGCGTGACAGCGTAACGGCCCAGCGGAATCACCCGCAGCCAGCCGTTGCCGCACGTGCAGGGCGTCAGCAATTGCACCGCATCGGGCAGGCACTTTGCCGTTTCACAAACGGTGTCATAGAGCACTCCGGGCGCAATGCGCGTCATGGCGATGTCGACCATCTTGGCGCCCATCGCCACACCGGGAGCGGCGTAGCCGTGAAATGTCTGGGTGAGTTCGAGGAACGCATCGAAAGAATAGATCCGGCCGCGATGATCCCGGCACCATGGCGTTGAATCAGGGCTCATTTTATCCGAGAAATGTTATGGTTTCGGCATGTGTCAGCATGAATCGCACCAGCGAAGTGGCACGGTGAATATCAGAAGACAGCGGATGTGTCAATTATGATATAGCAGCGACAACTGAACGATCGGCAGGATGATTGGCAGGCGACTTTGATCAGCGGAGCGGCTAGCGGCTCAGCCGTCTAAGTATGCTGACATGAGGTCCTTGAAGACGGCATCGGATTCAGTTTCCACGATCTTCAGCAGGCGCTGGAACTGCTTGAGCAGCGTTTCGCCCAGCGGTGTCAGGCGAGAGCCCTGCGGCTCGCGGATCAGCAACGGCTTGCCCAGCCGCTGCTCGGTCGCACTTACCCGCGCCCAGATTGCCCGATAGCTCATCTTGAGCTCCTGTGCGGCGGCCTGCAGCGAGCCGAGGCGTCGAACGGCTTCCAAAATCCGGTAACGCCCCAAGCCGAACACCACCTTGCCGTTGGCGTCCTCCACCCAGATCTTGGATTTGATGCGAAAGGGCGACTCTCCCCCGTTCATCGGAATTCCCCCTATCATGATTGCATTCCGAACAGTCCGTGCCGGATAGAATCCGTGGAAGGTATTATCAGCTTAAGGTGGGTTAAACAAGTTCGGCCGTTCGGGGCGCCGGTCGGCGACCTTATGATGGAGACAGCCTTATCGTCTCAGGTCTCAGTCTTGCTATGGGACGACCGGTGAGGGATTCGATTCGTTCGGCGCTTTTCCGGGCGGCTTCCAATTTGGAACGGATGGATGCCCTAATGCGGGAATCGGCGTGGTGATTGTTCAGCCGCGGCAGAAAGCGCCCGTCGAGACCGACGAAGCGGTCTTCGCAAATCAGCTTGTCCGCCAGAAACACGACTTCGGATTCGCGGACGGGATCTTCCTCTGCGACGCTGAGGTCCATGTGGGTCTCGACGATCTCGGCCATCAGCGGCAGGTCCAGGTCGCGCAGCATTCTCCCGCCGCGGCGCGCGTGGTCGGGCGCTCCGCGGGCCAAGTCGTGCACCAGGGCCGCCGCATAGATCAGGTCGAGGTTCAAACGGCACCCGGACGCTACCAGCGCCCGACCGATATGAAGCGCCTGCTCGGCCACCGCTTGGCTGTGCGCCCATACCGCCGGGCTGACTTTTACTATATCGATCAGGAGCGCACGGCACTCGGCCGCGGAAAGGATCGCGCGGGTTTTCAAACGTTCGCCCATGCGGCGGTGATCTTCCGGGCCGTCCATGTCTTGCAGGATGAATTCGTCCGCGACGGGAACGTCGACGGCTTCGGCGTCAAAGCGTTCGAGCAAAGCTCTGAGGCCGCCTTCCCCTTGCCAGTCGGCGATGACCGCTTTGAAACGCCGGCCGATCAGGGGCGGATGCCCGCGCCGGCCTTGGAAGGTCGGATGGCAGATCCCACCGGTGCCGGCCGAATAAGCCTCCATCAGACTGCGCAGGGTCGCCGGGCGCACGAGGGGGATGTCCACGGGGAGGACGAAAAAGGAGACGGTGCGCTCGTCCAGGCTCGACACGCCGGCTGCCACCGACGTGAACATCCCTTCCGCATGGCGCGTGTTCAGGACGCTGCAGGCGCCGCAGCGATCGACCCGGGGCGCCAGTTCGGCGGCGCGGTGCCCGATCACCACATGAATGCGGTCGACCCCGATGGACCGAAACAGCCGGATGACCCGCTCCAGGATCGTCTGCCCGCCGAGCGTCAACAGAGGTTTGAACTCCCCCATGCGTCTCGATGAGCCGGCGGCCAGCACGAGTGCCGCCACGGATTGGGGGTTCATGAGCGGCGCCTCCGGGCGCGGACATGGACCAGTTCGGCCACGATGCTGAGGGCGATCTCCTCGGGGGTTTCCGCGCCGATGTCGATGCCGATGGGGGAGTGCACCCGCTCCAAATCGGCTTGAGTGAAGCCCTGCTTCAGCAAGGCATTGAAGATGTGGTCCCGTTTGCGCCGGCTGCCGATCATGCCGATATAGGCCGCCTCCGTGCGCAGCGCCTGCATCAGCACCGTTTTGTCGTGCAGGTGGCCGCGGGTCACGATGACGACGAAGGCGCCGCGGTCGATCGGCAGACCCTTTAAGGCCGATCCGAAGTCCTTAACCACGCGGACTTCCTCCGCCTCGGGGAAACGCTCGGCGCTGGCGAAGTCCTCCCGGTCGTCCACCACCCGCACGCGGAACCCGGCGAAGGCAGCGAGCCGGGCCGTGGGTTGAGCGACGTGGCCGGCTCCGAACAGAAATACGGTTTCCTGCGGGAGAACCGGGTCGATGAGGACCAGCGACTCGCCAAGCGCAACGGTTTGCATGCGGACGGAACCGGAATAATTACGGGCGAGCGACTCGATGGTGGCAGCGCCGAAGGGCAGATTCCCATAAACCACGTGATCGTTTTTAAGCAGGCCGTGGCTGACGGCGGCCACTTTTTCACCGGCGAACCGGATGACGGTCATCAAGAGACAATGATCCTGGCTGCGCTGAACGTCTCCCCAGCCTTTGAACACGACTCCCGTGGGGCTTCCAGGATCGATGAACTCCAGGAGCACCTCCAGCCGTCCGCCGCAGATCATGTCCATGGCCGCGAGCTCGGATTGGGTCATGTCGAAGGGGATTAGCAGGGGCCGCCGCGCTGCCAGCACTTCGGCCGCGGCGGCGATCGTCCGCGCCTCGAGCAGCCCGCCGCCGATCGTCCCGACGGCCCGGCCGCCCGCGGCGACGATCATGCGCGTGCCCGCCGTTCGAGGCGCGGACCCTTCACGGTTGACGATCGTGGCCAGGACGAAGGGCTGATGGTCGTCCAGCAGTCTGCCGGCTGTCTCTGCAATCAGGTTCATGCGGTCGATCGCTCCCGTCTTCGGTCGATAAGGGTTCGTTTGGCGGCCCCCGTGGTGAACCAGTTCTCAGGCGTCAACCGGACCGGGTCGACGGTCAGGAGCCCCTGGGCGGCAGCTTCTCTGACGGCGGGCAGGCGCGCCAGCGCAGCGTGCACGTGGGTCAGCGTGTCCTCAAACCGGCCGGGATCGCAGTGCACGGTCACCCTCAGCCGGCCGCAGCCGTTGGCGGGGATGATTTCCGCCTGGAAATTGAGCACTTGCGGTATTGCAAAAATGGCCTCGTCCAAGGCCGCCATGCAAAGAAGGGCATACGGCCCCAGCGCCGCTCCATTATTGAGCCGGCCCGCGACCTTGCCGAGGCGCCGCAGGGGGCTGCCGCACGGGCAGTAGTCGGGCAACAGCCGAGCCACGTCGCCGGTGCGGTAGCGGATCAGCGGCATGGCGCGGCGGGTCAGCGTGGTGACGACTACTTCGCCGGACACCCCTTCCGGCAGGGAACGGCCGGTCGCCGGATCGACCACCTCCACGAACAGGTCGGCCTCGCGCAGATGGTAACCGTCATGAGCATCGCACTCGACGCCGCCCCCGTAGCCCGTCTCCGTCAGGCCGTAATGCTGGTAGACGCCGCACCCCCAGGCCTGACGGATGGCGGCGACGATGGAGGCCGGAATGTAGTCGGTGCTTAATAGAACGTTCTGGATGAGACCCGGAGGAATGCGAACGCTTTGCGGGTGTCTCACCAGGGAAAGGAGCTGCACGGGGATCCCCACCAAGACCTGCGTCCGGTGGGTCAGGATTGCATCGATGGCCTCCTCGGGGTCCCGAACCGGTCCGTGCACGATGCCTTCCGCGCCCATGCGGGCGAGTCCTTTGACGAGCAGGTCGCCCACGCTGCCCGGCAGGCCGCCGGGCATCAAGATGAGAACCCGCTGGCCGGCCCGCGTCAAGGTGGACATGCCGTGGTGGAAAAAGTCGACGGTCAACTCGAGGTCGGCTTGGTCGAAAAACAGCCGCTTGGGAAACCCGGTGGTGCCGGATGAGCGCAGCGTGACCACCCGCGCAACCTCCGAGTGCGATACGCATAGGAATTCAAGCGGATCGCGCGCGAGGTCTTCCACGGTGGTGAAGGGCAGCGCCGCAAACTGCTCAAAACCCGCCAGACCGTCGTTGGCCAAGCCCGAAAGCAGTTGGCGGTAGAATGGGCTGTACCGGCAAGCGTACCCCAAAACCTGGCCTAGTTTTTCCAGCTGGTAGCGTCTTACTTCGTCACGCGTAAAGCGGCTCTGAGATGCCATTCCGATCTTGTCTCTGATCCAGCGCTCCAAAGGGGTGATGCGCAGTGCGTTCATTTCCGATACAACCCCCTCCCGTCGGCGGCGGTGAGGTTGAAAGCGCAGAACGGGACCAGCCCGCGCGGGGGATCAAGCACGTGGATGCAGCAGTCGCGCAGCCGCTCCAGGTCCAGGGTCCAGGCATCCTGAAAGGCCATGGCCGAGACCGTGAAGGTGTGCGCACGCGCCCGGTGGAGGAAGTCGTCCAGCCCCATCGACCGGCGGTCCTGCGAGTGCGAAGCACACGCCGCCTCTCCGTCCTTGAAAGCGGCTGGCGCTGCGTCGCGCGTCCCCGCCCATTGCCGCGCCACATGCGCCATGGCCCGTTGCGCGCCTGCCCCGGCCGGGAGGGACGTGCAGCAGCCGGAAGACAGCGGGGGGGATTGCAGCCATCGGACCCGGCCGTCCGGCAGGGTGAGATAGCTGGCGTGAAACGAGCACCAGGCATTCTCGCACCCCGGAGGGCGGAAATCGGAAACCTTGAACATGCCGTCGGACTGGTGCTCGATGGCCGCCATCAGTTCCGGCAAGGTGATGCGCGGGGCATCTTTGATCGCCGGCGGATAGCGCCCGAAATAGCTGACGGGCTGAAAGTGAACCCCCCTCACGGCCGGAGACATGCGGACCGCCGCTGCCAGGATCCCGCCGATCGCATGGGTATTCACGCCCGGGACCAGCGTCGGCACCAGCACGACCCCGATGTCAAGACGCGCGCAGGCCTCGATCGCCCGGTTCTTGATTTCCGCCAGCGCCCGGCCGCGCAGCTTCAGGTGCACCCCATCCTCGGTGCCGTCGAACTGCAGGAAAACGCTCGCCAGCCCGGCTTCCTTGAGCGCCTTCAGGTAGCCGGCGTCGCTCGCCAGCCGGATGCCGTTGGTGTTGAGCTGGATGAATCCGAAGCCGGCCGCGCGCCCGGCGGCCACGGCGTCCGGCAGGTCGTCCCGCAGCGTGGGCTCGCCGCCGGAGAGCTGAATGTTGCTGCCGGGGGCGAATTCCCAGGCTTTCCGGTACCAGTCGCGGATTTCCTCCAGTCCGGGATCGACCGCATCGTCCGGCTTTGAACCGGCAAAGCACACGCTGCAATGCAGGTTGCAGCGCCGGGTCACTTCCAGAAGCACGGTGCAGGAGCGCTGGCGGTGCTCCGGGCACAAGCCGCAGTCAAAGGGGCAGCCCTGCCGCCTTTCCCGAAAGACCGGGTGCAAAAGCGCGGGCGTCCTGGGGCGCCGCCAATCCTGCAAACCCGGCCGGCCGCTCCAGACGACCGTCCTGAATTCGCCGTGCTCGGCGCAGGACTTGACCAACTCGACACGCTCGCCGCAGGCCACCCGTTCGGCCGGGATGCGGTTCAAGCAGACTGGGCAGACGCTGGCGGTGCCGTCAGACGGGGTTATGAAACCATTTCTAGGCTTCACGTTGGCGTGTCCCATCAGGCGCCGGAGGGATCGAAGCCGTTTCCGGCCAAAATTTCCAGGACCTTGGCGTAGGTGTCTGCCACGATCGTGCCGCAGCGCTGACGGGCGGCCACCGGGCCTTCTTCGCCGACGATGGTTTCGCAGGCGATCCCGCCATGGGGGCCGCCGACATGCTCCCGGAACCAGTCCGACAGCTCCTGCAGCATCAGCATCAGCCGGTCGGACGCCGCTTCCGCGTCGCTGCCCTTGCCGGCATAAAGCGCGAGCACGCAGCAGCCGCCGGTCAGCGTGCCGCAGGTGGCGGCGCCTCCGCCGCAACCGTAGGCTAGGCCGGCCATCGCGCGGACCAGGGCGGGGTTGTCTTCACCGCGCGCCTCCAGAAACAGCCGGATCAGGATCTGGCTGCAGCCGTAGCCTTTCTGGGAAAGCTGCAACATGCGGATCAGGAGATCGTCCATCATGGGCGTTATTCCTTGCGGGCTACCGCCAGAAAATAGCCGGGACGGGCCCGGCGCAGGGCGGCTGAATAGCCTTCCCCGCAGGCGCGGCTGTCGCCCCAGAGCGCCGGCAGCGACCCGTAGGCGAACACCAGCCGGGCCGCCAGGCGCTTGAGGGCGCCCGAGTGATCCTCCCAGGCGAGTAGCATAAGACCGCACCGGCGCATTCGGTCCATCCACTCGTCCCGGGGTCTGGCTCCCCTGATGCAGCAATCTGCGGGCAGCGATGCCAGCCCCGCAGCCTGGGCCGGCCCGCGCGCATAGATGTCCGCCAGCACCAGAAGTCCGCCCGGGGCGAGCACGCGCAGGATTTCACGCCAGGCCGCATCCCGGTCTTCGACCAACGAGAGGACGCATTCGCACAGCACGGCGGACAGACACGCATCCCTGACCGGCAGGCAGGCGGCGTCGGCTTCCGCCAGGGGCAGATGGGGATCCCGCCGCCGGGCCTGGTGGAGCATTCGCGGTGAGCGATCGAGGCCGACGGCCCGGAGTCGCCAGTGCTGCCGCAGGTAGCGAAGCGTCTCCCCGGTTCCGCAGCCGATGTCGATAACCCGCGCGCCGGCCGGAAGACCGCAAAAGAACAACGCCCGCTGTGTGAGCTCCAGGCCCCCCGGCCGCAGGGCCGGACCCGTGACGGCCTGCAGCGCAGGGGATTCATACAGGGCAGGGGGGCGCGGTCCGGGCATCACTTGTCTTCCAGGAGCTGCTCCACCTCGGCCATCTTGCCCAGGGCCAGCGCTTCGGAGATCAGGACAAAGCCGCAGCCCCGGCACATGGGCAGTTCGGTCGTGAACTGATTGCCCATGTACTCCACGCTGGCCGTGCCCGACTCCAATGGCCGGCTGCACTTCCGGCACACCCACTGCAGGTCTTCGGGGTTAACGTTTTCGGCTCTCATTTCGCCGCTCCCAGAACCTCCATGCGATGGCTGTAAGCCGTGTGGATCACATAGCCCTCCGGCGACGGGGAGTATTCCACCCAGATGGTCGCCCGATAGGGGCGCAGGCCGGCCTTGAGCCGCCCCGTCGCCGGGTGAGCCGCCCCGCTGCCGCTCTTTTCCGCTGCGCGGATGACCTGCTGAAGGTCCTCCGCCAGGATGCGCCGCCGGTCGAGAAGCTCGGCGACCTCGGGCGCGATGATCAGCCGGATGCGCCGGTATTCCTCAAAGGCTTCGCCCGCTTCGCCCCAAAGCTCGCTGACCAGCGATGACTTCAGACGCGACCGGTTCTCCTGCCGGTCGGACCAGCCGGGCCGCGGACGCGCCGCCGGGTCCGCGACGGATTGATCCGGGAAGGCGAGGTCGAGGACATGCAGCGCACGTTTGCCCACGGCCGCAAGGCTGTCCCGGCACATGGCGCAGTAGGTGAGGTAGTCCAGCGGACTGCTGCGGGCCCGGCGGGCGGCGACTTCGCGGGACAGGTCGGGATTGGCGTTCTGCATGAGGCCCCCGAACCCGCAGCACTCGGTCTTGTCCCGCCCGAGGATCAGCTCCTCCGCAGACGTCCCCAGGCGCTGCACCAGGCGGCGGACCGCGTCCTGAACGGCCGGGTAAGGCCGCGTGGTGCAGGGGTCGTGAATCGCCAAGGGCTGCCCGGCAGGCGCCGCGGCGGGCGGCGGCAGGTCGATCCCCTCCAGCAGCTGCCAGAGAGAGGTCGTCGGCACCTGGGGCAAGTGCTCCGTGAACATGCGGAAACAGGTGGAGCAGGCCGTAACGAGAGCGGGCTTTCCCAGCGCGCTCCACTCTTGCAGAAACCCCGCGCACACGGATTGGAACTCGTCTTCGCGGCCGGCCCAGAAGGCCGGCGCCCCGCAGCAGCCCAGCATCAGACCCACTCCGCCGTCAAGAGCATCCATGAGGTGGCGGTATACCAGACGGACCTGGCCGGGACTGGAGGCGCACAGCTGGCAGCCCGGAAAAAAGAGGTGGGCGCTTTGCGAGCGTCCGGGCGCATGGCGCCCGAGACGGAAGCGTTCGCTCAGGCTGAAGCGCATGTCCTCTAACGCGAACTCGTGGGCCGAGGGCGGCATCTTGCCCCGCCGCACCATGCGGCGCCGCGCCTGCAAGCAGAGATCCTGCACGGCGAAATCCTCGGGGCAGACGCGTTCGCACAGCCCGCACAGGCTGCAGGAGTTGACCAGCTTGTTGGCCTGGCGAATCCCCATGACGATGGACTCGTTGTTGTAGATTTCGCGGGCGTATTTACGCGGATAGGCGCCGAAGCGCTCCAAATAGGCGCAGACCTTGACGCATTCCAGACACTCGCACTGCAGGCAGCGGCCGGCCTCGGCGACGGCTTCCGCGGGCGAATATCCGGATTCGGGATCGGCGGCGGCCACTTTCGGCAGCGGCTCGACGCCTTCCAGGCTAGTGAACAGGCGGGTTTCATACGGGCCGTCTTTCTCGCGGCCGGCGCTCGGGGAGACATTCTGGAGGAAGCGGTCGATCGAAGTGGCGGCCCAGCGGCCCTGGGCCGCCTGCCAGACCGGCGAAGCGCCGGCTGCATCCGGCCGGCCGCCGGCGTAAACCCCCGGCCGGCCGGTGGCCTGCAGCGACGGGTCTACGGTGATCCGGCCGGCCGCGTCTTTCGGGAGATTCCAGGCCCGGCCCTGGACACTTTCCAGGCTTAGAAAAACAGCATCGTGCTCCGAGATGCACTGCTCGAGGAACTGGGCCGGCTCCACAGCGACATTCATTGACAGCTCGACGCCGAGAGCGGCCAGCCGTTCCAGTTCCGCCTCCATGGCCGCCTCGGGCAGGCGTTGAACCGGGATGTCCCGCAACGGTCCGCCCGGCCGCGGGCCGGGCTCGAACACGCGAACGGAGTATCCCTTGCGGGCCAGGTCCCAGGCGGCGGTCAGGCCGCCCAGCCCGCTGCCGACGACGGCCACGGTTCTGCCCCTGCGCGGTAGCTGCTGAACGCGGAAGTCGGGGGGCGGCGTCGCCACGCAGGCGCGTTCGAGCTCGCCGATCTCAATGGGATCCCCGGCCTCTCGGCGCTTGCAGCGCTGGCGGCAGGGTGCGTCGCAGATCCGGCCCAGAATGCCCGGGAAAGGCATGGTCCTGTAAAGGGTCTTCCAGGCCTCCTTCCAGTCGCCCTTGGCGACATGGCCGGCGAAGGCCCGGCCGTCCAGATGGATCGGGCAGGCGGCCGTGCACTCGGGCGCCTCCTCCTGGATGCACCGGTGTTCCAGAGCCCTCAGTTCCTGTTGATCCATTAGACCACATCCAAATGCCGCGGCGAACCGGGGGGTCGTCCCGCGGTTCGCCGCTTTGCTGCTGTTGCCGTTATACCTCAGCGATCGCGGTAAGGCCGGCGATCATTTGCTCTTTTGCGGCGCGGCCTTCAGGCCGGCCAGCACCTTCTCCGGCAGGGCCGGCAGATGGGTGATGCGCACCCCGGTGGCGTTCTTGATGGCATTGACCACCGCCACGTGCGATGAGGTCAGCGGCAGTTCCCCGACGCCGGCGGCGCCGAAGGGCCCGTGCTCGCGGGGGTTTTCGAAATAGTGGATCTCGAACGCATCGGGAATGTCGTTGATGTAGGGGATGCCGCAGGCGGCAAGCGTCGTGTGTTTCTTGAGGTCCTCGAAATCCTCGGACAGAGCGAGGCCGATGCCCTGGGCGACCCCGCCGTAGATCTGGCCGTCCACAGCCAGCCGGTTGTTGATCTTGCCGACGTCGGCCATGACCGTGTACTTGTCCACCTGGGTCTTGCCGCTCGGGGTGTCCACGGTCACCTCGGCCATGAAGACGCCGTACATGTAGATGGGGAACGGGGCGCCCTGGGCGTTGGCGTCGCAGGGGGTGCACATGGAGGCCGTCCACTTGCCCGAGTACTTCAGCGGGATGTTCTCGGCCTTCATCTCCTCATAGGTGCGATAGGCGCCGTCCTTTTTGCGCATGGCGTTAAGCAGCATCTCGCAGCCGTTCTTGATGGCGTTGCCGGTCATGACCTGCTGGCGGCTGCCGCCGGACGGGCCGCTGTTGGGAACCTGTCCGGTGTCGTTCATCAGTAGTTTGATCTTTTCGGGCGCCAGCTTCAGCGGCCGCAGGGCCTCGTGGCAGGTGCCGAGGGCGCCGATGTCGGCCCCCTGGCCGTGGTCTTCCCACGAGCTGGCCAGCACCACGCCTTCCGGAGTGAGCTCCACGCTGATTTCCGAGCTGTCGGGCCCGTCCAGGCCGCAACCGTAGATGCCGAGCGAGATGCCCACGCCCTTTTTCTTCTCGGGGGTCGATTCGGCCTTGGCCTTCTTGAGCGCGGCCTGGTAGAGGGGCCGCAGCTTGTCGAACATCTCCGGGAAGCTGTAGACTTCCGGCTTCTGACCGGTGGGCGTGGTGTCGCCGGGGCGGTAGATGTTCTTGTAGCGCAGCTCCAGCGGGTCCATCCCCATCTTTTCGGCCAGCTCGTCGACGAGGCTCTCGGAGGCCAGGAAGCTCTGCGGGGAGCCGTAGGAACGGAAGGCCGAGCCCCAGGCGTGGTTGGTGCACACCGTTTGGCCTTTCCCCCGGATGTTGGGGATTCCATAGCCGGCGCCGATGAACTGCGCCCCGCGCACCGTCAGCAGGTCCCCGAATTCGGAATACGGCCCATGGTCCACGATCCAGTCGCTTTCCATCGCGATGATCTTGCCGTCCTTGTCCGCGCCGTACTTGAGGTTGATGAAGAAGGGCGAACGCTTGCCGGTGTAAGTGATGTGCTGGAAGTAGTCGTACTTCAGCGTCACCGGCTGGCCGGTGGCCATAGCGGCCACCCCGAGGAGCGCTTCCATGGTCGGGCTGAATTTGTATCCGAAGGTGCCGCCTGCCGGGTTCTGGACGATCCGCAGTTTCTCAGGCTCGATGCCGAGCCCCGGGCAGATCATGGCGTGATGCAGGAAGATGCCGATGCTCTTGGAGTGGATGGTCAGCCGCCCGTCCGCGTCGAAATAGGCCAGGCCGACGTCGGGCTCCATGGTGAGGTGCGGCTGGCGCTGCAGGTAGAATTCGTTCTGCACGACGTGGGCGGCCGATTTCATCAGGGGCTGGGTGTCTTCGCCCTTGGCGCGGTTCTGTTCATAGTAGACATTGGGCGTGCCGGGGTGGATCTCGATCGCGTCCTCGGCCATGGCGGCCGGGGCGCTCATGTAGGGCGGCAGCTGCTCGAGCTTCACGACGACCTTCTCGGCCGCCGCGCGCGCGTTCGCTTCGGTGTCCGCGGCCACGATGGCGATCGCGTCGCCGAACTGGAAGACCTTCTCATCGCAAAGGATCGGCCGGTCCCAGCCGTCACCCTTGTTGGTGGCGAAGGTGATCAGGCCGGTGATGCGGTTCTTGCCCTTGACGTCCTTGTGGGTGATGACTTTGGCGACCCCGGGCATCTTCGCGGCCGCGGAGGTGTCGATGGACAGGATCTTGGCATGCGAAACCTTGGCCTGCACCAGGGCCAGCCGCAGAGTGCCGGGCGGCATCTTAAGGCCCAGGTCGGCGCCGTAATCGGTCATTCCGGTGACCTTGGCGATGGCCGAGGGCCGCGGGTAGGACGTACCCCAGATGCGGCCGTCGGCCGGCAGCTTGAAGGCCAGATCTTTCACGGTCATCTCGCCGCGCACCACCTTGGCGGCGTCCATGACGGCATCCACCAGGGGCTTGTAGCCGGTGCAGCGACAGGCGTTGCGGTGCTTCTGGAACCAGTCGCGGACCTGCTGGCGCGTGGGTTTCTGGTTTTGATCCAGCAGCGCCTTGGCCGACACGATGAATCCCGGGCTGCAGAACCCGCACTGGGCGCCGCCGTGAACGGTCCAGGCCATCTGCAGGGCATGCAGGTTGTCGGGGGTGCCGATCCCTTCAATGGTGGTGACCAGGGCGCCGTCCTCGACGCGTTTCATCTTGGTGATGCAGGAACGCACGACCTTGCCGTCCAGAATCACCGAGCAGCAGCCGCACTGGCCCTGGCCGCAGCCGACCTTGGTTCCGGTTAGTTTCAACTGCTCCCTCAAAACATCCGAAAGCATCGTTTCAGGTTCCGCGATGACGGTCTTGGCCATTCCGTTGATGTGGAGCAATTTCTTGATCATCGATGTCCTCCCTTCTGTTTTGCTCTCCATTCGAATTGACCGGTGCAGTCAATTCCTCATCCTTTATCCCGGCGATTCCGTGTCAGTCATGACCCGATAAGGCACGGGTTCTATAGCTGGTATATGTCAAAACTGTCATATGCTGAAGGGCCTTAAATCTGCCGGCGATGTTCCCAGCAAAAGTTACGCCATAACCCTTCAGGCCAGTATTTTAGCCGATGCGGCTCTGCCGAACCGGGTCGATGCAAGGAAAAAAGCTGAGAGACTGAGGCGAAACAGGTCAGCGAAACACCACGAGCGCAGTTCACACCATTCGGCAGATACAGGCTTCGATCCATGCG
>Ga0209254_10002488_pt1 | contig 16734 bp, 12 predicted proteins | sample FrelakmetDIP11DI_FD_187148 | JGI IMG/M metagenome (GOLD analysis project Ga0209254, IMG submission 187148) | Freshwater lake sediment microbial communities from the University of Notre Dame, USA, for methane emissions studies - DIP11 DI (SPAdes)... | ecosystem: Environmental > Aquatic >... | reverse complement strand
TCCGGGCCAACAACGGACGCTTCATCGGCACCGCCGCGGAATACGATCCGTGAACCTCGCACGCCACGGTCTCGACACGAAGATCGCGCGGCGCGTCCTCGCGCTCTTCCTGCTTTGCGCGCTGCTGCCGGTGGCAGTCGCGATGTTCGCCGCCTACGCGCGCGTTCAGAACGTGCTGCTGAAGGAGCGCGAAGCCCAGCTCGGCCAGGCGGCCGAAGGCTTCGGCACCACGCTGCTCGAGCGCTTATACCTAACGGAGCAGCTCGCCCGCAGCCTCGGAACGGCAACACACCCCCAGGCGAACGAGGAGCTGCGGCACCACTTCCGGGCGGCCGTCCTGTATCCGGGCGACGGCGCGCCGGTGGTGCTGCTGGACGGCGGCGCCCCGCCACCTCCTCGCGCGTCATTCCACCCGCGGGCGGAGCATCTCGCCGCGGGCGGAGCGCAGCTCGCCCTGATCGACGGCACCCGCGGCCGGGAGGTCTGGATGATGCGGCGGGCCGCGAGGGCTGACGCCGCGGACGGCCTGCTCGCGGTGCAGCTCAACGGCGCGTTCCTGTGGGGCGAAGCCGACGAGCTTCCCTACGCGACCAACGTGTGCGTGCTCGACGACCGGCGCCGGCCGCTGCACTGCACCGGCACCATGCCTCTGGCGGCGACCGAGCGGCTGCGCACGCGCCTGGAGACCGGACCGGCCGGCCAGCTGCTGTGGGAAGACGGCGGCATCAAGCACCTCGCGAGCTTCCGGGAGGTGTTCCTGGAGCCGCGCTTTGTCAGCGGAAGCTGGCCGATCGTCCTGTGGCAGTCGGAAGAGCACGCCCTCGCGCCCGTTGCCGAGCTGCGCTCCATCCTGCTGCCGATGATTCTGTTCGCGCTGCTCGCCGCGGCGCTGCTGGCCCTCACCCAGATCCGCCGCATCCTCGACCCGCTGAAGCAGCTCATCGGCGCGACCAAGCGCGTCGGGGACCGCGACTTCGGCGCGCGCGTCGACGTGCAGGGCAACGACGAGTTCCGCGAGCTCGCCGAGGCGTTCAACGGCATGTCGGAGCGGCTCGGGCGGCAGTTCCAAGCGCTCGGCGCACTGGCGCAGATCGACTCGGTCATCCTCTCCAAGGTGGACCTCGACCGTATCGGCGCGATCGTCGTCGGGCGCATGCGCGAGGTGGTGCGCGGCCGCGCCTGGATGCTGCTGCTGCCGGACGAAGCCGAGCCGGGCCGCTTCCACGCGCGCACCGCGGACAGCTCCGCCGGCTCGCTGACCGGGCGCGAGTTCACCTTCTCGCCGCGCGAACTCGAGGAAATCACGCGCGCTCCGCAGGGCCTGGCGATGGGACCGAACACGGTGCGGCCGACCATGACCGCGCTGCTCGGCATCGACCCGCAGGACATGTTCGTGCTGCCCATCCTGGTCGACAGCGGCCTGCGCGGCATGATCGCGGTGGGCGGCACGCAGCGCGGCGGTCTCGACGCCGAGGAGGTGCGGCTGCTGCAGGATCTCGGCGACCGCGTTGCCGTGGCGCTCGCCACCGCGTCGCGCGACCGCGAGCTGTACCGCCGCGCCCATTTCGATCCGCTCACGCAGCTGCCCAACCGGCAGCTGTTCCTCGACGAGCTCAAGCGCGAGCTCGCGCGCGCCGAGCGCCACTCGAGCAAGGCGGCCGTGATGTTCATCGACCTCGACGGCTTCTCCTCGGTGAACGACACGCTCGGCCACGCCGTGGGCGATGACCTGCTGGTGCACGTCGCTTCCCGCCTGCGCAGCTGCATGCGCAAGAGCGACCTCGTGGCGCGTCTGGGCGGCGACGAGTTCACCGTGGTGGTGGCCGACCTGCGCGAGTCGGCCGACGTCGCCACCGTCGCGCAGCACGTCATCGACGTGCTCTCCGCGCCCTACGACGTCGGCTACGGCGACACCTACGTCACCGCGAGCGTCGGCATCGCCATGTATCCGACCGACGGCACCACGGCCCAGGACCTGCTGCAGCACTCGGACATGGCGATGTACCGCGCCAAGGAGCGCGGCCGTGGCCAGCACGCCTTCTTCGAGGAAGCGATGAACGTCGAGGCGCAGCAGCGCTTCCTGCTCGATCGCGAACTGCGCCGCGCGCTGGAGGTCGGGCAGTTCGTGCTCTACTACCAGCCGCAGCTCGACCTGCGCACCAACCGCGTGGTGGGCGCGGAGGCGCTGCTGCGCTGGCAGCACCCGACCCGCGGCCTGGTCGCGCCCGGACCGTTTATCGGCTTCGCCGAGGAAAGCGGCCTCATCGAGCGGATCGGCGAGTGGGCCCTGCTCGAGGGCTGCCGGCAGTTCATGCGCTGGCGCGCGGAGGGCGTGCCGCTCGACCACATCTCGGTCAACGTCTCGCCGCGGCAGTTCCGCGGCCGCGACTTCGTCGAGACCGTCGCGCGGGCCCTGGACGCAACCGGCATGAGCCCCGAGCGGCTGCGCCTGGAGATCACCGAGAACGTGCTGGTGGATGACAGCGGCCACGCCGACGCGACGCTCGCGCGGTTGCGCGTCCTCGGCACGCCGCTCGAGCTCGACGACTTCGGGACCGGTTACTCTTCGCTCGCCTACCTGCAGCGGCTGCCGGTGGAGACCATCAAGCTCGACCGCTCGTTCATCATGGGCATTGCCGACAGCGACAATGCGCGCGCCGTCGTGCGCGCCGCCATCGACATGGTGCACGCGCTCAAGAAGGACATCGTCGCGGAAGGCGTGGAGACGCCCGAGCAGCTCGCGCTGCTGCGCAAGTGGGGCTGCGACGCCATCCAGGGTTACCTGCTCTCCCGGCCGCTGCCGGCCGCGCAGTTCGCCGAGGCCGTCAGGGACGGTCCGCGCGCCCCCGTCCGTCTGGTCCACGACTCCGCAGCCTGAGCGGCGGCGCCGGCGGCGCCCGGAGCACTAGCGGTTCAGCGGCACCGGATGTTGCCTCGCACGTCGTCCGCCATGGGGCGCGTGCAGTCGACCTCGCTCACCACGCGGCTCGTTGCGAGCGGCGAGCCGCGGTGACCGTAGGCGTCGGACCAGTGCATGAATGGGTACACGCGATTCCCGACGCAGCCCGCGGAGTCGCAGGCGCTCGACGCGCAGCCGGCGAGGGCCCCGCCGGCGAGGACGGCGGCGGCGAGTCGGCTCACTTGCACTTGATGTTGCCGACGATGCCTTCGGGAAGGGCGCGGGTGCAATCGACCTCGACCACCGTCCGGTCCTCTCGCATCCGGGAGACGAACGGCCCCGGGTGCCTGAAGTCGTCCAGCAGCATCGCGCCGTAGATGCCGGCGCCGGTCATCCAGTAGAGCACTTCGGCGGCGGTGCCGGTGATCACGAAAGAAGCGTAAAGGCCGGCCGGCCCGGTTACCACCGTCGCGCCCTGCGCGGCGGGCACGATGGGCGCCACGGGGGCGAGGCCGCCGGTAGACATCGAGCCCACGTAGTTCGCGCCGCACCCGGACAGGGCCGCCGCAATGGTCAGGATACCTGCGATCCGCATGAGAATATTCTAGCTACAATCCCCGCTTCGGGCGTTCCCGCCCGCCCCTCGCCCTGCGCCATGAACAAGCCGCTCGACCTCTCCAACGCCGCCGCCGCGGCCGAGACCGCGGAATACGTGCGGGCGCGCACCGACAAATATTTCACCAAGTCGCGGCAGATCGTCGAGAAGTTCGGCGACCGCACCGTGACCTACGGCGTGTTCATGCGCCGGCGGGTGATTTGCGCGGTCAATCCGGCGCTGGAGCTGCTGCGCGAGTGCTATCCGGCGGACGCCTCCGTGCCGCTCAAGATCACGCGGCTGTACGAGGAAGGCGCCTACGTGCCCGACCAGAAGCCGATGTTCCTGTACACCGGCTCGTTCGCGGCCCTGCTGGAGCTGGAGACGCTGCTGCTGCAGCGCGTGGGCATCGCCTGCATCTCGGCGTTCAACGCGTTCAAGATGGCGATGAACCTGCCCAAGGTGCAGTTCATCGACATGCACGCGCGCCACGCGAGCGGCGACGACATGACCCGGCTCGCCGCCTACGGCGCCTCGGTGGGCAGCCGCATGGCCAAGCTCGGCGGCGCGATGGGCTTCGCCGGCACCTCGCAGGATCTGAACGCCCATCACTACGGCATGGAGCACGGCGTGGGCACCATGCCGCACGCGGTCATCGGCTACGCGGGCTCCACGCTGCGCGCCGCGCAGATGTATGCCGAGACCCATCCGCAGGACAACCTCACCGTGCTGGTGGACTACTACGGCCGCGAGTACTCCGACGCGCTGGAGGTCTGCCGCTGGTGGTACGGCGAGGTGATGGCGCAGGATCCGCAGGGCACGCGCACGCTCTCGCTGCGGCTGGACACCCACGGCGACCGCTTCGCCGAGGGCCTCACCTACGAGAGCTCGGTGGACACCGTCGCCGACTGGCTGCACGTCCTCAACGAGTACGAGGCGGTCCGCAACGTCATGGGCGAGGAGGCGTTCGACGCCGACACGCTCAACGTGGTGAAGGACCGCGTCCGCAAGGTGCTGTTCGGCACCGGCGTGTCGCTCGCCGGCGTGATCCGCATGCGCCAGCGCCTGGACGCCGCCGGCTTCAACGCCGCGAAGATCGTCGCGAGCTCGGGCTTCAACCTGTTCAAGTGCAAGATGTTCGGCAACGCGCGCGCGCCGGTCGACGCCATCGGCACGGGTTCGTTCATTCCCGAGACCTATAGCGAGACCTTCGCCACCGCCGACGTGTTCATGTACGACGGCCGCTTCGGCATCAAGGTCGGGCGCGAGAAACTGTTCCAGGGCCTGAAGCCCTGACCCGTCCCGGAAGGTTCCGCCCTTGAGCATCGAGCAAGAAGTCGCGCGGCGCCGCACGTTCGCCATCATCTCCCACCCGGACGCGGGCAAGACCACGCTGACCGAAAAGCTGCTGCTCTTCGCCGGCGCCATCCAGATCGCCGGAACGGTGAAGGCGCGCAAGAGCGCGCGCCACGCCACGTCCGACTGGATGGAGATCGAGAAGCAGCGCGGCATCTCGGTGGCGAGCTCGGTGATGCAGATCGAGTACCGCGCGTCGGTCATCAACCTGCTCGACACGCCCGGACACCAGGACTTCTCCGAGGACACCTACCGCGTGCTCACCGCGGTGGACGCGGCACTGATGGTGATCGACGCAGCCAACGGCGTGGAGCCGCAGACGCTGCGCCTGCTCGAGGTCTGCCGCGCGCGCAACACGCCGATCATCACCTTCTTCAACAAGATGGACCGCGAGGTGCGCGAGCCGCTCGACCTGCTGGACGAGGTGGAGCGCACGCTCGGCATGCCCCCCGTGCCGTTCACCTGGCCGGTGGGCATGGGCAAGCGCTTCGGCGGCGTGGTGGACCTGCGCAACGCGCGCATGCTGGTCTTCCGCCCCGGTGAGGAGCGGCTGGTGGAGACGGACGAGATCATCGACGGCCTCGACAATCCGCAGGCGACGGCGCGCTTCGGCGCGGCCTACACGCAGGCGCGGGAGGAGATCGACCTGGTGCAGGGCGCTTCGCACGAATTCGACCGCGCCGCCTTTCTCGCGGGGAAGCAGACGCCCGCTTTCTTCGGCTCCGCCATCAACAATTTCGGGGTGCGCGAGGTGCTCGACGCGCTGGTCGATCTCGCCCCGCCGCCCGGCCCGCGCGCCGCCGCGCAGCGCATGGTCGCCCCCGACGAGCCGAAGTTCACCGGCGTCGTCTTCAAGATCCAGGCAAACATGGACCCGGCGCACCGCGACCGCATCGCCTTCGTGCGCGTCTGCTCCGGCCGCTTCGAGCGCGGCATGCGCCTCAGGAACGGCCGCACCGGCAAGGATTTCCGCACCAACAACGTCGTCTCGTTTCTCTCCCAGCGCCGCGACCTCGTCGACGAGGCCTACGCGGGCGACATCATCGGCATTCCGAACCACGGCGTGCTGCACCTCGGCGACACGCTGACCGAAGGCGAGACCCTGCGCTTCACCGGCCTGCCCTACTTCGCGCCGGAGCTCTTCCGCATGGTCGAGGCCGCCGACCCGCTGCGCACCAAGCAGCTCCGCACCGGCCTCGCGCAGCTCTCCGAGGAGGGCGCGATCCAGGTGCTCCAGCCGCACGTGGGCGGGGCGCCGCTGCTCGGCGCGGTCGGCCAGCTGCAGTTCGAAGTGGTCGCGCATCGCCTCAAGCACGAGTACGGTGCCGACATCCGGCTGCTGCCCGCCCCCTACGTGGCGGCGCGGTGGGTCACGTCGGACGAGCCGGCCGAGCTCGCGCGCTTCATCGACGCCAACGCGATGCGCATCGCGCACGACGTCGTCGAGGCGCCCACCTTCCTCGCCACGTCGCAGGCCGCGCTGCAGGTGGCGCAGGAGCTCTGGCCGAAGATTCGCTTCCACACCCGCCGCGAGCACGCCGCGCGCGACGTGTACTCGGAGGCCGGCGCGCCGGCCTAGCGGCGCCCGGGAACCGCGCGTGACGCCCGACCGCTTTCCGTCGCTCGCGCACTGGGGCGCGTTCACCGCGCTGGTCGAGGAAGGCCGCGTCGTCGGCGCCGAGCCGTTCGCGCTCGACCCGAACCCGTCGCTGATGCTCGAGGCAATACCGGCGATGGTCCACTCGCCGCTGCGCGTGCAGCGACCCGCGGTGCGCGCAGGCTGGCTGCGCGACCGCGGGCGCGGCGATCGCACGCAGCGCGGGCGCGAGGCGTTCGTCGAAGTGCCCTGGGACACCGCGCTCACGCTGGTGGCCGAGGAGATCGCGCGGGTCCGCACCGGGCATGGCGACGCGTCGATCTTCGGCGGCTCGTACGGCTGGGCGTCCGCGGGGCGCCTGCATCACGCGCGCACGCTGTGCCGGCGCTTTCTGTTTTCCGGCGGCGGCTGCACCGACCAGGTCGGCAACTACAGCTGGGGCGCGGCGCAGTTCCTGCTGCCCCACGTCATCGGCACCTTCGAGCCGGTGACCGGCCGCGTGACCGACTGGACCAGCGTGCTCGAGCATACGCGGCTGGTGCTCGCGCTCGGCGGCTTGCGGGTCTCCAACACCCAGGTCACCTCCGGCGGCGCGGGCCGCCACACGCTTGCCGGCTGGCTCGCCAGGGCGACCGAGGCAGGCATCGAGTTCGTGGTCGCGAGCCCGAACCGCGCCGACCTCCCCGCGACGGTCGGCGGCGAGTGGCTGCCGATCCGCCCAAACACCGACACCGCGCTGCTGCTCGCTCTCTGCAACGTGCTGGTGATGGAGCGACGCTTCGACCGGCCCTTCGTCGAGCGCTACTGCACCGGCTACGAACGCTTCGCCACCTACCTGCTCGGTGCCGACGACGGCGTGCCCAAGACGCCCGAGTGGGCCGCAGGCATCACCGGGATCCCCGCCGAGACGACGCGCACGCTCGCGCGCCGCCTCGCCGACACACGCTCGCTCGTCACCGTCGCGTGGTCGCTGCAGCGCGCCGACCACGGCGAGCAGCCCTACTGGGCGGCGATCGCGCTCGCCGCCCTGCTCGGCCAGATCGGCCTCCCGGGCGGCGGCTTCGCCTTCGGCCATGGTTCGATGAACGGCGTCGGCGCGCCGCGCGCCGACGTGCCGACGCCCGAGATGAGCCTGGGCACCAAGCGCGCGGTACGCTCGATCCCGGTCGCGCGCATCACCGAGATGCTCGAGAACCCCCTGGGCGAGTACGACTTCAACGGCGTGCGCGACTACTACCCCGACATCCGGATGGTCTACTGGGCGGGCGGCAACCCGTTCCATCACCACCAGGACCTGAATCGCCTGCGCCGCGCGTGGACGCGACCCGAGACCATTGTCGTCCACGAGTCGTGGTGGACCGCAACGGCGCGCCACGCGGACATCGTGCTGCCTGCCACCACCACCCTCGAGCGCAACGACATCGGCGGCAGCTCGCGCGACCGCTTCGTGTTCGCCATGCACCAGGCAATCAAGCCGGTGGCCGCGAGCCGGAACGACTTGGACATCTTCCGCGAGCTCGCCGCGCGCGCCGGCCACGAGGACGCGTTCAGCGAGGACCGCAGCGAAATGCAGTGGCTGCTGCGCATCTACGACGCGATGCGCCGCGGCGCGCAGGAGCGCGGCATCCGCCTCCCCGAGTTCGAGGCCTTCTGGAGAGCCGGCTGGTGCGAGCTGCCGGAGCGCGGGCAGCCGTTCGTGCTGTTCGAGGACTTCCGGGAGGATCCGCAGGCCCGCCCGCTCGCGACGCCTTCGGGACGTATCGAGCTTTTCAGCGCGACCGTCGCGGGCTTCGGCTACGCCGACTGCCCCGGGCATCCTGCCTGGCTGCCGCCGGCGGAATGGCTCGGCGCGGACGCGGACGCGCGCCATCCGCTGCATCTGGTCACGTCCCAGCCCGCCGATCGCCTGCACGCGCAGATGGATCCCGGCCCGGTGTCGCGCGCCAACAAGGTGAACGGCCGCGAGGCACTGCGTATGCACCCGCGCGACGCCGCGCGGCGCGGCATCGCCGCGGGCGACGTCGTGCGCGCGTTCAACGATCGCGGCGAGTGCCTTGCCGGGGCGGTGCTGGACGATGGCCTGATGGAAGGCGTGGTCGCGATGGCCACCGGCGCGTGGTACGACCCGGACGACACCGGCCTCGATCGCCACGGCAACGCCAACGTGCTCAGCCGCGACGCCGGCACCTCCCGCCTTACCCAGGGATCGAGCGCGCTGACGGCGCTGGTCGAGGTCGAGCGGTTCGCGGGCGCCGCGCCCGCGGTCGAGGCGCACCGTCCGCCGGCCTTCGCCGGCGCCTGACGGGCGCGGGCTAGAGCAGCGCGCGCATGCGCGCGAAGGCCTCGCCGAGGCTCGCCTCGAGATCGTCCGGATGCTCGAGACCGGCGTGGATGCGGAACAGCGGTCCCGCATGGGGCCACCTGGTGACGGTGCGGATGCCCTCGAGCGGCGCGGGCTGGATCAGGCTTTCGTAGCCGCCCCATGACGAGCCCAGACCGAAGAGCTCCGCGTTGTCGATGAGCGCGTGGAAGGCCTCCTTCGGCATCGGCCTGAGCTGCACGCCGAACAGCCCGCAGGCGCCGCGGAAGTCGCGCTTCCACAGCGCGTGCCCCGGATCGCCAGGCAGCGCCGGATGCAGCACGCGCTCGACCTCGGGCTGGCGCGCGCACCATTCGGCAAGGCGCACGCCGGTCTCCCAGTGCTGCTTCAGCCGGACCGCGATGGTGCGCAGGCCGCGCTGCGCGAGGTAAACGTCGTCGGGGCCGGCAGTCTGGCCGAGATCGGCAGTGGACGCCTTCAGTGCGGGCCAGGCGGCTGCCGTGCACGATACCGTGCCGAGCATCGCGTCGGAGTGCCCCACGACGTACTTGGTCGCGGCCTGCACCGAGACGTCCACGCCGTGCTCGAACGCCTTGAAGTAGAGCGGCGTGCCCCAGGTGTTGTCCATGATCACCACGGCGCCGCCGCGATGCGCCGCCGCGGCGATCGCCGGAATGTCCTGCACCTCGAAGGTTAGCGAGCCGGGCGACTCCACGTACACCACCTTCGTGTTCGGCCGCAGCAGCGCCTCGATGCCGCCGCCGACGAGCGGATCGTAGAACGTCGTCTCCACGCCGTAGCGCTTCAGGAACCGGTTCGCGAAGTTGCGCGTCGGGCCGTAGACGTGGTCCGGTATCAGGCAGTGATCGCCCGCGCCGAGGTACGCGAGCAGCGCGCCGGCGCACGCGGCGAGCCCCGAGGGGTAGATCACGCAGCGATGCGCGCCCTCGAGCGCGCAGAGCGCCTCCTCGAGCGCACGCATGGTGGGCGTCCCGAAGCGCCCGTAGTACGTGCCCGGCAGGTCCGCGGCGCGGAGCTTCTTCTTCTCCTCCCACTCGGCCATCGACGCGGACAGCACCGTCGAGGCGTGGAACACCGGCGGATTGACCACGCCCTCGAAGCGCTGCGGGTGCCGCCCCGCGTGCACCGCACGCGTCTCGTCGTGGTCGAACTCGTCCTGCATGGGGATCCTCCGCGGCCTTTAGGACCCGCTATTGTGGCCCACCGGGCGCCGGCTGCGCCGCGCCCGCGCTGGCGCCCGACGCGGCGCTGCGCTCGGCACGCTGCGCGATGGCGCGCGCGAGCCCCTGGAACAGCACCGCGTGACCGAGGGTGAGCGCGTGCCAGTACACCAGACCCGGCGCGCCGGCCGGATGGAAGTACGCCGTCACCGTGATGCGCGTACGGGCGGCGGCTTCCGGCACCACCTCGAAATCGAACGCCGCCGAGCCCGGCAGCTTCATCTCGGCGAGAAGCGTGAGCCGCCTGCCGGGCTCGACGTCCACCACTCGCCAGAAGTCGATCACGTCGCCGACCGCCACGTCGTCGGGCCGCACGCGGCTGCTGCGCCTGAGGCCCGGGCCGCCCGCGAGGTGGTCGATGAAGCCGCGCACGCGCCACAGTGCATCGAGGAAGTAGTAGCCGTTCTCGCCGCCGATGCGGGCCACCTCGCGCCACACCGCCTCCGGCGCGGCGCGCGCGACCGCCTCGCCCTTCATCTGCTTGGCGTAGAACGCGAAGTCCGGGCGGCCCTGCCGGTAGCGCATCGAGCCCTCGCTCCAGCGCCGCGAGCCGAACGCGCCGCGCTCCGCGGCGAGCGCGGCCTCCACCGCCTGCCGATAGCCCTTGAGCGGCAGCGGGATGAGCGCGCGGATCGCCGCGTCGTCGGCGAGCACGTCGTGCTCGAGACCGTCGATCAGCGCGCGCGCCACGTTGGTCGGCACCGCGGTCACCAGGTTCAGCCAGTAGGAGGACAGGCGCGGCGTGAGCACCGGCACCGGCACGATCAGCGGGCGGCGGCCGACCAGCTCGCCGAACTGCCGCATCATCTGCTCGTAGGTGAGGATCTCGGGTCCGCCCACGTCGTACACGCGATTCGCCGCTTCGGGGATCTCCGGCAGCCGCGCGAGGTACTCGAGCACGTCCTCCAGCGCAATCGGCTGCGCCCGCGACTGCACCCAGCGCGGCGTCACCATCGCCGGGAGATGGAAGACCAGGTCGCGGATCACCTCGAACGCGGCCGAGCCCGGGCCGATGATCACCCCGGCGCGCAATTCCGTGACGGGCACCGGGCCCTCGCGCAGGATCGCGCCGGTCTCCACGCGCGAGGCGAGGTGCGCAGACGCTTGTCCGACGGGCTCGAGTCCGCCGAGATACACGATGCGCTTCACCCCGGCGCGCGCCGCGGCGTCGCGGAAGTTCTGCGCCGCCTCGCGGTCCAGGCGCGGAAAGTCGCCGCCGGCCGCCATGGAGTGGACCAGGTAATAGGCGACGTCCACCCCCTCCAGCGCTGGCCCCAGCGTCTCGGGCTTCAGCGCATCGGCGGACACGCGCTCCACGCCGGGCCAGTCGCGCGACTCCAGGGCGAGATGGCGGCGCGCGGCGGCGCGCACCGTCATGCCACGCGAGGCGAGAAAGGGCACGAGGTGGGTGCCGACGTAACCGGTGGCGCCGAAGACGAGCACGCGAGTCATGCGGGGATCCTTTCGAGGCCGGGCGCGCCAGGCGCGCCGCCCGTGAAGCATAGCCGTTCGCGCGTTACCACTCGATGGCCTGCCCGCGGTGGTCGAGGAACAGCGCTTCCTTGCGCGCCGGCGCCGCATCCAGCACGGCGAGCAGCATCGCCACAGACGCTTCCGGCGCCAGCGCGTCGTCGCCCGCCACGAACGGCGCGGACAGCGCCGAGCGAACGGTCCCCGGCTGCAGCGCCGCGAACACCGCCTCGGGGCGCCGACGGCACGCCTCGATAGCCACCGTCCGCAGCAGCATGTTCAGCGCCGCCTTCGACGCGCGGTATCCGTACCAGCCGCCCCTGCGGTTGTCCGCAATGCTGCCCACCCGCGCCGAGAGCGTCGCAAAGACACACCGCGAAGCCGTCGGCAGCAACGGCACGAAGTGCTTCATGAGGAGTGCCGGTCCGATCGCATTCACCGCGAAGGCGCGCGCGAGCCGCGCGGCGTCCAGATCGTCGAGCCGCTTCTCCGGTCCCACGCCCGCTATGGTCAGCGCCCCGGTGGCGTCGATCATCAGGTGGAAGGGCGCGCGCGGCGCCAGCGCGGCGGCGCAGGCGCGGATGGAGGTTTCGTCCTCGAGGTCGAACGACGGCGTGGAGCGACGGCTCAACGCGACCACCTCTGGGCACGACGGCATCGCGCGGAGCGCGGCAACAAACGCGCCGCCGAGCGCGCCGCTGGCGCCGAAGACGAGGGCACGGAAGCCGGGCGGGAGATTGTTCACGAAGCGGGACTAGCGAGACGCAGTAGCAGGATTGTGCCCGCTACAGACGCGTTCGGAACCCGTTGCTTTGTTTCTGGCAGTGAACAGCGCGCAGATCCACTGTCAGGGATCAGCGATTCGCGTCGCCGTGCGCCGAGCCCCGCGAGTCTGCGTACATCACTTACAGGGCTCGGCGGCCGGCTGGTGGTGAGCTTTGCGGTGCGGCGGCACGGCCGCGCGATCGACGCCGCCGATCTGGCCCGCCTGGAAATCCAACGTCCGCGGCTCGCCTCGCTGTACCCGGTGGCGCGCCCGTTCGCCAGGAGCGCCGCGCAGGCAGGTACGGCTAGCTGCGCAGGCGACGGCGTGTGATCAGGACGATGACGCCGAGGCCGGCGAGTAGCATCACCCAGGTGCTCGGCTCGGGCGTCGCGAGCAGCGTCGGCATCGAGCCCACCGTGAGGCGCACAACCATGTCATCGTAGTCTGCGTCGGGGCTGCCGCCGCTGTCGTCGAGCAGCAGGTAGATCACGCTCGAGTTGCCGGTCGCGCTCCAGAACGCGATGCCATCGTCGGCGCTGGCGAGGTCCTTGCCATTCTGGACTGTCCCGCCGGTCGCCGCGACGAGGAAGTTGAACAGCAGCGTACCGGCGTCGGCAAGCCTGGACACAGGCCCGCCCACGGCGGCGGGAGACCCTGGCGACGCCGCAGTCTGGCCGACCACGGACGCACCGGAGCCGGTGCTGAACAGTGTCTCACCTGCGGTCAGGGAACCCCACTGGAACGTGGTGTTCGCGAAACCGGCCTCCTTGCCGATGTATTCGATGGTGATCGAGCCCGCCTCGGTCAAGCCGAGCGTACCGCCTTCGGTCAGCGGGCCGCTGATCCATCCGAAATCGTTGCCCGAAGCGCTGAAGGATGTCCCGCCAGTGACGACGAAGGCAGGCGCGGCAGCAGCGCCGCCCGCGACACCGAAGGACAAAGCGGACAGTACCGCAACGAAAAACTTCCTCATGACATAACTCCGGGTCGACGGTTCATGGTGACAAATCCCTGGAAGCGAGCCTGCCGCAATGCAGAAAATCTACCGTGCCGCACAATCCGCTTCCACACAGCGCCATTGGACCACGTCTAGGTTACAACGCAATACTCTGAACAACATACGAATCGGAATTGACGATCTTTGACGATTGCTCCCGGATAGCGGTACGGCGCCGCAGCAATCTGTCGACTTTTCGGAAGCACGGGACGATTTCGGCCCGCATATCAGAATGACACCCTGGGGCACGATGTCGCGCGGGAGCGCAGTGCCTGCCCGGCCCGCGGCGCGGCGTCGCGCATCATCCAAGGCCGAGTCAGAGCCCAGGGGATGCGGTCCGACTGACCGCCCTCGAACCGAGTCGTCGCTAACAAGTCAGCGACCGGCTAGACGCGCTTGCAGTTCTTGCTGACGACCTTGCCGCCATAGCTCAGCGTCGTGGCACCCCCGGCCGACACCAGTTCATATCCGTCGCCGCTGTAGCGGCCGTCCGCCACCTTGTTGAGTTCCGCCGCGCCGTGATGCGTGCGCACGCGCACCGTCGACGTCTCCGGGTTCCAGCGCGCCTGGAAATCACCGCCTTCGCAATCAAAGGCAACGAACTTGCCGGACTCCATGCCCGTCGGCGCGGGAGTCATCGTCGAGCACGCGGAAAGAATGACCGAAATTGCGGCAGCAGCCGGGACCAGGTACTTCATGCGGGATCTCCTCGAAACGTCGCATCAAAACGCAGGATTGTTTCAAGGCGATGTGAAAGCTATATGACAGGCGCGCCTTCCTCCTCCCCGTGCGTGAACGCCGCGACGCTGTTGCCGGACTCGGCCCGCGCGGGGCGATCGGCGAGCTCGCAACGTTTGGGTTGATTGGCTCGACGGTAGAGACGCTGAATGCCGACGAGCGCCGGTTGATCCGGGAATCGCAGGCAACGCTCAATGGAGGCATGGTGCCGCTCCGACAGCACGCACAGTGTCCGGTCTGATATCGCCGCACCCATCGGCCCTGCAAGCCGACGAAGCGCGCCCTAGGCGGCTGAGGCGGACCCCGAGGACGCGCGGGTCACGTTTTCGCTTTTGAGGCAGACCTTGACGGCGAAAGTGCCAAGATTTGCCTGCTCCAAAGCGAACACGATCTACTCTTCGGCGATCCTTGAGTTCTTGACGCCATGACCTCCCGTGTAACGGGTGGAAAAGCGTGGCGGAAACCCCAGTTCGGAAGGCTCAGGGTTTCGAGTTGGGGTCACGCATTCACCACTTGACTTGACGCGGTAACAAGCCATGAGTACCTTGAGAAATCAACTGTGCCAAGGAGTTCCGAGATGCGATTCGCCGCGCTGACCGCCCTCCTGCTTTCCCTCGCCGCCCCGCCGACCCACGCGGCCACCACCCTCCTGTACTCCCAGAACTTCGAGAACCCTGTCGGATTCGTGAACGACGGCGGAGACGTCAACATCTTCCGGACCGTCAACCAGCTCTATGGCAACCAGCCCCCTGGATTCACCTTCGCGCAGAACTTCACGGTGGAGACTTTGCTCGTCGGGGGCACGCAGGCGTTCGGCGCCGGCTTCAAGGACCCGCAGGCTGTGGCCGGCAGGTACGTGCTGGGAATGCTTTCCTCCGTCCAGGACGACTTCCTCGGCCTGGCTTTCAACGTGGGGAGTAACGCCTTCCTGAATTTCCGGCTCGACATCTCGTCCATCGACCTTGACCGCTGGAGCGGACCCTTTGTGCCGCCAGGGGGCGCCGCGCCCACGTTTCGATTCTCCCTCTTCAACAATCCGGGTGGCTCGACTGGCCTTGGCTCCGGCGCGGCGCTGTCAGTCGCGGAAGCGACAGGCACTGCCACGCCCACGAAGAATGTCTTTGACTGGACCAACGTCGTCGTCGGCCTCAGCACGGCGGGTAACACCAACGGCAACGTGATCCTGCGTATCGACCTGTTGACGGGCGGCTACGCCGCCATGGACAACTTCGTGATCGCGGCGTCGGACACCTCTGGCGAGGTGCCGGGCGTTCCTGAACCGAGCACCTGGGCACTCATGCTGACCGGTCTCGTAATGGCGGGCCTGCTGTTGCGGAAGCGGGCTCAGGCGTAGCGACTGCCCGGGCCCCGATAGCCTATGGGCCTGCGCAGGGCGCATGCTGAGCCAATTCCAGGCTGGGTACGCTGTCCGATTCTCAGTCCCCTGAGAAAGTCGAGCGATAGACTGCGCAACGGCGTTGTCCCGCCCTTGAGAGAGCTCCGACGTACCATTTGCTTTCCTCATGGCACTGACCAGCGCGCGGGGCCGCTGTTCGGGATCAGTGCTTAGCTTCCCCTGCGGCTCCGATACGCGCCGATCCCGGGAAATCTTCGTACACCACCTGGCGGGACGTGAACGCCGCGCAGGGACGCGAAACGTCGCTCACAGCACCCTGCGGTGCGCGCCTACCGCCGCGCGACGACGCCGCTCTTGATGAGCGTGAGTTCGTTCCCGCCCTCCGAAGTCGCCCGGTGCCGCACCTCGTCCACCACGCTCCGGATGAGGTGGAGACCCCAGCCGCCGACTTCCCCTTGTTCCAGTCGCGCCTCGGGAGCATGCGGGATGCGGGTCGTCGGGTCGAAGTGCGGGGCTCGATCGCTCAGTTTGATGACCAGGGCGTCGTGATCCGCGGTGATCTCGATATCGAGGTCCCCCGGCTTCTCGCCATAGCCGTGCAGCACGACATTCGTCGCGGCCTCGTCCACCGCGAGACACAGATCGGCAATTGCCGACTCGTCCACACCGTACGCCTGCGCCGCGACGTTCACGAATTCCCGGATGTCACCCAGATTCTCGAGCGTGGCTGCGAACCGCCGCCGACTCGCCTCGGCCATGGGAGACCCGACCCGAGGCCGAGCACCGACCTCAAAAGGAAGCAACGGCCTTGTCGAGGTCGGTGACCACTTCGATCGTGTACTCGAATCCGAGCGTCTTGAGGATTCTATGGACCTCGGGCGACGGATTGAGCAGCTTGAGGTTCGCGAACTTGCTCCCGCCCGCGATGTCCCCCTGGAGGTTCTTGGCGATGGTGATCAGCGCGCGCACGCCCGCACTGCCAATGTACTTGACCTGGCTCAGGTCGAGGACCATGGCCTTTGCCCCGCCCTTGATCTGCTCCGCGGCCGTCTTCTCCAGCGCTTCATGCGTTTGGGCGTCGAGCTCGCCCTTGACGGCCACCACTGCCACCGGGACCTTGCCGGCCTTGGTGGACGTCTCGATCTGCAGCGTTGAGCTCATGAGCAAAACCCTCCTTCAACTGGCACTTGGCGTGCGATGTGCGCGATGCTAACTGAAGCGCATGTCATATTTGATCAATCGGCTCTATGTGCCCATTCCGGCACGCGCAGGTCCACAGTCCGGGATCAGCGCTCTTCTTCGCCTACGGCCGCGGCTGCACCGCGCGCCGGTACGAGCAGACCTGAGCGCACCACTTCCGGGGACGCGAACATTCTTGGTGCCGGCTACAGGAATCGA